>Ga0335071_10007506_pt1 | contig 11222 bp, 10 predicted proteins | sample Lox_Sample_15_FD_206724 | JGI IMG/M metagenome (GOLD analysis project Ga0335071, IMG submission 206724) | Soil microbial communities from Loxahatchee National Wildlife Refuge, Florida, United States - Lox_Sample_1.5 | ecosystem: Environmental > Terrestrial > Soil > Wetlands | place: USA...
CTTCGGAGGTCAGCGTCCCGCCGCTCCAGGCGAGGGCCGCCAGGAGATGCACGCCGACGGCAAAGCGGGTGTTCGCGGCCACAACGGTAACCAACGTAGTTTCGATTAGTCGTTCTGTCAAGCCCGGCCCCCGCTCCGGGCCGTGCGACCTGCGGGTTAGAATCAATCGCACAAGAGGCCGAAGATGTCGTTGATCGTCAAATTCAACCTGATCCTGATCCTCGTCTTCGCGGTTGCGCTCGTCCCGGCGGCGTATCTGTCGGACCAGCTCCTCCAGACGAACGCGCGCACGCAGATCGTTCAGAACGCGCGGATCATGATGCAAACGGCGCTCGCGACGCGGGGCTACACGAACAAGCAGATCAAGCCGCTGCTCGCACCCCGCCTTGCGGACGAGTTCCTCCCGCAGTCGGTGCCGGCGTACTCGGCGACGGAGATCTTCAACAACCTCAGGGAGAGCAACCCCGAGTACACGTACAAGGAAGCGACGCTGAACCCGACGAACCCGCGCGACCGGACGGTGGACTGGGAAGCCGACGTCGTCAACGCGTTTCGCGCGGACGGGAAGCTCGCCGAGATCATCGGGGAACGCGAGGGTCCGCTCGGGCGATCGCTCCACCTCGCGCGGCCGATCAAGATCACGGACGCCGGCTGCCTGACGTGCCACACGACGCCCGAGGTCGCGCCCGCGTCGGTCGTCAAGGCCTACGGGACGAACAACGGCTACGGCTGGAAGCTGAACGAGACCGTCGGCGCGCAGATCGTTTCGGTCCCGATGGCGGTGCCGATCGAAATGGCGAAGAAGGCCTTCCGCGCGCTTCTCGCGACTCTCGTCGGCGTCTTCGTCTTCATCCTCGTCTTCCTGAACATCCTCCTCTGGTTCATCGTCATCCGGCCGATCCGGAACCTCTCGTCGATGGCCGACCGGGTTTCGACGGGCGACCTCGGGGCGCCCGAAGTCGCCGTGCACGGCTCCGACGAGGTGTCCGTGCTCGCGGGCTCGTTCAACCGGATGCGCATCAGCCTCAGCAAGGCCCTCAAGATGCTCGAGGATGAGTGAGGGCGGCGGCGGGGGCGCGATGACGCCCGGCGTCCTCGCGCCGGGAGAGCGATTCGGCGACTACGAGATCCTCGCCGAGCTCGGCGCGGGCGGGATGGGCCGCGTGTATCGCGCGAGGGACCTCACGCTCGAACGGACGGTCGCGCTCAAGACGCTCGCGCCGCAGTTCGGGAGCGACGCCGGTTTCGTCCAGCGATTCCTCAAGGAAGCGCGTGCGGCCGCTCGCCTGAACCACCCGAACATCGTCCAGATCTACGACTTCGGACAGGTGGGCGACACCTACTACCTCGCGATGGAGTACGTGGACGGCCACTCGCTCGGCGCCTACCTCAAGCGCGGGCACTTCACCGAGCGGGACGCGATCCTCGTGGTCCGCCACGCCTGTCGCGCGCTCGCGGTCGCCCACGCCGAGGGGCTCGTTCACCGCGACATCAAGCCCGACAACCTCATGCTCACGAGCAAGGGCGAGGTCAAGCTCGTCGACCTCGGGATCGCCAAGCGCGTCGACGAGGACCAGAACCTCACGCAGACGGGGCAGGCGGTCGGAACGCCGCACTACATCTCTCCCGAGCAGATCCGGGGTCTCAGGGACATCGACGCGCGCGCGGATATCTACTCGCTCGGCGCGACGCTCTATCACCTCGTGACGGGCCACACGCCGTTCCGGGGGACGTCGGGCGCGCTCGTGATGTCGATGCACCTCGCCCAGCCCCTCGCCGACCCGCGGACGTACAGGCCCGAGCTCTCGGAGGGGATTTGCCGGGTCATCCGGAAGACGATGGCGAAAGAGCGCGCCGAGCGTTACCCGGACGCGGACTCGCTCGACCGCGACCTCTACCGCCTGCAGACGGGAGAGATGCCGGAGGCCGCCGAGCCTGGGGAGACCGCCGTCGAAACGCTCGTGCGTCCCGACGCGTCCGCGCCGCGCTCTCTGTCCGGACGCGCGCCGGCGGCGACGGCGCCGCCGCACCCGGCCTTCGACTCCGGCGTCCTCAATCGCGTCGAGGATCTTCTCGCGAGCGACATCGGGCCGATGGCGCGCGTTCTCGTCCGGCGCGCCGCGAAGTCCTCCCCGACGCTCGAAGCGCTCTGCGGCGAGCTGGCCGAACAGGTCGCGGCGGGGCCGGCACGCGAGGCGTTCCGCTCGAAGTGCCTCCTCGCCGGCCGGGCGGCGACGCCCCCGCCCCAGCACGCGGCGCCCGCAACGCCGGCTCCTCCCCATGTCCCGGAGGTGTCGCGCAGTTCGTCCCTCCCCGGGCGGCGGGCCTCGGGCGAGGCGCCGGCCCCCGCCGCGCCCGTGGCCGGCGGGAACGCCTTCGCCGTGGCGGATGCGGACCTCCACACTCTCGAGGCCGAGCTCGCGAAGCACGTCGGCCCGCTCGCCCGCGTCCTCGTGAAGAAGGCCGCGAAGGGCGCGGGGAACATGTCACACGTGATCACGAAGCTCGAGCTCGAGATCGATTCAGACGACGCCCGCCGTGCGTTCCGCGCCGCCGTCAGGAACCTGCGCTAGACGGCTCCCGCCTCAGCGGTCGATCTCGATGAACGGGTCTCCGTCGATGTCTTCATCGGTGTCGGTCTTGCCCGTGACGGTGTACTTGTAGAGGAAGACCCCGTCGCTCGGCGCGAGGCCCGCCGGAAGGGTCACGGTGCATTGCTTGGCGGTCTTCGTGCAGTCGGGCGGCGGGATCCGGGGGATCGACGGACTCGGCGGCGGGTCGAAGACGATCGTGGTCGCCTTGTGCTTGAATCTCCACGTCAGAACCGTCGTGTTCGAGGCGTTGTCGTAGTCCTCGACCGGACGAGTCGTCGGGAGCGCCAGGGCTCCTGGGTGGCCGTTGGCTTTCTTGATCACCCGCAGCTCGACGGAGTTCTTCGGCTTCGTCGGAAGTACCGGCTTTTTCTCCTCTGTCTTTGCGCACGCCGCTGCGAGGACCGAAAGCGCGACGGCGAGTCCCATCCGAACGCGTTGCGGACAACTCACGAACATGGTCGGCCTCCTTGTCGTTTCGGTCATTCTGAACCCTTTGCCCGCGCCGTGGACAGCGCCTTTTCGAACCGGGGGTCGGCCCGCACCTCGCCGAACTCCGGGTCGGCCTTGAGGAGGAACGGGCTGAAGCCCCGGCGGACGGCCTCGGCGAGAAGGGCGAACGCCGTGGAGCGGTCCTGGCGAAGGAAGGCGAGGCGGGCGGCCTCGACGAGGACCGCCGAGTCGTCGGGCGCCGCTGCACGCGCCTGGAGGATGGTCTCCCGGGCCTGCTCCTCTCGGCCGAGATTCCGGAGCGCACGCGCCTTGTTGCGCAGGGCGTTGACGTCCCGCGGGTTGACCGACAGCTCGCCGGCGGCCTGGCGGAGGGCCTCCTCGTAAGCCTCGTGGGCGCGCGCGGCGGAGCCGGCCCGGAGCGCGGCGTCGCCGAGGCCGATCCACGGCGTCGATTTCTTCGGCGCGGCCGCGACCGCCTTTTCGAAAGCGGCGGCGGCCTCCGCATAGCGTCCCTTGTAGAAGTAGGACGTCCCGAGGTTCGACCAGCCGCTCGAGTTCGGCTGCCCCTGCAGCTCGATGGACTTCTGCGCGGCGCGCACGGCGTCGTCGAGCCGCCCGGTCTGGAGGTACGCCCCGCACAGGTTCGAGACGGGCCGCGGGCTCGTCGGATTCAGGCGCGCCGCTTCCTCCCAGGCTGTGATCGCGCGCGCGTAGTCCCCCCTCAGGTAGAGGAAGACTCCGAGACGGTTCTGCGGCGCCCAGGAGGACGGACGGGCGGCGGCGGCCTCGCGGTACGCCGCCTCGGCTCCCTCCGGCTTGCCGGAATCGGCGAGCGCGTCGCCGAGAAAGAGGAGAGCCTCGACAGAAGCCGGGTCGCGGGCGAGCGCGCGGCGGAAGTCCTCGATCGCCTCGTCGAAGCGCCCGGAAACCGCCTTGCTGCGCCCGAGCGTCAGGAGCGTCTCGAATCGCGCCGGGTCGATCTTCTGGGCGGCCTCGGCGCTCGTCCGGGCGAGAGCCGGGAACGCGACATCGTGCGTGTTCTGGTACGCCGCGAGGTACGCGCGGCCAAGGGCGGCCTGGACGACCGCCGAGGACTCGCCGCCCGGGATCTTCTTCAGAAGATCGATCGCGCGCTCGACGGACGCCTCGTCGTCATAGCGCTCGAGATACCCGAGGGCGACGATGGTGTCCGTCTGCGGGGCGCCCGCCGGGACGGACGACGGCGCGGGCGTCGGGACGGCCCCCCCCGCCGCGAGATGCAGGCGCAGCGACGAGACGAGCTTCTGCGCGAGCTCCTCCTCGAGCCGGAAGTGCTCGGCGGCCGGCCCCGACACCTCCCCGGCCGCGATCTGGATGGGGGAGCCGGCGAAGGAGATCGAGAAGGAGAGCTCCCTCGTCTCGCCCATCTGGCGCACCGCGGGCTGGACGAGGAGGTTCGCGCCCGTGTCGCGCGCCCACTTCGCGGGGTCCGTTTCCTTGAGCATCGCCGCGCTCGACGGCCGCGTGATCGCGAGGTTCGGGATCGCCATGTTCTGGAGCTTCACGCCGAGGCTGAAGGACACGCCGTCGCACAGCTGCCGCCCGTCCGGGCGGCCCGTGAGGTCCGTCGCGGGGAGGATCGCGAGGAGCTTCGAGGCGGGCAGGGCCGTCCCGGAGCGTTCGCGGACGGCAAGCCAGAGGAGACCGACTCCGGCGACGAGGAGGACGGCGCCCGCCGCGAGCATCGCCTTCGGGCCTCCGCGGCGCGCGAGCGAGGCCGAGCGGCTCGAGCGTCCGGAGGCCGGAAAGACCGCGGTCGTGCGCGAACCGGCGGCGGCCTCGAGGAACGGACGGGTGCCGGCCACGCTGGACGGCCGGCCGTTGGGATCCTTCTGCAGCAGCCGCTGCATGAGGTCGAGGAGGGGCGCGGGCGTCGCGGCCGGGAGCGCCGCCCAGTCGGGATCCCGGTCGAGGATGGCGACGAGGATGTCCGACACGCTCTCGCCGTCGAACGCCTTCTTCCCGGCCAGCATCTCGTACAGGACGCACCCGAACGCCCAGAGGTCCGACCGGCCGTCCAGCGCGCGGCTGCGCGCCTGCTCGGGGCTCATGTAGCTCGCGGTCCCGAGAACGACTCCCTGGTGCGTGGGGTCGGCGGCGATCGTGGGCGAGTGCGAGATGTCGGGCGAGGCCGCCCCGATCCCGAACGCCTTTGCGAGGCCGAAGTCGAGGAGCTTGAGCTTGCCTTCCGGCGTCACGTTGACGTTCGTGGGCTTGAGGTCGCGGTGGAGAACGCCCTTGGCGTGCGCGGCCTCGAGGGCGTCGGCGATCTGGAGCCCGAACCGGATCGCCTCGTTCACGGAAACGGGCGCGCGCGCGATGCGCTGTTTGAGCGTCTCGCCCGACACGAGCTCGAGAACGAGGAACCTCAGGCCGTCGACCTCCTCGAAGCTGTAAATCGCCGCGATGTTCGGGTGGTTCAGCGAGGCGAGGACATGGGCCTCGCGCGTGAAGCGCTGGAGCCGGTCTTCGTCCTCCGCGAAAGCCTCGGGGAGGACCTTGATCGCGACCTCGCGCTGAAGGCGCGTGTCGCGCGCCCGGAAGACCTCACCCATGCCTCCCGCGCCGAGGCGCGACAAGACTTCGAACGTCCCGAGGCGGGATCCGGGTTCGAGGGGCATGGTCCGGTGACGATTATCTACAATCGCTCTCTTATGCCGATTCCTCGCGCGTTCGCGTCCGCTCTTCTCCTCGTCCTCCTCGCCTCCGGGAGCGCCGCCGCCGCGGAGCCTCCGTCCGCCGGCCTCTGGAACGCGTGGCCCGCCGCGCGGGTTTACACGGGCGATCCGTTCGCGCTGAAATCCGCGGCCCTCCGGTCCGAGATCGCGCGCCTCGCCGCGCGCCATCCCGGCCTTTTCCGCGTGGACGAGGAAGGGACCTCGGCCGAGGGCAGGCCGATCCCGCTCCTCGTCGCCGGGTCCGGCCCGACGACCGTGCTCCTCTGGTCGCAGATGCACGGCGACGAGCCGACCGCCACGGTCGCGCTCCTCGACGTCCTGAACCATCTCGGCGCCACACGGGAGACGCCGGCGACGAAGGAGCTGCTCTCGAAGCTCACGCTCGCGATCATCCCGATGCTCAATCCCGACGGGGCCGAGCGCACGCGACGGACGAACGCTCAGGGGATCGACATCAACCGCGACGCGCTCCGTCTCCAGTCGCCCGAGGGCCGCTTCCTCAAGAGCGTGCGCGACCGCCTGAAGCCGGCCGTCGGATACAACCTCCACAACCAGGGGCCGAACACGCTCGCGGGACCCTCGGGCGCCCAGGCCGCGATCGCGCTCCTGGCCGTTCCGTTCGACGAGGCGTTCACGGAAAACGACGGCCGGCGGACGACGAAACGGCTCGCCGTCCTCGTGCGCGACCTCCTCCAGCCGTGGGCGCCGGGCCGCGTCTCGCGCTACGACACGGAGTACACGGCGCGCGCGTTCGGCGACTCGCTGACGCGCTGGGGGACGCCGACGCTCCTGATCGAATCGGGCGGGTTCTCGGCGGCGGGCGCCGAAGAGGCCGCGGCGCTCGTCCGCCTGAACTTCGTCGCGCTCCTCGGGACGCTCTCCGCTCTCGCGGACGGATCCGTGGCGCGCGTCGACGCTGCGGCGTACGACTCCATCCTGCTCAACGTGCGCGACCGGCTCTTCGACGTCCTCGTGCGAAACGCCGTCGTGATCGGCGGCGGCGGGCTGCCGCCGTACCTTGCGGACGTCGGCTGGAACGTCCCTCCGACGCGTCCGGGCTTCACGGGTCCGGCCGTGGGCCGGGGCCGCGGCGGCGCGGTTCTCGACGTGGGAGACCTCGACACGTACAAGGGCAAGACCGAGGTCGACGCCCTGAACCGGCTCCTGTGCGTCGCGCCGAAGGGCGGGCCCGAGGGCTGGGCGAAGGTGCTCGAGGGCCTGAAGGCGAGGGGGCTCGCGGCGGCGGACGGGACGCTTACGCTGACGGCCGACGCGCTCTCGCAGGAGGCGCAGGCGTGGCTCGAGGGCGGTTCCGCGCTCGCGCCGGGGTACAGCGGCGACTTCCTGCTCCTCGCGCCGGCCGGCGACGGCCGCTTCCGCGTGGAGCGCCGCCTTTCGACGACGAAGCCCTGAAGCGTCTGCGCCCGCCGCTTCAGCCGTGCGCGGGAGCGGCGGCCGGCGCGGACGCGCGCGAAGCGCCGTCGCAGTAGCGGGACCAGACCGTGGCCGCGGCGAGCGCGGCGATCGAGAGCGTCACGACGACGACGAGAGCGACCGGACGCGCGCGGCGAGAGGGTGCGACCGAGAGGGACTGCGCGAGGCGCTCCGCGCTCGTCGTGCGTTGCGCGCCGGCCGTGAACGTCGCCTCGACGTCGCCGAAGCGAATGGACGCGCCGGACGCGAGCGGCGCCTCGGAGACGCGCTTGCCCTCGACGAAGAGGCCGTTCGCGCTCCCGAGGTCGCGCGCGACCCAGCCCTCTCCCCGCCTTTCCACGATCGCGTGCTTTCGGGAGACGGAGCGGCTCGAGAGGACGACGTCGCAATCGGGATCGCGCCCGACGACGGCCCGCGCCTCGACGACGATGCGCTTTTCCGTGCCCGCGTCGTTCACGGTCAGGACGGTCGGCATCGCTGCTCCTCCCGCTTGCGGAATCTCATGCCGCGGGCCCGTCGAGCGTTCCGGGCGGCGGCGCGAGGACGAAGGCGACGTCGCCGACGTTGGTCCCGGTCGCGCCGGGCCGGAAGGCGTCCCCGAGTGCCTCGAAGAAAGGCCCGGTGTCGTTGTCGAGGAGCGCCTGCCCGGGATCGAGACCGAGCTCCTCGGCGCGCGCGAGCGTCGTTCCGTCCGCGAAGGCTCCCGCGGCCGACGGCTCGTGATCGACTCCGTCCGTCCCGGCGCAGAGGATCGAGGCGCCGCCGACGCCCGCGACCGCGTATGCCGCCGAGAGAGCGAGCTCTCTGTTGCGCCCGCCGCGGCCGTGTCCGCGCACGGTCACCGTGGTCTCGCCTCCGAAGATCGTCAGGAGACGGCGCGCGTGGACGCTTCGGCGCCTGAGGTTCCCCGCGCTCGCCCCGGCGAGCGCGAGGCGCCGGCCGGCCGCGCGGGCTTCTCCGAAGAGGAGCTCGGGCACGAGGCGCGTCTCGAAGCCGAGGCGGTTCGCCTCGTGGCGAGCCCCGTCGAGCGCCGTCCTCACGTCCGCGAGAAGGACGCTCCAGCGGGGGCCGCCGGCCGGCGGCGCGGCGGGGGCGGGACCGTCGAGGAAGGCGCGCACGGCAGGCGTCACGAGCGGGCCGAGCCGGTACCGCTCGAGGATCGCGCGGGCCTCCGCCGGCCGCGGCGGGACGCCGAGCGTGGGGCCCGAGGCCACGAGGTGCCAGCCGTCGTCCCCGAGGTCCGAGAGGACGAGCGTCATCACGTCGGCCTCCCCGCAGGCGGCCGCGAGCCGGCCGCCCTTGACGCGCGAGAGCGCGCCGCGCACGACGTTGATCTCCGCGATCGGCGCCCCGGCCGCCATGAGAAGGGACGCCGTGCGCGCCTTGTCCTCGAGCGCGAGGTCGCCCGCGGGCGCCGCGAGGAGACTCGAACCGCCGCCCGAAAGAAGGACGAGGAGGAGATCGCCCTTCCGGAGGCGCCGGGCGAGGTCGAGCGCCGCCTCTCCGGCGAAGAGGCTGTTTTCGTCCGGCAGCGGATGGCTCGCCAGAACGAGGTGCGCGCCGCGCGGGAGGCCCTCGGCCGGTGACTCCGCGGGAGCGACGACGAGCGCCTCGTCGAGCCGGCGGCCGAGGCTCGCGGCGGCCGCGACCGTCATGGGGACGGCGGCCTTCCCGACCGCGAGCACCGCGACGCGCCCCGGCGCGAAGACGAACTCCCGCCGCGTCGGCGAGGACACGGAGCGGACGTAGACTCCGTCGCCGCGGCGCCCGAGAGCCTCCGAGACCAGCGCGGCCGGGTCCACGGCGGCGACGGCGGCACGGTAGAGCCGCGTCAGGATCTCGCGGTCGTCCAAACTCCCCGGAGTCTAGCGAATGCGGCTCGGCGCGGAGGGGTAAACTCGCCGCCAGGGAGAATCGCCATGGCACGCTCACGGATGGACGAAATTCTCGGGTCGGTCAAGGATGCCGGCGACCGCGGCCAGGAGATCGCCGCTCAGGTGGCGGCGCGCGTCGAGGACGTGCTCGACGAGGCGGGCGTCCAGGGCAAGCGCGTCCGCAAGGAGCTCGCCCGACGCTTCAGGCAGGTGGACCGTGTCGGCCGTGACAACGCCTTCGTGATGGCCTTCGGAGCGCTCGCCATCGGCATCCTGATCGGCTGGCTCGTCGGCCGCGACGACGACTGACGCCGCCGCCGGCCTCAGGCGTAGTGGTCGGCGTTGATCTGCTGGTAGTGCTTCCACTTCTCGGGGATCGTCTCCTCCGTGAAGATGGCCTTCGGCGGGCACACGGGCTCGCAGTTGCCGCACTGGATGCACGTGTTCGGGTCGATGTAGAGCTGCGTCGCCTCGGCGTGGCCCTCTTCGTCCTTCTTCGGGTGGATGCAGTCGACGGGGCACACCTCGACGCACGCGGTGTCCTTCACGCCGATGCACGGCTCCGCGATGATGTACATGCCCATGGCGGCCCCTCCGTTTGAGACAGGGTATCACCGGCGGTTGACGCGCGGCTCCGGGGCCGAGAAGATCCGCGGGCGTCACCCCGAGGAGGACTCTTGGATCTCGCCGAACGACTCCGGGTTCTCCGGAAGGGCTTCTCCCCGACGTTCTGGGTCGCGAACGTCCTCGAGCTGTTCGAGCGCTTCGCGTACTACGGCAGCAAGGCGGTCCTGTCGATCTACATCGCCGACGGTGTGGGTCTCGGCCCGGAGATGGCGACGTTCCTCGCCGGAAGTGTCTTCAACACGCTTCTCTACCTCCTGCCTCCGCTCGCGGGGACCGTCGTCGATCGCTGGGGATTTCGCAAGAGCCTCATGCTCTGCTTCTCGATCTTCTGCGTTGGGTACCTACTCATCGGTCTCGCGGGCCTTCCCGCCGGGCGACCCCTGGTCGCGGCGCTCGGCGGACCGAAGATCTACATGCTCGTCGCGCTCGTCGTCACGGCGGTCGGCGGCTCGCTCATCAAGCCGAGCGTCGTGGGGACCGTCGCGCGCACGACGGCAGACGATTCCAAGGCGCTGGGCTATTCGATCTACTACATGCTCGTGAACATCGGCGGCGCCGTCGGGCCGTTCCTCGCCGTCCCGGTGCGGGAGACGTTCGGCATTGCGTACGTCCTCGTCATGTCGTCCGGAACGTCGCTGCTTCTGCTCGTGGCCACGCTTCTCTTCTTCAAGGAGCCACCGCGGCCCGCCGACGCGCCGCAACCGAGCTCGTTCGGCAAGGTCGTCGGGGACATGGTGAAGGTCTTCGGAAACGGACGCTTCATCACGTTCCTCGTGATCTTCTCGGGCTTCTGGATCATGTTCTGGCAGGTTTTCTACGCGCTGCCGTTCTACGTCCGCGACGTCCTGAACTTCGAACGCTTCGAGATCATCGAGACCGTCGACGCTTGGACGATCATCCTGATCACCGTGGCCGCCACGGCGCTGGCCCGGAAGCTGAAGCCCGTCGTCGCGATGACGGTCGGGTTCGCGCTCGCGGCGTCATCCTGGTTCGTGATCGTCTACACCCCCCCTGCGATCGCGCAGGTCCTCGCGTGGCCCGTCTTGTTCGTCATGAACCTCGTCCTCCGCCTTCTCGCGCTCACGGGTCTCCCCGTGACGGTGGTCGACCTGACGCCGACGATCGCGCCGACCGCGCTCGGCCTGATGGTCTTCGCGTTTGGCGAGGGGCTGCAGGCGCCGCGGTTCTACGAGTACGTCTCGGGCCTCGCTCCGAAGGACCAGGTCGGGACCTACATGGGATTCGCGTTCCTGCCGATCGCCATCGGCACCTTCTTCGCGGGCCTCCTCGCGGGGCCGCTCGTCGCGCACTACGTCGAGGGCTACAAGAAGGGGCTGGTCACTCACCCCGAGAACATGTGGCTCGTCGTCGGAGGGGTCGGGGTCCTTTCGACGCTCCTCATGCTCCTCTACGACCGATTCCTCGCGCCGCGGAAGGCGGCGGCGTGACACCGCGGGGCTGACGTGCTCGAGCTCCTCGCGTCCTTCGCGGCGTTCGCGGCCCTCGGGCTCGCGGCGTGGCTGCGC
>Ga0335071_10007507_pt1 | contig 11220 bp, 6 predicted proteins | sample Lox_Sample_15_FD_206724 | JGI IMG/M metagenome (GOLD analysis project Ga0335071, IMG submission 206724) | Soil microbial communities from Loxahatchee National Wildlife Refuge, Florida, United States - Lox_Sample_1.5 | ecosystem: Environmental > Terrestrial > Soil > Wetlands | place: USA: Florida...
GGCCCGGCTGCGCGCCTACAACCTTACCTTGAAGCAGGTCATCGACGCCGCGTCCAACGCCAACTCCAACTCGGGCGGCGGCTACATCGCGCAGGGCGAGTACCGCGTCACCGTGCGCGGGCTCGGGCTGATCCAGTCCGTCCGGGACATCGAGAACATCGTGGTGAGCGCGCAGAAGGGCACGCCGGTGCGGGTGCGCGACATCGGCACGGTCCAGGTGGGCACCGCCATTCGCCTGGGCGTGCTGGGACGGGACCACGAGGACGACCTCGTCCAGGGCATCGTCCTCATGCGCAAGGACGAGAACCCGGACGCGGTCATCAAGGGGGTGGCCGCCAAGATCGCCCAGTTGAAGAAGACGCTCCCTGCCGGCGTCGAGCTGCGCGACTACTACAGCCGCGACCGGCTCGTGCGCGCGACCGTGACCACCGTCATGCGCAACCTGATCGAGGGCGCCGCGCTCGTGGTCGTGCTGCTCTCGCTCTTCCTCTACAACATCCGCGCGGCCCTGATCGTGGCCGTCACCATCCCTCTTTCGCTGCTCTTCGCCTTCATCTTCATGGACCTTCGGAGCATCCCGGCCAACCTGCTCTCCCTGGGCGCCATCGACTTCGGCATCATCGTGGACGGGGCGGTCATCATGACGGAGAACATCGTCCGCCACCTCTCGGAGCGGAAGCCCCGCGGCCACCGGGTCGTCCGCGAGGTCCAGCAGGCCGCGGTCGAGGTGGCGCGCCCCCTGACCTTCGCCGTGCTCATCATCATGACCGTGTACGTGCCGATCCTCACCTTCCAGCGCATCGAAGGGAAGCTCTTCCGCCCGATGGCGGTGACGATCTCGCTCGCCGTCATCGGGGCCCTGCTCCTCACCCTCACGCTGATCCCGGTGCTGTCGAGCTATCTCTTCCGCCGTCCGCCGTCGGAGCGGGAGAGCCCGCTCCTGGCCATCCTTCGCCGGCCGTACCTGCCGGCCATCCGCTGGTGCGTGCGCCGGCCGCTCGTCCCCATCGCCGCCGCCGTCCTCCTCCTCGCCGTGTCGCTCTTCACCTTCACCCGGCTCGGCAAGGAGTTCCTCCCCGAGCTCGATGAAGGCGATCTCTGGGTCCGCGTCCAGTTTCCCATCGGCGTCTCCCTGGAAGGGGTGCGGCCATACGTGCGCGAGATCCGCGAGCGCCTGCTCCGCTTCCCGCAGGTGCGCGTGGTGGTGTCCCAGCTGGGCGCTCCCGACGACGGCACCGATCCCGAGGCACCCGACAACTCCGAATTCTACGTGGGGCTCAAGCCGAGGGAGGACTGGCCGCAGGGCGATCGGAACAAGGAGAAGCTGATCGAGAGGATGACCGCGGCTCTGGCCGACATCCCTGGCGTCACGACCAACTTTTCCCAGCCCATCAAGGACAACGTGGACGAGGCGCTGGCCGGTGTGAAGGGGGAGCTCGCCATCAAGCTCTACGGTCCCGACATCTTCGTGATGGACGGCATCGCCCGGCAGATCGCGGCCGTGCTCAAGAACGTGCACGGGGTGGCGGACCTCGATTTCGACCATCTGATCGGGCAGCCGCAGCTCCAGCTGGCCATCGATCGCGGGGCGGCCGCGCGCTATGGCATCAACGTCCAGGACATCCAGGACACCATCGAGGCCGCCACCAAGGGCCGCGCCGTCACCGAGATCTTCGAGCAGGAGCGGCGCTTCAACCTCGTGGTGAAGCTCGGGCAGCCCGGCGAGCCGGCCGCCCGCCTGCGGGATGTGGCGGTCAGCTCGCCCTCCGGCGAGCGTATTCCTCTGAGCCAGCTCGCGGAGTTCACGCGCACGGACGGTCTTGCCGAGATCTTCCGCGAGAACAACGTCCGGCGCCTGTCCATCAAGTGGAGCGTCAGGGAGAGGGACATGGGCAGCCTCGTGAGCGAGGCCATGGAGAAGGTCGAGGCCGCGGTCAAGCTCCCGCCCGGCTACCGGATGGTGTGGAGCGGCCGCTTCGAGGACCAGCAGCGCGCCCTGGGGCGCCTGTACGTCATCGTGCCGCTCGTCGTCTTCATCATCTTCGTCCTCCTCTTCGGCGCCTTCAATTCCATGGGGGACGCGCTGATCATCATGTTGAATCTACCCTTCGCCCTCATCGGCGGCACGCTGGCCCTTCACCTCTGGCAGAGCAACTTCAACATCTCGGCCGCCGTCGGCTACATCGCGGTCTTCGGCGTCAGCGTCCTGAACGGGACCGTGCTCGTCTCGTCGATACGCCAGGCGGTCACCGACGGCCTCCCGCTGCGCGACGCGATCATCCGCGGCTGCGAGATCCGCTTCCGGCCCATCATGGTCTCGGCCATCGTGGCCGTGATCGGCTTCCTGCCGGCCGCCCTGAGCCAGGGCATCGGCTCCGAGATCCAGAAACCCCTGGCACGCGTGGTCATCGGCGGGCTGATCTCGTCCACGGCCTTGACGCTGCTCGCCCTGCCCGCCGTGTATGCGCTCTTCGCCCGGCGGCATCGCGAGCACGAGCCGCCGCCGGGCCCCGGCCCGCACACGCCCGCTGCCTAGCTCCGGACATGCGACGGCCCCCGGCGCCACTCGCGCCGAGGGCCGCCCGAGGCTCCAGACCGGCTAGATGTCGTAGTAGAGGGCGAACTCGTAGGGATGCGGGCGGAGGCGGACAGGATCCACCTCGTTCTTCCGCTTGTACTCGATCCACGTCTCGATGAGGTCCGGCGTGAACACGTCGCCCTTCAGCAGGAAGGCGTGGTCCTTCTCCAGGTTGTCGAGCACGACGTCGAGGGCGCCCGGCAGCTGCTTGATCTTCTTCTGCTCGGCGGCCGGCAGCTCGTAGAGATCCTTGTCGACGGGCTTCCCCGGATCGATCTTGTTCGCCACGCCGTCGAGCCCGGCCATCACGCAGGCGGCGAAGCTCAGGTACGGGTTGCAGGTCGGGTCGGGCGTGCGGAACTCGATGCGCTTCGCCCCTTCCGACTTCGAGTACATGGGGATGCGGATAGCCGCCGAGCGGTTCCGCTGGCTGTACACGAGATTGATGGGCGCCTCGTAGCCCGGGACCAGGCGCTTGTAGCTGTTCGTGCTGGGCGCGATGAACGCGAGCAGCGCCGGGGCGTGCTTGAGAATGCCGCCGATGTAATAGAGGCACATCTTCGAGATGTCCGCGTACCCGCCCCGTTCGTAGAACAGGTTCTTGCCGTTCTTCCAGATGGACTGGTGCGTGTGCATGCCCGAGCCGTTGTCCTGGAAGAGCGGCTTGGGCATGAAGGTCGCCGTCTTGCCCCACTTCTTGGCCGTGTTCTTGGCGCAGTACTTGTACCAGCACACCTTGTCGGCCATCTTCGTCAGCGTGTCGAAGCGCATGTCGATCTCGGTCTGCCCGCCCGTGGCCACCTCGTGGTGGTGCACCTCCACGCGCACGCCGACCGACTCCAGGGCCAGTACCATGTCCGAGCGGATGTCCTGGAACTTGTCCATGGGCGGGACCGGGAAGTAGCCCTGCTTGTAGCGGGGCTTGTAGCCCAGGTTCGGCCGGTCCACGGAGCCCTCGGCACCGGTGTTCCACGCCCCCGCCTCGGAGTCGATGAAGTAGAAGCCGTAGTTGTAGCTCTGGTCGAAACGGATCGAGTCGAAGAAGAAGAACTCGAGCTCGGGCCCGATGTAGATGGTGTCGCCCGCGCCGGACTTCTTCACGTAGGCCTCGGCCTTCTGGGCCACGTAGCGCGGATCGCGCGAGTAGGCCTTGCCCGTGATCGGATCCTTGACGTTGCAGATGAGCACGAGCGTCGGCACGGCCGTGAACGGATCCATCTGCGCCGTGGCGGGATCGGGGATGAGCAGCATGTCGGACTCGTCGATGGTCTGGAAGCCGCGGATCGAGGAGCCGTCGAAGCCCAACCCGTCCGAGAAGATGCCCTCGCTGAGCTCGGACACCGGGATCGAGAAGTGCTGCCAGAGGCCGGGGAGATCGATGAAGCGCAGGTCGACGATCCGGACGCCCTTCTCCTTGGCCATCTTCAATACGTCCTTCGGGGTCATGCTTGTCCGCCTCCTTGTGAATGACGTTGGAGCGAAAAGGCCGCGCCGGCGAAGCCTCAATGCTCCGCCGGCTGGCTACACTAAGGGTTTTGCATCAGTGGGTCAATGGGCCGTGTGCTTCGCCTGCGCCGCCTTCATGGCTTCCGCGAACGCGCCGCCGCCGCCGCTCATCCCGTACTCGCCGTACGACGAGCCGCCCAGCGAGTACGCCGTCTCCGAGTGCTGCGAGAGATCGAGCCCCGCCATCTCGTCGTCCTCGGTGATGCGCAGCCCCATGACCGCGTCGAGCACCTTCAAGATCACGACGGTCATCACGAAGCCCAGCACGAGCGTGGCCGCCACCGCGACGATCTGCTTCCAGAGCTGGCCCGGATCGCCGTGGAGGAGCCCGTTCCCGCCCGCCTCGTTGACGACCTTGGTGGCGAAGATTCCGGTGGCGAGCGCGCCCCATGTCCCTCCCACTCCGTGCACGCCCACCACGTCGAGCGAGTCGTCGTAGCCGAGCTTCGTCTTGAGGTTGCACGCGGCATAGCAGAGGACGCCGGCGAGGCCGCCGATCACCAGTGCCCCCAACGGCGTCACGAAGCCGGCCGCCGGCGTGACCGCGACCAGCCCTGCCACCGCTCCCGACGCCGCCCCCAGCACCGTGGGCTTGCCGCGCGAGCTCCACTCGGTGAGCATCCAGCCGAGCGCGGCCGCGGCGGCGGCCGTGTTCGTGGTCGTGAAGGCATGCGCCGCGAGGCCGTTGGCCCCGAGCGCGCTGCCCGCATTGAAGCCGAACCACCCGAACCAGAGGAGGCTCGCCCCCATGACGGTGAGCGGCAGATTGTGCGGAGGCATGGGCTGCTGCCCGTAGCCCCTGCGCTTGCCGATCACGAGCACCGCGGCCAGCGCCGAGACGCCGGAGGAGATGTGCACGACGGTGCCGCCCGCGAAGTCGAGGGCGCCCAGCTTGTGGAGCCAGCCGCCATCCCCCCACACCCAGTGCGCGAGCGGGTCGTACACCAGGGTCGCCCAGGCGAGCACGAAGATGATGAACGTCGAGAACTTCTTGCGCTCCGCGAAGGCGCCCGTGATCAGCGCCGGCGTGATCACCGCGAACATCATCTGGAAGAGCATGAAGGCCTGATGCGGAATGGTGGCGGCGTAGGCGGGGTTGGGCTCGGCGCCGACGCCCCGCAGGCCCAACCACTCGAGCCCCCCGATGATGCCGCCCTTGTCCGGGCCGAAGGCCAGGCTGTAGCCCCAGAGCACCCACTGTACGGAGATCAGGGCCAGGATGATGAAGCTCTGCATCAGCGTGCCGAGGGCGTTCTTCTGCCTCACCATGCCCCCGTAGAAGAGGGCCAGACCCGGCGCCGTCATGAGGAGCACGAGCGCGGAAGACATCAGCACCCAGGCGGTATCGCCCGTGTCGATCTTGGCTGGCGGCGCTGCGGCCGGGGCGGCGGCTGCGGCCCCCGGCGCCGACGGTGCCTGGGCCCTGAGATCGGCGGCAACGCAGAGCCCTAACAGGGCCATCAGGCCCATCACCACCACGAGCTTCGAAGCTCTCATTACCGCCGCTCCTTCCTGGCCGGTGCGGTCACAGCGCGCTCTCGTCCCGCTCGCCCGTGCGAATGCGCACGGCCGTGTCCACGGGGTGCACGAAGATCTTGCCGTCCCCGATGTTCCCGGTCTTCGCCGCGCCCGCGAGCACGGAGGAGACCTTGTCCACGAGGCTGTCGGGCACCACGACCTCGATCTTGATCTTGGGGAGGAAGTCCACCGTGTACTCGCCTCCGCGGTAGAGCTCGGTGTGCCCCTTCTGTCGTCCGAAGCCGCGGACCTCGGAGACCGTCATGCCGATGACCCCGATGCCGGTCAGAGCCTCCTTCACGTCGTCGAGCTTGAACGGCTTGATGATGGCCTCGATCTTCTTCATGGAATCCTCCCGGGCGCGCTTGGTGTGCACCTGGCGTGCCGGGAGACTCCATTCCGGGAGGGTGAGGAAAATCAAACGCTTGGGATGCTACCGGGGGTGTGGTTAAACAAACATCTGCCCATTTGGTAGGCAGATGTTCAAAACTGCCTCGGCGCTAGGCAGGGCCGAGACGGGATGCTAGGAAATCAGTCGCGCCAGACCGTGGACTCTACCGCGCGGCGAGGCTTGCCCCCGGCGTCGGCGACCACGACTTCGGGCCTCGGCAGCGCGGTCTCGATCGCGTTCCAGACGTTGCGGAGGTCGGGGGTCTTCTGGGCCGGGAAGACGCCCGGAATGGCCGGCGGGCTGTCCGTGGTGAACGTGCCCGAGCACACGACGACGGGCACCTTGGAGCCCCGCCGCTCCATCTGGCGGAGGAATCCCATCCCGTCGAGGTGTGGCATCCGGAGGTCGAGAACGATGATATCGGGTCGCACGCGATCAAGGGTGGCCAGGGCGTCGAGCCCGTCGACCGCCTCGAAGACTTCGAAGTCACCCTCGAACCCCATCCGGTAGAGAGCCCGCCAGGCCGGATCGTCGTCAATGAGGAGCATCTTCGCCATGGATAGCACCTCCTGACGAGGCTACAGATGCAATCGCGCGGCCGGGAGCCGACGTACACGCTGACACGTACTTACGAGCCGACTGTCAATTTTGCGCGTCAGAGTCACAACGAAACTGCTGACACCGTCCAAACGGGAACACCCGATGCTGCACCGGAGGGGAGCGAGCGGCACAGGTCGACGAGAAGGGTCCAGATGCGAGGCGCCGCCCGAGAGCCCGCGCGAAGCGTAGCCTCTCTACGTCGAGCGCGTGGCTGAGGGCGGGAACGAAGCAGATGGGCCCTTATCGGCGACCGTTACCCGCGCCGTTGGGGGATGCCGTGGCGGCGCATCTTTGAGTAGAGCGTGGGACGCCGGAGGCCGAGCAGGGCCGCGGCCGCCTGCTTGTTCCAGCCCGTGGTCTCGAGCGCCCGGACGATCGAGAGCCGCTCGATCTCCTCCAGCGAGCCCGACGGCGGCGCCGGGTTCAGCAGCGGCGCGCCGGCGTTCAAGGCTTCCGGCAGGTCGGCCACCGTCACCTCCCGCCCGCGGGCGACCAGCACGGCGCGCTCGATCACGTGCTCGAGCTCGCGCACATTGCCCGGCCACATGTACGCGAGGAGCCGACGGAAGGCCTCCGGATCGATGCCCTCCAGCGGGCGGTTGTGCTTGAGCACGAAGCGGTCGAGGAACCCCTTGGCCAGGATCGGGATGTCCTGCGTCCGTTCCCGGAGCGGCGGCAGCTCCACGGTGACGGTGTTGATGCGGAAGTAGAGGTCCTGGCGAAGCGAGCCGTCGCGCACGGCGGCCTCGGGCTCGCGATTCGTGGAGGAGATCAGCCGGAAGTCCACCGGCACGGCACGGCTTCCGCCGAGCCGCCGCACCGAGCGATCTTCGAGCACGCGGAGGAGCTTGGCCTGGAGGTCCGCCGGCATCTCCGTGATCTCGTCGAGCAGCAGCGAGCCCTTGTGCGCCTCCTCGAGCAGGCCCGCGCGCTCCGAGGTGGCCCCGGTGAACGCGCCCTTCACGTGGCCGAAGAGCTCCGACTCGATCAGATCCTTGGGCAGCGCCGCGCAGTTGATCTTGACGAGCGGCCCCTGGGCCCGCGGGCTCTTCGCGTGGACGGCGTTGGCGGCCAGCTCCTTGCCGGTGCCGCTCTCCCCCACGATGAACACGTTGGCGTCCGAGGCGGCCACCGAGTCGAGGAGCTCGAAGACCCGGCGCATGGTGGGCGAGCTGCCCAGCATCTCGCCGTAGCCCATCTGCTCCGCCAGCTGCCGGCGAAGGTCGGACGTCTCGGCCAAGAGATGCCGCCGCTCCAGCGCCTTGCCGAGAAGCGTCAGCATCTCGGCGGAGTCGAACGGCTTGGTGACGAAGTAGAAGGCGCCTTCCTTCGTCGCCTCCACCGCTTTCGAGATCGACCCGTGGCCCGTCATGATGATGACTTCGATGTTGGGGTCGCGTCCCTTGAGGATCTTCAGCAGCCCCATGCCGTCCCCGTCGGGCAGGATCAGATCCACGAGGGCGACGGAGAAGTCCGTGGCGTCCATGCGGGCATTCGCCTCGGCGATGCTCACCGCCGTCTGCACGACATGGCCTTCCCGCTCGAGGATGAGCCGGAGGCCCTCCGCGATCGCGGGCTCGTCGTCGACTACCAGCACTTCAGGCTTCACGGCGCCTCCACCGGCAGCAGCACGCGCACCTGCGTGCCCCGCCCGAGCTGGCTCCGGATCTCGATGCGGCCGCCGTGCTGCTCGATGACGGCCCGCGCAATGGCCATGCCGAGTCCCGTGCCCGTGTCCTTGGTGGTGAAGAAGAGATCGAAGGCACGCGCGCGCGTCTCGTCGCTCATGCCGCACCCCGTGTCCTCCACCATCGTTTCGAGGATCCCGCGGTCCGCCAGTCGCGTGCGGAGCGTCAGGGTCCCATCGTGCTCCATGGCTTCGAGGGAATTGCTGATCAGGTTCAGGAACACCTTGCGCAGCTCGCGGGCGTCCAGCATGGCCGGGGGCAGCGTGGCGTCCAGATCGAGCGCGACGCGCACCGCCTTGCCCTTGTGCCGCGCCTGGGCCAGATCGAGGCACGACTCCACGAGCCCGTTCAGGCTCGAGGGCGCGCGCTTGAGCGCGGTGGGCCGGCCGAACTGCGTGATCTCGCGGACGAGCTCGGCCATGTGGTCGACCTCGCGGCTGATCCGCCGCGCCACCTCGACCCCTTCAGTGTCGGAGGCCTCGCCGAGGCGCTGCTCGAGATAGTCGGCGAAGAGCTTGAGCCCGCCCAGCGGATTTCTGAGCTCGTGCGCGACCTGGGCAGCCATGCGGCCCAGCGCCGCGAGGGCCCCGCTCCGGAGCCGCTCGAGCTCGCGGGTGTTCTTGAGCGCCACCGCGGCCTGCGAGGAAAAGAGCGCCAGCAGATCGAGGTCGTCCGGGGTGGGCTGCACGGGCGTCTCCACGACGAGCGCACCCGCCGCACCGCCGCCCACGAACAGCGGCGCGCCCAGCCGCACGCGCCCGTCCGCACTGCTCACCGCCATGGGTACCTTGCGCTCGATCACGGTCTTCGCGGTGCGCGCGAGGTCGTCGATGGGCCCCGGCCCCGCGCCCGCGCTGGCCATGGGGACGAGCCGACCCTCCTCGAGCAGGAAGACGACGGCTCGCTCCGCCTCCGTCGCCTCGACCGTCGCGTTGGCCACGGTGTCGAGGACACGCTCCATGGTCCCGGAGGAGCCGAGCGCCTCCCCCACCGCCTGCAGCAGCGTACGATCCCGCGCCCACCGGCGCTGCGAGAGGGCCCGCCCGATCTTGCCCCTCAGCTCTTCGGGAACGAAGGGCTTCGTCAGGTAGTCGAAGGCGCCTTCACGCAGCGCCTCCACCGCATTGTCGATCGTGCCGTGGGCGGTCATGATGAGCACGGGCAGGCGGGGCTGCCGCTGGTGCGCGGCTTCCATGAGCTTCAGTCCGCTGACGGGCTCCATGCGGAGGTCGAAGAGCGCGACATCGAAGCCTCGCCCGTCCAGCAGGGACACTGCCTCCCGGTAGTTGTGGGCCAGCGCCACGTCCAGGCCCATGGACTGCAGCCGCATCTCGAGCACCTCGAGGATGCCCGGATCGTCGTCCACCACGAGCGCCCGGCCGGCCGTCATCGCTCGACCTCCGCGGCAGATCCGCCATCGCGCGGCAGGCGGACGAAGAAGGCGCTGCCCTCACCTTCCGTCGACTCGACCCTGACGTGACCGCCGTGCGCCTCCACGAGCCCCTTGACGATCGCGAGCCCGAGACCCGAGCCCCCCCGCCCGCGGTGGGCCTGCTGGTAGGGATCGAAGATGCGCGCGAGCTCCCCCTCTGGAATCCCGATGCCCGTGTCCTTCACCAGCACCTCGATCTCCCGTCCGCAATCAGCCAGCCCGACCATCACGGCTCCCCGGTCCGGCGTGAACTTCACCGCATTGCCCAGGAGATTGACGAGCACGCGCAGGAGCCGGTCCTCGTCTCCCTGCACGCCGAAGTCGGATCCCGTCGTGGTCCGGCCCACGACCAGGCACTTCTCCTCGATCTGGGGTCTCAGCTCCTCCAGCGCGCGCACCACGACCTTCTCCATGTCGACGGACCGCCGCTCCAGCGGGAGCACGCGGGCCCGGAGGCGCGACAGCTCCAGCACCTGGCTCACGAGGCCGAGGAGCCGGTCCGAGCTCGCGGCGATGATGTCGACCAGCCGGCCCTGCTTGGCGGTGAGCGGTCCCGGCACGCGCTCCAGGAGCAGATGGGTCGCCTCCTTCACGGACGTCAGCGGGGTCCGGAGCTCGTGCGAGATGTGGGAGAAGAGCTCCTCCTTGAGCTGATCCACCTCGCGGAGCCGCTCGGCCATGCGATTGAACGACCGCGCGAGCCCGCCGATCTCGTCGCGGCTCGTCTCGGGCAGCGGCTGGGTGAAGGCGCCGTCGGCCAGCTGACCCGTCGCCACCGAGAGCCGGCGGAGGGAGCGAGTGAGGTGGGCGGTGAGAAGGCCGGCCGTCACGAGCGCCGCCGCCAGGCTCCCGAAGAGCGCCCAGAACACCATGTTCCACGTGCGCGCTTCGAGCTCGCGCGCTTCGAGCTGGGCGTCCTCGAGCGCGGCATACGTCGCGCCCAGCATGCGATCGAGGTGAGCGCCCGCGCGATCCGAGGCGAATCGTCGCTCGGCCTCGACCCCGGGACCCATGCCGGCCAAGCGGCGGTAGGCTGCGAAGGCGACCAGCGTCTCCTGATGCTGGCCGCGCTCCTCTTCGGTGCCGAGGAAGGCGCGCAGGAGACCCAGATCCTTGGCCATGCGCGAGGCCCGCTCGTTCCAGGCTCTTTGCGCGGCCTCCGCGGCCGCCGGGCGGGCGTTGTCCTCCGTGCGGATGAGGCCGCTCAGCTGCTCCCTGAGCGATGTGGCGATCCGGATGGCCGGCACCGACTGCGTGGCGATTGCGCGATTGACGTCGACCAGCCTGTTGATGGCGAGCACGCTCCAGGCGCCGACACCGGCCAGGGCCAGGATCAGCAACGCCGTGGTTAGGAAGACCTTGTGTGAGAGGCGCATGGTGCTCATACCCAACCTAGCACAGCGCTCCCGAAGCGTCACCAGACTGACACTCTCAAATATGGCTAGGCTGAGTTGATAGTCTCTAAGCAATATTATCAATATGTTCCGATCAACATGGTCAGTCCTGG
>Ga0335071_10007508_pt1 | contig 11220 bp, 7 predicted proteins | sample Lox_Sample_15_FD_206724 | JGI IMG/M metagenome (GOLD analysis project Ga0335071, IMG submission 206724) | Soil microbial communities from Loxahatchee National Wildlife Refuge, Florida, United States - Lox_Sample_1.5 | ecosystem: Environmental > Terrestrial > Soil > Wetlands | place: USA: Florida...
ATGGCCGGGCACAACGGCGGGCCGCCCGCCGGCACCTGGTTCCTGTCGTCGGAGGTGCTCGCCGATCACGTGGAGCGCCAGATGGACGAACTGGGCTGGAAGACCGCCCACATCGTCGGCAACTCACTGGGCGGCTGGGTCGCCTTCGAGCTGGAGCGGCGCGGCCGGGCGCGCAGCGTCACCGGCATCGCCCCAGCCGGCGGTTGGACGCGCTGGACCCCGGCGAAGTTCGAGGTGATCGCCAAGTTCATCCTGGGCATCCCGCTGTTGCTGCTCGCCTGGGCGTTCGGGCCGCGCGTCCTGCACCTGCCATTCAGCCGCCGGTTGGCCACCTACGCCATCAGCGCCAAACCGGACGGCGTCAGCGAGCGCCAGCTGTCCGCCATCATCGACGACGTCAGGCACTGCCCCGCCTACTTCCAGCTGCTGGTCAAGGCGACGCTGTTGCACGGCCTGCGGGAGCTCGCGCTCAACGCCGTCCCGGCGCACCTGGTGGTCTGCGAGAAGGACCGGATCATCCCCGCGCCCAGGTTCAGCCGGCATTTCACCACCCACCTGCCGGACGAAAGCCACAAGGTCACCAAGCTCGACAGCGTCGGGCATGTCCCGATGTTCGAGGCGCCCGAGCGCATCACCCGGGTGATCACCGACTTCATCGAGGAATGCTGCCCGTCCCCGGGCCGCGAAAAGTCGATCGGCTAGAGCTGGTCAGCCCGGCCCCCTAGCCGGCTAGGGCCTTCTCCAGGTTTTCGGCGATGGAGTTCAGGAATTCCTCGCTTTGCTGCCACTCCTGGTGGGGACCGATGAGGATGGCGAGGTCCTTGGTCATCTTGCCGCCCTCGACGGTGGCGATGACGACCTCTTCCAGCTTCTGGGCGAACTCGATCACCTCCGGGGTGTCGTCGAGCTTGCCGCGGTGCTGCAGTCCCCGGGTCCAGGCGAAGATCGACGCGATCGGGTTCGTCGAGGTGGGCTTGCCGGCCTGGTACTGGCGGAAGTGGCGCGTGACCGTGCCGTGCGCGGCCTCGGCCTCTATCGTCCTGCCGTCGGCGGTCATCAGCACCGAGGTCATCAACCCCAGCGATCCGTAGCCCTGCGCGACGGTGTCGGACTGCACGTCGCCGTCGTAGTTCTTGCAGGCCCACACGTAGCCGCCCTCCCACTTGAGGCAGGCCGCGACCATGTCGTCGATGAGCCGGTGCTCGTAGGTCAGCCCCTCGGCCTCGAACTGGTCCTTGAATTCCTCGTCGTAGATGCGCTGGAACTCGTCTTTGAACATGCCGTCATAGGCCTTGAGGATGGTGTTCTTGGTGGACAGATACACCGGCCACTTGGCGTTCAGGCCATAGGCGAACGAGGCGCGCGCGAAATCGCGGATGGAGTCCTTGAAGTTGTACATGCCCATCACGACGCCGCCGTCCTCGGGGATGGACACCACCTCGTGCACCATCGGCTCGCTGCCGTCGGCGGGCGTGAAGGTCAGCGTGACGGCCCCCGGCTTGTCGACCTTGAAGTTCGTCGCCCGGTACTGGTCACCAAAAGCGTGACGGCCGATCACGATTGGCTTGGTCCACCCCGGGACCAGGCGCGGCACGTTGGAGATCACGATCGGCTCGCGGAAGATGGTGCCGCCCAAGATGTTCCGGATGGTCCCGTTGGGCGAGAGCCACATCTTCTTGAGGTTGAATTCCTGGACTCGCGCCTCGTCGGGGGTGATGGTCGCGCACTTGACGCCCACGCCGTGCTTCTTGATGGCATAGGCCGCGTCGATCGTCACCTGGTCGTCGGTGCGGTCGCGGTGCTCGATCCCCAGGTCGTAGTACTTCAGGTTGATGTCGAGATAGGGCAGGATCAGCATGTCCTTGATCAGCTTCCAGATGACGCGCGTCATCTCGTCCCCGTCGAGCTCTACTACCGGTCCTTTGACTTTGATCTTGGATTCGCCTGTCATCTCGAGTTCGACTTTCTCCTCGCGGCCCTCAACCTTGCGAGCCTTGCGAAGCGGCCAGCGCTTCATTGAACGTTTTGCTCGGCCGCATCACTGCAGTCGTCTTCTCGGTGTCGGGGCGATAGTAGCCGCCGATGTCGACCGCCTTGCCCTGCACTTCGGCGAGCTCGGCCACGATAACGTCCTCGTTGCGGCTCAACGAGTCGGCGAGCGCGGCGAACTGCTCGCGCAACTCCTCGTCGTCGGACTGCGCGGCAAGCTGCTCGGCCCAGTACAGCGCGAGGTAGAACTGGCTGCCGCGGTTGTCGAGTTCGCCGGTCTTGCGCGACGGGCTCTTGTCGTTCTCCAGCAGCTTGCCGATCGCTGCGTCCAGCGTCTTGCCCAGAATCTTCGCGCGCTCGTTGTCGGTCTTGATCCCGATATCTTCGAAACACGCTCCCAGGGCGAGGAACTCGCCGAGGGAATCCCAGCGCAGATGATTTTCCTCGACAAGTTGGTGGACGTGCTTAGGCGCCGAACCGCCCGCTCCGGTCTCGTACATTCCGCCGCCGGCCATCAAGGGCACGATGGACAGCATCTTGGCGCTGGTGCCGAGCTCCAGGATCGGGAACAGGTCGGTGAGGTAGTCGCGCAGGATGTTCCCGGTGGCGGCGATGGTGTCCTGCCCGCGCATCGCGCGCTCCAGCGTGTACCTCATGGCCCACACCTGCGGCATGATCTGGATTTCCAGGCCCTCGGTGTCGTGCTCCTTCAGGTACTCCTTGACCTTCTTGCGCAGCTCGACCTCGTGCGGCCGTTCGGTGTCCAGCCAGAACACCACCGTCATGCCCGAGTTACGCGCCCGGGTGACGGCCAGCTTGACCCAGTCGCGGATGGCTTCGTCCGTGACAATGGGCATCCGCCAGATGTCGCCTTCCTCAACGTTCTGGGTCAGCAGCACTTCCCCGCTGTCGAGGTCGACGATGTTCGCGACGCCGCCTTCGGGGATCTCGAACGTCTTGTCGTGCGAGCCGTACTCTTCGGCCTGCTGCGCCATCAGCCCGACGTTGGGCACGGTGCCCATCGTCGCCGGGTCGAATTGCCCGTGCGTCTTACAGAAGTTGATGATCTCCTGGTAGATGCGGGAGAAAGTCGACTCGGGGTTGACGGCCTTCGTGTCCTTCTGCCGCCCGTCGGCGCCCCACATCTTGCCGCCCGCGCGGATCATCGCCGGCATCGACGCGTCCACGATCACGTCGCTGGGCGAATGAAAGTTGGTGATGCCCTTGGCCGAATCGACCATCGCCAGCTCGGGACGGTGCTCGTGGCAGGCGTGCAGGTCGCGAATGATCTCCTCGTGCAGCGACGCCGGCAGCGACTCGATCTTGTTGTACAGATCGACCAATCCGTTGTTGACGTCGACGCCGAGTTCGTCGAAGAGCTGCTGGTGCTTGGCGAAGGCGTCCTTGTAGAACACCTTCACCGCGTGGCCGAAGACGATGGGGTGGGAGACCTTCATCATCGTCGCCTTGACGTGCAGCGAGAACATCACGCCGGTCTCGTAGGCGTCCTGCATCTGTTCCTCGTAGAACTCGACCAGGGCCTTTTTGCTCATGAACATGCTGTCGATGACGTCGCCTTCGCGCAGCTCGACCTTTCCCTTGAGCTCGAGGGTCTCGCCACCCTTGGTCTCCAGCACCATCTTCACGTTGCGCGCGCGGTCCAGCGTCATCGACTTCTCACCGTGGTAGAAGTCGCCGTGCCGCATGGTCGCGACATGAGTGCGCGAGGCCGGCGACCACTTCCCCATGCTGTGGGGATGCCTGCGCGCGTACTCCTTGACGGCCTTCGGCGCGCGGCGGTCCGAATTACCTTGTCGCAGTACAGGGTTGACCGCGCTGCCAAGGCAATTGGCATAGCGGTTGCGAATTTCCTTGTCCTCGTCGGTCTTCGGGCTCTGCGGAAAGTCTGGAATCTTGAATCCCTTGCCTTGCAGCTCCTTGACCGCGGCGATCAATTGGGGCACCGAGGCGCTGATGTTCGGCAGCTTGATGATGTTGGTGTCGGCCAGCTTCGTCAGCGCGCCCAGTTCCGCCAAGTTGTCGGGAACCCGCTGCTCTTCGGCCAGGTGATCGGGGAACTCGGCCAGGATCCGGGCGGCCAGGGAGATGTCACTGGTCTCGACCGTGATGCCCGCCGGTTCGGTGAAGGCGCGCACGATCGGCAGGAACGCGTAGGTCGCCAGCAGTGGCGCTTCGTCGGTCAGCGTGTAGATGACGATCGGCTGTTCGGCGCACACGGTCCATCTCCCGGCGTCATTGTCAGATATTGATGCGGCTCAGCGTTCTGGTTGCCACGTTATCAAGGGTGTTTGGACAGGTGTCGACCTGCAGGTCCGCGCGCTGAACTGCGGTGCCGACCGCCGCCGGATCGGCCCATTGGCATCCACGCGGCCTTATGAGATAGGCTTCACATCGGTCATGAGCGCCAGCGCTAAGCCCCGGCTTGCTGGCCGGCAACCCTCCAACCGCGGTGGGGTGCCCCGGGTGAAAGACCAGGTCTAGTAGCCACAGGCTGCGCGGCAAGCGCGGGTCCGCCATACCGGACCCCTGACTAGAGGGGAAACGTGATGCGCATTCATCAAGCTCATTCGCGCCTCGTTGTGTGTCGGCGTTAAACCCATCGCCTCCGCGTGACGTCATCGTCGATGACGTCACGGAACGCCGCGAGCACTCGATACCAAAATCCTGTCCTTCTCGAGAGAAAGCACTTAAGTCAAGTGAGCTCTGATAACAGCCCGACCAGCGCCGAAGCCGACCCGACGGCGCATTGGTCCTTCGAAACGAAGCAGGTGCACGCCGGACAGCACCCGGACCAGACCACCCACGCCCGCGCCCTGCCGATCTACCAGACCACGTCCTACACCTTCGACGACACCTCGCACGCCGCGGCGCTGTTCGGCCTCGAGGTTCCGGGCAACATCTACACCCGGATCGGCAACCCGACCACCGACGTCGTCGAGCAGCGCATCGCGGCGCTGGAGGGCGGCGTGGCCGCGCTGTTCCTGTCCTCCGGGCAGGCGGCTGAGACATTCGCCATATTGAACCTTGCATGTGCGGGGGATCACATCGTCTCCAGCCCGCGGCTGTACGGCGGCACTTACAACCTGTTCCACTATTCGCTGGCCAAGCTCGGCATCGACGTCAGCTTCGTCGAGGATCCCGACGACCTGGATTCGTGGCAGGCCGCCGTCCGGCCGAACACCAAGGCGTTCTTCGGCGAGACCATCTCCAACCCGCAGATCGATCTGCTGGACATCCCGGGGGTCGCCGGGGTCGCCCACGCCAACGGCGTGCCGCTGATCGTCGACAACACCATCGCCACGCCCTACCTGATCCAGCCGTTCTCCCACGGCGCCGACATCGTGGTGCACTCGGCCACCAAGTACCTGGGCGGGCACGGCTCGGCGATCGCCGGCGTCATCGTCGACGGCGGCACCTTCGACTGGACGCAGGGCCGGTTCCCCGGATTCACCACGCCCGACCCCAGCTACCACGGCGTGGTGTACGCCGAGCTCGGGCCGCCGGCGTACGCGCTCAAGGCGCGCGTGCAACTGCTGCGCGACCTCGGGTCGGCCGCCTCGCCGTTCAACGCGTTCCTGGTGGCCCAGGGCATCGAAACGCTGAGCCTGCGGATGGAACGTCACGTCGCCAACGCCCAACGGGTCGCCGAGTTCTTGGCCGGCCACGACGGCGTGCTGTCCGTGAACTACGCGGGCCTGCCCAGCTCCCCGTGGCACGAGCGGGCAAAGAAGCTGGCGCCCAAGGGAACCGGAGCGGTGCTCGCGTTCGAGCTGGCCGGCGGGGTCGAGGCCGGGAAGGCGTTCGTGAACGCGCTGAAGCTGCACAGTCACGTCGCCAACATCGGGGACGTCCGTTCGCTGGTGATACACCCGGCGTCGACCACCCACGCCCAGCTCACGGCCGAGGAGCAGCTGACCACCGGTGTCAGCCCCGGCCTGGTGCGGCTGGCCGTCGGCATCGAAGGCATCGACGACATTCTGGCCGACCTGGAGCTCGGCTTCGCCGCGGCCCGCAGGTTCGGGGCCGAAGCGGCCGGCGCGGGTCATTCCAGCGGCGACCCGCAGGCCGTGGCGGCGTTCTGAGGGAGCCTGACATGACGATCTTCGACGTCGGAACCCAGACGCTGCCCGCCGAGGGTGAAGTCGGGTTTGTCCACATCGGCGCGCTGACCACCGAAAGCGGTGCGGTGATCGACGATGTCTGCATCGCCATCCAGCGCTGGGGCGAGCTGTCCCCCACGCGTGACAACGTGGTGGTGGTGCTGCACGCGCTGACCGGCGACTCGCACATCACCGGCCCCGCCGGCGCCGGGCATCCCACCCCCGGCTGGTGGGACGGCGTGGCCGGGCCGGGTGCGCCGATCGACACCGACCGCTGGTGCGCGGTGGCCACCAACGTGCTCGGGGGCTGCCGTGGCTCCACCGGCCCGAGCTCGCTCGCCCGCGATGGAAAGCCCTGGGGCTCAAGGTTTCCGTTGATCTCGGTGCGCGACCAGGTGCAGGCCGACGTCGCCGCGCTGGCCGCCCTGGGTATCGACCGGGTGGCCGCGGTGGTCGGCGGATCCATGGGCGGCGCAAGGGCTTTGGAGTGGATCGTCGGGCACCCCGACCGGGCGCGGGCCGGCCTGCTGCTCGCCGTCGGCGCCCGCGCCACCGCCGACCAGATCGGCACCCAGGCCACGCAGGTCGCGGCGATCAAGGCCGACCCGAACTGGCAGGGCGGCGACTACCACGACACCGGGCGAAGACCCGACGCAGGGCTGACGATCGCCCGCCGCTTCGCGCACTTGACCTACCGCGGCGAGGTCGAGCTCGACACCCGGTTCGCCAACGACCCCCAGGGCGACGAGGACCCGGCGACCGGCGGCCGCTATGCGGTGCAGAGCTACCTCGAGCACCAGGGCGACAAGCTGTTGTCCCGCTTCGACGCCGGGAGCTACGTCGTCCTGACCGAGGCGCTGAGCAGCCACGACGTCGGCCGCGGGCGCGGCGGGGTGCGGAAGGCCCTGAGCGGCTGCCGGGTACCCGTGGTGGTCGGCGGCATCACCTCCGACCGGCTCTACCCGCTGCGCCTGCAGGAGGAGCTGGCCGAGCTGCTGCCCGGCTGCACCGAGCTCCACGTCGTCGACTCCCTCTGCGGGCACGACGGCTTCCTGGTGGAATCCGAGGCCGTCGGCGACTTGATCCGCAAGACCCTCGATTTGGCCGATGGGGAAGGCACGTGCCTTAGGTGTCCCCGGTGACCCGCTCCAGGCACGACCGTTCCCTCTCGTTCGGTTCGGCGGCTGCTGCCTACGAGCGTGGCCGCCCCTCCTATCCGCCGGAGGCGATCGACTGGCTGTTGCCGCGCGGCGCGCGCCACGTGCTCGACCTCGGCGCGGGCACCGGCAAGCTGACCACCCGGCTGGTGGAACGCGGCCTGGACGTGGTGGCCGTCGACCCGATTCCCGACATGCTCGAAGTGCTGCGCAGCTCGCTGCCGGAGACCCGTGCCCTGCTGGGGACCGCGGAAGAGATTCCGTTGGAGGACAACAGCGTTGACGCCGTGCTGGTCGCCCAGGCGTGGCACTGGGTGGACCCCGAGCGGGCGATTCCCGAGGTGGCCCGCGTGCTGCGGCCGGGCGGACGGCTCGGCCTGGTGTGGAACACCCGCGACGAACGGCTGGGCTGGGTGCGCGAGCTGGGCGAGATCATCGGCTCCGACGGCGACCGGGGAAGCTTCGACGTGACGCTGTCCGAGTCTTTCACCGAGCCGGAGCGCCATCAGGTCGAGTGGACGAATTACCTTACGGCGCAAGCCCTGATCGACCTGGTGGCCTCGCGCAGCTACTGCATTACGTCGCCGACCGAGGTCCGCAGCCGAACGCTCGACGAGGTGCGCGAGTTGCTCGCAACCCATCCGGCACTGGCGAATTCGGCCGGCCTGGCACTGCCGTATGTCACCGTGTGCATCCGCGCCGCGCTGGCCGGGTAGTTCGCGGCGTCACCCGAAAAGGTCGGAGCCGAAAAGTGGCAGGCCGACCAGTGATCCCTGTGAGAAGTACGGCCCGGCACCGGGTGTCAGGGACGAATAGCCGTAGTTGACGATCGGCTGCAGCAACGAGTTGAGGTTGTTGACGATTGGTTGCGGGACACCGGTGTGCTCGAGCGGCAACAACATCGGAAGAGTGGGCGATGCAATCATGTACGTGGTGACCGTGCCGCCCAGGGAAGTGGTCGCACTGGACACCTGCACCGCGTCCGACTGCGAGGCCAGCGATGCCGGGTCGTGGTAGTACGCCGCCCCGAACAGCGAGTTCACCCATGCTGGGAGATCCCAGGGCCGGTCGGGCGGATTCCCGAAGAAGTCGTACTGGCCGAACACCACGCTGACGTCGTACTGGGTGTCTGGCAGGCCGTGCGCCGTGTAGTCGATCACAGGCACGGTCATCCCGTTCGGTAGGTAGATGTGCGCCAGGCCCAGCTCGGGGCTGGAGAAAATGGCGAACTGCAGGGAGCCAGCCGGCGGAGCCGTCGGATCGGTTGCCAGGTAAGCCAATTCGCGGTCGACGACGAGCGTTCCCTCCGACAGTGCGGCGATGTGCACCGGTGAACCGTTACCGTTGGCCCACGCATTCATGATCTGGTTATTGAGCGTTTGCTGTCCCATGGCGACGGCGGCGTTCACGCGGGGAGCAGCCAGGCTACCGCTGATGATGCCAATGCTGGCCGGGTAGTTATCGACCTGAGCAGTGGTGCCGGGGAACCAGTTCTGCCCGATGGATTGGTTCAGTAGGTCGTAACCCTGCAGGATCGATATGGAGCTCGGTCCCGGAAGGCCGCCCTGAAGATAGTACTGCCCCAGATCAGGCAGCTGAGTGATGAATGTCGGGTAGTAAAGCGGTCCTGCGCCGGGAACCGTGATCCTGGTGCCCGCCGCCGCGCCCGGAATCGGCTGGCTTCCCATCGGCATCTGGGCCGGTGCGTCGACCGCGTCCAGCACATTGATTTCGGCATTGGCGATCTCGGTGGTCAGATACTCGTTCGCGTTCGCCGCCAAGGCGAGCACGAACCGCTCATGCCACTGCGCAGATTGAGCGGTGAGCGCCCGGTACTGCAGGCCGTACGCACCGAAGAACGCCGCGATGCGTGCCGAGACCTCGTCGGCGCCCGCGGCCAGCAACGATGTGGTGGAGCCGGCGGCTGCCGCGTTCGCCGCGTTTACCGCGGACCCGATCCCAGCCAAATCCTTCGCGGCAGTCGCCAACGATTCGGGCGTTGCCAGGACGTAAGACACTGTTGCCTCCTTGCGGATCCAACAAGCGCAGCCGTCGGCGCCGTGTTGTCTCGCCGCAATTTGTGGCAGTGAGACTACTCGCAGCCCGGACGCTGCGGTTGGCTTTCGAGGGCGGCCCGCCAAGATCCGGGGCTGCTCGCCGAATGACTTCGAGAAGGCACAACAGAGCCGCCTCCGTTTGGCACAGTGCTCAGCACCTGTTGGTCGGATTAAGCCAGGTGATATGCCAGTCCGCTGAAATACCAACGGTTTTCGTGGAAAACTTGTCGCACTACTGCGTGAGCGTAATACCCTGGCGGAGTGGGTCATAGCCCACTCGGCGCCACCGCGGGCGCCGACCGCCTACCCGGTCAGCTTGGTGGGGCATCGTCGCTTTCGGTCTCGCAGCTGTTCGGTGAAGTAGTGGCTTTTGCCCCGGCCTGTGGTCTTGGCCGCGTACATGGCGGTGTCGGCGTCGCGGAGGATCTGCGCGGCGCTGCGCGAGTCGTTGTTTTCGATCACAACGATTCCGCTGCTGGCTCCGATGCGGAGTGTGATGCCGTCGATGACGATCGGTTCCGACAGGCTCGCGTGAATTCTCTCGGCGAGTGCGTCGAGGTCGGGGCGGGCGATCTCGCTGATCAGCAGGGCGACGAATTCATCGCCACCGAGCCGGGCGACCACGTCGTCGGATCGGAGGGCGCGGCAGAGACGTTGCGCCGCGCTCCTTAGTACGTCGTCGCCCGCGTCGTGGCCGAGCAAATCGTTGATGGTCTTGAGATTGTCCAGATCGATGAACAGGACCGCCGCCAATGCGTCGTGGCCGCCCGATTCGAGCGCTTCGGTAACTCGGGTGACAACGTGGGCGCGGTTGGGCAGCCCGGTCAGCGAGTCATGGGTGGCCTCGTAGGCGAGCCGTTGGCTGGCTGTGCGTTGCGCGGTGATGTCGGTGAGTGAGATGAGCACCGCTGACTGCTGGGGAACATCTGGGTCGAGCAGGCGATAACTTGCGGACACCCATACTCGTTTTCCGTCGACCCGATCGACGCCGAAGATGTAATCACTGATTGGGGCTCCGGTCCGCCGGATCTGAGTGAGCGGATGCCGGTCTGCATTGATGAGGTGGCCGTTGGTGTCGTAGATCGCGAAGTCGAGGGCTCTGTTAGCCGGCCGGTTTTTGAGAACCTCGGGCGCAGTGCCAAATATTCGGTTTGCCGCCGGGTTGGAAGATTCGACACGGCCGTCGCTGCCGATGACCGCGACTCCATAGTCGAGCGTGGCCACCACAGTTTGGAAGTATTGTTCGGTATGGCGCAGGGCGGTCTGGTCGGTGCGGACTAGGACATAGCCGTTGACCGCCTCGCCGGCGGGGAGTGCCAGTGCCCGTGCGGTGGGTCGGCGGTAGATGGCTTCAGCGGCCGGGTTCCAATAGGCGACAGGGCCGGTGGAGGTGGTGATGATCGCGTCGCTGACGTGGTTGGCCAGCGCCGCATTGGTGGCCTTCTGGGCAGACAGATCGCTGAAGATCACCTCATCACCGCCTCCGAGGGTAGAAGTGTGTCCGCCCGTGCCGCAGGAAAGCGAATTGCGCCAGCATCGGGGAACCGGGTCCGGATGGAGGAATTCGGTGATCACATATCCCACCGGCTCAGCGCCGCTTCCTGTCCGTATCTCCACCATCGCCGCCAGGACGTGTACATCAGAGTAGGACCCACGGGCTCGGGGGCCAATTGCTTCCTGGCCGGGAAGCCAATCGCGGCGCCCCGTGGCATCGCCAGTGGCCAAAATCCCATGTTGCGCGATTCATTTGTCATCGCGGTGTTCATGCCGCCCTGGCCCAAGAGCCTGGTGAGCGTGACCGTCGGGTGGCGGCGTTGCGCGCAGGAGGTCATCATCTCCGGCGCTGCCATCACACACGACATGTCGGTCCACCTTCTAGCCAGCCCCTGGTTGTCA
>Ga0335071_10007510_pt1 | contig 11220 bp, 11 predicted proteins | sample Lox_Sample_15_FD_206724 | JGI IMG/M metagenome (GOLD analysis project Ga0335071, IMG submission 206724) | Soil microbial communities from Loxahatchee National Wildlife Refuge, Florida, United States - Lox_Sample_1.5 | ecosystem: Environmental > Terrestrial > Soil > Wetlands | place: USA...
TCTTATTATTTTAATTTTTGCAGGCCGAGCGGCTGCGTTCGTGTTCTGGTTTCTTTATTGCAGCGTTGGATTCGTCCAATGTTACCTCGTTCTGCGAGCGCTCCGGTGGACGATGGCAAAACTATAGGGTGTATCCGGGCAGCCTCATCTGACTTCCGTTGCACTATCGGTGCGAAGTATCTTGAATAGCGTCGCATGATCACGACCCGGCAATTCAAGGCCTCCGATGGTCTGGTACTAAGTTGTGTGGATTACGGCGGCGAGGGATTGCCCCCGATGCTGCTGGTTCATGGCGGCGCCGCACATGCCCGATGGTGGGATTTCGTTGGTCCCGCGTTCACTGATCGCTATCACGTCCTGGCTCTTGACCAGCGCGGCCACGGCGAAAGCCCCTGGACCAAAGAGTGGACTTACGGGACGCGCCAATATGTCGCAGACCTCGTAGCGGTGATCGACGGATGGGACCTGGGGCGGCCGGTGCTGGTTGGCCACTCGATGGGTGGTCATACGGTGATGGCTTACACGGTCGACCACAGCGAAAAACTTCGCGCAATGATCGTAATCGACAGCCCGGCATCGTATCCGCAGGAAGCGGTTGAAGCCCTGCGCAAGATTGGGGAGAAGCCGTCGCGCCCGTACGAGACGCTCGAAGACGCGATCGCCAACTTCCGCACCAACCCGCCGCAAAATATGGCCAAGCCCGAGATCCTTCAGTACGTCGCGCGTCTCTCCTTCAGGCGGGATGAGCAAGGGAAATGGGGCCACAAGATGGATCGGCGGACGCTGATTCGGGAGCCTATCAGCGTAACGAAGAGCCTATCGCGCATAACCTGTCCCGCGCTTTAAATCCGCGCCGGCTCAAGCGTGATGGCGCTCGGGGTAACCCAGAAGATCGCCGCCTCAATCCCGGAGTGCCGCCACACGCACGTTCCCGATTCCTTTCATCATGTGATGATCGATAACCCGACGGGCCTAATCGGGGTAATGAACGAATTCCTCAATCAGCTTTCATGAGGACACCTGTCAGCCGCTTTGTTAGCGGACCCCCGCGTCTGCATTGCCTACGATGGGAAGCGGCTCATAGGCGCGCCGACACGATCGTGTTTGTGCACGGCAACTCGGCCAATGCCTGGTGGTGGCGCTTCGTTGCCGAGTCCTTTGAATCAGCGGCAAGCCTAATCGCGCTCGATCTGCGCGGCCATGGCGATAGCGCCTGGACACGACCGCCGGCCTATTCGCCGCACGACTACGCACAGGATATCGCGAATCTGATCACAGAGTTCGAGCTTGAACGGCCAATCGTCGTCGGCCATAGCATGGGCGGAGTCGCAACGATCGCGTTCGCCGAGCGCTTTCCACAACTGGCGCGTGCAATCGTCGCGGTCGACGTACCCGTCACCTCGACCCCGCGCCGAAATCGCTATCTGCGTCATCTCAAGTCACTGCCGAAGGTGGTCTATCCGGACCTGCCGACGGCGCTGCGAAGTTTTCGCCTGATGCCGAACGAAGGGGAAATCCCGCCTGAGGTGGTGCTCGAGATCGCGAAGAAAAGCCTGATACGCACCGAGGACGACACCTATACCCTCAAGTTCGACCGCGATAGTTTTTTCGGCAGTGACGGGATAGACGTGGCCGCGACGATTACTCGGCTGACGCTTCCGCTGTTACTGGTACGCGCCGGCGAGAGCCGTATCATGCTCGCCGATTCAGCCGAGAAAGCCCGCGAATCGAACCGTCTCGTGCAACTCATCACGATGCCGGGAGCGCATCATCACCTGCCGCTCGAGTACCCGCTGGAGCTGGCCCGTGCGCTCGAGGATTTCGCTCGCGCGATTCCCGTTTGACTCCAGCAACCTGCTGGTCTTTTATTGCGGCAATCCGTCGCGCATCTCGGGCAAGGGTCCGACCGCGGCAGAGATGGAGGCTTTTATAACGATGGCACGACTAGTTCGTCACGATGAAACGGGGCCGTACGAGATTCCAGAAGGCACCGAACTCCCGGCCTGGATCTGCGGCTGCGGCCTGTCGAAGAACAAGCCCTACTGCGACGGGACTCATAAAAAGACCCGCGACGAGGGCGACCAGCTCTTCACCTACGACGGGGACAAGCGCACTCCAGTGAAGTAGTCCTGATGCTCGTGCTGCAGGTGGCGAGGCTCCTTGCCGCCTGCAGCCTCACCATCAAGACCGCATCAGCCAGATCGCTGCCACGAAGGCGGCCAATCCCAAACGATAGACTGCGAATACACCGTACGAACGCGCGCGCACGAAGCGCACAAGCACCGAGATCGCGATCAAGCCGAAGATCGCGGCAAACACAAACCCGACGATCACATCCGATGAGATCCCATCGTGCAGCAATTGGCGGCTTTCGTGCAGACCCGCGCCCGCGATAATCGGCGTCGCCATCATGAAAGAGAAATTCGCCGCATCTTCGCGGCTGATCCCCATCACGCGCGCCATCGTGATAGTCGAACCGGAGCGCGACACGCCGGGAATAATCGCCAGCGCCTGACTCAGCCCAATCACCAGCGCATCGAAGACCCCTATTTGGCTCAGCTTGCGGCGCTGCGGTTGAGATTTATCGAAATACCAGAGCGCGACGCCCATCAGGGACATAGTAACCGCTATCAGGATTGGGGAACGGAAAATCGTCTCGGCCTGCTTCTCCAGCAGCAGCCCGACGATCGCGCCCGGTACCGACGCGATAATCAGGAGCATCAGTAGTCGCTTGCTTGCGCGATCGTCATTGAAAAGCGAGGCCCCCATCTTGAGCCATTGCTGCCAGTAAAAAAGCAACAGCGCGAGCAACGTTCCAAGGTGCAGTGCTACGTCGAAGGCCAGCCCCTGGTCCTTCCAATTCATCAGCCAAGGAACCAAGATCAGGTGAGCTGAGCTTGAAACCGGCAGGAACTCGGTCAGCCCTTGGACGATGCCTAAGATAGCTGCTTGAAGCGACTGAAGCATTTTAATTAAAGCTATGTCATCCCAAATTGAATTGTGCTAGGGTAAAAGCCATTAGATGCTACGCGAACGGCGAACCCCGCGCGATACCAATCGGTTAATTTGCACTTGGCAGACCGGTCTGCGGTGAATATGATGCGTCTCGTGGTGGCAGCGGGAGGCAGGTCATAATGGCGCTCAGCCCTAGGTCCAAGATTGTGCGGCTACGAGAGAACGTCCGGCCCTATACCGAGCGCGACACTGCGATGGAGTCGCCCAGCGAGCCGCGCCGCTTCCCGATCGTCTCGACGCTCCCACGCTTGCCGTTGATGATTCCGGACGAGATTCTGGACTATTACGGTTGGGTGTTCTGCCAGGGTGGCTTCCTGAACCTGCAGATGACGTTCGAGCAGTTTCTCGCGGTCGTAGCGGCTCTAAGCCCCGAAGGTTTGAGTCCCGAATACGATGACGCTATCGCCCTCGCGAGCGATAACTAAGCGCGTCAGTGCATAGCCTGTTTAAGCAGGCTATTTCTCACCCAGATATTCTGAAAAGGCGTCACATCGGTCGGTGAATTGAGGCCGTTATCCTTCGCGATTACGGTCCAGTTCTTGTCATCCCCGGTGACCCGCTTGGAGAGGGCCTTGAGGTCCTCGTTCGGGAGCAGGGTGAAGTTCACGCCGCCGCTGGCCGGAAGTTTCGATGGAGCCGGGTACTTCGACGCGAGCTCGTCGATTTCTTTAAAGAGTGCGAAGCGATTATCGGCCTTGTAACTGGCCTGCATCTCGTCCGGTACGTACTCGGTCCGGACGTTCACGATAACCCTGGTGCGCTGCGCTCCCTGCGGAATCAATTGGATTTCGTAGCGATAACGGGGCTTATGCCCGACCAGTCGATCGAAGCTGCTGACCGGCGTATTCGGGTCAGCGTCACGCCATAGCGTGATTATCGAATTGTCCGACTGCACTTCGAACAGGATACCGTCGCCACGCAACGATTCTTCGACATATTGAAGCGTATCGGCCAAGGGATAGTTGTACTCGTGCTCCTCGCCCACCACGGAGTCCGGGTTCACGAGATGCTCTTCATTCATTGAATGACCGACGACGCATCCCGCGGCTAGGGCGAGCGCTCCCACAACCAGCGCCAAGAGACGCTTTGAACTAAACAAATGCATGGTAATCCGAGACAAGAAACCATGAGCGGAAAGCATCTGCAAGCCATCGGCTCTCTCAACGGCATCGCTGGACGTGGCTCGGTTGTGCTAAGAAACACCAACCTTACGGGTTATCAACTTCTTGCGGGACGACGGGAACGAGTATGAATGACCAAATGAATACGGAGCCGCGCCACGTAGTCGCGGTGATTGGGGCCGCGACGGCCGGGTCCGAAGTTGCGCGATTGCTCGCTAAGCGGGGCGCCTTCGTGGTGGTGTTTGATCAAAATGCGCGTCCTTACGGTAAAATCGAGGACGGGCTGCCGCGATGGCACGAGAAGCAGCGCCGCGATGAGTACGAGGAAATCAACAAGCGGCTCGATCATCCGAATATCGAGTTTGTGCCGCTTACCCGGATGGGGACCGGGTTGAATTTTGATGAACTGCGCAAGGAGTGGGGACTGAGCGCGGTCGTCCTAGCACATGGAGCTTGGCGTGACCGTCCGCTGCCGGTGGATGGCGTCGATACGTATATCGACAAGGGGCTGATCTATCAGAATCCTCTCATTTATTGGTTCAACCATCACGAAGAAAAAAGCTACAACGGCCCGCAGTATGAGCTGGCGCCCGGCGGTATCGTCGTCGGTGGTGGGCTAGCCTCGATCGACGTCGTAAAAGTGCTCCAGATCGAGATGACGCTGGCGGCGCTCCGCAAACGCGGCATCGAAGAAGACATGATCAAGATGGAACGCGAGGGTATCGATGAGGTCCTGAAGCACCATCAGCTTGATTGGGCCAGCCTCGGTATTGCGCCCTGCAAGCTCTTTTATCGCCGGCGTGTGCTCGATATGCCGCTTTCGGATATTCCGCCCGATGCGCCCCCGAAGCGCGCCGAGGCTCTCAAGATGGCGCGGCAAAAGATTCTCGAAAAGGCGCAGCGTAAATTCCTGTTTGAGTTCTCCGATCGCAGCGTTCCGACCGGGATGGTGCTCGAAGGCGGCCGTCTGACCGGGTTGGAAATCAGCCGCACCGAGGTGGTCGATAACAAAGCCAAGACCGTTCCCGGCAGTGCGCAGAATATCAAAGGTCCGTTCGTTATCAGCTCGATTGGTAGTATCCCCGAGCAGATTCCCGGTATCCCACAGCAAGGCGAAGTTTACACCTACGTCGATGCCAAAGTCGGCCTCCTGATGGAGGGGGCTACCGCCGTCTATGCGGCTGGTAACGTGCTGACCGGTAAGGGCAATATTAAAGACTCGCTCGATAACGCGACTGAGGTTGGTTCGTTCGTCGCGGAACGCTACTTGGGTCTCGCGGATGACGGCAGCCGCGCAGCCCTGGCCGAAGGGGCTCGCAGTGAGGCGGCCAAGACCGGCGAAGCGATTGCCGGTAATCTGGACGGGCGTCCCAAGCTGGGCACCACCGAGATCGCCAGGATCCTGGCGCGAGTGCGTGAGAAGCAGAAGGCCATCGGTTTCGAGGGTAATTATCGTGCGTGGATCACTAAGGTCACGCCGCCGGATTTGCAGTAAGCTGGAGTTTTGAGGAGGTAGTTGTCATTGCGCCATCTGGAACAGACAGATCCCGAGATTTTTCAACTGATTCGGGAGGAGGAGCGCTATCAGGCCGAATCGATCCGCCTGATCCCCTCCGAGAATTACGTTTCCAGCGCAGTGTTGGAAGCAACCGGCTCGGTCCTCACCAATAAGTATTCCGAGGGCTATGCCGGCAAGCGTTATTACGAAGGCCAACGCTATATCGACCAAATCGAGAGCCTGGTGGTCGATCGTGCGAAGGCACTGTTCGGGGCGGAACACGCGAACGTGCAGCCGTACTCGGGATCGCCGGCGAACCTCGCCGTCTATTTTGCGCTACTGAAGCCCGGTGAGGGGCTGATGGGTCTGGCGCTGCCGCACGGGGGTCATCTGACCCACGGATGGAACGTCAGTATCACGGGGAATTTCTGGCGCCCGATACATTATACGGTCGATCGCGAATCGCAGCGGATCGACTATGACGTGGTTCGCGATCTGGCCCGCAAGGAGAAGCCACGTATCATCGTTACCGGTGCGACGGCTTATCCGCGTCAATTCGATTTCAAAATCTTCGCCGATATCGCGAAGGAGGTCGGGGCGTATCTGCTCGCCGATATCTCCCATATCGCGGGATTGGTCGTCGCGGGAGCGCATCCAGATCCGGTGCCCTATGCGGACGTGGTCGTGGCGACGACGCATAAGACGTTGCGAGGACCGCGCGGCGCGATGATTCTCTGTCGCAACGACATCGCAGCCGCGATCGACAAGGCGGTCTTCCCCGGTTTGCAGGGCGGACCGCATAACCATACGACGGCCGCGATCGGAGTCGCGCTAAAAGAAGCCGCGACCCCCGAGTTTAAGGAGTATGGCCATCAGGTGGTGCGCAACGCCAAGGCGCTTGCCGCGGGATTGATCGAGCGCGGTTTCAACCTCGTCTCGGGCGGCACCGACAATCATCTGTTGCTGATAGATCTCACCAACAAAAAGGTGATCGGCAAGAAGGGTGCTCAGGCGCTCGACCGAGCCGGCATTATCGGCAACTACAACACGGTTCCTTTCGATCCCCGCAAACCCTTCAGCCCCAGCGGAATACGACTCGGTACGCCGGCCGTTACGTCGCGCGGGATGAAGGAAGCGGATATGCATCGGATTGCCGCCTGGATCGAGGAGGTGATTGCCCATATCGATGACGAAGCGACAATCGCCCGCGTCGCGGGTGAGGTGCGTGAGCATTGCCGCAGCTTTCCTGCACCGGGAGTAATCATCTAAGTGAAAGCGGTCGTTATCGGCGCCGGGATTATCGGCGGCAGCGTAGCGTGGCGGCTCGCGCGCGAAGGCGTCGAAGTCACGATTCTGGAAAAGGGTCGCGCCGGTCAGGAGGCCTCATGGGCAGCGGCCGGCATGATCGCTCCACAGGCGGAAGCGCAGGGACCCGGCCCGTTCTTTGATCTATGCATCAAGGCGCGCGACGTCTTCGCGGCGACCGTCGACACGCTCCGCGCCGAATCGGGCATCGATCCTGAATACGACGATGCCGGAATCCTGTACGTCGCCTTCGATAAGGGCGAACAAGAGGAGCTTGCTGAGCGCGCCCGATGGCAGATGACAGCGCCGGGAGCCGCCGTGGAGGAGTTGTCCGGCGATGAAGCTCGCAAGCGTGAGCCCGGACTCTCGTCTGAGGTGATCTACGCTGCCTACCTGCCGAAGGATCGCCGCACCGATAATCGCAAACTCACGCAGGCGTACCTCGCTGCCGCGCAAGCCAAAGGGGCGACATTGCGTGAAGGCACGAGCGTCGAGCAGATCGTGACCCAGGGCAATAAAGCCATCGGAGTCCGACTGAGCGATGGCACCGAGATCGCCGCGGACGTAATTATAAACGCGTCAGGTGCATGGAGTCGCTCGGTACGCGGCGTTGAAGCCGACGCCATCGCGACCTATCCGGTGCGCGGACAGATGCTCTGCTTCGAAGGCCTGAAGCCGCTTCACGGTCCTTCGATCTTCTCGCTGCATGGCTATATCGTGCCTCGGCGCGACGGAAGGCTAATCGTGGGTTCCACGATGGAAGAAGCTGGTTACAACAGGCAGGTCACGCTCGGCGGGATCGAGAAGATCGCGCGCGGCGGGATGAAGATGATGCCCAGCCTCGCCGGACTCCCGATGACTGATTCATGGTCGGGCTTGCGTCCTGCGACGAAAGACTTCCTGCCGATAATCGGACCTTCGCCGTCGGTCCGCAATTTCTTTTACGCCGTAGGCCATTTCCGCAGCGGGATTCTGCTATCGGCTCTCACTGGTGAACTGATAGCTGACCTGATTGGCGGACGACCTCCGGCAATCGATCTCAAGGCGTTCGCGCCAGATCGCTTCATGGCGACCACCAAGAGCACCGTGCTTGGCCTGGTGCGCGATATCCTGTTCCGCTCGAAAATCGACGCGGCTGCGCAAGTGCTCGGAATCGAGGTCGCCTATGCCTCGACGGTCGAGCAGGCGGCCAAGCGATGCGCCGAGCTAAAGCCGTCGTCGGTTTTCGTCGATCTGTCGGACGCGAACTTTCCCGTTGAAGCCACAGTCAAAGCGGTGAAGGACGGGAACGCGCAGACGAAGCTCGTCGGCTTCGCGTCGCATGTCGACCTGAAGCCGTTGGCTTCCGCAAAAGCCTCAGGTTTCGACAAGACGCTGTCCCGCGCCGAGTTCACCGCGAAGCTGCCCGAGCTTTTGAAGTAAATTCTATTCGCGCTGTCAGTGGTGTCCTTATGAAGGGACAGAAGCGATACGGAAAGCGTGCTTTAGGCGGATCGATCGAGTTGGACGGCCGCGAGTTACTTTGGGAAATTAATCTCCGAACCCCAAGTCATCTCTGGTGTAGGAACCCGCGGAATACTTATCTCGTGCAGGTTAAAGGGGGCGAATAATCGTGAGCTGATTCTTGAGTTTCCGAACCTCATCGATAGGTATAAGACAGCATTTAAGGCTGGCTGGGCAAAAATTCCGCAACGGCCAAAATTCTCTCCGAAAATTGTTGAGGCGGGCATCCGCGAGGCCATAGCCTCTGGTTGGGATCCCGATTCTCGCGGCAAGAGCTTTGTCTTTGCGGTTTCGAGCAGCAACTCATGACTCGCCCGTCACTTTCCACAGGGCTGTCCATAGCCGAGAAGGCTTCGCTTGCCTTCGGCTGCGCGCCTGCTTAGTTTCGATCAGGGCAACATAAGATGTCGGTAAACAAGGCAATTCTCGTCGGCAACCTCGGGCGCGATCCCGAGATACGCCATGTACCCTCGGGCCAGACCGTGGCGAACTTCTCGATCGCGACGACTGAGACCTATAACGATCGCAGCGGGGCGCGACAGGAGCGCACCGAATGGCATCGTATCGTGGCGTGGGGCAAGCTCGCCGAGGTCTGCGCGCAATACCTGAAAAAGGGACGTCAGGTTTACGTCGAGGGGCGGATCACCAACCGCCAATACGACGCCAAAGACGGCAGTGGCAAACGCTCAACCACCGAGATTGTTGCCCAGACGATCCAGTTTCTCGGCGGGCGTGCCGGAGCGATGGATGACGGCGGCGGCATGGGTATGGGCGCCGATATGGGCCCGCCTCCGATGGACGACGAGGATATCCCGTTCTAGGCAATCAAGCGAAGAACCGGGCGCGCCATCGATGGGTCGCCGTTTTCGACTGCTGAGATACACATCTCCAGTGCCCTGGAAAACCCGACTAACGATAGTCCAATAGATAGGCGCGAGTCGCTCACGAGATTCACTCGCGATTTACGCATAAGTGACCGCGCCCCGACGAGGTTGCCGCGCTCGAGATGCAGCAGCGCGGCGGCCGCCTGAATCAAGCCCTGTAAAACGGTTTTCTCCTCGCCCTCGGCTTGCAGCCATACCTTTTCGAGCACTTCGTGACTTTCGAAATACCGGCCGGCGTTGAACAGTTCGATGCCGCAGACGAAGTCGTTGCCGTCGGATTTCTCCTTCATTTGGCGGGGCCGACGCTCTGACTTAGTTGCGATTGTCGCGCTGCGCGAGCTGGTAAGGGTCCGGGCAGCCCATCATAAACGAGGGCGCGACCGTCGGAATGGAAACGCATCGCGGCCAGTGCCTCGACGTAATCGGATTCGAGCGCTGGGATCCCGTTGATACTTTCGATCGTGACCTTGGGGCGCATCGTCATCACGGACTCCAGCGCCTCGACGAAGGTCCTCTCATCGAGGGGTTCGGGAATCTGCAGCGCACGACCGGCAAAGCCGAGAATCATGCGCCCGCCCGCCGCAACGATGATGTTTCCCGGCTCGCGCGTGATACCGCATCCGGGGAGCAGCACGCCAAACGGATTCGCCGGGTCTAGCGCCGAGAAGCAAACTTTCGACACGCCAGCGGAAGAGCGAATCGCGGCAAGCATCTGCAACGCTTCAGGGGTGGCGTATTGTTCGCCGGAGAGCGCTCGGACAAACCATCCACGGCGAATCAGCCCCGCGAATTCCATCCGCCGCAGCGCAAAGGATAAGTCGTGCCATCCGATTTCGAAGGGTTCGAGCGCGAGCATCTCGCGCGCGAGGATTCCATGGCGCGCCAGCAGTATCTGTGCTGTTTCGCGGGCTCGATCCGGCCCGGTCGCCTCGTACATCTCGGCCTTTCCGAGTTGTCCGGCGACTGCGACCAGCGACCACCGTCCGCTGAGACTCGACTTGAGTCGTGCTCGAACGGCGGCGGCGTGCTTGGCGCTCGCTCGCGATCCATTACTGCCGCCCGAACGCACCGCGTCAGTTTCGGCCGCGAGAAGCCTCAGGGGCGCAAAGCTGTCATTGGAGACGAGTCCCGATGCGGCCAGCCGCCACAAGCCCGCGAGCGTATCGCGTTCGGAGAGACCGGCGTGATCGGCGAGCTGATCGAGGTACTGGGCACCGTGACTGCTGAGTGCAGCAATCACAGGCTGGTCGCGTTCCTCGATTTCCGCATCCGGAATCCCACGATACGACTTGGCGCGACGTGACTTGAAACTCACGCGACTCGGGAACTCGGCGGATCGTTCCGGATCATCGTCGAGTGGCGCTGCGACCCACGAGAACTCGCCGCTCATGCAGAGCAGATCGAGATGCTCGGGGCGATAGTCGCGGATTCGTGCCGGCAGTATCGTCTGCTCCCATAACTCGGAGGGATAGGCGAGACCCGCGAGTTGTTCGAGAATCGTGCGCACGCTCTCGGCACCGGGATCGAGGCGATCACTCCCCAGATGCTGCCAGCGGAAACGAAACGCCGCGAACGCGCGATCGTCACACGGCTCGACCTCGGCGCGTAGTTGACTCAGGGTCTGTCGATGGATCCGTTCGAGAACGTAGCGATTACACCATTGCTCTGCGCTCCCGGCGGACTGACCTGGAATGAACGACCCGCGAAATATAGCGCCCTGCGATTCCAGAGTAGCCAGAGCCGCATCGATGGCTGATCGCGGTAGCGCGAGACGCTGCGATAGGGCCTCTGCGGTTGTCGGACCTGAGGTCGCCAGCGCCCGACGGATAATCTCCAGATACGCTGCATCGACATCGAAGCCTGCCGTGGAAGACAATCGCGGGATCGCCTCCGG
>Ga0335071_10007511_pt1 | contig 11219 bp, 10 predicted proteins | sample Lox_Sample_15_FD_206724 | JGI IMG/M metagenome (GOLD analysis project Ga0335071, IMG submission 206724) | Soil microbial communities from Loxahatchee National Wildlife Refuge, Florida, United States - Lox_Sample_1.5 | ecosystem: Environmental > Terrestrial > Soil > Wetlands | place: USA...
GGCGAGCGCGGCGGCGGTGCCGATCGCCGTCGCCAGCGTGGTGGCCGCGAACGCCACCAGCAGGCTGTTGCGCAGGGCGCCCAGCACCTGGGTGTCGCCGAGCAGCCGGGCGTACCACTCGAGGGTGAACCCGCGCCAGCTGGCGGTCAGCCGCTCGCGGTTGAAGGAGAAGGCCGCCAGCACCACCAGCGGCGCGTAGAGGAAGAGGTAGACGGCGCCGCTCCAGGCGCCGAGGAGCCGCGAGCGGGCGCTGCCGCTCACCCGGGCAGCTCCCCCGCCGCGCGCAGCGGGCGGCGGAAGGCCCACAGCAGGGCCAGGACCACGACCGTCAGCAGGAAGGACACGGCCGAGCCGAACGGCATGTCGCGGGCGACGGCGAACTGGCTCTGCACCAGGTTGCCCGCGTAGACGGACCGGCTGCCACCCAGGAGATCGGGCGCCAGGAACGCCCCCAGGGAGGGTATGAAGACGAGCAGGCAGCCGGCGGCGATGCCCGGCGCGGCCAGCGGGACGGTGACGCGCCACAGCCGCCGCCAGGGTCTCGCCCCCAGGTCGGCGGCCGCTTCCAGCAGGCTGGGGTCCAGCTTCTCCAACGAGGCGTAGAGCGGCAGGATCATGAACGGCAGCTCTCCGTAGAGCTGGCCGAGCATCACGGCGAAGTCGTTGTAGAGGAGCGGCAGCGCCGGCAGGCCCAGCGCCTGCAGCGCCTGGTTGACGAGCCCTTCCTGGCGCAGGAGGAACATCCAGGCGTAGAGGCGGACCAGGAAGCTGGTCCAGAAGGGCAGGACCACCAGCACCACCAGCGCGTGGCGGAGGCGCCTGGCCGTGCGCACGGCCAGCCAGTAGGCGACCGGCCAGCCCGCGAGCAGGCAGACGAGCGTGGTGGCGAAGGCGAGCCAGACGCTGCGCGCCAGGATGCGCAGGTAGGCCGGTTCGACCGCGCGCAGGTAGTTGGCCAGCGTCCACGCGTGCACCAGGCCGCCGTACGCCGAGCGCTGCCAGAAGGACGCGACCAGCAGCACGGCCTGGGGGAGGACGAAGAGGACGAGCAGCACGGCGAGCGCCGGCAGCAGCAGCAGCGCCGCGGAGCGGGAGCGGCTCACGGATCCAGGCGCAGCACGGCCTCGGGCCGGAAGCGGACGCTCACCGGCTCGCCGCGGCGGCGCTCGCGGCCGCTGGCCGCGCTCTCGGCCACCCTCAGCAGCGCGGGGCCGACCCGCACCTGCCATTCGGTGCGATCGCCCAGGTAGATCTCGTCCTCCAGCGTGCCAGAGACGACGTTCTCGCCGCGCTCGCCCTCGAGCGACAGCCGCTCGGGCCGCAGCCCGACGATCGCGGAGCCGCCGGCGCGGAAGCCGCCGTCGTCGATGCCATCGAAGGCCTGACCGTCGCCGGTGCGCAGCCGCGCCCGGCCTTCGCCGACCGACTCGACGGCGACCTCCAGGATGTTGCGGACGCCGAGGAAGTCGGCGGTGAAGCGGCTGCGCGGACGCTGGTAGAGGGCCTCGGTGCGATCGACCTGCTCGAGCCGGCCCTGGTTCATCACCGCGATGCGATCGCTCATCACCAGGGCCTCGTCCTGGTCGTGGGTGACGAACAGGAACGTGGTCTGCAGCCGCTCCTGCAGGTTCTTCACTTCGAGCTGCATCTGCTGGCGCAGCTTGACGTCGAGGGCGGCCATCGGCTCGTCGAGCAGCAGCACCTCGGGCTCCAGCACCAGCGCCCGGGCCAGCGCCACCCGCTGCCGCTGGCCGCCGGAGAGCTGGTCGGGGCGGCGGTGGCCGAGGTCCGAGAGGCGCACCGTCTCCAGCGCCCCCGCCACACGGGCGTCGAGCTGGCGGCGGGAGAGCCGCCGGGCCTCCAGGCCGAAGGCGACGTTCCCGGCGACCGTGCGGTGCGGGAAGAGCGCGTAGTGCTGGAAGACGGTGTTGACGGGCCGCTCGTAGGGCGGCAGGCCCGAGACGTCCCGCCCGGAGATGAGGATGCGGCCGGAGTCGGGCGCCTCGAAGCCGGCGATCAGGCGCAGCAGCGTGGTCTTGCCGCAGCCCGAGGGCCCGAGCAGCGTCAGGAACTCGCCCGGCTGGACGTCGAGGCTCACCCCGTCGAGGGCCGTGACCTCGCCGTAGCTCTTGCGGACCGCCTCGATCCGGACCGCTCCGCGCATGGGCTCCAGGTCCTGCTTCTTAACATCATTCGCTGCCGAAAGGCTCGGCCGACCTGGCGCGGCTAGCCCAGCTTCGGCGGCAGCTCCCGCAGGGGGCCCATCCACTCCAGCATGCGATCGATGTCGCGGTGGAGCTGGTAGCTCTTCCTGACGTCCGCGATCTTCGCGCCGCGCACGTCGATGTGGGCGAGGTCGTACTCGCCGAGGCCCATCTGGCCGCAGTAGCCGAGGTAGCCGACCCACTCGGGGTTGATCCCCATGCACTCGAGCCCGACGCGGTCGGCGGCGATGTAGTCGGTGGAGGCGATGGCCAGCCGCGACGGCACCGGCAGGCCGGAGTTGGGGCCGTTGCCCTCCATGCCCTCGAAGCCGTCGATCACCGTGGCGCCCCAGAAGGGCCGCATCCGCTGCGCCGTCAGCATGATGTTGTAGTGCATCTGCCGGATGCCCACGTGGTAGCGGCGCTTGTCGCTCCAGCGCGCGCTCTCCTTCGGTCCGCTGCGCAGCGGAGCCCCCAGGGCCATGTTCTTGACCGAGAGCGTCGCCACCACCGCGTTGTGGGTCTTCATCTGCGTCGAGCAGATGACGTAGGCGTCGGGGTCGAGCAGCCGCGCCGCCAGCCGCACCGGCTGCAGGTGGAGGTTGTCGTCGAGGATCTGCAGGGTCTGGTAGCGGCCCTCGTCGTTGAGGTCCACCAGCGTCACCTTGCGCTCGGGGTGCTCGGCCGGCACCCGTGTGTAGCCGAAGTGCTCGTAGCCCTGGAAGGTGCTGGAGGCCGAGGACTCGGCGATCACCACCTCGCCCTTGAAGTGCCTGGCCAGGAAGTCGAGGATCCCGTGCAGCGCGTCCGCGTGGGTGGCGGCCAGCGGCTGGATCAGCGAGACCACGTTCGGCTTGACGACCACGTACTTCTTCTGGCGCAGCACCGGCAGGATCTCGCCCTCGATCGCGGCCAGGGCCTCGGCCACGTTCTGGCGGCGGTCCTCGCCGTGGACGAGCGCCACCGCGCTGCGCGCGGCGGCCGGCGCCGCGGCCGAGACCGCCGGCCCGGACGAGGCCGCCTGCGCCCGCAGCAGCCGCGGCGCCGCCAGCACCACCCCCGCCATCCCGCCGCCCACACCGAGGAACCTCCGACGCGACACGCTCATGCACCCGCCTCCGACGCCTTATACTGCGTGACCGCCATGACGACCCTTCTCGCTCTCTTCCTGCTCGCCCAGCCGGCCCCGGCCGGCTTTCCCGTTCCCGACTGCACGCTCGTCCCCGGCTGGAGCCAGCAGGGCGAGGCACGCAGCTTCGACACCGAGACGCTCTTCGACTACATGGACGGCAACTCCGAGGGGTACTTCGCCTACGGCTTCACCCTGATGCGGGGCGTCACCTGCGTGAACCCGGCCGGCGACCAGCTGGTGCTGGACGTCTCCGCCATGGGCGACCCCGACCGCGCCTGGGGCTTCTTCGTGGCCAACCGCGACCTGCGCTCGCCGATCGAGGCGATCGGCTCTGCCGGCCAGGTGCTGGCTCGCAAGGCGACCTTCGCCAAGGGCACCTACTACGTGGAGATCGCAGCCAGCCCGGACAAGGACCACCGACCGGCGCTGCGCGCCTTCGTCGAGGCCATGCTGAAGAGGGTGCCCGGCGAGGCGCACGTGCCGGCAGCGGTCGCCCTCTTCCCGACCGAGGGCCTGGAGAAGGACTCGGTGCGGCTGGTCCCGGAGAGCGTGCTGGGCCTGCGCGTGCTGAAGGCCGGCTTCATCTCCCAGTACCCGGCGGGCCGGGCGCTGCTGGTGCCGGAGACGGACGCCCAGGCGGCCCAGGCCACCTTCGGCAGGCTGCGGGAGCGCTTCCCCGCGGCCAGGGCCGAGGGCGGCCTGGGGGACGAGGCCTTCAGCGCGACGGACCCGTACCTGGGCGGGCTGCTGCTGTTCCGCAAGGGGCGAAACCTCGCCGGCGTCGCCAACGTCCCGGCGGGCCAGGACCCGCGCCCCCTGGCCCAGGCCCTGGCCGCCCGCCTGCCCTAGCGACACGACTGGCTCAGGCGAAGAGCTGCTGGGCCCGGGCCAGCCGCCGCGCGACCGCCACGCCCTGCGGGCAGCGGACCGGGCAGCTGGCGCAGTCCTCGCAACGCACCGAGCGCTGCGCTGCCGGCAGCGACAGGAAGTGCTCGCGGCCGAGAGCGAACTGCCCGTACCCGTCGGCGTAGGTCAGGAAGCGCAGCAGGTCGGCGACCGCGAGTCCCTTGGGGCAGGCCCCCTCGCACTGGCCGCACATCGAGCAGTAATCGTGGCGGATCTCCTCGAAGCGCGCGGAGAGGACCTTCTCGTCGGCCGGCGTCCAGGGCTCGGCCATGGCCCGCAGGTTCTCGTCGAGCTGCGCCATGTCGGTGATGCTGGGGATGGTGGCGTTGACGTGGGGCGAGCGCAGCACCCACTTGAGCGCCGAGAGCATCCCGCCGGCCTCCGCCAGCTTCTTGCGCTGCGCGGCCGCCTCGGGCCCGCGGCCGCCGGCCATCACCTTCATGGCCACCACGCCCACCCCGGCGTCGTGGAGCTGCTGCAGCAGAGCGTCGTTGCGGGGGCCCATGGTGAAGTTCTGGGTCATCAGCACCACGTCGAGCTTCTTCGCGATTGCCGCCGGGATCACCTCGGCGTGGCCCGCGTGCAGGCTCACCCCGGCGAAGCGGATCTTGCCCTGCTGCTTGGCGATCTGCTGCGCCTCGAGCAGGTCGTCGTGCAGCTCGCTGGCCTTGCTCTTCCCGTGCAGGTACCAGATGTCGACGTGGTCGGTGCCGAGCTGCTTCAGGCTCTCGTCCAGCTGCTGCAGCACGTCGGCCTTCGCCTCGCCGCCGCTCTTCGTCGAGATGTAGACCTGGTCCCGGCGGCCCTTGAGCGCCGCCCCCACCAGCCGCTCGTTGTTGCCGCCCTGGTAGACACGGGCGGTGTCGAAGAGGTTCACGCCCAGGTCGGCGGCGCGCTCGATCACGCTCTGGTCCGAGGTGATCATGCAGCCGAAGGCGACCTCGGAGACCTCGAGCCCGGTCCTGCCGAGGGTCCGCTTGCGGATGACCGGCGCCTTCGTGGCGGCGCCCGCGCCCGCCGGCGCGGTGGTCGTGGCCTGGGGGACGAGCGTTCCGGCCTCGGCAACGACGGGCAGCGCCAGACCGGCGACGATGAACTCGCGACGGCTGCGGGACGTGGGCATGGGCGGAATCCTCCTGGCGATCGGCTCAGTCTGCGTTTTCCCGCCGCCGGACGCCATGGATCGTTCGATCCAATTGGCGCTTCGGTTCTGTTAGCGCGCTCGGCGACCATCCGGCACCCACGTCCGTCGCTTCCGTGCGACGATTCGCGCTCATGCACGGCGCGGGCGCCGGGCAGGCGCCGTCGGAGCGCGTGGCGATCGCACCCGTGACGGGCGCGGGCCGTCTGCTCTCGCTCGACCTGCTGCGCGGCCTGGTGGTGCTGCTGATGCTGTTCGTGAACCAGGCCGACTCCGTCGAGGGCGTTTCGCAGTTCCTGCGCCACGCCCCTGAGGATGCGGACGCCGTCACGCTCGCCGACCTCGTGCTGCCCGCCTTCCTGTTCATGGTCGGCATGTCGATCCCCTTCGCCGTGGGAGCGCGCCGCGAGCGCGAAGGTGCCCGGGCGGCGCTGCGTCACGTCGCCGAACGGGGAGCGGCGCTCCTGGTCATGGGCGTCCTGATGGTGAACGCCGACCTCGCCGCCGAGGACGGGCCGCTCTCGCCCGCCGCCTGGGGCGCTCTGGCCGTGATCGCCGCCATGCTGGTGTGGCAGGCGCGACCGAGGGACCCGGCGCGCGTGGCGGCCTGGCACGCGGCGCGCGCCGTCGGCATCGCCCTGATGGTGGTGCTGGCGTTCCTGTATCGTGGCACCGGGACCAGCGGCCTGCTGCAGATCCGGCCGCACTGGTGGGGCATCCTCGGCATCGTCGGCTGGGCGTATCTGACCGCGTCGCTCCTGTACCTCTGGGTCGGCGAACGCCCGGTCGTGCTGCTGGCCCTCGTCGCCGTGCTGAACGGCCTCTACTACCTCGAGGCACCGGCGCGGGCGGTCGGTTGGCCGGAGTGGATCGGCCTCGGCAGCCTGGTGGGGTCGCAGGGCGCGGTCGCGCTCTCGGGTGCGGCGCTCGGGGTGATGGCGGTGCGCCATCTCCGTGCGGGCGGCTCGGCCTGGGCCCTCGCTGCGCGCGGGCTGGGCCTGGGGATGGCGTTGCTCGTCGCCGGCCTGGCTCTGCACCATGCCCGGCCGCTCGACCCCGCCTTCCAGTACAGCAAGGAGAACGCGACGCCGCCCTGGGGCCTCGTCTCCGCCGCCACCACCGCCATCGCCTGGGTCGCCTTCTTCGCCGCCGCGGACGGGGCCGGCTGGCGGCGCTGGCCGCCCCTGCTGCGTATCGCCGGTACCTACGCGCTGCTCACCTACCTGCTGGAGCCGCTGGTGCTGGCGCTGCTGGCGGCGAGCGCGGTCCTCTTCGGGTGCAATCCCTGGACCTGGCTGGTGGGCAGCAGCACCGCCTCGGGGCTGGTGGCGGCGGCGCTGTTCGCCTGCGTGCTGGCCCGGCTGGCCGGCCTGCTGGCCCGCGCCGGGGTGCGCCTGCAGCTCTGACCGGCGCGGGCTCGCTAGAAGACCCGCCGCTTCAGGCGCTCGACGGTGAACTTGGCGGTCTCGGCCACCGCCATCACCGTCATCACCCCGGCCTGCACCGGGTCGCTCACCACCAGGTCGGCGGCCTCGGGGACGCTGCCGGCCATGTTGAGGCTCACCACCAGGAGACCGCGCGCGCGCACCTCGCGCACCGCCTTCTCGATGTCGCCCCCCATCAGCGCCCCCGCCAGCACCAGGGCGCGGGCTCGCGGCAGCCTCACCACCGCCCGCACCGCCTCGGCGAGAGGCTTCTCGCCCACCAGCGGAATGGTGTCGACCGAGATGTGCTCGCCGCGGATGTTGTGGCGGTCGGCCTCCGAGATGGCCCCGATCGCCACCTGCCCCACCTGCGCGCCGCCGCCCATGATGATGATCCGCTTGCCGTAGATGCGCTGGAAGGTCTCGACCACCTCCAGCTCGAGCACCGCCTCGACAGACCGCGTCTCGGAGACGAGCGCCTCCGCGGCGGCGTCCTCCGGCATCTGGATCTCGAAGTACACCCGGCTCTGCTCCGCCGAGCGCTCCACGATCTCGACCGAGGTGATGTCCCCCTGGTGGCGCGCGATCACGCCGGTGAGCTGGTGCAGGACGCCGGTGCCGCTCCGCGCCCGGATGAGCAGGCCGAGGGTGCGCTCGCGCATGGCGGATCTTCTCCCAGAAACGCGACGGCCGGCGCCTCAGACGCCGGCCGTCTGCGCGTCGGTCGGGGAAAGCCTACTTGGCCTTCTTGTCGTGCACCTTGGTGAGCATGTCGTCCTTGAAGTCGGCGGCCTTGTGGCACTTGGCGGTGCAGCTCGCCTTGGCCGGCTTCTCGATGAGACCGGCGGCCTGGCGCTTGGCCGGGTCCTTCATCACAGCCATCGTCCAGTAATCGCCGCCGTTGCCGTGGCAGGTTTCGCACTCCGTCGGCGGCTTGGCGGCGGCGTGCTTGGTCTTCGACCAGGACTCGAACTCGACCTTGTGGCACATCTTGCACTTGGCGACGCCGACCGCCGCGTGGTCGGCAGCGCCGGCGAAGCCGCCCAGGGCCACGACCGCGAAGGCGGCGACTCCCAGCAGCGCGACGAGCTTCTTCATCAGCAGGCTCCTATCGGGTTGAGCAGACACGTCAGGACGCTGGAGTCTCCGGAATCCCCCATCACGCGTCAATGACTCATTTGTTTCAAGGGGTGCGGTCGGCCATTCAGCGGAGCCGGCGGGACACAGAGGCTCTCCCTCCGCGCTGTCGCGGCGCCCAGCCGCTCAGGCTCGTGCAGGCCGCGGACATCGACCGCGTGCTCTTGCGCCCGCGGCGCCCGGCGAGCTGCGTGGCGAGGCGCGCAGGACCACGAGCGTCTTGCGGCTGGCCGTCTCGGGGCCCGTGTTCGTCGAGACCGGCGGCGCTCTGGCCCCGCTCCCGCCGTCGCGGCCGCGTCGGCTAGACTGCGCGGATGGCGTCCCCTGCGCAACCGGAGCGGGCGGCGAGCGTCTTCGCACGGCACCCTCGGGTGACGCTGGCGGCTCTGGTGCTGGGCCTGCTCGTGGCCACCGACTTCGCCTTCACCGCCGGCTACCAGAGGCTGTCGAGACGGCTCCCCCGCGGCGAGCCTCGGCTGCGCGTGCGCTCCGAGGTGTTCCACCACACCTTCGCGCCCAGGGTCAGCCTCACCGCGGAGCGCTGGGGGCCGCGCGCCTGCCCGTATCGAACCAACTCGCTGGGCTTCCGCGACGCCGTGGTGCGCGAGGTCCCGCTGGTCGGCTCCGGCCGGCGGATCCTGTTCATGGGCGACTCGTTCACCGAGGGCGTCGGCGTGCCCTGGGAGCAGACGTTCGTGGGGCTGACCGCGGCGGCGCTGCGGCCGCAGGGCGCGGAGGTCTTGAACGGCGCCGTCTCCCTCTACTCGCCGACCATCTACGAGCGCAAGACGCGCTGGCTCCTCGAGGACGTGGGCCTGCGTTTCGACGAGCTGGTGGTGTTCATCGACATCTCGGACATCCTCGACGAGACCGCCTACCGCCTCGACTCCGACGACCACGTGGTGCTCACCGGCCTGGTGCGCCGACGCGCCGAGCAGGCGGCCGAGCGCTGGGGCCGTGGCCGCGCGAGCGGGACCCTGCAGGCCGTCGGCCGCTTCCTGGACGGCCACACGCTGCTGCTGGCGCGAGGCTGGGACGCGGTCGCCGGGCGCCTGGAGCCGCTGCACTACGGCGCCGGCTGGACCTTCGACGCCTCCCTCATGGCCGAGTACGGCCAGGCCGGACTCGCCCGCGCCCGCGAGAGGATGGACGCCCTGGCCGCGCTCCTGGCCGGGCGCGGCATCCGGCTGACCGTCGCGGTCTACCCCTGGCCCGACCAGGTCCTGATGCGTGACCGCGCCTCGCTGCAGGCGCGGGTCTGGAGGGAGTGGGCCTCGGCCCACGGGGCGGCCTTCCTCGACTACTTCCCCGTGTTCATCACCGACGAGCCGCCGCAGGAGACCGTCCGGCGCTACTTCATCCCCGGCGACGTGCACTGGAACGAGGCCGGCCACCGCCTGGTGGCCGGTCCGCTCATCGCCCGCCTGTCGGCTTCAGCATCGCCTCCCGCGCGGCCCTGAACTCGGCGCCCGGCTTCCACTCCGGCCAGAGCGCCGCCTGCGCCACGTCGTAGCCCGCCCGCAGGTAGAGCGTCAGGTCCTCGACCGCGCCCGAGAGGTCCCAGTCCGGGCGGACCCGGTCGGAGGGCTTGTGGTAGTCGTGGGCGATGTACGCCTCGAGAACGCGGAGGCCGTAGTCGGCGGGCTTGCCGACGAACTCGACACCGCCTCCGGCGTGGACCGAGGGCACACCCTTGCGCGCCAGCGAGAAGTGGTCGGAGCGGTAGTAGGAGCCCTTCTCCGGGGTGGGGTCGGGCCTGACCACGCGTCCCTGGGCGGTGGCTGCCGCCGCCAGGACGTCGTCGAGCGTCGAGAGGCCCAGGCCCACGATGGTGAGGTCGCGGGTGCGGCCGTGGACGTTGAGCGCGTCGAGGTTGAAGTCGGCCAGCGTCCTCGCCAGCGGGTAGAGCGGGTGGTCGGCGTACCACTGGGACCCGAGCAGCCCCTGCTCCTCCGCGGTCACGAACAGGAACAGGATCGAGCGGCGCGGTCGCGGCCGGGCGCGGGCGAAGGCGCGCGCGATCTCCAGCTGCCCGGCGGTGCCCGAGGCGTTGTCGATGGCCCCCCGGTAGATGGTGTCGCCGTCCACGGCCGGGCCGATGCCGAAGTGGTCCCAGTGGCTGGTGTAGAGGACCCACTCGTCCTTCAGCTTCGGGTCGCTGCCCGCGAGCTTCGCCACCACGTTCGCCGAGGGGACCTGGCGGATGCGGTTGGCCAGGCGCACCGAGGCCGTGAGGCCGAGCTCCACCGGGCGGAACTCGCGGGTGGCCGCCTTCGCCTTGAGGGCGGCGAAGTCCTTCCCGGCCATGGCGAAGAGGGCCCTGGCCTGCTCGAGGGTGATCCAGCCCTCGACCGCGGAGCGGCCCTGGTTGCCGTCGGGCGTCTCCACGTCGAACTGCTCGACGGTCTTGCCCTGCACCACCGAGAAGGGATACCCGGCCGGCTCGGTCTCGTGCACGATCAGGACTCCGGCCGCGTGGGTCGCCGCCCCCATCTCGTACTTGTAGGTCCAGCGGCCGTAGTAGGTCATGGCGCGGCCGCCGAAGACGGCCGGGTCGAGCTGCCCGGGATGGGCGGGGTCCGATACCGGAGGGTCGCCGACGAGCACGACCATCGTCTTGCCCTCGAGGTCGACCCCCTTGTAGTCGTCCCACTGGAACTCGGGGGCCTTCACGCCGTAGCCGACGAAGACGAGCGGCGAGGCCTCGAGCGAGACGCTCTCGCTCACCCGCTTCGTCCAGGCGACGTAGTCGTCACGCCACCTCAGCGTACGGACCGTCTCCCCCAGGCGGAGCTCCAGCGGGGGCTGGCCCAGGACGGTGGTCCCCACCAGCGGCACCTTCTGCACCCAGCCGCCGTCGGGGTTGCCGGGCTCGAGCCCCATCTTCTGGAGCTGTGCCTTCAGGTAGTCGACGGTCAGCGTCTCGCCTCTGGTCCCGGGCCCGCGGCCCTCGAACTCGTCCGAGGCGAGGACCTTGGTGTGCTCGAGGACGGCGGCGCCGTCGATGGCGGGGAGCGGGACGGGCGGCGGTGCGGCGTGGAGGGCAGCCGCGAAGGCGACGGCGAACGGCGGGAGCAGAGCGAGCAGGCCGTGCTTCATGCCGCCATTATCTCGCGGGACTCCGCCGCGACCTGCGACCCGCGCGTCAGACCGGGGTGACGCCCTTCTTCAGGAGGATGTTGCCGTACTTGGCGGTCTCGCCGGTCATCACCACCGCGAAGGCCTTCCCGGCGCGCTCGTAGAAGGCGAAGCGTTCGACGCGGGCGATGGGCGGG
>Ga0335071_10007512_pt1 | contig 11219 bp, 8 predicted proteins | sample Lox_Sample_15_FD_206724 | JGI IMG/M metagenome (GOLD analysis project Ga0335071, IMG submission 206724) | Soil microbial communities from Loxahatchee National Wildlife Refuge, Florida, United States - Lox_Sample_1.5 | ecosystem: Environmental > Terrestrial > Soil > Wetlands | place: USA: Florida...
TCTCCGCCGTCGCGCAACTCGACGGCCTCGTGCTCGCCCGTCGACGCACCGGACGGCACCGCGGCGCGGGCGAACGTCCCGTCCATCAGGGCTACCTCGACCTCGACGGTCGGGTTACCGCGGGAGTCGAGGATCTCGCGGGCCCCGACCTGCTCGATAATCGGCACTGGGTTCTCCTTGCGTCGTAAAGCGTCGGTCAGCGATACATCCTGCTACAGCGGGTGACCCGCCGCATAGGCGGTCGCCCAGTCCCGCACCGCCCGCGCGTAAACGCCGGAGTTGTTGTAGGCCCGCAGCGCGGTGATCCATCCGCGCGGGGTCCCGAGATCCTTTCCACGCCAACACAGGTAACCCGCCGCAGCCAGCGCCGCATCGTCGATGTTGTCCGGACTGACCCGGCCGTCGTTGTGGGCGTCCACCCCGTACAACCGCCATGTCTCCGGAATGAACTGCATCGGCCCCATCGCGCGCACCACCCCCGCCTGGCCGTCGGCGCCCTCCTCGTCGACGATGCGCAGGGTGCCCCCGCTGCCGTCGAGCCGAACGCCGCGAATGGGCGGACTCACATCCCCGTTCGGTGACAGCGTCGCCCCCCGGTAGGTGCCGTGGTGGCTCTCGACCTGCCCGATGCCCGCCAGCGTGGTCCACGCGATGTGGCACTTCGGGTTCTCGACCTCGGCGACCCGGGCGGCGTACGCGTAGGCCTCCAGCGCGATGACCGGAATCTCCAATGCCGCCGACCGTTGCTCGGCCCACTGGCGTAATTGATCCGCGGGCCGACCGCTGACGTGAGTGTCCACCGGCGGCACCGGATCCCCGACCGGCGGCGGGACGCCTTCGGGGATGAACAGGCTGAGCTGCCAGGTGCAGCTGGACGCGAGAAGCATGGCGGTCGCGCCGATCACGGCGGCCGCACGCAACCAACGCCTCGGCGACACCATGCCCTTCTAAGCTCCCCTACTACTTCCCGGTACGAACTCCGGCCACGACCATCGTCCCACGGGTTTCGGGGCGAGCCGGTCGATTCCGGTTCCGAGCGCGCCGTCACCGCGCCCGAGTGTGCCTCGGCGGGCGTTAGCTGCCGGCAATTGTGGCTAGCAAACTCCGGACAACACCGATGGACTGGATTCGCACCTCACCCGCAACATTACCCGGCGAGCGACGACATGAGCGGCAAACTACGCGCTCATCGCTGTTCCGCACATTGGCCCAGCTCCGGATCGCATCTCTATTTGCGGCCCCGGCGCTTCTTGGAGCCCCCGCCGGAGGCCTTGGAGGCGGCGTCGTACGGCTGTTCCGCGGCCAGCGGCTCGCCGGCCGCGTCCTCGGCGGGCGATTCACCGGAAGGCCAGTGCGTGCGCCACTCCTCCTCGGCGATCTCGCCCAGCTGGGCCACATCGAGCTCGACGGGAACGTCGTCGCCGCGGCGCGCGGCCGCGATCGCCCTCTCCACGCCGCGGACCGTGTCCACGAACTCCAAAACCGCCGCGCGAAGGGCGCTTTCCGCATCGACGTCGGCCGACACGGAGACCGAGGTCATCTCGACCGGAATGAGGTCGGCGGGCAGACCCGCCTTCTCGGCGCGCTGAATCACCTTCTGCGCCAGAGCCAGTGCCGGTTGACCGGTGTGGACGTCGTCCATCACCGAGTTTCGCGTCTTTTCGGCGGCCTTGCGCTCTTCCCATTGCGCCAACTGTTCCTCAAGCGAAATCGATTGCCCGGCAAGGACTCCGGGGACGCGATTGCCCAGCTTACGCATCAAGGTGGCCGCGACATCGTCGATGGTGAACGCAGACTGCGGCGCGTCCTCGGCGATGCGGGCGTGGAAGAGAACCTGCAACAACACGTCGCCGAGCTCTTCGCGCAGTTGGTCGGCGTTGCCGCTGCGCACGGCGTCCAGCAGCTCGTAGGTCTCCTCGAGCAGGAACCTGCGCAACGAGTCGTGGGTCTGCTCGCTTTCCCACGGCCCCGCGGTGCGCAACATGTCCATCAACGCCACGGCGTCGACCAGGCGCTCGCCGCGCGGGCTGTCCGGCGCCGAGATCAGCCGGGCCCCGGCCGCCAGCCGGGCGGCCACGGCGGGGTGGTCGGGATCGGAGGAGAGCAACACCGGGGCTGGAGCATCGGGGTCGCCGGAGTGCACCGGCCGCGCGGCCGGCAGCGACCAGGGCACCGCGACCGGCATCTCCTCGGTGTATTGCACCTCACCGGCGAGGTGTTCGATGGCCTCGACCGGCACCAGCGACGGGCGGCGGGGGTCGAACAAGACGACGATCATCGCGCTTGTCGCTCCTCCCCCGACGTTCGTGCCGGCTGTGAACCCGTTATACCAATCTCTATCTGTGGTTTTCCCTGCAGTGCCGTCACCAGGTTGGCCACCATCTGCAGCAGTTCGACGTCGCGCATGCGCGGCGCGCCGGCCCCGCCCGCCCGCGGAATGGGCACCTGGACCGTGGACGTGGTGGCGCGGTAGTGCGCCGTCGGGTACATCCGCTTGAGCCGCACCTGCGCCGAATCCAGCAGCGCCACCGGCGAAAGCCGCACGGTCGCCGCCGACGGGGCCGACACCTCGGTGATGCCGGCGTCCCGGCACAGCAGCCGCAACCTCGCCACGGCGATCAGTCGCTCGGCGGGCTCGGGCAGCGCCCCGTAACGGTCGACGAGCTCGTCCACGACGGCGGCGACGGCGTCGTCGTCCGAAGCGGCGGCCAGCCGCCGGTAGCCCTCCAGCCGGAGGCGGTCGCTGGCGATGTAGTCCGGCGGCAGGTGCGCATCCACCGGCAGATCGATCCGCACGTCCTTGGGCTCCTCGGGCGTGGTGACCGTCTGGCCGTCCGCCGCCGCCCGGTACGCCTCGACGGCCTCCCCCACCAACCGCACATACAGGTCGAACCCGACGCCGGCCACGTGCCCGGACTGCTCGACGCCCAACACGTTGCCGGCGCCGCGGATCTCGAGGTCCTTCAGCGCGACCGCCATGCCCGCGCCCAGCTCGTTGTTCTGCGCGATGGTCGCCAGCCGGTCGTAGGCCGCCTCGGTCAGCGGCACGTGCGGCGGATAGAGGAAGTAGGCGTAGCCGCGCTCGCGGCTGCGGCCTACCCGGCCGCGCAACTGGTGCAGCTGGGACAGGCCGAAGGTGTCAGCGCGCTCGACGATCAGGGTGTTGGCGTTGGAGATGTCCAGCCCGGTCTCCACGATCGTGGTGCACACCAGGATGTCGTATTCGCGGTTCCAGAATCCCTGCACGGTGCGTTCGAGCCGCTCCTCGGGCATCTGGCCGTGCGCGACGACGACCCGCGCCTCGGGCACCAGCTCGCGCACCCGGGCCGCGGCCCGGTCGATGGAGCTGACCCGGTTGTGCACGTAGAACGCCTGGCCGTCGCGCAGCAGCTCGCGCCGCAAGGCGGCCGCGACCTGCTTGTCGTCGTGCGGGCCGACGTAGGTCAGCACCGGGTAACGCTCCTCGGGCGGGGTCAGGATGGTCGACATTTCGCGGATGCCGGCCAGGCTCATCTCCAGGGTGCGGGGGATCGGGGTGGCGCTCATGGTCAGCACGTCGACGTGGGTGCGCAGCGACTTGATGTGCTCCTTGTGCTCGACCCCGAACCGCTGCTCCTCGTCGACGACGACCAGGCCCAGGTCCTTCCAGCGCACGCCGGTCTGCAGCAGCCGGTGGGTGCCGATCACGATGTCGACGGTCCCGTCGGCCAGGCCGTCGATCACGGCGCGGGACTCGGCGGTGTCGGTGAACCGGGACAGCCCCTTGACGGTGATCGGGAAATCCGTCATCCGCTCGCTGAACGTCTGCAGGTGCTGGTCGGCCAGCAGGGTGGTGGGCACCAGCACGGCGACCTGCTTGCTGTCCTGGACCGCCTTGAACGCCGCCCGCACCGCGATCTCGGTCTTGCCGTAGCCGACGTCGCCGCAGACCACGCGGTCCATCGGCACCGGCTTCTCCATGTCGGCCTTGACCTCTTGGATCGCCGTGAGCTGGTCGACGGTCTCGGTGAAGCCGAACGCGTCTTCCATCTCGGCCTGCCAGGGGGTGTCCGGCCCGAACGCGTGCCCGGGGCTGGACTGCCTTTTGGCGTACAGCGACACCAGCTCGCCGGCGATCTCCCGCACCGCGCGGCGCGCCTTGGTCTTGGTGTTGGCCCAGTCGCTGCCGCCGAGCCTGCTCAGCGCCGGCGCCTGCCCGCCGACGTACCGGGACAGCTGGTCCAAGGAGTCCATCGGGACGTACAGCTTGTCGGTGTTCCTAGCGCCGCCACCCCGGTTCTTACTCGACGCGTACTCGAGGACCAGGTACTCGCGGCGGGCGCCGCCGACGGTGCGCTCGACCATCTCCACGAACCGCCCGATGCCGTGCTGGTCGTGCACCACGAGATCGCCGGCCGTCAGCGCGAGCGGGTCGACGGTGTTGCGCCGCTTGGCCGCCAGCCGCTTGCCCTCGGCGGTCGTGGCCCGGTTGCCGGTCAGGTCCGTCTCGGTGATGATCACCAGGTTCGCGCCGGGAATCACCAGGCCGTCGTGCAGCGGGCCCTTGAGCACGCCGACCACCCCGGGCCTTGGCGTCGCGCCCGGTTCCAGCATGGCGGCGGGGGTGTCGGACTCGGCGAGCCGCTCGACGACCCGATGCGCGGTCCCGGTGCCGGGCGCGACGACCGCGGCGTGCCCGCCGGTGGCGACGTGGGCGCGCAGCATCGCGAAGATGCCGTCGATATCGTGCTGATGCCCGCGGGCCGACGGCGCCGTGCGGACATCCAGCTCCACGGCCGACTCGTCGGAGAGCTGGCTCAGCGTCCACCACGGGTGGCCGGCGCGGGCCGCCGCGGCCCGCACGTCGTCCAGTTCGGCGAACCCCGATCCGCCGAACTGCGCGACGTCGACAGGTGCGTCGGTGCCGAGCGCAGCGACGGACCACGACGCCTCGAGGAATTCGCTGCCAGTCTTGATCAGGTCGGCGGCCCGGGTGCGCACCTTTTCGGGGTCACACAGCAGCACGGGTGTGCCGGCAGCCAGTTGGTCGGTCAGCAGCACGTGTGCCCCATTTTCTGCGGGCTGCAGCACCGAGCGCAGCGCCTCCATGCCGTCGACAGCGATGCCCTCGGCCAGCTTGGCCAGCATGTCGGTGACGCTGCCGGTGATGGCGGGCTCGGGCCCGGAGTGGCGGGCGGCAAGGGCGGCGGCCCGTTTCCGCACGTCGTCGCTCAACAGCAGCTCGCGGCACGCCACCGCGATGACCGTGTCGACCTCGATCTCCGGAATGGAGCGCTGATCGGCGACCGAGAACATCCTCATCTCGCTGACCTCGTCGCCCCAGAACTCGACGCGCACCGGGTGTTCGGCGGTCGGCGGGAAGACGTCGAGGATGCCGCCGCGCACGGCGAACTCACCGCGCCGGCCGACCATGTCCACCCGGGTGTAGGCCAGTTCGACCAGCCGCGCGATGACGTCCTCGAAGGCGATCTCCCGGCCGACGCCGAGGGTGACCGGCTCCACGTCGCCCAGGCGCGGCGTCATCGGCTGCAGCAGCGAACGCACCGCCGTCACCACCACTTGCAGCGGCGGGCCCAGGCGCGAGTCGTCCGGACGGGCCAGCCGGCGCAGCACCAGCATTCGGGCGCCGACGGTGTCGATGCCGGGTGAAAGCCGTTCGTGCGGCAGGGTTTCCCAGGACGGGAAGATCGCCACCGCGTCGCCGAACACGCCGCGCAGTTCGGCGGTCAGGTCATCGGCCTCGCGCCCCGTCGCGGTGACCACGAGCAACGGACCCAGCCGCGCCAGCGCGCCGGCGACGAACAACCGGGCGCTGGCCGGTCCGACCAGGCTCAATTCGGCGGGTCGGGTTGCCGCGCTGTCGATCAACTGCCGGAAGGTCGGCGCGGTCAGCGCCAGGTCCACGAGCCCCGCGATCGGGGTTTCTGGGCGGGCAGGCCCCGGTGCGGTCATGATGAATCCATTCTAAGTGCGCCGAACAACGTCAAGATTGGCCCCGGCGGCGTCAAGGGATCGTAAGAAAAGCGGCACCCGACGCGGGCCGGACGCATTTTGAAGTCATGACACTGCTTGACATCGTGCCGTCGCTCGGCCGGGCGGCACCCCGCCGGTTCGATGCCGCGATCTGGCCCGTCACGACCCAATCCGATGACCACGGGCGGCTCCGCGTCGGTGGCGTGCCGCTGGTCGATATCGCCGACGAGTTCGACACGCCGGCCTACGTCATCGACGAGGCCGACTTCCGCGATCGCGCCCGCCGCTACCGCAAGGCGCTGCGCGGCGTCAGGGTCGTTTACGCCGGGAAGTCGCTGCTGACCACCGCGGTGGCGCGGTGGGCGCGCGAAGAGGGCCTCGGTGTCGACGTCTGCTCGAGCGGTGAACTGGCCGTTGCCCTGGCCGGCGGAGTGAACCCGGCGCGGATCGTGATGCACGGCAACGCGAAATCGCCCGACGAGCTGCGCGACGCGGTGCGCGCGGGCGTGGGGCGCATCGTGCTCGATTCGTGCATCGAGATCGCCTATCTCGCGGGTGTGGCCCCCAGCCGCCAGCCGGTGCTGATCCGGGTGACGCCCGATGTCGACATTCACGGACACCGCGCCGTCAGCACCGGCATCAGCGACCAGAAGTTCGGCTTCACCCTCGCCGATGAGCACGCGGCCGATGCGGTGAAACGCGTGCTGGCGCACCCCATCCTCGACCTGGTGGGGCTGCACTGCCATATCGGCTCGCAGGTCACCGACCCGGCCCTCTACGGCGAGGCGATCCGCCGGATGATCGCCGCCATGGCCGACGTCCGCGCCCGCCACGGCGTCATCCTGACCGAGCTCAACATCGGCGGCGGCCACGCCATCCCCTACATCCCCGGCGATCGCGAGCTCGACGTCGACGCGCTGGCCCGAGTCATCGAGGATGCCCTGGACGAGGCCTGCGCCGCCGAGCATTTCCCGCGGCCGACCGTCGTGGTGGAACCCGGTCGCGCCATCAGCGGCCGGGCCGGTGTGACGCTGTATCGGGTGTGCTCGCTAAAGACGCGCCCGGGCGGCCGCACCTTCGTCGCCGTCGACGGCGGGATGAGCGACAACCCACGGGTGTCGTTGTATGGCGCCCAATACACGGTCACGCTGGCCAACCGGCACTCGACGGGGATCAAGCAGCGCGTGACCGTGGTCGGCCGGCACTGCGAGGCGGGCGACGAGATCGCCCGCGACATCGAGCTGCCGGCGGACCTTCGCCCCGGCGACCTGTTGGCCGTGGCCTGCACCGGCGCCTACCACCACAGCATGGCGTCGAACTACAACATGGTCGGGCGGCCGGCCCTGGTGGCGGTGAAGGCTGGCCGGGCCCGCGCCCTGATCCGCCGCGAGACGATCGCCGACCTGCTCGCCCGCGACTGCGGTTAGCTATTCGTCCTGCAGGCGCGGATCGGCCTCCAGGTGGGTCAGGCCGTTCCACATCAGGTTGACCAGGTGCGCGGCGACCACTTCCTTTTTGGGCTCGCGGGTGTCGAGCCACCATTGCGCCGTCATCGACACCGAGCCCACCAGCGCCTGCGCATAGAGCGGTGCCAGGTCGGGATCCAGGCCCCGGCGGGCGAAGTCGCCGGCCAGGATGGAGCTGACCTGGCTGACGGCGTCGTTGAGCAGGCTGGAGTAGGTGCCCGAGCTGATCGCGGCCGGCGAGTCGCGGATCATGATCCGGAAGCCATCGGTGCGTTCCTCGACGTAGGTGAGCAGCGCCAGCGCCACCCGCTCGACCCGCACCCGGGAACGGTTGTTGGTCAGCGACGAGGTGATACCGTCCAGCAACGCCGACATCTCCCGGTCGACGACGACGGCGTACAAGCCCTCCTTGCCGCCGAAATGTTCGTAGACGACCGGCTTGGAGACGTTGGCCCGCAGCGCGATCTCTTCGATCGAGGTGCCCTCGTAACCCCGCTCGGCGAACAGCGAACGTGCGATGCCGACGAGCTGCTGCCGTCGTTCGCTTCCGGTCATCCGGGCGCGCGGCGCCCGCGCTTCTTTGTCCGGCTCTTTTTGTGTGGAGGAGTCCAGAACGGCCACGTCAATCAGCGTATCGGTTCGGCGCAACGGAACCGTCCCGTCTAGAGTCTCTTGGTGGCGCCCGCTCCCTATGGCCCAAGCAATCCGTCGTGGTGTAATCGGCAGCACATCAGATTTTGGTTCTGAGAGTTCAGGTTCGAGTCCTGGCGACGGAGCGTGGCTCTTTGCCTCGAGCGTGCATGAAATGCCACGCTTGACGGCGTGTCGGCGTACAAACGCACGCTCGCGCGGAAAGGAGATTCGTGTCGTTTCGTGGTGACACCGCGGTCCTGATTCTCGCGGCAGGACCCGGCACCAGGATGCGGTCGAACACCCCGAAGGTGCTGCACACCCTCGCCGGCCGCAGCATGCTGTCGCATTCCCTGCACGCCGTCGCCAAGGTGGCGCCCCGGCATCTGGTCGTGGTCCTGGGCCACGACCACCAGCGCATCGAGCCGCTGGTCACCGAGCTGGCCGACACCCTCGGACGCACGGTCGACGTGGCGCTGCAGGACCGGCCACAGGGCACCGGACACGCGGTCCTGTGCGGCCTGTCCGCCCTGCCCGACGACTACGCCGGCGTGGTCGTCGTCACCTCCGGTGACACACCGCTGCTGGACGCCGACACCCTGGCCGGCCTGATCGCCACCCACGGCGCGGGATCGGCCGCGGCGACGGTGCTCACCACGACGCTGAGCGACCCGGCCGGCTACGGCCGCATCCTGCGCACCCAGGACAACGAAGTGATGGGGATCGTCGAGCACACCGACGCGACGCCCTCGCAACGCGAGATCCGCGAGGTCAACGCCGGCGTCTACGCCTTCGACATCACGGCGCTGCGGTCGGCGCTGAGCCGCCTGAGCGCCAACAACGCCCAGCAAGAGCTCTACCTGACCGACGTCGTCGCCATCCTGCGCGGCGACTGCCGGACGGTGCACGCCCAGCACGTCGCCGACAGCGCGCTGGTGGCCGGCGTCAACAACCGGGTCCAGCTGGCCGAACTGGGCGCCGAACTCAACCGCCGCATCGTCGCCGCACATCAGATGTCCGGCGTGACTGTCGTGGATCCGGCCACCACCTGGATCGATGTCGACGTCACGATCGGCCGGGACACCGTGATCCACCCCGGCACCCAGTTGCTGGGCCGCACCCGGGTCGGGGGTCGCTGCGTCGTCGGGCCCGACACCACCCTGACCGACGTCAGCGTCGGTGACGGCGCGTCGGTGGTCCGCACCCACGGCGCGTCCTCGTCGATCGGGGACGGCGCCACGGTCGGGCCGTACACCTACCTGCGGCCGGGGACCGCGCTGGGATCCGACGGCAAGCTCGGCGCGTTCGTCGAGACCAAGAACTCCAACATCGGGACGGGCACCAAGGTCCCGCACCTGACGTACGTGGGCGACGCCGACATCGGCGAGCACAGCAACATCGGCGCGTCCAGCGTGTTCGTCAACTACGACGGCGAATCCAAGTGGCGCACCACCGTCGGCTCGCACGTGCGCACCGGGTCGGACACCATGTTCGTCGCGCCGGTGACCGTCGGCGACGGGGCCTATACGGGCGCCGGGACAGTGGTCCGCGAGGACGTCCCGCCCGGGGCCCTGGCCGTCTCGGCGGGCCCGCAACGCAACATCGAGGGGTGGGTACAGCGCAAGCGGCCGGGCAGCGCGGCGGCGCAGGCGGCCGAGAAAGCCGCCAAGCACGAGCCTCCGACCACGCCTTCGCCAGAATCCGAATAGACACGGTGAATTTGGCAGCTGGCAACCCGGCCACATTTCCGTACGATTCGCCTCGTACGATTGGTTTTTCCAATTCCCGAACGGCGAGGGCAGTGCGTTGAGCCACGACTGGACCGATAACCGAAAAAACCTGATGCTGTTCTCGGGCCGCGCGCATCCGGAGCTGGCCGAGCAGGTTGCCAAGGAGCTCGACGTCCACGTCACCGCCCAGACCGCGCGGGAGTTCGCCAACGGGGAGATATTCGTTCGCTTCCACGAGTCGGTGCGCGGATGCGACGCTTTCGTCCTGCAATCGAACCCGGCGCCGGTGAACAACTGGCTGATGGAACAGCTGATCATGATCGACGCGCTCAAGCGGGGCAGCGCGAAGAGGATCACCGCGGTCATGCCGTTCTACCCCTATGCGCGGCAGGACAAGAAGCACCGCGGCCGCGAACCCATCTCCGCGCGGCTGGTCGCCGACCTGCTCAAGACGGCCGGCGCCGACCGGATCGTGACCGTCGACCTGCACACCGACCAGATCCAGGGCTTCTTCGACGGGCCCGTCGACCACATGCGCGCCCAGAACCTGCTGACCGGCTACATCAAGGACAACTACCCGGACGGCAACATGGTGGTGGTCTCCCCCGACTCGGGCCGGGTGCGCATCGCCGAGAAATGGGCCGACGCGCTGGGCGGCGTTCCGCTGGCCTTCATTCACAAGACCCGCGATCCGCGGGTGCCCAACCAGGTGGTCTCCAACCGCGTCGTCGGCGAGGTCTCCGGGCGGACGTGTGTGCTGATCGACGACATGATCGACACCGGCGGCACTATCGCCGGCGCGGTGCAGCTGCTGCGCGACGACGGCGCCAGTGACGTGGTGATCGCGGCGACCCACGGCGTGCTGTCCGATCCGGCCGCCCAGCGCCTGGCCGCGTGCGGCGCCCGCGAGGTGATCGTCACGAACACGCTGCCGATCGACGAGCAGAAGCGCTTCGCGCAGCTCACGGTCTTGTCCATCGCGCCCCTGCTGGCCAGCACCATTCGCGCCGTGTTCGAAAACGGCTCCGTGACAGGGCTTTTCGACGGGGACGCCTAGATGGGCGATACCGTCATCTACCACAACTCCAAATGCAGCACCTCCCGCAAGACGCTGGATTTGTTGCGGGACAACGGTCTTGAACCCAGAGTTGTGCAATACCTGAAGACGCCGCCGTCCCGGGCCGATCTGGTTCGCATGATCCGCGACGCCGGCATCGATGTGCGCACCGCCGTGCGCAAGCGTGAACCGCTCTACGCCGAACTCGGTCTGGCCGATGCGACCGATGAGCAATTGCTCGACGCCTTGGCCGAGCATCCCATCCTGATCGAACGGCCGTTTGTCGTCACACCGAAGGGCACCCGGCTGCCACGGCCGATCGACGCGGTGCGCGAGATTCTGTGAAGGCCCGGTCCGCCGCTG
>Ga0335071_10007514_pt1 | contig 11219 bp, 11 predicted proteins | sample Lox_Sample_15_FD_206724 | JGI IMG/M metagenome (GOLD analysis project Ga0335071, IMG submission 206724) | Soil microbial communities from Loxahatchee National Wildlife Refuge, Florida, United States - Lox_Sample_1.5 | ecosystem: Environmental > Terrestrial > Soil > Wetlands | place: USA...
AGCCTCGCCGTAGTACCCTCGTTAGCTAACGAGGGTACTACGGCGAGGCTCCGGCGAGGGTCCGGTGGGGCTCCGGCGAGGGTATGGCGATATGAACGGGCGGTGGGAAGCGTTGTTCCAGCCATTCCACCGAAAACAGCGAAAAGCCGGTGGTTGCCTTGTAAGTCAATTAGCCGCAATAAGTTAGGTGCGAGCCGTAGAATGTCCGCCAAAGCGTCTATTCTTGTGACAACAGTGCGGTGCCGGTGGGTGACGGGGGCGCTTTTGCCTTGGCATGCTCGCTATAACTGATCAGTGCGGCGCCGATCATGATGAACACGACGCCGGCCCAGCGGACGCCGGAAACCTTCTCCCCCAGAAAGAGCAGTGCCGCCAGGGTGGTCATCACGAAGCTCAGCGCGGTGAGCGGCCACAGAAAGCTGATGTCGCTCTCGGCCATCAGGACCAGCAAGCAGGCAAAGAACAGCGCCTCAAATAAGACCCCCAGCAGCACGGCGGGATTTGTAACGCCCGCTTTGACGACGCGGCAAATCTCGGCGGCGCTGACTTGTTTGACTTCGCCGACCTGCGTGATGCCTTTCTTGAGCAAGACGACTCCGACCGCCTCGAAGACGAGACCGATGAGGAGGATGAGCAGCAGTTTGGTCATATTATAAGTCCTGGTAGCGAATCAGTTTGAGGCCGAGCTTCTGAACCTGTTCCCGCACGCGCGAGCTGATTAAGGCGTCGAACTCGTTCCTAAACTCGTCAAGCGAGGGATGGGAGTAAAGCTCCGAATCGCCCGCCGGCAACTGGGGGAGCAGCTTCGTGAGGTAGGCTTCATCCACCCGGGCGTTTTGCAGCAGGCCAAAGACTGCGTCCGTGTGGCGGATGCTGCGCGCCGCCAGGGCGGGCCGGGCGCGGGCGGACAGCGGATGAAAGATGGCGACGTGGAGCGCGCGGTAGGCCAGGTGCCCGGAAGCGGCACGGAGGTTCAGCCGAAAAGGATCGAAGGTCAGGCGCAGGCGTTTGATGCCCAACTGGGCGGCGTCGGCCATCAGGATGCTGAACACCGTGGGATGCAGGTGCAGGTGGAGGTGGCCGTTGACATGGTCAAGGGGCAGGCGGGTCGCGCGGAACTTCTGAAACTGCGCATGGATTTCGCGCCGCAGCGGTTCGCGCAGGCCGCGCTGGAAGAAGTAGCGGAAGCCTGCGCCGGCGGGGTTATTGGTGAATTCGCCACGGGCATTAACCAGGCCGGGAATGGCTTCGGGCGGCAAAGCTGAATGGCCGCACAGCAGGGTCAAATGCAAGCCGACGCCCAACGCCGGATGCTCCCGCGCCAGCGCCACGGCCTCCTCAAAGGCCGGCTCATTCACCATCAGGCTGGCGGTGGTCAGGATGCCCTCCCGGTGGGCGCGGATGACGGCCTGGTTGATGGCGGGTGACCGACCGAAGTCGTCGGCGTTGACAATGAGGCGGCGGTCCGGCCCGGGGGCGGCCTGCGGGTTAAGCGCCATAATTGGGCGTCATGGCGCCGGAGAGGAACCGCCACCAGGAACGCGCGATCAGCAACGCCTTTTGCCCTTTGTTCAAGCGGGTCAACTCGGGGCCGAAGACGTTGAAGCGCTGCCGCTCCAGCTTGCGCAAGAGCCGCCAGTAAACCGAGCCCATCAGTTCCGCGGCGACCATCGAGCGGCGGTCGGCCGCGGGCAGGGTCGCCTGCGCGAGTTGATAGAAATGACGGGCCCGCTGCGCCACGCTGGTCGCGAGCGCGCAGAAGCGCGGAGAGTATTCCAGCCGCAAAATCTCCTCGGGCGAAACCTGGCAGCGCGCCAGCTCGGCCAGCGGCAGGTAAATGCGTCCGCGCTGGGCGTCCGACCGCACGTCGCGCAGGATATTGGTGAGTTGCAGCGCCTTGCCGAGGCAGATCGCGTACTCGCGACAAGCCGGGTTCTGATAGCCGAAGACTTCGATGCTCAGCAGGCCGACGACCGAGGCGACGCGATAGCAGTAAAGCTCCAGTTGTTCGTAGTCCTCGTAGCGCTTGATGTCGAGGTCCATCTCCACGCCCTGGAGCAAGGCGTCAAAGTATTCGAACGGCAGATGGTACTCGTGGATGATGGGCTGCAAATCGCGGTTGACGGCGAATTGCGGGAGTTCCGCGCCGCAGGCGCGGCGGACATCGTTGCGCCAGGCGGCCAGCCGCTCGCGCCGCTCGGCCACGGGAATGGACTCCTCGTCGGCCACGTCGTCCACCTCGCGGCAGAAGGCGTAGAGGGCGGACATGCCGTCGCGTTTGGGTTTGGGCAGCAGCACGAAGGCAAGCGCCAGATTGGACGCGCTCTTCCGCGTAATCGTCCGGCTCTCCTGCATGGCCTAGGGCTGGAGCGGTGGCGGACCTTCCGGGCGAACGGGCGGCAAGCCGCCCGTTTCCGCGAGGGTCGGGTTGCGGCGGTGGCGCCGGCGGTGCGAGCGTCGCCCGTGGCGGTGCTTTGCCGGCCCGGACGGAGCGTCCGCGGGCGGCGGCACCGGCGGCGTTTCCGCCGGCGGCAAGGTCCGGTCATGCGAATGATGGTGCAGGCGCTTGCGGCGGCGGCGCTTGCGAATGAAGGCCGCCCAGAGCAGCAACAGCGCGGTGACCAATCCAATCGCGCCGAGAATGAGAATGCGTTCGAGCGCGGCCGGCTCGGCGATTCGCCATGAGCCCAGCACTTCCGAGGCGTCCGGCGTAAGCTGCGCGAACTGGATTGCGCTCATGGCGAAGGTGCCTTTCCCTCTACTGCCGTTGGGTTCTCGTCCGCTTCGATCCCGCCGGCAATACTCAAGCGCTGCATCCGGTAGCGCAGGGCGTGGCGGCTGATCTTTAGCTGCTCGGCGGTCCGGGTCAGGCTGAAGTGGTTTTGCTCCAGCATCGCGCCGATGAGCTCGCGCTCGAAATTGGCCATCCGTTCGTCGAGCGATTCGGTGCCCGTAAGCCGCGGGGAGTCCGTCTTGTGCAGGCGCCCTTCGAGCTGGAAATCCGGCAGGCTGCCGGGCTGGATTTCACTGGTCGTCTCCAGGATCAGCGCGCGTTCGATCACGTTGCGCAGCTCGCGCACGTTGCCGGGCCAGTGATGCGCCAGCAGTTTCTGTCGCGCGGCGCGGGAAATGGTCCGCGTCTTCTTATTCATGGAGACGCCGAAGTTGCGGAGGAAATACTCCGCCAGCAGCAGCACGTCGTCGCCCCGCTCGCGCAACGGCGGCAGCCGGAACTGCACGACGTTAAGCCGGTGGAACAAATCCTCCCGGAATTGGTCCTGGCGAATAGCCTCAATGATATCGCGGTTGGTGGCGGCAATGAGGCGGACATTGACCCGCAACTCCTGGGTCCCGCCCACGCGCATGAAGGTCCCGTCCTCCAGAAACCGGAGCAGCTTGGCCTGGAGCGGGCGGCTCATGTCCGCGATCTCGTCCAGGAAGATCGTGCCGCCGTCGGCTTCTTCGACGCGGCCGGGCTTCTGTTTCAGGGCGCCGGTAAAGGAGCCCTTCTCATGTCCGAACAGCTCGCTCTCCAGGAGGGTTTCGGGAATGGCGGCGCAGTTGATGCGGACGTAGCTGGCCTTCGCGCGCTGGCTCAAGCTGTGCAGGGCGCCGGCGACCAGCTCTTTGCCTGTGCCGCTCTCGCCCAGGACCAGCACGCGCGCGTCCGTGGGCGCGACGGTTTGAATGAGCTGCCGCTGCTCGCACATCTTGGGGCAGTCGCCCACTATCTGGCTGAGTCCCCACGTCTCCGTGGCGCGGGCGCGCAGGTTGGCGTTTTCCTGCAGCAGCCGATAGCGTTCCGCGCACCGGGCCACAGCGTGCAGCAGCTCTTCCGGCGCGAAGGGCTTGGGCAGATAATCAATCGCCCCCGCCCGAATGGCTTCGACCGCCAGCTTGGGGGTGGCATAGGCCGTGATCATCAGCATCGGCAAGTCCGGCCATTGGGCGCGGGCCTTGGCCAGAAACTCGTAACCGCTCATGCCGCTGAGCCGCGCGTCCGTGATGACCATGAAAAACTCGTCCCGCTCCATCAGGGTGAGCGCCTCCTCGGCAGACTCGACGGCCCGCACGGAATACCGCTCGTCCGACAGCACCGTCTTGAGCGACAGGCGCATATTCTTCTCGTCATCCACCACTAGCACGGGCGGCAGCCGGGTACTCATGCGCAGCCTCCGGACGCAGTGGGCCGCCGCGTCGCGCTCGCGCGCGGCTGCCTGCCGTTCTTGTCATCCGCGGTTTTCAATGCTGTCGGGCCAGTTTAATCAAGGCCCTCGCCGGAAATAGTAGAACAAACTCGGCCCCCTTTCCAAGGGCAGATTCCACCCGCACGGTGCCGCCGTAGAGCTCGACGTTGTGCTTGACGCTGGCCAGCCCCAGGCCGGTGCCCTTTTCCTTGGTGGTATAGTAGGCTTCAAAAATCTTTTCCTGCTTGTCCGATGGAATGCCGGGGCCGTCGTCCCGAACCCTGACCTCGATCGAATAGTCGGCGTGGCATCGCGCGCTGACAAAGACATTCCCGCCCTTCTCCCCGAGAGCTTCACGGGCGTTTTGCAGCAGGTTCGCAAAGGTGTCCGCCAGATGGCGGCGCTGCATGAACATGGGTGGAAACTCCGCCGCGTGGTAGTCGCGATGCACCTGGACCGGGTAGCCCGCTGCCGGCGGAAACACCAGGGCGATGGCCTGGTCCAGTTCCTCGCCCAGGTTCAGCTTTTCGACGTGCCCTTCGCTCAATTGCGCGTAGCCCATGATCTGCGTGATGATCCGATCCGAGTGCTCCACTTCCTCTTGGATAATTCGAATCTGCTCGGCCGAGATCGCCTTGCCTTGCTTGAGCGCCCGCTGCAGCGAAAAGGCCGCGTTGTTGATAATGGCCAGCGGGTTCTTAATCTGGTGCGTAAATTCGGCCGCCACGCGCCCCGCGGAGCGCAACTGGCCTTCGCGCATCGCGAACTCGTGCGCCTCTTCGACCGCCCGCCGCTGCCGTTCCAGCAATACCTGCACCCCGTAGCAGCAGACCGTCATCAGCAGCAGGAGCACCAACCGCAGGGTCAGGGTCTGGGGGAGATTGTCCGGGGGACCGTACACGCCGAGGCTTTCGCGGGAAAGCTCGTCCGGGCTCTCCGCCGGAAGGCTGGCAGCGCGGGCGTTGGGTTCCGGCGCGGCTTCACCGGTCCGGGGCGGCAATTCGGGGCCGCCGGCTCGCTCAGCGGCCACGTGCGCGTGATGCGGCGCCGCCTGATTGGTGGCGTTAAATCGGGCTTCGTCGGCCAGCGTCCGGACCACGTAAATGTTAATCACGCCCGCCATCACGTAGCAGGCGGTGAGCGTCAGATTAAGCAGGATTTGGGAAGTTGCCCGTGGCACACTCACTGCCCCGCGCACAATCAACGCCAGGAACAGCCAGTAAAGGATGCTGTCGTAGCCGCCGGTCAGCGCGACCAGCGCCGAGAGGAAGATCCCGTCCACCAGGCTCATGGCAAAGACCGCCCATTGGACCAGTGGCAGCGGCACGCGGCGCATGGCCAGCAGCAACCCGCCCACGACGGCGTTCATCGCGATGTACAGCCATAACAAGTACTGGGTGGCCTCAACCGCGATTTCCAGGGCGCCCAATTCCTGGTTCACAATCCACCCCCGCCGGAAATAAAACGAATGGAGGAGCATGGCAATTGCGGCCACTTTTATTGGAAGAATGATGTCCCGCTCCAGGGTGGTAATCCGGTCCATCAGTTGGGCCGCCGCCGGGGCCGGTATCCTCAACAATTCAACGGCCCAGCCGGGGGACCGCAGGACCGCCTGGCACAGGTCTCCGACGGTATAATGCCTAAGCCGTTGCCACAGACCGAAATTCATAATCAAGAGCGCTGCGGCGCGGGACCGGTTTCCGCGCCCGCGCGGCTTCGGCAAAGCGCCAAGCCGCGCGCATTGGCCAACTCTGCTTCATCGCTTGCCGGAGCGTTTCGAACCCAGCAGCTTCAGCGCGCGTTCGGCCACTTTCTCCACCGGCCACAACCGACCCACCCCCTCGTAGCCGCAGGAGAGCATGCCTTTCTCCGGGCCGATAAACTCGGCGCCGCGCGACCTGAGGGCGGCAACATTCTGCTGGGTCGCCGGATGCAGCCACATCTTTCCGTTCATCGCGGGAGCCACCAGGATCCTGGCCCCGGGGTTCAACGCCAAGGCCACGCAACTCAACGCGTCGTTGGCCAGGCCCAGGGCCAGCTTCGCAATGGTGTTCGCCGTCGCCGGCGCGATCAGCAGCAGGTCCGCTTCGTCCGCCAGCTTGATGTGCGCCGGCTGCCAGGCCCCCTCGTCATCATAGAGGTCCGTTACCACCGGATGACGCGACAGCGTCTTGAACGGCACGGCGGTAATGAAGCGCAGGGCGTCGGCCGTCATCACAACATGCACCTCACAGTCCCGCTTGGTCAGCAGGCTTGCCAAATCAGCCGCCTTGTAGGCCGCGATCGAGCCCGTCACGCCCAATACAATATTCCTTCCTGCGCTCATTTCACATCCTGATCACTCCTGGGTGGATTTCACCCCGAACGCCGCTTGGGTTTCACGCTTCACACCTTACCATGCCGGTCAAAACTCCGGCGCCTGCACGCGCAGTGTCCGCATTTTCTCGGCCTCCACAATCGCCAGCGTCCGCCGCAGGTCGTCCTGGATACTGCTGCTGAGCACCAGATAATCGAAGTGCTTCCAGTGGGCGAGCTCCTGTCGCGCCACGCTCAGTCGCTTTTGGATGACCGCCGGCGAATCCGTGCCGCGCTTGCGCAGGCGCTCTTCCACGATGGTTATCGTTGGTGGCGTCAGAAAGACCGACACCAGCGCCCGTTTTAACTCCGCGTCTTCTTGCGCCTTGGCGCGGATGGTCGCCGCGCCCTGAACATCCACATTGAGCAACACGTCCTTGCCCTGCCGCAGCTTGCCCAGCACCTCGGCCTTCAGGATGCCGTAGCTGTTGCCGTACACGGTGGCGTGCTCGAGGAAGTTGCCTGCCTGCAGGCGCTTGAGGAAGGAACCGGCGTCCAAAAAATAGTAATCCACTCCGTCACGCTCCCCGGCCCGCGGCGGGCGCGTGGTGCAGGTCACCGCGCGCGTCATCTGGGGCCGGGCCACGAGCAACTGCTGGCAGAGCGTGGTCTTGCCCCCCCCGGAGGGCGCCGAAATCAGAACCAGCAGCGGGCTTGGGCCTGGGATGGGTTTGCTCGGGTTCTCTATGATCGGCTCTGACAGTTCCACGCTCATCACTCGACATTCTGCGCCTGCTCGCGGAACCTCTCCAATTCCGCCTTAAGCGTCACGACTTCGCGCGAGATCAGGCTGTCGTTAGCCTTGGAGCCAATCGTGTTGATCTCCCGGTTGATTTCCTGCGCCAGGAAATCCAGCATCCGGCCCACCGGTTCGTTGGCCTTGCGGCAGTCGTCGAACTGCTGGAAATGGCTCTGCAGCCGCGTCAGTTCTTCCGAGATGTCGGAGCGGTCGGCAAAATAGACCACCTCCTTGAGCAACCGCTCATCATTGGCCGCAGGGGTTTCGAGGTTGGCGCTCTTAATGCGCTCGATCAGGTGCTGCCGGTAGCGCTTGGCCACGCCGGGCGCCTGCTTCTGAATCCGGGCCGCCGCGCGCCGCATGATTGCCATCCGGGTGGTCAGATCCCGGGCCATGTGCGCCCCTTCCCGCTCCCGCATCTTCACCATCTGGGAGAGCGCCTTCTTCAGCGCCTTTTCCACTGCCGGCCAAAAATCCTCTTCTACCGCCAACTCCTCGTCGGTTTGGAGCACCCCGGGCGCCCGCGCCAGTTGGTCCAGCGTAACCGGGCCCGGCAGACGCAGTTGCTTCGCCAGGCGGTTCAGCTCGCGGGCATAAGCCTTTGCCAGCGGAATATTCAGATGCATGCGCGCTGACATCTTGCTCGCTCCGGCGTGCAAAGTTACCCGCACCATCAGGCGCCCGCGCGCCACGAAGCGGTTGATGAGGTCGCGCATCTGCGCTTCGAGCATCTCCATCTCGCGCGGGAGGTTCACCGAGATCTCGGTCTGCTTGCGGTTCACCGAGCTGAGCTCGACCGCGATCTTGAACCCGTCCTGGGAACAATCGCCACGCCCATAGCCCGTCATTGATTTCATCCGGGGCCAATATGCGAAATCTGCAGGGGTCAGGCCATTAAATTCTATCCCTAAGAACTGCGTTGAAGGGCCCCGCCGCGATTGCTACCTTCCGGTCGCGTGCAAACCCATATCGGCCTGATCCTGAGCGCGGCGATGGCCTTGACGCTGCTGACCCAGGGCTGTTCCCCCGCCGATTCCGCCCGCGAACGCAGCGTCTCCGGCACGATTGAAACCGACGAGGCCCGGGTCGCGTCGCGCTACGGCGGCCGGGTGGAGCGACTCCTCGCCGAGGAAGGTGACGGCCTGAAGGGGGGACAGGTAATCGCCGAACTGGCAGCCGCCGAGCTGCAGGCAAAACGCGACCAAACCGCCGCCCAACTGGCTGAACTCGACGCTGGACCGCGCCGGCAAGAGATTGACGCCGCCCAGCATGACTGGGAAGCCCTGGTCGCCCAGGCCGGCCAAGCCCGCCTGGACGCGAAGCGCGCCGACGAGCTGTTTGCCCAGAAGACCATTTCTGACACCGAGCACGACCAGGCGGGCGCCCGCGCGCTTACCCTCGAAAAGAACGTGGCCGCCGCCCGGAGCCGATACGACTTGCTGCTGGCCGGCACGCGCCCCGAGCGTCTCGCCCAGGCTCGCGCGCAACTGGCCGAAATTGACACGCAACTGCGCGAACTGAAGGTCGTTGCCCCCACTGATTGCGTCCTCGAGGTCTTGAGCATCAAAGTCGGCGACGTGCTCGGGCCCGACCAGGCGATCGCCACCTTGCTGCTCACCAACCACCTCTGGGTGCGCGTCTTTGTCCCCGAGCCGTGGCTGGGCCACATCCGGCTCGGGGAACCTGTCAGCGTGCGGGTTGACTCCGACCCCGGCAAAGTCTATTCCGGCATGGTCGAGCAGATTGCCCGCGAGGCGGAGTTCACGCCGCGCAACGTTCAAACCGTCGGCGAGCGCATCAAACAGGTCTTCGGCATCAAGGTCCGGCTCGATAACCGCGAAGGCAAACTCCGCGCCGGCATGGCGGCGGATGTCGCCTTCCGCAACGTGCCCATCGTCAACTGACCCTGCGGGATAGGGTCACCCCCCATCAGCTACTGAAGCACACTGGCTCAGTGGCCCGGGGCGGGCGCGGGCATCGCCGGCATCGGGTTGGCTACAATCTTAGCCGCCGAGGCCTTGACTCGCGGATCGGTGGACTGCTGGGCGATGTCTTGCAAAGCCGACATGGCCGACGGGGTGCTGGCGCGAACCAGCGCGATCAACGCCGCCATGCGGTCGCTGGTGCTCGCGCCGGTGAGCGCCGCCTGCTCCAGCGCGGGCGCGGCGGTCTGGTCAAAAAACGTCTGCACTGCCGGGTTGGGGTTGCTGCGCAGGGACGAGGCCAGCAAGTCCATGCCCGCCACGCGCGCGGTTGGATCGGTTTCCTGCTGGACTAGAGCCAGGGCCGTGCCGGGGTCAAAGCTGTCCTGATTGCGCAGGGCCTGGTAGAGGCGCAGCCGCACATTCGGATCCTGTTCGCTTTGCAGCGCCCCCAGCAACTGCGCGCCGAGGTTCCCCGTCGCGTCGGTCGCGCTCAGGGCCCAGGCGGCCGACGCGCGAACTTCAGGATCGGAATCCGAGAGATAGCCCGCCAGGAACCCCGAAGGGTCCCCCTGCGCCTGCCACAAGGATTCAATGGCCGCCACCCGCAGATCGGACGAAGCCGCCGACCCCATATACTGCTGGAAGAAATCCTTCGTTTCACTGAAGTTGCGCCCGCCGATGGCATCGAGGACCTGGGTGACGAGATCCTCGTCACCGAGCGTCATGGCTGCCTGGGCCAACGCCGTCATGGCGCCGGGTTGGTTGACGGTGCCCAGACCCGTCGCCGCCTCGGCACGCAGGTCCGAGGATCGGAGCGAATCATTCAAGATCTGGGCCAACGAGGTTACTGCTTCGGGCGTGCCAAGCTGGGCGAGACCGCGAATGGCCGCCTGGGCGACGGCCGGGTTTGGATCATTCAAGAGTCCCTGGAGCATGGTGGCGCACTCGGGGCTGCCGCATTGGCCCAGGCCTTCCGCGATCGCGGCGCGCAGGTCGTCAGCGCCGCCGGTAAGCGCTTCCTTCAGGGCCGCAATGGCCTCGGGGGTGCCCAGTTTCGCCAGGGCCTCGATGGCCGCCTTGCGGTCTTTCATCGGCAGCGAAGCGTTCTTCAGCGTGCTGATCAGCTCATTCACGTTCACCGGCGCCGCCGTTCCGGCTTGGGTGCCGGCGCCGCTGGCGGCCACCGTTGCCCTCCCGGTGGCGGCTGGCCCGGAGGTCGCGGCCACCGCTGGCTGCGCCCCGGTTCCCGGCACCGGATGCGTTGTGGCCTGGGCGGGCGCGGTCGAGGCGGTGGCCCCGGGAGCGCCCTCCGGGCCTGACGCCGGAGATTTAGACCTCAGCACCAGCACCGCCACCACCACCACGAGCCCGGCTACCGCCAGGATCCCAATAAGAATCGTAGGCCGCACCCCTTGCTGGGGGCCACCCTTCGAATTGTCGGATTGCGTGTTCACACTAAATCAAAGCCCCGAAATCACGGAATTGGTGGGGGCCGGCGGCCAAATGCTGTAACCCACGTTGTTATTGCTCGGCATCTTTTGCCCGTAAAACTTGCCGCCGGTAATGGTCATGTTCTGAATGACGTTCGTCGCGAGCAAGGGAATATAGCCCGAGGGAAAATTGGTATCCGAGGTTGGCTGGTAGCCGACGATGGCCGGACCCAGCGTGCCGTTGGCCTGCATGGTGCAACCCCGCGTGAAAGCCACACCCGCGAAGCTGGCGCTCCAGTGCGAGCCGCCGTAATTGGCCGAGCCGTTTCCCTGGAGCAGGTCTTCGTGGCTGCCGGCCCAGGCATTCAGGTAGAGCCTCGAGGCGTTGGGCACGGGCTGGAGGACCTGCGCGTCCAGATTCGTGAAGACATCCAGAACCAGACCGCCGCCGAAGGCATTCTCGACGGCATTCGTGCCGTCCGCCGTGGACCAGCTTGTGCCGGCGGTAATGAGCGCCGCCGTCCCGTTGACATTCACCTGTGGCCCCCCATCCTTGCCCATCTGGATGTTCCCCTTCATCGTG
>Ga0335071_10007516_pt1 | contig 11218 bp, 11 predicted proteins | sample Lox_Sample_15_FD_206724 | JGI IMG/M metagenome (GOLD analysis project Ga0335071, IMG submission 206724) | Soil microbial communities from Loxahatchee National Wildlife Refuge, Florida, United States - Lox_Sample_1.5 | ecosystem: Environmental > Terrestrial > Soil > Wetlands | place: USA...
CCCAGGACCTGTACCTGGTGGAGCGCGTCTGCGGCATCTGCTCGTACTCCCACTCCACCGCGTTCATCCAGGCGGTGGAAGAGATCGCCGGCCTGGAGATCCCGCGGCGGGCCCGCTACATCCGGACCCTCATCGCGGAGCTGGAGCGCATCCACAGCCACCTGTTGTGGCTGGGCGTGGCCGGCCACGAGATCGGATTCGACACGCTGCTCATGTACACGTGGCGCGACCGGGAGCAGGTCATGATCCTGCTCGCCAAGCTCACGGGAAACCGCGTGAACTACGGCATGAACACCATCGGCGGGGTGCGGCGAGACATCGCCCCCGAGATGGTCCCCGAGATCCTCAAGGTGGTGGATTCCCTGGAAGAGCGCACCAAGAGCTACATCGAGCTGGGGCTGACCGAGCAGACGCTGATCCAGCGCCTCTCCAAGGTCGGCCGCCTCTCGAAGGAGGACGCGCTTCGCCTGGGGACCGTGGGTCCGACCGCGCGCGCCTCCGGCGTGGACCGGGATGCGCGCCGCGACGATCCCTACGCCGCCTACAGCGAGGTGAGCTTCAAGGTGGTCACGGACGACCACTGCGACGTCTACGGCCGCACGCTGGTGCGCCTGGGCGAGCTCATGGAGACGTATTCCATCATCCGGCAGATCGTGAAGAACATGCCGGACGGCGAGCTCGCCGTGAAGGCGCCGCGGCGGATCCCGGAGGGAGAGGCGGTGAGCCGCTACGAGGCGCCGCGCGGGGAGGACGTGCACTACGTGCGGGGAAACGGCACCGACAAGCCCGAGCGCGTGAAGGTGCGCGCACCCACGCTGGCCAATTTCTCCTCGGTCTCCAAGATGCTGGAGGACGGGTACCTGGCCGACCTTCCCATCGTGATCGCGGCCATCGATCCCTGCTTCAGCTGCACGGACCGCATGGTGGCGCTGCGGGACGGCGTCACGCAGGACAGCCGCTCGCTCACGTGGGAAGAGGTCTCGCGCATGGGTGTGCAGTGGCACAAGGAGCGCGGGCTGGACCTCTCCCGCATCCGCATCCCGGGGGGAACCGGCGCATGAGCGTGCTCCTGAACCTCGTCTCCATCCTGGTATTCCCCGGCATGCTGTTCCTGCTGGTGCTCGGCATGGCGGGCCAGTTCGTGGACCGCAAGCTGTACGCGCGCCTGCAGAACCGCGTGGGACCGCCGTGGTACCAGCCGGTGGCGGACCTGTTCAAGCTCTTCGGCAAGGAACCCGTGGTACCCGAGGAAGCCGACCGCCGCATGTTCACCATGGCGCCGGTGTTCGCACTGGCCGCCGTCATCGCCTCGTACCTGTACATCCCGCTGTGGGGCATGCAGCCGGTGTTCTCCTTCCAGGGGGACCTGGTAGTGGTGCTGTACCTGCTCCTGATCCCCACGCTCACGTTCTTCCTGGGCGGATGGTACTCGCGCTCCATCTTTTCCACGCTTGGGGCGGTGCGTTCCATCACGCAGCTGTTCGCCTACGAGATCCCGCTCCTGATCGCCCTGTTCTCCCCTGCCCTGCTGGCCGGCACCTGGTCCATTTCGGGGATCGTTGCATGGAACCAGGCGCACCCGTGGCTGTGGCTGGTGAACCTGCTGGGATTTGCCGTCGGCCTTGTGACGCTGCTGGGCAAGCTGGAGCGGGTCCCGTTCGACGCCCCCGAGGCGGAGACGGAGATCGTGGCCGGCAGCTTCACGGAGTACAGTGGCCGCTACCTCGCGTTCTTCCGGCTTGCAATCGACTCGGAGGCAATCGTATCCTCGTCCCTGCTGGCCGCCGTGTTCCTGCCGTTCGGCATGGGACTGCCCGTCTGGCTGGGGGCCATCGTGTACCTGGCCAAGGTGGGGGGCATCCTCGCGGTGCTGGCGCTGCTGCGCACCGTGTTCGCCCGCCTGCGGATGGTCCAGATGATCGCGTTCTGCTGGCGCTACGTGGCGCCGCTTGCGTTCCTGCAGGTCATGATCGACCTGGTCGTGAAGGAGTTCGTCTGATGGGTGCACCACATCGCCGGCTCGGCACCATGTTCCACGCGGTGCTCGGGAGCCTGTTCGTGAAGCCCGCCACCATCGGGTACCCGTTCGAGAAGTTCGTGATGCCCAAGGACTTCCGGGGCCAGCCCAAGTTCATCTCGGAGAAGTGCATCGGCTGCAAGCTGTGCATCCGCGACTGCCCGGCGCAGGCCATCACGATCACCAAGGTGGGAGAGAAGCGCTTCGAGGCCACCCTGGACGTGGGCCGCTGCGTCTACTGCGGCCAGTGCGAGGAGACCTGCCCCCGGAAAGCCGTGGAGCTGTCCACGGACTTCGAGCTCGCCCGGGTGGGCAACGCCTCCATGAAAGTGGTGTTCCCCAACAATTCGCCGCTCCCCGCGCCCCGTACCGACGCCGCGCCGGTTCCCCCGAATGCCCCAGTCCCTGCGCCCCGCGCTGAAGAAGGCGCTGGGACCTGACGCGCCCTCCGACGCCCGGCCCGTGGTGGTGCTGGGCGTCGGGTCCCCGCTGCGCTCGGATGATGCCGCCGGCCTGCACGTGGCGGCAGGCCTCACCGTCGAGCTGCGGCGCCGCCCGTGCGCCGGTCTCACCGTCATTGAAGCCGGGCCTGCCCCTGAAAACTTCACGTCCGAGATCCGTCGCATCCGCCCCGCGGTGGTCCTGCTCGTGGACTGCGCGCGGATGGGGGAAGTCCCGGGCACGCTGCGAGTCATCGAGCCCGAGCAGATCGCCGGGGTGTCCTTCGGCACGCACGGCCTGCCCCTCAGCGTGCTCGCGGAGTTCCTGCGGCAGGAGACGGGCTGCTCCGTGACCTTCCTCGGCATTGAGCCGCAGGGCGTGGACCACGGGGAGGCACTGTCCGCGGCCGCACACGCCGGCGTGGAGAAGGCGGTCTCCCTGCTTTCCGAGCTCCTGCTCCCCGATCGCTCGCCTCCCGGCCGCCCGGCCTGAAAATCCTGCCCTGCGGGCGATGACGCCTGCGCCCATCCCGCACCGCGCGGCACCTCCGCGGACCGATTTTGTCCTTGACGCCGGCGCGGGGTGCCGTTATCCTGAGAGCCGAACCAAGCCCGTCACCAGTTTCGCGTTGGCGTTCGCAGTCGTATCGGTATGGCAAAACATCGGCAACCGACTCGGCAGCAGCTGGAATCCCTCATCCCGGCCCTCAAGACAGAGGAAAAGCGGCTCGATGATCTGCTGTCGCAGGCGCGCGAGCAGGCACAGGACCTCGTGCGGGGCGCGGAACAGCAGGCCGCGGCGCGAATAGAGGCCGCGCGGCAAGCCCTCCCCGCCCTGGTGGAAGCCCGGCGGCAGGCGCGGCAATCCGTCCTGGCCGAGCAGGCGGCGCGGTCCGCGGCACAGGACGAGCGGCGGGCGCGCGAGGCGGAACGCCGCGCGGAGCGCGTACTGGACGCGGCGGTGGACTACGTCGTGTCCCTGGTGTGGCCGCCGCTATGATCCGCGAAATGGCCGCGGTGGAGATCCTCGGGCCCGTCGAGGTCTTTCAGCCCGCCGTGGAGCTGATCCAGGCCGCCGGCGCCCTGGACATCGTGGAGACCCCGCTCGCCGCGTACGGCCGCGCCGGTGTGCTCGAGAAGATGCACCTCACCGACCACCAGGCAGAGGAACGCGAAAGCTGTGCGCGCACCGTTGCGCTCCTGGACGAGGTGGTAGCCGACATTCCTGCCGCGATTCTTCGCGCGCACGCGGCGGCGCAGCCCGCGGTGGCGGAGTACGAGCGCATGGACCTGCAGCCGCTGTCCACGCTGTCCAGCCGCGCCGGGGCGCTCGCCGCGAGGGTGCGGTCCTTCACCCGGCGGGACGGGAACATCTCCGCGGACATCGAGTCCCTGGCGGCCTTCGAGCGGGTGCTCGCCGCCTTCGCGCCGCTGGTGGAAACGCGGGAGCTGCCGCGGGACTTCGAGATGGTGGGGGTGATCTTCGAGCGCCGCGCGCGACTTGCCCTCCAGGCGCTCTCCCGGGAGGTGGAGCGGATCACCTCCGGTACGTACCGCCTCATCGAGCAGCCGCTGGACAACGGCCGGCTGGCGGTGCTGGTGGGTTTTCCGCGCCGCAGCTCGGAGAAGGTCCGGGCGCTGGTGGCCAGCGCCGGCATCGGCCCCATGGCGTTCCCGGCGCACCTTCGGGACAAGCCGTTCGAAGAGGCATGGGCGGCCCTGCAGGGCGAGCTGGAGACCCTGCAGGCCGAACGGCGGCGGCTCCGGGCCCGGATGAACGAGCTGTTCGAGGAACGGGCCTTCGAGATCGTCGCGCTGCACCACCAGTGCCGCGACCGCCTGGCCCGGCTGGACGCGCTTCCCAAGTTCGCCCGAACCCGCCACGCGTTCGTCGTGCAGGGCTGGATTCCCCGGGACCGCGTGGAGCCGCTTCGCGCCGGCCTCGGACGGCTGGCATCGCCGGGCGCGGCGGCGCGCGCCAGCGACGCCGGCCCCGTGGTCCTCCACGAGGTCCGACCCCGGACCCTCGGGGTGCCGCCGGTGCTCCTGGACAACCCGCAGCCGGTGAAGTCGTTCGAGCCCATGCTCGCGCTTCTCCCGCTGCCGCGCTACGGATCCATGGACCCCACGATCTTTCTCGCCACGTTCTTTCCGCCCATCTTCGGTCTCATGCTGGCGGATGCCGGCTACGGCGCCATCCTGCTCGCCGCCGCGGCGGCGCTGGCCATTGCCGGGCGGGCGCGGAAGCTGGTGCGCAGCCTCGCGCTGATCGCCGGCTCCTGCGGCCTTTTCACCGTGGTGTTCGGGCTGGTGTTCGGCGAGCTCTTCGGCGAGCTGGGAAAGTCGTTCGGCCTGCACCCGCTGTGGCAGGAGCGCTTTTCGCTGGAAGCCGGGCGTTCCGCGCCGACACTGCTGGGCTACCTGTTCATTGCGCTGGCCGTCGGGGTGCTGCAGGTCCTGTTCGGCCTGGTGCTGGGCGTGATCAACGCGCGCCGCGCGAAGGACCACTCCATGGCGCTGGGCAACCTGGCGCGCATCGCCGGGATCGCGGTGCTGTTTTTCTTCGTCGGGCGGTTGGCACGAGTGCTTCCCCCGGTGTTCACGTCCCTTGGAGTCATCGCCCTCCTGGTGTTCCTCGTGCTGATGGTCCTGCAGACCATTCGCCACCCGTCCCACGGCATTCTCCTGCCCATCGAGATCCTGAGCGCCGTGGGCAATATCCTGTCCTACGCGCGCATCATGGCCATCGGCATGGCGTCCGTGGTGCTCTCCCTGCTGGCGAGCATGCTGGGGGGGATGATGGGGAGCGTGGTGCTGGCGGTGATCGTCATTGTGCTGGTCAACGCGCTGAACCTCGCGCTGGGCATCATCGACCCGACCATCCAGGGGCTTCGCCTCCACTACGTGGAGTTCTTTTCAAAGTTCTACCTGGGGGGCGGCCGGCCGTTCGCGCCCTTCAGGAAACTCGGCGGGGTGCTGCCCTGATGCAGCCCGCCACGACACCGGGGAGGTGTGCTGCCATGAAGAAACGTAGAATCCTGCTGGTGGCGCTCGTGCTGTTCGCGCTGGGCAGCGCCGGCGCCCTCTGGGCGCAGGAAACCCAGGAGCCCGCCAAGGCCGCGGCGGAGCAGCCGCGCAAGCGGGACATCACCGTGGGCCTCATCGCGGCTGCGGCGGCAATCGCCGTGGGACTGACCGCGCTGGGCACGGGCCTGGCACAGAGCCGCATCGGCGCCGCGGGGGCGGGCACCATCGCCGAGAAGCCCGAGGCCACGGGCACCATCATCCTGCTGCTGGCGATCCCGGAGACGATGGTCATCCTCGGCTTCGTGGTGGCCATCGTGATGCTGTTCACGCTCTGAACGCGGGGGAAGTTGCCATGGGCGATGAGCGGGACCCGGCAGCCCCGGCCGACCCCGTCCCCGGCCCGGACGCCCCGGCGGACCGCGCCCCGCGCCCCCTGGTGGAGGCCATCGACTCGCGCGCGGCGGAGGAACGCGCCCGCATCCTCGCGGAGGCCCAGGCGCGCGCCGCCGAAATTGCCGCCGCGGCGGAGGCGGAGTGCGAGCGCCTGCAGGCGCAGGCATTTGCCGCCCTGGAACGCGAGCTCGAGCTGGCGCAGGTTCGGTTCCTCGGGGAGGCGCGGCTTGGCGCGCGCACGGACGGGCTTGGCCGGCGCCGCGCGCTCGTGGCGGAAGTCTTCCGCCGCGCGGAGCAGCGCATCCACGAGCTGGAAAACGGCCCCGGCGCGGCGGCCGCCCTCGCGCGGCTCGCCGAGGAAGCCCGTGCGGCGGCGGGGGAACCCTGCGTGGTCCACGCCTCGGGGAGCGACTGGTCCGTCACCGCGGAATCCGTGGATGGCCGCCGCCGGGTGGACAACAGCCCCGCGGCGCGCCTGGCCCGCGCCCGCGAGACCGCGGAGCACGAGGCGGCGCGCCTTCTCTTCGGAGCCTCGGGAGGTCCGCCCGCGAACGAGCAGGGCCCGCCGTGAACGACTACGACTACCTCAACGCCCGCGTCCGCGGCATGAGCACCGCGCTCCTGGCCCGCGAGTTTTTCGACCAGGTGCTCTCCGCCTTCACGGACGCCATGCTGATGGACGTGCTCCTGGGTTCCGCCTACTCCGCCGATATCGAGCGGGCGCGCGAGCTGCACGCCGATGTGCCCGTTGCGCAGGCCGTCGAGGCGGCGGTCTGGGCCAACGCCGGCTCCACGTTCGCGCGCCTCCTGTCCGCCGCGCCGCCAAGGCCTCGACTGCTCATTTCACTGCAGCTCAACCGCTGGGATGTGGCCAACGTGGCCACGCTGGTGCGCGCCCGGCAGGCGGGGGCACAGCCGCACGAGACGGCGGCGGCGCTGCTGCCGGTGGGAGAGCTCACGGCCGGGCAGCTGGGGCAGCTCGCCGCGGAGCAATCGCTGGAGGCGCTCACCGAGGCCCTGGCGTCATGGAAGCAGCCGCTGTGCATCGAGCTTCGCCGTGCGCTGAACGAGCGGCTGCGGCAGCAGCCGGGCGCGCCGGCCCGCCAGCTCGAGCGCGCGCTCTACGAGGCGTACTTCTCGTGGGCGCTCGGCCAGCTGCGGGAGCACGACCCGCAGGAGCGCCTGGTGAGGGCGAGCATCCGCCAGCATATCGACCAGCTCAACCTCCTGGCCGTTCTCACGTCCATACGCTCCCGTGGCGGCGCCACGGGCGGCGCCACGGGCGGCAGCCCCGGCGAAAGCGCGGCTCCCCTGGAGCCGCTGCCGCGCGGCATGCTGGACGGGAAGCAGCTGGCGGAGATCGCCGCATGCAGGACGCTGGAAGACGCCTTCGAGGCGCTTGCGGACACCTACCTCGGCACGGGCGTGGAGAAGGGAATCCTCACCTACGGCCAGTCGCAGAGCCTCGGCGAGATGCAGCGGTTCCTGGAGGCGGTGGCCGTGGAGAGCGCCTGCCGGCTGTTCCGCCAGGATCTCCTCGGCGCGGCGGTGCCCCTGGGCTTCCTGTGGCGGAAATACAGCGAGTGCGTGAACCTCAGGCTGCTGGCGCGCGGCGCCATCTTCCGCATGCCGCCGGATGCCGTGAGGCGGGAGCTGCTCCTTGTCTAGCATCCTCGCCCTCGTGCACGCGGACCTCGGCTGCGGCTTCTCCCTGGCGGGTGTGGAGGTCGGCGCAGTGGCGGACGCGCGGCAGCTTCGCTCCGCGCTGCAGGCGGCGGTGTCGGGCACGCGCTACGGGATGGTGATCGTGGAGGAGGAGATGATGGCCGGGCTCGACGAAAGCGACCGCGCCGCCTTCGCGGCGGTGACGGTGCCGCTGGTCATCGAGGTGCCCGGCGCCCTGGTATGGAAAGAAGCGGCGCAGGAGCCGCAAGGGGATTACGTGGCGCGGCTGATCCGACGCGCCGTGGGCTACCAGTTGAACATCAAGTTGTGAGGGCTCCCAGTGACGCAGCAGAAGCAGATCGACACCGGCAGCGCGAAAACCCGTTCTCCTGCCGAGGCAGGCCCGACGCCCGGCGTCATTTCCCGGGTGGCGGGGCCCACGGTCATTGCCCGGCACATGACCGGGGCGCGGATGGCGGAAGTCGTGAAGGTCGGCATGGCCGGCCTCATGGGGGAGGTCATCCGCCTGGATGGCGACACCGCGTTCATCCAGACCTACGAGGACACCTCGGGGATCTGCGTGGGCGAGCCCGCGGTGCCCACGGGTGAGAGCCTGCTCGTCACGCTCGGGCCGGGCCTCCTGGGCAGCGTGTTCGACGGGGTGCAGAGACCGCTGAGGCTGCTGGAGGCACAGAGCGGGCCGTTCATCCGCCGCGGGTTGTCGGTGCCCGCGCTGCCCCAGGAGAAGAAGTGGCACTTCGAGCCGGCGGTCAAGGCCGGTGACGCGGTGTCCCCGGGCACGATCATCGGGCGCGTGCGGGAAACGCCGAGCTTCGTGCACGCGGTCATGGTCCCCCCCGGCGTGTCCGGGACGGTGACGGAGATCGGCGCGGGCGAGCGCACCATCACGGAGCCCGTCGGGGCGGTGACGGACGCGGCCGGCGCCCGCCGGGAGCTCTTCATGGCGCAGCGCTGGCCCGCCAAGGTCCCGCGGCCCGTGCGGGCCAAGGCGGTGTCCACCGAGCCGTTCGTGACCGGCCAGCGCGTGCTGGACTGCCTGTTCCCCATCGCGGCCGGTGGCACCGCGTGCCTGCCGGGCGGCTTCGGCACCGGCAAGACGGTGCTGGAGCAGTCCCTTGCGCGGTACTCCGCGGCGGACGTGATCGTGTACGTGGGCTGCGGGGAGCGGGGCAACGAGATGACGGACGTGCTCACCGAGTTCCCCGAGCTCATCGACCCGCGCACCGGCGGGCCGCTCATGGACCGCACCGTGCTGGTGGTGAATACCTCCAACATGCCGGTGGCCGCTCGCGAAGCCTCGATCTTCGTGGGCGTCACCATCGCGGAGTACTTCCGCGACATGGGAGCCGCGGTGGCCGTGATGGTAGACTCCTCTTCGCGCTGGGCCGAGGCGCTGCGCGAGATCTCCTCCCGACTGGAGGAGATGCCCGGCGAGGAAGGGTACCCCACCTACCTGCCCTCGCGCCTGGCGGCGTTCTACGAACGCGCCGGCGCGGCCGAGTGCCTGGGACCCGACGGCAGGCGCGGCTCGGTGACCATCGTGGGCGCGGTCTCACCGCCCGGCGGGGACTTCTCCGAGCCCGTCACGCAGAGCACCATGCGCGTGGCCGGCGCGCTGTGGGCGCTGGACTACCCGCTGGCGCACAGCCGCCACTACCCCGCCATCAACTGGAACCGCAGCTACTCGCTGTACGACGAGCGCCTTGCGCCGTGGTTCCGGGACAACGTCGGGGAGACCTGGCCGTCACTCCGGGAGTCCATGATCCGGCTGCTGGAGAAGGAGGCGGAGCTGCAGGAGGTGGTGCAGCTGGTGGGTCCGGATGCGCTGCAGGAGAGCGATCGCCTCACCCTGGAGACCAGCCGCATGATCCGCGACGGGTTCCTCCAGCAGAACGCCACCTCCGAGGTGGATGCCTCCTGCCCGCTTCCCAAGCAGCACGGGATGCTCTCCCTGCTGCTCGAGTTCCACTCGCTCGCGGCGGACGCGCTCAGGGAAAAGGTGCCGCTCTCCCGGGTGCTGGCGGTGCCGGAGCGTGAAGAGCTGGCGCGCCTTCGCGAGATCCCGGCGGACCGCTTCGGCGCCGGCGCCTCGGAGATCCAGGGCAGGCTGCGCGCGTCCTTTGACGCCCTGCGGAAAGAAGCACGGGAGAAAGGAGCGCGGCCGTGAGCGACCAGTCTCTCCTGACCCGCGAGTACCGCGGCGTGCGCCGGGTCTCGGGCCCGCTCCTGTTCGTGGAGAGCGCCTCCGACCTGCCGTATTCCAGCACCGTGTCCATCACGAGCCCCTCGGGACCACCCCGGCACGGGCAGGTCATCGAGGTGTCGGACGCCACCACCGTGGTGCAGGTGTTCGAGGACACCATGGGCCTGGACGTGGCCCACACGTCGATCTCCCTGGTGGATCGCGAGGCCCGCCTGGGCGTTTCCGAGGACCTCGTGGGCCGCATCCTGGACGGGTCCGGTCGGCCCCGGGACGGCCTTCCCGCGCTGCTGGCCGAAGAGCTCCTGCCGGTGTCCGGCATCCCCATCAACCCCATCTCGCGTGAGAAACCGCGCTCGTTCATCCACACGGGTGTCTCCGCCATCGACGGGTTCAACACGCTGGTACGCGGGCAGAAGCTGCCCGTGTTTTCCGGTGCCGGTCTCCCCGGCAACGAGATCGCCGCGCAGGTGCTGCGCCAGGCCCGCGTGACGGGGGAATCGGAAAGCTTCGTCGTGGTGTTCGCGGCAATCGGCATCACGCAGCGGGAAGCCGCGTTCTTCCTGGGCGAGTTCGAGCGCACCGGCGCGCGAAGCCGCACGGTGACGTTCCTGAACCTGGCCGACGACCCGACCATCGAGCGCCTGCTCACCCCGCGCTGCGCGCTCACCGCCGCGGAGTACCTGGCCTTCCAGCGCGGCTTCGAGGTGCTCGTGCTGATGACCGACATGACCAGCTACTGCGAGGCGCTGCGGGAGATCGGCACGGCGCGGGAGGAGATCCCCGGCCGCCGCGGGTACCCCGGCTACATGTACACCGACCTCGCGTCCCTGTACGAGCGCGCCGGCCGCATCAAGGGCCGCAAGGGGTCGGTGACGCTGCTTCCCATTCTTTCCATGCCGGACGATGACATCACGCATCCCATCCCGGACCTCACGGGCTACATCACCGAGGGACAGGTCGTGCTTTCCCGGCAGCTGCACCGCAGGGGAGTCTTCCCGCCCATCGACGTGCTGCGCTCCCTTTCGCGGCTGATGAACAACGGCATCGGCGCCGGTCGCACCCGGGAGGACCACCGCGAGCTTTCCAACCAGCTGTACTCCAGCTACGCCAAGGGGCAGGAGACGCGACGCCTGGTGGCCATTGTCGGGGAGGATGCCCTGAGCGAACTGGACCGCAAGTACCTGCGGTTCGCGGAAGAGTTCGAACGCACACTCGTGCACCAGGGCGCGGAGGAACGCCCCATCGTGGAGACCCTGGACCTCGGGTGGAAGATCCTCGGCGGAATCCCGGAGGCCGAGCTTCGCCGCATCCGCCGCGACTTCATCCAGAAGTACCGTCCCCGGACGGAAGAGCCCGCGCCGGCCCCGGGCAGCAGCGCGGCCGGGGGCTGACCGTGGAGCAGATCAGCCCCACCCGCTCGGAGCTCCTTTCGCGTCGCGCGCAGGTCCGGCT
>Ga0335071_10007517_pt1 | contig 11217 bp, 10 predicted proteins | sample Lox_Sample_15_FD_206724 | JGI IMG/M metagenome (GOLD analysis project Ga0335071, IMG submission 206724) | Soil microbial communities from Loxahatchee National Wildlife Refuge, Florida, United States - Lox_Sample_1.5 | ecosystem: Environmental > Terrestrial > Soil > Wetlands | place: USA...
TCGCGTGCCGCCAGCGAAGCGGCAATCTCGCGCACCCGCGCCTCGCTCAAGGTGCTGAACAACTTCACGTGCTGCAATCGCGGCTGGCCGGTGGTCAGCGTGCCGGTCTTGTCGAACACCAGCGTGTCGACATGCGCGGCCTCCTCCAGCGCGTCGGCGGTGCGGAACAATATGCCCTGTCTGGCCGCCACGCCGGTGCCAGCCAGGATCGCCGCCGGGGTGGCCAGCCCCATGGCGCAGGGGCAGGCGATGACCAGCACCGAAATGGCGTTGATGATGGCGCGGGGATAAGCCGTGCCATGCGCCAGCCACGCCAGCAACGTGAGCAGGGCCAGCCCCACCACCACCGGCACGAACACCGCCGCCACCTTGTCCGCCAGCTTCTGCACGCGCGGCTTGGTGGCCTGCGCGTCCTCGATCATCCGGGCCATGCGGTCGAGGAAGCTTTCCCCGGCGGCGGAGGTCACCCGCAAGCGCAACACCGCGTTCAGGTTCAGCGTGCCGGCCAGCAGCTTCGCTCCCGGCCCGCGCGTCACCGGCAGCGCCTCGCCGGTCACGGGGCTCTCGTCCAGGCCGCCCGTGCCCTCGGTGACGATGCCATCCACCGGCACGCGCTCGCCGGGGCGCAGCTCGATCTCATCGCCCGGCACCAAAGCGGCCACCGGCACATCGGCGCCGCCCGCCCGATGCGCGACCTCCGGGCGCAGCTTGTGCAGCGCGGTGATGGCGCGAGCGGCGTCGCGCTTCACCCGGCCTTCCATGTATTTGCCAAGCCGAACCAGGGTGATGATGGCCACCGAGGACTCGAAATAGAGCGGCCCGGCGGTGAAATAATCCCACACCGAGAGCCCCCAGGCGGCGGAGGTGCCGAGCGCCACCAGCAGATCCATATTGCCCGAGCCCACCCGCAATGCCGCCCACCCGGCCCGGTAGAAGCGCGCCCCGAGCCAGAATTGCACGATGCTGGCGAGCACCAGCGCCACAACATCCGGCACGCGCAGCGCCATGCCCAGCACCACCGGTGCTGCGAGGATGAACGCGGCGACAAGTTCGAATTTCTCCCGCCGCGCGTCATAGGGCTTCGCGGTTTCCAGCGGCGCGGCCGTGTAGCCGGCGCGTTTCACCGCCTCGATCAGCGCGGCGAGCGCGACTTCCGGCCCGGCCTGCACCTGCGCTGTCTCGGTGGCCAGATTCACCGACGCATCCCGCACCCCAGGTACGCGACGCAGCACTTTCTCCACCCGGCCGACGCAGCTCGCACAGGTCATCCCGCCGATGGCAAGCTCAATCCGGCGCGGCGCAGGCATTGTCTGGTCCATGCCATGGGATATGGGCAGCCGCTGGGCACAAGGTCAACGCGCTTGACCCTGGCACCTTGGCGCCCCTTATGCTGGGGCAGACAGGAGAGCCGATATGAGCCGGACCGAGCTGAAATTCGTTGTGCCCGACATGGACTGCCAGTCCTGCGTCCGCTCGATCGCCGCGGCAGTGCATCAGGTGGATGCCAAGGCGGAGGTCAGTGCCGATCTGGAAAGCAAGCGCGTGACGGTAAGCGGCACGGGCAGTGCGGCGGCATTCGCCGCCGCCATCGAGGATGCCGGATTTACCGCCCAGCCCGCTTAACCCGTGCGCATACCGGTGAGCACGGCGAGCAGCACCACGAATAGCGTGGCCAGCACGATAATAGACACCCCCCAGCGCAGCGCCAGGTAGTTGCCGGCAACCACGCCGCGGCCGCGCCCGATGGTCTCCACCACGATGGTGATGAGGAACCCGGCCAGCAGCAGGAACAGGGCCAAAGCGGGCGCGTTGAAATGCAGCATCAGCGAGAGCGCGGCCCAGCCGATCAGCGCCGGGATGACGCCGAAGGTCAGCAGCTGCCGCTCCGCCCCCAGCACGGCGGGAGGCAGTGGCGTGCCATTCACCGGGTGCGCCGTGTCGCGCAGGGCGAAGCCCCAATGCACCGCGCCGAGAAAGGAGAGGACGACAGCGCCATAGGAGATCAGCACCTCGATGGCGGTTTTCGCCGCCAGCGGGTCCAGCAGCACGATGGCGCCCAGCACCAGGAACGGGACAGCGCCCGCGAGGGTCAACAGCACGGCGATGGTGAAAGGCTGCTTGAACATGGTTGCTCCTTATTCCGCCTTGTCGATCACATAACCCAACCGCTCGATCGCCGGTTGGAGGGTTTCGAGCACGGGCTGCAAATGTTTCAGATATGGCCGGTAGCGGTAGCGCGAGCGGTCGTAAAGCTTTTCCGTCACCTGCGCGTAGGAGGCGGTGCGGGCATAGCGCGTGCTCTGCTCGAAGCTCAGGCAGCGCGGGTCGAATTCCACACCGACGAAATCGAGAATCCGGCGCACGCTGGCCTCCTGGTCCGCCACCATGTCCTCATAGCGCACCGGCAGATAACGCATGTTCACGTTCCGCCGGTAATGCGCGACGAGGTCCACCACCAGATTGTAATGCCGGGCGATGGTTTCCAGTTCCGCCGCGCAGAAGAACCCATGGGTGAGATGGTTGGAATAGACCGAGAGCAGCACGTCCAGCGGATGGCGGATGACGTGAATGATGGGCGATTGCGGGAAGAGCAGCGCGATCAGCCCGAGATGCGTCTCGTTCAGCGGCATCTTGTCGGTGAAGAAATCCGCGCCGTCCTTGAAGATACCGCTCTTGGCCGCGCGGTTGAGGTAATAATCGCGCAACTCGTTCAGCCCGTCGCGCTGGTCGCCCATCCATAGCTCGGCCAGCGCCTCGGGGTAGGTGAGCGGGCTCGCCAGCAGGCGCGGCATGATCTGGGTGATGTCGTTGATATAGGGCAGCTCATCCCCGGCGGAGATACGCGGATGCACGGTCAGCGTCTGCTCGATGAGCGTGGTGCCGGAGCGCGGGAAGCCGACAATGAACACGGGCTGCGGCATGCCGGGGCGCAGCTCGGCCACGGGCAGCGTCTTCAGCCGCCGCGCGGTAAAGAAGCCCTTCAGCCGCGCCGCCTGATCCGCCGCCACGTCTTCCATATAGGTCCGCGCGCCCAGTTCCAGCGCGCGCTGCTTGCCTGTGGCAAAGCAGGCGAAGGCCTCGTCATGGCGGCCAAGCTCGTCGAGCAGCCTGCCCTTCTCCGACATTTCCGCCGGGCCGAGCCGGACATGCCCATCCGCCGGCTCATGCAGAATGGCCAAAGCCTCCTCGGTCCGCTTGAGCCGGGCCAGCACGGTGGCGCGGGTGAGCAGCACGCTCGGATTGCCGGGCAAAAGCCTTTCCGCCTCGTCCAGCAGTTCCAACGCGCGGGAGAACTTGCGGTCGGCCTCCTCCATCTTGGCGTAGCCCAGCACGGTTTGCAGCACATCCGGCTTCAGCGCCATGGAGCGCTGGTATAGCGCGCGGGCCTCCTCGATCCGCCCCTGGTTTTTCAGGTTCCAGGCGAGGTTGGCGAGCGTGATCGGCTCCTCGCCCTCGGCCAGTTCCAGCACGCGCCGGTAATGGAATTCGCCGATCAGCGGGCGGTTAGCCTCGGTCAGCACCAACCCCATCAGGTTATGCGCCTGGGCGTTCTGCGGGGCGATGCGGATGGCGTTGCGGGCATGGACCTCCGCCTCGGCCAGCGCGCCCTTGTGCAGGAGCATCAGCGTCAATTCGCTGGTGGCCCAGAAATTATTTGGGTTCAGCGCCACAACCCGGCAGAGCAGTGCCTCGGCTGCCGCCGCCCGCCCTTGCTGCAGGCAGAGGCGGCAGAGGAACAACAGCGCATCCTCGCGCCCCGGTGCCAATTCCAGCAGATGCCTGACATACGTCTCCGCTGTAGCGACATCACCCGCCGCCTCGGCCTGGGCCAGCAGCGGTGCCAGCGCATTGGTCGCTTCAGGCGGCGAGAGGGTCGCAAAGTCCAGCGCGCAGCAGCGAACACGCCGCAGACCAGAACCGCAGGGGCAAGGGGTGAGATCCGCCATGCCCCGGACTGTAATCAGCCCGGGACGCCGAGGCTAGGCACAATCAGGGGTCGATGCAGCCTGGTCAGGTTCCCGTCCAGGGTGGCGGGTCGCTCGCGGGGAATGTTTCTTCGCCCGCTTCATCAACCAAGTCGAACACTTCTGCCGGCGCTGGTAAGGCCAGAGGCTTGCGGAGCTGGACCACGCATTTCACGTTGTCCGCGTCGATCACCTCCAGGCTTGTCAGCGTTCCGCCCTCGGCATCGACATGGATCGTTTTTGGCTGGTGGATAATGTGCTCCAGCCCTTGCAGCGAAACGACCAGGATATTGTCCCTGTGATCATAAGTGACACCCCTAATCGGCAGCCATTCCGCCGCGACGTGGCTGCCAAGGCGCAATGCCGAAACCCTCACCTCGGCCTCTTCGCCCGACAGCTTCCTGGAAAGCAGGTCGAAATACGGGCGCCAATGCGTTCTATCCAAGTTTTCTATGGCCATTTCCTTATCCCCTTTTGCTTTTCAAAGGCTGGACGTGTTGTTGAGATAATAAGCTTTCGCCACTTTACCAGGGGCCGGTTGTGCCCTGCCGCCTCTACGCGCTATGGCCTGGGCATGAGCACGAACCACCCCGCCTGCCCGCAATGCACACTGGAAGACACCCATCTCCAGGGCGCGAACTATGTCTGCAACACCTGCGGCTATGAATGGCCCGCCGAGATTTCCGAAGCTGCCGAGGCCGAAGAAATCATCAAGGACGCCAACGGCACCGTGCTGCAAAATGGCGATACCGTGGTGCTGATCAAGGACCTCAAGGTGAAAGGCTCCTCCACGGGCCTGAAGGTGGGGACGAAGCTGAAAAACATCCGACTGCACAGCGGCGACCACGCCATCGAGGCCGGGGATTATTTTATCAAGCAGGAGTTTGTGCGCAAAGCCTGAATAAAAACGGCGCCCGAAGGCGCCGTTTTCAGTTTCAGTGCACCTCTTCCGGCGTCTTCTCGCCGTCGTCGCCGTCGGCCTCGGGCTTGGGCAGAGCCGGGGGCGCTGCTTCTGTCACGTCGAAGGCGAGCTTGCCGTCCTTCACGCTCACCTTCACGGCGCCGCCCTTCACCAGCTTGCCGAACAGCAGCTCCTCCGCCAGCGGCTTCTTGATCAGCTCCTGGATCACCCGGCCCAGCGGCCGCGCGCCATAGAGCGGCTCGTAGCCGCGCTCGGCCAGGAACTCCTTCGCCGCCGAAGACAGCTCGATGGTCACGTTGCGGTCGGCCAGCTGCGCCTCCAGCTGCATCACGAACTTCTCCACCACGCGGCCGACGATTTCCGGCGTCAGCGCCGCGAAGGGGATAATCGCGTCCAGGCGGTTGCGGAACTCCGGCGTGAACAGGCGCTTCACCGCCTCCTCATCCTCGCCCACACGCACCTCGCGGCCAAAGCCGATCGCTGGCTTCTGCATATCCGAAGCCCCGGCATTGGTCGTCATGATCAGGATGACATTGCGGAAGTCGATCTTCTTGCCGTTATGGTCGGTCAGCTTCCCGTGATCCATGATCTGCAGCAGGATGTTGAACAGATCCGGATGCGCCTTCTCGATCTCGTCCAGCAGCAACACGCAGTGCGGGTGCTGGTCGATGGCGTCGGTCAGCAGCCCACCCTGGTCGAAGCCGACATAACCCGGCGGCGCGCCGATCAGGCGGGAGACGGAATGCCGCTCCATGTACTCGGACATGTCGAACCGCGTCAGCTCGATCCCGAGCGTGGCCGCCAGCTGGCGCGCCACCTCGGTCTTGCCGACGCCGGTGGGGCCCGAGAACAGGTAGTTGCCGATCGGCTTCTCCGGGTCGCGCAGACCGGCGCGGGAGAGCTTCATCGCGGCGGAAAGCGCCTCGATGGCGACATCCTGGCCGAACACCATCGCCTTCAGGTCCCGCTCCAGCGTGCGCAGAACCTCCTTGTCGTCGGCGGAGACGGATTTGGGCGGGATGCGCGCGATCTTGGACACCATGTCCTCGATGTCCTTCAGCGTCACCGTCTTGCGGCGCTTGCTCTCGGGCTGCAGCATGCGCGCCGCACCGGCCTCGTCGATCACGTCGATCGCCTTGTCGGGGAGCTTGCGGTCGTTGATATACTTCGCCGCAAGCTCCACCGCGCCGCGGATGGCGTCATCAGTGTAGCGCACCTTGTGGTGCCTCTCGTAGGCGCCCTTCAGCCCGCGCAGGATCTTCACCGAATCCTCGACCGACGGCTCGTTCACGTCGATCTTCTGGAAGCGCCGGACCAGCGCCCGGTCCTTCTCGAAGTAGTTGCGGAACTCCTTGTAGGTGGTGGAGCCGATGCAGCGCAGCACACCCTGGGCCAGAGCCGGCTTGAGCAGGTTGGAGGCATCCATCGCCCCGCCGGAGGTGGCCCCGGCGCCGATCACGGTGTGGATCTCGTCGATGAACAGGATCGCCCCCGGCGAGTTCTCCATCTCGGTGACGACCGCCTTCAGCCGTTCCTCGAAATCGCCGCGGTAGCGGGTCCCGGCCAGCAGCGCGCCCATGTCCAGCGCGAAGATGGTGGAGTTCAGCAGCACCTCCGGCACGTCACCGTCGATGATGCGCTTGGCCAGCCCTTCGGCGATGGCGGTCTTGCCCACGCCCGGGTCGCCCACATAAAGCGGGTTGTTCTTGGTGCGGCGGCAGAGAATCTGGATCGTGCGCTCGATCTCGTGCTCGCGCCCGATCAGCGGGTCGATCTTACCATCCCGCGCCTTCTTGTTCAGGTTGATGCAGTAGGTGGAGAGCGCATCCTGCCCGCGCTTGGCGCTGGCCTTCTCCTCGCGCTCCGGCTCGCTGCTCTGGTCGGTCCCGGTGGGGGTGCGCGGCGCCGACTTGCCCGGGCTCTTGGCAATCCCGTGGGAGATGAAGTTCACCGCGTCCAGGCGCGTCATGTCCTGCAGTTGCAGGAAATACACGGCATGGCTCTCCCGCTCCGAGAACAGGGCGACGAGCACGTTCGCGCCGGTCACCTCCTCGCGCCCCGAGGACTGCACATGGATGGCGGCGCGCTGCACCACGCGCTGGAACCCGGCGGTGGGCTTGGGGTCACCTGCGCGGTCGGTCGCCAGCCCAGCCAGGTCCTTGTCCAGGAACTCGGTCAGGTCCTTCTTGATCTTCTCGATATCCACACCGCAGGCGCGCAGCACCGTCACTGCATCGGCATCGTCCACGAGCCCGAGCAGCAGATGCTCCAGCGTTGCGTATTCATGCTTGCGTTCAGCCGCCAGGGAGAGCGCACGGTGCAGGGTCTGTTCTAGATTGCGAGACAGCATGGGCTAACTTCCTTTGCGCCGGAGACCGGCGCGCTTGATTCCGGACATTCTATCTGCCTGTCCGGCCGGCATCTTGGCTACGCCGCCACCCTAGCGGCGTATATTCGTAGATAGTGACGCTGGCTCAGAATACAGCCTCATTCTTTCTCAATCGTGCATTGCAGCGGGTGTTGGTTCTGCCTTGCCAGATCCATCACCTGCGTCACCTTGGTTTCCGCCACTTCGTAGGTGTAAACCCCGCACACGCCCACGCCGCGGCGATGCACATGCAGCATGATCTGCGTCGCCTGGTCGCGTGACTTCTGGAAGAAGCGCTCCAGCACATGCACAACAAACTCCATTGGCGTGTAGTCGTCGTTCAGCATGAGAACCTTATACATGGTGGGCTTACGGGTCTTGGGCCGCGGCTTCACGACCACGCCGGCATTCGTCCCTTCGCCACCTTTACGCTTGTCGTTCTCGCTCATTCCTCAAACACCCTGGGCAAAACCGCGGTCCCGCCTCCTCATCAGCCAGGCGGCGCTTGCACCGCCGTAAGGCGAGCATATCGAAAGCAAGGCCGCCTATGAAAGAGAGAATTTCTCTGACCTGCAAAAAACATGGGCATAGCGCTGGTAAACATCCAGTAACCATGCCCTTTGGAGAACATCGCTCCACTGGCCCTGGAAAGCGAAAAGGCCGGGCACCCGAGGGTGGCCGGCCTTTTTCTGTACGCGCCGCAAGCGTCGCGCCAGATGCCAGAAGATTGGCTCCCAATCCCGGCGCGCATTACGCGCGCCGGGCAGGCGGGAGCCAACCAGATTAGTGGGTCTTGCCGAAGGTCTCGACCGCGAGGGTAACGCGGGCGGTCAGCGGGGCAATCGCCTGCTCGGTCAGCTTCACGGTGGCGTCGGCCAGCTTGTTGGTCTCGGCCACAGCCTTCTCGATGGTGGTCTTCGTGTAGCTGGTCTGCAGGTCCACGGCTTCCTTCACGGACTTCACGCCGATCAGCGACTTGCCGAAAGCGACGGATTCCTCAATGGATTCCTTGGAGGTGGCGGCCAGGTGCTTGGACAGGTCCTGGAAGCCGGCGGCATAGATCTGGGTGGCCTTGACAAAGGCTTCCAGGTTGCCCTGGCTGAACGCCAGGAGTTCTTCGGAGGTCTTCACGGCCTTCTCAACGCCTTCCTTCAGCTTAGCCTGGGAGGTTTCCAGGCCCTTGGTTGCCTTCTCAATGCCTTCGCGCACGGCGGCGACGGACTTCTCGAAGCCCTTCACGGACGCTTCGTTCACGGATTCAATGCTGGCAGCCGTGGTGTCAGCGGCGGCGGTGGCTTTGGCTTTCGTAGCGCTCATTAAAAAATCTCTCCCGCAAGCAAGTAAGAAAAAAACTGCACGGCCCCAACCAAGCGAGCAAGACGGCACAAACCGCAATGCAGCAATGTCTTTCTAGGTGGCTAATTTCCTTCCGTCAACGTTTTTTGTGCGATGCACAAAACCGTCACGAAACCGACACTTCCCGCCCCTTTTAGGCCACTCTGCAAGCTGCTCCGGGGCCCTCCTCAACAACCCAAACTAACCCTTTGGGTTTTATGCTCTTTCGAAAAGACTCTGCGGTTTTTCGCTAGACAGTTCGGCACCATAAAGGCTAGATTGTGGCATGATTTTGCACTGACGGGGTATAGAGCAATCATGCGAAGCTGGCGGACTAAGGGCGGGGTCATGGCAGCCTTGTTATGCACGGCCGCGTTCACCGCGACGCCGGCCGCCGCGAGGGAGCATCATCATGCCCTGCACCGTGCCGTGCATCCGGCGCCGCAACCCGCCGACGACGCGGCATTCACCGGCTACGGCCCCACCGCGCCGGGCGCCAGCACCATCCTTATCGACGCGCAATCCGGCCAAGTGCTCGGCGCCAACAGTGCCGACACGCCGCGCTACCCCGCCAGCCTGACCAAGCTGATGACGCTGGATCTCGCCTTCCAGGCGCTGCGCAGCGGGCAGATGACGCTGGATACACAGATCCCCGTCTCCTACCACGCCAATTCGGTGGAGCCGGTAAAGCTGGGCTTGGCGCCGGGCTCCACCATCGCGGTGCGGGACGCCATCCTGGCGATGACCACCATGTCCGCCAACGACGCCGCGACCGCCCTCGGCGAATATATTGGCGGCGGCTCCGAAGACCGCTGCGCGCAGCTGATGACCCAGCGCGCCAAGCAGCTCGGCATGGCGCAGACGAATTTCGCCAACGCCTCCGGCCTGCCCAACCCCAACCAGGTGACCACCGCGCGCGACCTCTCGCTTCTGGCACGGGACATCGTGTTGAACTTCCCCGAGGACCAGCAGTTCTTCGAGGTCCAGAGCTTCGATTTCCGCGGCCGCACCGTCTACAGCAACAACCAGATGCTGAAGACCTATCCCGGCGCCACCGGGATGAAGACCGGCTATACCGACCTCGCCCGCCACAACCTCATCACCAGCGCGCAGCGCAATGGCCACGTGCTGATCGGCGTGGTGTTGCACGAGCCGAACTGGGGCGACACCTACGCGCAGATGCGGACCCTGCTGGACAGTGGCTTCGGCGGCCCCGCGCCCTCCACCACCATGGCTGCGGCCAAACCGGTGGTGCCGCAGGGCGGCACGCTGCAATTGGCGTCCGGCACCCACGCCCATTCCGCCGCGCCGATCCCGGCCGCGAGCCGCGCCCATGCGACCCCGACAGGCGGCTGGGTGGCGCAACTCGGCGTGTACAGCCACATGGCCAAGGCGCGGACGGCGGCTCTGGCCGCGCGCCAGCTGCGTGGCGAGGGCATCCCCCGCATCGCCAGGGTGGAGGCCAAGGGCCATACCATGTGGAGCGCCCAGCTCGCCGGGCTGACCTCCAACAGCGCCCGCGCCACCTGCAGCGCCATGGCCGCGCGCGGCAATTCCTGCCGGGTCATTCCTCCCAGCGTTGACCATCTGGCCATGCTGACCAACGACGACGGCACCTGAAGGCCATCTGTTGATGGCCTGGCCGGATTTGGCCTGAGGCCAATCTGGCTCTATGTGAGGCCGCATGACACTTATTAGCTTTGCCGGGTTGCTCGCGGCAGCGGGCGGCAACAGGTTTCTGCAGGCCTCGGCAGTCATTACCGGCACCTTCATCCTGGAGGATGCAGCGACCCTGCTCGCCGCCATGCAAGTGGCCAGCGGCGCCCTCCCCTTGCCGTTGGCGCTCGGCTCGCTCTACGCCGGCATCGTGCTGGGGGATCTCGGGCTGTACGGGCTGGGCTGGCTCTCGGGCAAGCATGAATGGGCGCGCCGGCTGGTGCCGAAGCAGCGGCGCGACCTCGGCAAACGCTGGGTAAAACAGCGGGTGCTCCCGCTCGTGATGGTCAGCCGCTTCGTGCCCGGGCTGCGCCTGCCCACCTACACCACGCTCGGCTTCCTGCACGCGCCGCTCGCGCAATTCGCCCTTGCCGCCATCGCCGCCACGCTGGTCTGGACCTCCGGCCTGTTCTTCGTCAGCCTGCATCTGGGCGTGCTGATGATGCGCTATCTCGGCATTTGGCGCTGGGCCGGTCTTGTCGTATTCTTGTTAATCATCATCATGGTCGGGCAGCTTGCCACGCGGCTCTACAACATAAAACGGAGAGACACTCCATGAGCGACGCATCTCTCGCCAGGACGCTGGGAGTAGCGGGGCGGAGCAAAGGCAAAACGCCGGTTTCGTTTTTCGAGTTCTGGCCCGGCTGGCTGTTCTACGCGCCGGTGGTGGCGTTCTGGGCGCTCAAATCGCTGCGCTATGGCAGCGTCACCCTCCCCTCCCTCGCCAACCCCCGCATCGAGGCTGGCGGCATCTGCGGCGAGTCGAAGAACGCCATCCTCGCCCTCGCCGGCCCGGTGGCGCGGCAATGGGTCGCTGATTTCGTCGGGTTCACCACCTCCGGCCATCGCGGCGGCAACGACCTGGCGCTGGCACGCGCGGCAATGACCCAAGCGGGGCTGAATTTTCCCGT
>Ga0335071_10007518_pt1 | contig 11216 bp, 12 predicted proteins | sample Lox_Sample_15_FD_206724 | JGI IMG/M metagenome (GOLD analysis project Ga0335071, IMG submission 206724) | Soil microbial communities from Loxahatchee National Wildlife Refuge, Florida, United States - Lox_Sample_1.5 | ecosystem: Environmental > Terrestrial > Soil > Wetlands | place: USA...
ATGCGTGACAAGGCGAAACTGGCGGGCAAGCTGGCATTCGGCGACCTGACCGACAACGAGGTGAAGGAGCAGATCGGGCAGCTGTACGGGCAGAAGGAGATGATCCTCCAGGCGGTGCATGACCCCGCGTTGAAGCAGACGATCGCGCAGCGCTTGGAGTACATGAAGGGATGGGCCAAGGGGCAGAAGGAGAAGCCGCAGGCCGAGCACAATTTCGGCAAGGTGGTGGAACCGGCGGGCAAGAAGTCAATGGTGCTCAAACTGGAATTGCCCGAGATCCGGAAGAAAGAGCGCGATGCAGTCGACGCGTATCAGGCCGACTCGGGTGTGGTGAACAAGCCACTGCGCGGATATGGGCAGCCGACGGCAAATCAGAAGGCGGTCATGGACGCGCTGGACTCGTACATCGGAAAGATGCCGGAGTGGGATATCGAGAGCGTGGCCAAGGCGCCGCTGTACCGCGGCGTCGGCCGGACGTTCGTGGGGAACTACTTCAAGGGGCTGGGGCTACCCAAGTTCTCGTTTACCACGGATCAGTGGGACGAGAAGACGCCGGCAGGGAAATTGACGTGGGGCGAAGTGCTCACCAAGATGATGGTGGGCACGACGTTCATGGATCAGGGGTACTTCGGGACGTCGACCAGCCACGACAAGGCAAAGGGATTCATGAGCAGCACGGGAGGGCCGATCACGCACGAGGGGGCGTCCTGCCTGTTCCGGGTGAAGGGGAAGGCAAAGGCGGTGCCCCTGTACGACGTGGGAAATGGCAATTTCGCACATGAGCGAGAGCACCTGTTCCCGCGAGGGCAGGGATTCCGGATCATGGGCGTGGAGCCCGGGCCGGGATACCTCATCCTCGACGTGCAGGTGGCGGAGGACTTGAGTGTCTGACGATCGGAGCAAGCACTGGAGTGACGAGGGGCTGGTGATCGTGCACCGGTCGAACTTCGACGCGGCGGAGCACCTTCGCGAGCCGGGCGCAGAGGTGGAAAAGGCGGTGACGTCGTGGCACACGGTGACCGCCGAGGAGGGTGGAGCGATGCCGGAGCCGAAGGAAGGGGAGAGCGAGCAGGAGTTCGTCTCTCGGTGCGTGCCCGAGGTGATGGGCGAGGGGTCGACGCAAGAGCAGGCGTTGGGGAAGTGCTACGGCATATTCCGCAACGCGAACAAGTCACTCGGCACGGTGGACACCATGGCCGAGGGCAGCACGGACAAAGGGCTGGATGCGAAGGGACGCATCGGCCTGGGGTCGGTGCAGGACGAGGAGGGCGGGATGGCAAGGGCGCGAAAGGATCACGCGGGCGAGCGGGAGATGACCGACACGGACGTGGCGGTGACCATCCCGAAGCAGCGCAAGAAGATCGTGCCGGGAAGCGCGGGGCGGCCGCAGGTGGCGAACCCCATCGAGGAGCAGCCGGCATCGTGGGAGCCGATCACGCGGGCGGATTTCATCCGGGCCGCGCGCAGGGCCGCGAAGGTCATCCAGCGGTGCCTCGTGTTCGCGGCGAGCGTGAAGGTGGCGAAGTCAACCGCGGTGGACGGGTCGCAGCTGTACGGCGGCACCATGGAGGAGCTCGAGCACACCGACGACTGGCAGGAGGCGATGCAGATCGCGCTGGACCACCTCTCCGAAGACGGGCGGTACTACGAGAAGCTGGACCGCGCGGGGCTGATGAAGGCGCGCAAGGACCTCATGGGAAGGCCGGCGCAGCGCGGCGGGAAGCCGGGCGCACCGGTGGCGGCCGCGGACCCCAACCTCCAGGCGGCGAACGTCGCGGCGTCGTGCAAGGTGTGCGCGGGGAACGAGGACCTGCTGCGATCGAAGCAGGTGCAGAAGTGCCCCGTGTGCGGGAAGGATCTCGCGGTGATGCCGGGGAGCATGGGGCAGTAAGTGGCGAAGTTCCACCTCGACCGCATCAAACAGAAATACGGATGGACGGGCGGCAAGTATCAGGCGCTCATGGGAGCGATCCTGGCCGAGCAGAGCGAAGCCATCAGCAAGCGGGTCGGGGCAATCAAGAAGGGCAAGCTGTCGGTGGCGGCGGGGAAGATCGGGAAGTACACGAAGACGCCCGTCAGCGTCCCGGACATTTCCGAGGTGCTGCCGGGGCGCAGCGTGTGGGTGCGCAAGGGCGCGGAGCGGGGGAAGCTGCTCACGGATTCACTGCGCGACCAGCTGACGCGGGGGCTGCGCAAGGCAGTGCTCGACTTCATCATGGAGGGCACGCCGACGATGCAGTACCGCAAGGGGTGGCACGCGGGAAGGATGAACCCCGAGCTCGTGGTGAAGTTCCAGCAGCATGTCGCGAAGGTGTTCGACGCATACGCCAAGAGAGATCCGGAACTGGGAGGAGTGCCTCGGAACGTGCGCACGATCGCAGACACCGAGGTGCGGGCGGTGATCTCGGAGATCAAACACGGGTACGTGCGGGCGCTGGTGGCGCGGAACCCTCAGGTGGTGATGGGCGTGAAGACGTGGATCCACCATCCGAACCTGTCCGAGGTGCCGAGGCCTGGGCACGCGAGGATGAACAAGCGCACGGTGAAGCTGGAGGAGCCGTTCCAGGTGCCGGTGTACATCCGGGACGGGACGAGCACGCGCGGGCGTCCGAAGTGGAAGGCGACGGGGGAGAAGGTGGAGATGCAGCACCCGCATGACCCCGCGGCTCCGATTTCGGAGGTGGCGAGTTGCCACTGCGAGGTAGATTACCGCTGGAATGTGAGGGTTGCGAAATGAGCACGGCGACAACGGGCGTCCGGAAAATCACGTTCAAGTTTCACCCCCTGCCGTCTCCGCGGGCATCCGTGGTGGAGAAGTCAGAGGGGGGAGCGCGGCGGCGATACCTCGAAGGGGTGTCGAGCGGCATTTCTCTGGACGGCCACGGCGAGCGCATGACGGAGCACGCGATCCGCAGTTTCGTGGAGCAGGCGAACAGCGGGAACATCCTCCTCTATCCCGATCACCATGACGTCAATTACTCCGAGGACATAGGGAAGCTCGTTTCGTTCCACGTCGACGAGGCGATGGACTGGTACACAAGCTACCGGCTGTACGACTCGGGGGATGGCGTGGGGCCGGTGAAGCTGGAGAAGATCGACGACATTTGGAAGCAGGCGAACGGGCTCCCGCCGTACGACAACCCGCGTTCGTTCGGGTTTTCGATCGAGGGAGATATCCCGGATGGCGGGCTGAACTACATGGACTCTCAGGGCCGCCGCGTGATCGACGAGGTGAAGCTGACGGGGGTGGTGCTCGTTCGCAACCCCGCCTACCGCACGAGCGTGGCGAGCGCGGTGATGAAGGCACTCGGGCTGCCGGAGGCGAAGGCGATCCGAAAGGCGCTGGCCGGGGGGCTGCAGGACGCGATCGCGGAGAACGCGGCGCAGCGGGACTACTATGACGAGAAGTACCAGCTGCAGGACGCGCTGGAGGACTACATCGGCACGATCATGGGGTCCGCGGAGCCGGACAAGGAGGATCGGCTGAGGAGCGTCCTGGGGGAGTACACAGAACTGATGCTCAGGTGTATACTCGGGCATCCAGAAGTCTTCCGTACGGGAGACGACTCGGAAGGTGAAACGGCGCTGCCGTCGCCCTCCAAAGTGTACGAGTCCGAAGCACCGGCCGCAGGCGAGAGTCGCCTTGCAAGGTTGATTCGACTCCATGGCGCGATCCAGAAGATCGCAGCACGCTTGAAGGAGGGCAGCGATGCCGAAAATCAACCAGTCCGGAGCGCAGACGCGCCGCACGGCGATGCCCAGTGACGGGGGCCGTGTGATGAAGGATCTCTCCTCCGAGGAGATGCAGATCCTGACCAGCATGCAGAGCGAGCTGTCGCAGATCCTGTCCATGAGCGGAGGCGGAGCGCAGGGCGCGCAGCCGGCCGCGCCGGCCGCGCCGGGGAACCCGCAGGCCGTGCAGATGGGCGACCAGACGCGCGATCGCGCGGTGGGCGGCAGCAAGGTGGTGGGGCCGATCTTCGACCCCGGATCTCCCCAGCCCTCCAGGGTCGAGGGCGAGGAGGAGGAGGAAGACGAGGAGGCCGCCGTGGTGCGGGACGAGGAGGAAGATGACGACGGTGACGACGACACCTTCCCCGAGCGGATGCAGGGCGCGCCGGCGAACGCCGCGCCGAACCCTGCGCGCACCGTGAAGGCCATCATCGTCGGGGATCCGGATGCGTCGACCGGCAGCGGCAAGGCCGACGAGCGCATCGAGGACCTGCCCGAGTACGAGGATTCCAACCTGGGAGGGCCGGGCGTGGGTGACGAAGGGATCGACACGATCGTGAAAAGCATCCTGCGCATGGCCTTCGGGAAGAACATCAAAAAGTCACAGCAGATCAACCCGCTGACGTCGGCGCTGGTCAGTGTCACGAAGGCACTGCGCCAGATCGCCGACCAGCAGAACATGCAGCAGAAGGTTCTCACCGACATGCTGGACGGCCTGGGTGTGACCAAGGCGCTCGAACGACAGACCCGAGCGCCCCGCAGGGCCGTAGGCACCATGCCGGCGGACACCGACCACGTGGTGAAGGAGCTCGCTCGTGCCCTTTCGATGGTATCGAAGGGGCAGGGAGGATCGAGCACCTCCGTGGGAGAGGAGGGGGCGCTGTCCCCGTCCGAGCGTGTGCGCAAGAACCTCCGCGGGCTGACGCGCGGGATGGCCGAGATCGCGGGAGACCTGTGGAATCCCAACATCGGTCCTGACGAGCAGTAGCCCCGACTGAAATCCAAGCAAAGGAGAGAAGCACATGGAGCTTCTTCGCCGCTACAACCAGAATCCGCAGTTCGCCAAGAGCCTCGTGCAGAAGGCGTTGACTGCGGCCACTGCGTCGGGCGGCCCGCTCACCCCGCAGGTACTCGAGCGCCTGATCACCAACACGATGGTGGCACTGGCGCCCGAGATTGCCATGATCGTGCCGAAGAAGGTGGCAGGCAAATACGCGGAGTTCAACCGCGTGACCGCCCTGCCCGCGGCCAACGGACTCATGGGAGACGGGGCGACGACGCCGGTCACGCAGAGCGCCTACGTGCGAACGGGGCGCAACCTCAAGGTTCTCCGCAGGAAGGGCGCGGTCACCGTGTTCCTGCAGGACGCCTCCCGCGATTACATCGACGTGGTGGCGCAGGAGATGGAGAACTTCCTGACCGCGCACGTGTTCGACATCAACATGCTCAACGTGTTCGGCAGCGAGAACTCCGACGCGATGAGCTGGACGGGACTCGATTCCCTCATCGGGAGCCTGACGACCAGCGGCACCGTGCCCAACCGGGTGAACCAGAGCCAGGGCGGGAGCGTGCCGGCGAACCTCAAGTTCCTCGATGACATGATCGACTTCAACACCCGCAAGCAGGGGCAGAGGCACCGCAAGGCGTTCCTGATGAGCCCCGAGATGGCATCGCTGGTCAGCAGGATCCTCGCCAACGTCCGACTGGTGCAGAACCAGGCGGGCAACGGGCTGGACACCATCATGATCAACGGCGGATGGCGCCTCCAGGCGTACCGCAACGTGCCGATCATCGAGAGCCGACTGATGAGGCCGCAGGCGCAGATGGGCACCGTCAGCACGGCAGTGGGTGGCGCGGGTGGAACGATCAGCGCGTCCACGTGGTACTTCATGGTGAGCTACATCGGATGGGATGGCGAGAGCCAGGCATCCGCGGAGGCCACCACGGCGACCACGAACTCGACGTCGACGGTCACGCTGTCATGGACGGCGGTGACGGGCGCGGCGTTCTACAAGGTGTACGCGGGGTCATCGGCGAGCGGGGAAAAGGTGGTACTGCAGATCCCCGCGCAGCTGTACGACGCGAACGGCACGCCGCAGGACAAGGTGACGAGCGTCCAGATCACGACCACGCCGACGACCATCAATCCGACGATCGGTCAGATGAACGGCGTCAACGTGGGAAGCGCGGCAACGCTCGGTGGAGTGGTGCCGACGATCACGGCAAGCGTCACCTTCGCGATGACCGGGGACGTGCCCCTCGTGGCCACGAACAGCGTGGTGATGGAGAACGTCATCCTGTGGGATCTCGACGAGATACAGGGGATGGGTCGGTTCGCCTACACCAACACCGAGGGGTCGCGGTTCAAGGGACTCGCGACGATGGAGCCGCTGGCGAAGACGGACGACAACCTGCCGTTCCTCGTGAAGACGTACGGCACGCTGATCGACGCCTTCGAACAGACGTGCTACATCAACCGGGGACTGCGGGTGGCGTAGGCCGCCGGCTGTGCTCGTATCGAGAAAAGACAGGGGCGGGGAAGCTGCGAAGGCGGCGACCCCGCCCATCGTTCGCAAGGCGCGGAAGCCGCGGCCGAGCGCAGAGCCGCCGGAGCCGTCGCAGACGCGCCGAGTGACGCCACAAGACCTCCTGCCGCAGTTGTCCTATCACCGACCGCTCACGCCGTCGCCAGAGGCTCCAGGGGCGATCCTGACGTTCCGCCATCCGGACCTCGACGGCAGCGGGTACACGGGCAGCCTGGCGCTGGTGGGGATACCGGATCGGTACCTCAAGGCGGAGCGCGGATTCGTCACGACGTCGAAGCCGGACGAGCGCAGGGCGTTGGAGCGCATGGGATGGGTGCTGTGGCGGACGGAGATCGAGGGCGCGCGCCCGGCGATCATGGCGTGAGGTAGGCCGTGCAGGGACTCCTCGGACTTCCGGCTCCAAGCGACGTTCGCAACTTCCTCTACGGGTACCCCGATATCGGAGCGGTGGCGGCGGGGCAGAAGACGATCACGCTTTCGGGCACGTTGTCACCGGGCAGCGCGATCGTGACGGGGATCAACACCACGCAACTCGATGCGCTGATGCAGGTGACGGGGACGGGGATCGCGACGTCGCCGCTTTCGACGTTCGTGCTGGCGATCGGAGTGGTGGACCCGGTAGCGGGGACGCTGACGCTGACGCAGCCGGCCACGGGGACCGGGGTGCAGCAGTTGACGTTCACGTTCAACGCGGTGCTCACGGACGAGTGGCTGGCGAACGTGCTGAGCGGGGAGATCCTTCCGAACGTGCAGAGGTGGACGCGGCAGCAGTTCAACGCGATCACCACCGTCACGGAGTACTACGACGGGAACGGATCGAGCATCCTGGCGCTGCGGCGCCGGCCGGTGGTGCAGCTGTTGAATATCAGCTACACGAACGTGGACTCCAACCTCTATTACCTCACGCCGAGCGCGGTGGTGATGATCGCGGACGAGGGGATCATCAAAGCCAAGGCTAACTTCAACGAATCGACGTACACCCCGATTTTCTGGAAGGGGCAGCGGAACATCCGCATCCAGTACCAGGTGGGGTACGCGAATTGCCCGGTCGACGTGGCGACGGCCATGATGTACCTGATGGCGGAGGTGGCACTGGGGCACATCGCAGACCAGACGGGGGGAGGGAACGCATCGTTCCAAGGGTACAGCCGGGACGGAGGGAAGCGGGGGCTGTACACGAACATCCGCAACAGCCTGGCGCGGCGTGCGCATTCCCTGCTGCGGCAGTACATGACGGGAGCCGCGGGATGAGCGATCAGATGCAGGCGATGGCGGTGGCGAAGTGCCCGAGCTGCGGATGCCAGTTCATCGTGGACGGCCGTGATATGGAGCAGTGTCCGAACGCGAAGTGCGGGGCGATGGTGGACGTGGAGGCGAACCGTGTACGGCTGCCGAAGGGACGGGGCCGCCACCAGGGCCGGAGGCGCGCGCGGTGAGTATGCTCAGCGAGCGAGATGCGGCACTCCTTGAAGTGCAGCGGCAGGTCAAGATGTACTGCATCACTCCGCTGATGGTGTTCCTGCACGGGGAGACGGGGATCGTGCGCGACACGTACCAGTCCATCGCGCAGTTTACGCAGGCGGGTGGGATCGTCATCAACGCGTGGCCGATCATCTACGATCCGAACCAGCGGGAGCTCGACCGCGCGGGCGTGTACGAGCGGTGCGACCGGCTGGCGTGGACGCCCATGAAGGATTGGATCGATGCGGGAATCGAGTTCTCGGCGATCGACACGCTGAGGTCGACCGCGGTGATCTACAACTTGGATGACGTCGCCCTCGAGCACAAGATCCGGTACAAGCAACGGGCCACGCGGTTCGCGGACACGGATCTGCACATCGTCCTGGGGCTCACCAAGAGGGAATGAGATGGCGGCGCAGAACGGGAAGGGGTTTCGGTTCGTGTTCACGAACAACTTCAAGGCGAAGCTGAAAGCGGTGAGCAAGGCCGGGGAGTTGTGCGTCAAGGCGGAGGTGGCGAACGCGAACAAGGCCGCGGTGATGGTGGTGCAGGAGTTCCAGCAGGGGATCCGGAACAACCGACTGGGGCTCAGGAAGCTGAGGCCGGCGACGGTGAGCGCGAAGCGGCGGCAGAAGATGGTGCTGCCGAGCACGCCGTTGTACGGACTCGGGGATTACCACCGGGACACGCTCATCAATTCGCTGTACGTGCGGCCGTACGGCGGGGGGCACAAGAAGACGACGGTGGCGGTCATGGTGTCGAAGCGGGCGCACCACCACGAGGGGAAGGGGAAGCGGATACGGCTCGACGCGCTGCTGTGGATCCACGAGCACGGCGCGTTCATCAAACGGGGGGGTACGATCATCGCGCTTCCTCCGCGGCCGGCGTTGCGCATCGCGTGGGAGCGGGCGATCCGCAAGGTGAGGGCGCAGCACCGGGCGCCCAAGATGAAGGCGGCGCTCACGGAGCTGTTGAATCACCAGCGCGAGGCGCGGCTGGTGGAGATGCAACGGTACACGGTGCAGGAGAGGCGGATCCTTGACCGTCACGATTGACCCCCTCACAGACCCGAGCGGATGGAGCGCGGCAGGTGGGGCCGCCGTGATGCCGGCGAATACGTGGCCGGATTTCTGCGCGGGCGGGCAGTCACAGAGCGTGCTGTTCAGCTTCGCCGCGGGCAAGACTCCAGGCACGCAGTACGTGCAGAAGACGATCAGCTTCGACGCGTCCAGCGCGGAGGAAGTGGTATTCTCGTGCCTCTCCGTGCGGCAGGGCGGAGAGCAGTTCGACCAGCAGAGCGACTTCTTGTATCAGATCGATTTCGGGGACGGGAAGCCGTACCTGTTCCCGACGTGGGGGACGTTCACGCACGTGACGATCCCGATCGCGCTGTTCGGGACCACCAGCCTGTCGCGCATCCGGATCACGTACCTCGGCAGCAATTCCGACTACCTCGTGATCTCGTGGATGGTGGCGAACAACGAGGATTTTCCCATCGACGTGATGACCGGGGTGCAGACGGGGTTGCAGGCGGCGTTCCTGCAGTCCTTCGGGCAGGGCATCGCCATCGGGACAGTCACGGGTGGAGCGGGCGACAAGCAGATCACGGTCACGGGGAGCTACGCGTTCTTGCAGCGGTACGCGGTCATCCTGATATCGGACGGGGTGAACAGCGAGACACACCAGCTGTCGAACGTCAACGGGCCGGTGGCGCAACTGGAGAGCACGTATGACGGGGGGACGCTGAAATATGCGCATGCCGGCGCGCAGGTATATGTGAGCGTGCCGGTGCAGGTGGCGCGCACGGAGCAGTCCCCGCCGCTGCCGGGCATCGTGGTGTGGTCGCAGGAGCCGGAGCCGATCCTCCTGGGGCACGATTTCCAGCAGACGGTGATCTGTTGGGGGCCCTCGGGGCCGGCGTTGCTCACGGAGGGCCGGAACGAGAAGTGGATCGTCCAGATCGATGCGACGGCCGTGCAGGGGCAGGCGCAGGCGGCCGCGGCCTCGGTCATTCGGTGGTGGCTGAGCCGACACGTCGTGTGGGTGAATGGGGCGAAATTGGAGTTCACGTGGAGGGACCGGGCGGAGGAGATCGAGCCGACCGACCCCGTGGAACTCATACCGAAAGTCCAGTACACTCTGGAAATCGAGGTGAGGGAGGACGTATGGCTGCTTCCGACTCCGCCCGCAGTGGCAGGGACCAGCGGGCAGGTGGTGAACGTGCAGGAGACGTTGACGCTGCCATGAACACGACGGAGGCAAAGGTGCGCCTCACGTGGCGGTGGAATCGCTCGCACGAGCTCAGGCTGGATCACACGGTGATCGAGTTCACGCCGCACCAGACCAAGACGGTTCCGAGGTGGGTGATCACTCACCCGGAGTTCTTGAACCAGCAGCAGGATTTCACGGTGCAGGAGGCGTAAAGCGATGCCGGCACTGATCAGTCAGATCCTCGGAGTCCGAGGGCAGGACCTCGCCACCAGGAGGGCCAACGTCGTGACGCCGGCGAACTTCGCCATCGGCGGCGTGATGGGGCACTTCCAGCGGAAGTTCAACTATGCCATTCCGATCAGCTCACCCTCGCAGTTCGCGGTCACGTTCGGAGGGTTTTACAACGCAGGGGTGTACGGGCCGGACGTGGTGACGGACTTCTTCAACAACCTCGCGGGCAACCCGGGGCTGCTGTACGTGGCGAGCTACGTGGGGAACTCGTCGGGCACGATCAACGCGGTGGTCGCAAGCCTCTCGGTGATGGACTCGCAGGGATCGCCGGCGCAGTGCCTCAACGTGCAGGCGGGGTACAGCGGGCAGGGGTCGCCGGTCGGCGGGCTGCTGCAGTACGGGATCGACGGAAACAACACCGGGATCACGATCGTCACGGGCAACCGGTTCGCCACCACCGTCGCGACGGGCAGCGTGGGCGTGACGGGGAAGACGGGCAGCACGAACACGGGGTCCAATCAGGTGACGGGAGTGGCGGGAGCATCCGCGACGTGGGCGGGACTGTCGATCACGGGATCGAACATCCCGGCAGGGACGATCATCCTCACGGGGAGCGGCACGACGCTCACGATCAGCCAGAACGCGACGGGCACGGCGACGGGCACCGCGCTGACGATCCAGCAGATCACGTTCGCATGCGCATCCGTCGCGGACATCGAGGCCGGGGACGCGGTGACGATCTCGTGGACGGGAGGCGTCACGGGATCGGGCGGGTACATCGTGGCGAGCGTGAACGGAGCGGCGAACACGTTCACGACGACGACGGGGCTCACGGCGGGCAACTTCGTGAACGTGGCCGACACGGTGGTGGTGCCCGGATTCCAGATGCACACCTGGCGCACGAACCCGCAGGGCATCGTGCAGGAGGTGGACGCGGACCTCGGAAAGCAGTGGTGCACGTACTACACCGGGGTGAGCCACTACGTGGGCACGATTTTCTCCCGGAGCAATTACCTGATCATCACTCAGGTGGCC
>Ga0335071_10007520_pt1 | contig 11215 bp, 14 predicted proteins | sample Lox_Sample_15_FD_206724 | JGI IMG/M metagenome (GOLD analysis project Ga0335071, IMG submission 206724) | Soil microbial communities from Loxahatchee National Wildlife Refuge, Florida, United States - Lox_Sample_1.5 | ecosystem: Environmental > Terrestrial > Soil > Wetlands | place: USA...
CTCCAACTCCAGTTCCAACTTGCAGCCGCGCGCGAGACTCAGTTCTTCGCCGCGGCCAGCTTCCATCAAATAGGCTTCCAGAGCGCCGAGTGCGGCGCCTTCGGCGGCTTCCTTCTTGTTGTGATCTCGCACGCCTTTGATCGCGCCATTGGCAGCGCCGGCGGCTGCCGCTTGCGCGGCGTCTTTTTGGTTACTGCTGCGCCCCTCGATCACCCCTTCATGCAGCGGGCCGGATTTGATGCTGTGATCCCCAGGGACAGCGGTGACCTCCGCAACGATGGGGAGTTTGCCGAAGCGCGTGACCACATCGTCAAACGTGAGCCACAGTTTCGCGCGGCCCGTTGTGCCGGCCGGCTCGATGCGGCTGACGTGCCCGACGATCTGTGCGCCCGCGGGGAGATAGAAGCCCTGTCCGGCTCCCAGGGGTTCGAGCGTGCGCACGCGAAAGGTTTGATTGCGCCGCAGGTCCTTGGTGCTCATATCGTCTTCGAGGCGGACTAGGAATTTTGTGCCGGGAGCGACGGCGAGAACTTCGAGAGGAAGCCCGTGGCGCTGGCCGTCGGCGATGCGAGCAGGATACGGGACATTGCTGGGGGGATTCTCGTTTGTCTCCGCGGGCGGTTCCTGCGCGAACGAGTTGTCCGAGAAGAGAATCAGCCCAAGCAGAATGCCGCCCAGTGAAATGGCATTTGAGCCGCGCGATCGAATTCTCATGGCAGTTTGCCGCTCCTGTCGGTGCGGGTAGCACATAGAACGCCAAAGAGGGAGTTTTGTAACCCCTTTCGAAGGAGAGGCTTGGCGAAGGCTCAGCGGAGACCTAGAAGCTCGTAGTGCTGGGGAAGCCTTGCACGGTGCCGCTCCCGTCTGGCACCGGCCACCTTGAGGATCAGCCGAGGTATTTGCGGATGCGCGAAAGAACCTTGGCGTACATTGCTTCCGTAACGCGACCAGTCTGCGTGTTTTGCTGGGACGGGTGGAAGATGCCGAACAGGCGCGGCAGATCGGGAGCGATTTGGACTTCGGCGCCGTGCGAGAACGGGTAGGGGGCGCGCGAAGTGATCTTCCCGTGTTCCTTGAGGAGATCGAGGTAGGCATCCCAGGCGATGCGGCCGAGCGCGAGGATGGCTTTGGGGCGAAGGATCAGGAGTTCGCGTTCAAGATAGGGGCGGCAATTCAGGATTTCGACGGGGAGGGGCTTGTTCTCAGGCGGCGCGCAACGGACGGCGGCAGCGATGTAAATGTTGGTGAGCTGCAGGCCATCTCCGCGACGCACCGAAGTGGGTTGATTGGCAAAGCCCGCTTGATAGAGAGCTTTGTACAGGAAATCGCCGGAACGGTCGCCGGTGAAGACGCGGCCGGTGCGGTTGCCTCCATGAGCGGCGGGAGCGAGCCCGAGGATGAAAAGCTGCGCGCGCGGATCGCCGAAACCGGGAACGCCGCGTCCCCAGTAGTCCCAGTCGCGATAAGCGCGGCGCTTTTCGCGAGCGATCTGTTCACGATAGGGCACCAGCCGGGGACATTTGCGGCACACCGACACTTCGTCCGCCACGATCTGCAGGGCGGCCGCGGGCCTCACGTTTTCCCTTTGAGAATTTCCGCCAGGATGACGGCCTGATTCTGCTTCTCGTCTTTTCGCCCGAAAAGCAGGGTGACCTTCTTGTGTTCTTTTTCGAGTCTTTTGATTTCGGCAAAGAGATCTTTCTTGTTTTTCAGTTCGACGCGGTAACGCTTCTCGAATTCGGGCCAATCTTCGGTCTTGTGGAACTGCTTGCGCAGGGCGTCGCTCGGCGCAATTTCTTTCAGCCACAGATCCACGTGCGCGCGTTCCTTGGTCAGACCGCGCGGCCACAGGCGGTCGACCAGCACGCGGAAACCGTCGGACTTGCCGGGAGCCTCGTACACACGCTTGGTTTGAATCATGATGCTTCGTCTCCTCGGAGCAAACGGAGAACTTCTTCGTGCAGGATGCCGTTGGTGCTGACGAAACGGCCTTTGTAGATAGTACGCTCGCCATCGATGGTGGTGGACTTCCCCCCGGCTTCCTCGACGATGATCCCCAGCGGGGCCAGGTCCCACGGCTTGGAGACCCAATCGACAGCGGCTTCGACCGCGCCTTCGGCCACGAGCATATGTTGCCAGAAACCGCCGATGGAACGGCTGCTGCGAGCGGCGTCCGCCATGCGCCGCATGGATTTGCGGGCTTCCATATTTTTGGCCCAGCCCGTGCCGGTCGTGAAAAACATGGCTTCCTCGAGCTTCTTACGCTGGGAAACGTGGATGCGCTTGCCCGCGCGATAAGCGCCTTCGCCTTTGTAGGCCCACCAGCGCGTGCCCTGCGAGAGCGCCGGCGCACTGACCATGCCGGCCACGATTTCGCCGTCTTCCTCGATGCCGATGAGCGTGCCGAACGTGGGGATGCCGCGCGAGAATTCCTCCGTGCCGTCGATGGGATCGATGATCATGCGCGGTCGGCCATCGCGGGCGGGCTCGGTGGGAACCGCCTTGCTGGTTTCTTCGCCGACGACGTTGATGGGCAGTCCACTTTCCGCCACTTTCCTAAGCGCCAGGGCTTCCACGGTCTTGTCGGCAAGGGTAACGACGGTTCCGTCGCTCTTTCGCTCGGCGCCCATTTCGGCGCTGCGGAAAAAGTGCATGGCAATTTTGTCCGCGTCGTCGACGATTCCCTGCAACAGCGCTTCATACTTGGCTCGAAAACTCATCTGTTCTCCACACTCCGTCACATTTGACAGGTTTCTCTGCTCTCCCTAGCATACAAGTTCGACGGTATGAACGCTTCATCCAACAGCGGAACAGTGCTGGACCGCATCCTGGAGTCGCGCCGCGCGGAGGTGGATCATCGTAAACGCGTGCTGCCAGAGACGGCGTTAAAGTACGGCGTGCAGGCTGCGGAGCCCGTTCGGAACTTTGCGGCGGCGCTTTCGCGAGACGGCCTGAACGTGATCGCCGAGCTGAAACCGGCTTCGCCCTCGCGCGGCGTGATACGCGAGCCGTTTGATGCGCCGGGATTGGCGAAGAGTCTTGAGTCAGCGGGAGCCGCGGCGCTGTCCGTGTTGACCGAAGGCGAATTTTTCCGCGGTTCGCTGAAGAATTTGCGGGACGCGCGGAAACAGGTCGCGTTGCCCGTTCTGCGCAAGGATTTTATCTTTGACCCGTGGCAGGTCTGGGAAGCGCGCGCGAATGATGCGGATAGTTTTCTGCTGATTGTGGCGGCGCTAGAGGATGGAGTTCTGCGCGATCTTGTCGCCCTGGGACGTGAGTTAAATATGGAGCCGCTCGTGGAGGTGCACACGCAAGCGGAACTGGAGCGGGCGCTGGCCGCCTCGGCGCGCATCGTCGGAGTGAATAATCGGGATTTGAAGACCCTCGCTGTGCGCCTGGAAACGTCGCTCGAATTGATTGAGCAGATTCCCGAGGAATGCCTTGCCGTGGCGGAATCGGGCCTGCGCACGCATGAGGACCTGATTCGGTTGCGCAGCGCCGGCTTTGACGCATTCCTGATCGGGGAACACTTAATGCTGGCAGCCGATCCCGCGGCGGCTCTGTTTCATCTGCAAACACCCGCGAAATAACCCACCCGGCCGCTGTTTCCGGTAAGATGACTCCATGGTTCGAGTGAAAATCTGTGGCATCACCAAGTGGGAAGACGCCAAGCTGGCCGCCGAACTGGGCGCGCATGCGATTGGCCTGAATTTCTATGAGCAGAGCCCGCGGTGCGTCACGCCCTATGCGGCGACGGAAATTCTGCGGCGCTTGCCGCCGTTTGTGGCGCCCGTCGGCGTGTTCGTGAACTGGGAAGAGGCGGCGATCGTGGCGCTCGCGAAAGCCTTGCGCCTTGGGGTTGCGCAACTTCACGGCGATGAACCAGCGCGTGTAGTCGACCGGGTCGCGGAACACTTGCCGGTGATTAAAGCGCTACGATTGGGACAGGGAAACGATGCGCCGGATTTTGTGAAGTTTCGGGCGGCATCGGCGTTTTTGCTGGATGCGGCAGTGTCTGGGCAGTATGGCGGAACGGGAACCACGGCCAATTGGCACGCGGCGAGAAACGCGGCGCAGTCGCAACGAATCCTGTTGGCGGGCGGATTGACGCCGGAAAATGTGGGAGAGGCCATCCGGATTGTGCGGCCATACGCGGTGGATGTGGCGAGCGGGGTGGAAGCGCGACCAGGGAAGAAAGATCCGGCGAAGATGAAGGCGTTTTTCGAAGAAGTGGGGCGGGCCAGCCGCGAAATTTCGTAAGGCTGGACGCCTCGCAATGCAGTGGCGGGTCTTTCGACCCGATCATTTGCCGCATTCCTTCCGGTGCAAGTACAATAGAAAACTCCAAACATGAGTAGCCAATTGACTATACCGGCGACGGTTCCGGGGCGGTTCGGTCCCTACGGCGGGCGCTACGTGCCGGAGACGCTGATGGTGCCGCTGTACGAGCTGGAACGCGCGTACGAACAGGCGAAGAACGAGGCGGCATTTCAGGCTGAGTTCCAGGGGCTGCTCAAGAATTTCGCGGGGAGGCCGACGCCACTTCAGTTTGCCGCGCGGCTCTCGGCTAAGCTCGGCGGGCCGCGCATCTACCTGAAGCGCGAAGATCTGCTGCACACAGGCGCGCACAAGATCAATAACGCGATCGGGCAAGGGCTGCTGGCCGTGAGGATGGGTAAGCCGCGAATTATTGCGGAGACCGGCGCGGGGCAACATGGCGTGGCTTCGGCGACTGTAGCGGCACACCTGGGGCTCGAGTGCACCGTTTACATGGGCACGGAAGACATGGCACGACAGGCTCTCAACGTGGCGCGCATGCGCATGCTGGGCGCGGAAGTGATTGGCGTGGACTCCGGCAGCAAGACGCTCAAAGACGCCATCAATGAGGCCATGCGCGACTGGGTGACGAATGTGCGGTCGTCGCATTACCTGCTCGGTTCGGTGCTGGGAGCGCATCCGTATCCGACGATGGTGCGCGATTTTCAGGCTGTGATTGGACGCGAGGCGCGCGCGCAAATTCTCAATGCGGAACAGAGGCTGCCGACTTATTTGTATGCGTGCGTCGGCGGCGGGTCCAACTCTATTGGATTGTTCCATGAGTTCTTGAAAGACGCCGACGTGAAGATGGTGGGGATCGAAGCCGGAGGGCGCGGGAACGGTCTCGGCGAGCACGCGGCGCGTCTGGCGGCTCATCAGGGATTCACAGGCGCACGGCCGGGCGTGTTGCAGGGGACCTACACCTACGTTTTGCAGAACGAGGACGGGCAGATCGCTTTGACGCATTCGATTTCGGCGGGGCTCGACTACCCCGCGATCGGCCCGGAGCATGCCTGGCTGGCGGATCAGAAGCGGGCCGAATATGCGGCGGTATCCGATAAAGCGGCGCTCGAAGCGGCGAAATTGTTGTCGCGCACCGAAGGAATTATTCCCGCGCTGGAATCCGCGCACGCGCTTGCGGGATTGATGGAACGGTTGCCGCACATGAAGGCCAGCGATCTGGTGATCGTGAACCTGTCGGGCCGCGGCGACAAGGATATGGACACCTACAAACGTCTGCTGTAGCCGGCCAAACAGGATGAGCGCTGCGCCTGCCAACTCGACCCGCATCACCAAACGTTTCGCGGAATTGCGCGCGGCGGGCGAATTGGGCATTGTCGCCTACATCACCGCCGGCGATCCGACGTTCGATGCGACGCTCGAGTTTGTGCTGGCTCTCGCGGGTGCGGGCGCGGACGTGATCGAACTCGGCGTGCCCTTCAGCGATCCTTTGGCGGACGGGCCGACGATTCAGCGGGCCTCGGAACGCGCCCTGAAAGCGGGGGCTACGCTCGCGGGCGTGCTGGAGGTGGTTCGGCGCATTCGCCAATCGAGCCAGGTGCCCCTGGTTCTGTTCAGCTATTACAATCCGATTCTGCAGATGGGGCTGCAGAAATTTGCGAAGGCGGCGGCACAGGCGGGTGCGGATGGCGTGCTGGCCACCGACCTGACGCCCGAAGAGTCCGAGGAGTACCGCCAGATTCTTCATGCGCAGGGCCTCGATACCGTGTTTCTGGCGGCGCCGACTTCGAGCGACGAACGATTGAAGATCATCTCGGCCGCATCGAGCGGATTTCTTTATTTGATCTCACGGACCGGCGTGACCGGAGCAAAGGATTCTCTGTCGGAAGAGTTACCTGCGCTGCTGCGGCGAGTGCGTCAGTTCACGAGCTTGCCTGTGGCAGTGGGATTCGGCATTTCGCTGCCGGGGCATGTGAGCGTGCTGGGCGGGTTGGCGGACGCGGCGGTGGTGGGTTCCGCGCTGGTGGCGGAAATAGAAAAAGCGTCCACCCTCGAAGCGGCTGCGGCGGCCTTGCGCGATCGAATGCAGATGCTGAAAGAAGCGGGCCGGCATGGCCTCTCCCGGCGGGAGGCAATCCGATGAACATAGCGGACTGGCGCCGGAAGATGGATGAGATCGACAAGCAACTGGTGGAATTGCTGAACGAACGGTGCAGGTGCGCGCTGGAGATAGGACACCTCAAGGTGGAGGGGAAGATTCCGCTGTACCAGCCGGCGCGCGAGAAGGAAGTGCTGGCCAACGCCGCGACGAATAACCACGGGCCGCTGTCCCACGAGGCGATCCGCCGATTGTTCGAACGGATAATCGACGAAGCGCGCTCAGCGGAACGCGTCGCGATGCACGGAGAAGATTCGGTTGCCGATCACGGCGAGAAGTAAATACGGAGTGAATCAACACTACGCGGTTTTTTGGGGAGACTGAGGATTCGTTATGGTCATTGTAATGCAAGAAGGCGCGACCGATGAGCAGATCCAGCGGGTGATCGATCGCATCGTTGCCAGCGGGTTTGACGTGCACCGCTCGACCGGCGCGTCACACACGGTGCTGGGCGCCGTGGGCGTGCACCGCGACTTCGATCATCGGGATTTCGAGTTGCTGGAAGGCGTACGCGAAGTCGTACGCATCACGCAGCCCTTCAAGCTGGCCAGCCGCCAGTTCAAGCCCCATGGGACCATCGTCGATCTAGGGCGCGGTGTCACCATCGGCGGCACAGAGATCGCTGTGGCTGCAGGGCCATGTTCGGTGGAGTCCGACGAGCAGATCCACGCGGTGGCCGAGGCCGTCGCGAAAGCCGGGGCGAAGATTCTGCGCGCCGGTGCGTTCAAGCCGCGCACATCGCCATACGCGTTTCAGGGGCTCGGCGAAAAAGGCTTGCAGATGATGCGCAAGGCCGCGGACAAGCATGGATTGTTCGTGGTCAGCGAAGTCATGGACCCCTCGCAAATCCAGATGATGGGGCAGTATGTCGACATTTTTCAGGTCGGCGCCCGGAACATGCAGAACTATTTCTTGCTCCGCGCTCTCGGAGAAGTGCAAAAACCGATTCTGCTCAAGCGCGGCATGTCCGCGACTATCGAGGAGTTGCTGCTGAGCTCGGAGTACATTCTGGCCGGCGGGAACTACAACGTGATTTTGTGCGAGCGCGGAATTCGCACCTTCGAAACGTATCTGCGGAACACCCTGGATATCGCGGCGATCCCGGTGATCAAGAAGCTGTCGCATTTGCCGATCGTTGCCGATCCGTCGCACGGGACCGGCCGGCGTGATAAGGTGCCGCCGATGGCGCGCGCCGCTGTTGCGGCCGGGGCGGATGGATTGCTGATTGAAGTCCACAACGATCCGGATCACGCGCTCTCGGATGGCGCGCAGTCGCTCACGCCGGGAGAATTCTCGCAATTGATGCAGGAAATCCGCATCATTGCTCCGGCCGTGAACCGTCACCTTTCCTGATCCATGCCACATCTCATTCAGCGCGTAAGCATTCTGGGGACGGGGTTGATCGGAGCCTCGTTCGCGCGCGCTCTGCGCAAGTACACCCCGGATATGCAGATCTTCGGGTGGGACAAGCCCGAGGTTATCCTAGAAGCGCGGAAAAACGGCATCATCGACGAAGGCTTCTTCGAGTCGCTGGAGCCGGCCATCCGCCGCGCGGATCTGATTTACGTCGCCTTGCCCATCGGCACGACGCTCGATCTGTTGCCGGAATTGGCGCACCATGCGCCGCCCCACGCGCTGGTGACGGACGCCTGCAGCACGAAAATGCGTATCTGGCAGGCGGCCACCGAGTTGTTCGTCGAAGAGGTGGGTCCAATCTACTTGGGCGGACACCCGATGGCCGGGCGCGAACTATCCGGCCATGCGCATGCGGATGCCGATCTATTTCGCAATGCCACCTATGCGCTCGTGGGGCAAGCGGACGACACGCACGATCCGCGAATCGTGGCGTTCGTAAAGATTCTGGAAAAGATTGGCGCGCGGCCCCTGTGGATTGGCGCGCAGCAGCACGACTACGCGGTGGGATTAGCGTCCCACCTGCCGCAATTGGCAGCGGTGGCCCTGGCATCGTTCCTGTATGACCGGCTCGACGAAAATGGTTTGCCCATTACCCTGGCCGGGCCGGGACTGCGCGACTCGTTGCGGCTGGCCGGAAGTCCCTACTCAACGTGGCGAGACATCGTGCTGACCAATCGCGAGGTGCTGTCGGCGGCGCTGGATCTCTTGGCGAGGCGCATCGACGATCTGAAAGAGCGCTTGGGGTCGCGTGAGTTGGAAGCGGATTTCGACGCGGCCAACGAGTTGTACAAGCTGCTCCGGAGTTTGTAGCGGCCCGTCCCTCAAGGGCTGAAGCCAGCCCCTTCCATTTGTCCTTTCGGGCCGGCTAAAGCGGTGCCCACCCAGGGAAACGCACCCACCTGACATGGGCTGAGGCCTGTGCTACAACGTAACGATCATGGATAAGCGCATTGCAGGGCCCGATGAGGCGATCGCGAAGCTGCGCGACGGGATGACGATCTTGTGTGGCGGGTTCGGCCTCTGCGGCATTCCGGAGAATCTGATTGCGGCGGTACGGCGCAAGGGAACCAAAGAGCTGACCATGGTCAGCAACAATGCTGGCGTCGACGATTTCGGCATTGGATTGCTGCTGCAGAACAAGCAAGTGAAGAAAATGATTTCGACCTATGTCGGCGAGAACAAACTCTTCGAGCAACTGGTGTTGAGCGGGGAGCTCCAGGTGGAGTTGAATCCCCAGGGGACGCTGGCGGAGCGGCTGCGCGCCGGTGGCGCCGGGATCCCGGCGTTCTATACACCCACCGGCTACGGCACGATGGTCGCGGAAGGGAAAGAGACGCGGGAGTTTGATGGGCGGCACTACGTGCTGGAGCGCGCATTGCGCGGGGACTTCGCATTTATCAAGGCGTGGAAGGGTGATCGCTGGGGAAATCTGATTTACCGCAAGACCGCGCGGAATTTCAATCCGATGATGGCGACCGCGGCGGACTATGTGATTGCCGAAGTGGAAGTGCTGGTCGAACCGGGCGAGTTGCCGGCGGACCAGGTGCACACCCCGGGGATTTTTGTCGACGCGATATTCAAGGGCGCGAACTACCAGAAGCGGATTGAGAAGCGCACCGTGCGGAAAGTGGGACAGGCACCGGCATGCCTCTGACCGACGAACAAAAGAAGGAGCGGATTGCGCGGCGGATCGCCCGGGAATTGCGCGATGGCTACTACGTGAATCTGGGGATCGGAATGCCGACAGCCATCGCGAACTACATTCCTGCGGGCATGGACGTGATTCTGCAATCGGAGAACGGGATGTTGGGCGTTGGGCCGTATCCGTTGGACTCGGAAGTCGATCCGGACCTGATCAATGCGGGCAAAGAGACAGTGACGGAAATTCCCGGGAGCGTCTATTTTTCATCGGCGGATTCGTTTGGAATGATTCGCGGGGGGCACGTGGATTTGACGGTGCTGGGCGCGTTGCAGGTGGACGAGAAGGGAACCCTGGCGAACTGGGCCATTCCGGGGAAGATGCTGAAGGGCATGGGCGGCGCGATGGATCTGGTGGCCGGAGCGAGGCGCGTGTTCATCGCCATGGAGCATGCCACCAAAGACGGCAAGCCGAAAATCCTGAAGAAATGCACTCTGCCGCTGACGGGCGTGGAAGTGGTGGATCACATCGTGACGGAGTTGGCGTTTATCGACGTGACGCCCGAGGGCTTGCTGCTGCGCGAGATTGCGCCAGACACGACCGTCGAGGTGGTACAGGCGCTGACGGAACCGAAACTCATCGTGCCCGCGGGTGGACCCGCGCCGATGGGTGTGTAGCGGCGTTGACCTTCAGGGAAACCGCCGGGAGATTCGCCGCTGGAGAGGAAAAAGGCCGCGCTAGACTGAAATGACGGGACAGGTCATGAAACCCAACTCCATCGTCATCGTCAGTCTGCACACGCCCAAGGAAAAGATTTGGGGCATCCTGCTGGACATCAACACCAGTGGCGTGACCATGCGGGGCATCGACATCAACTCGTTCGACCATTTCGTGAGCGAGATCAATCAACTGGAAGCGGAGCGCATGGGCCTGCCCACCATCTTCTTCCCGATGAACCGCGTGGAACGCATTTCGCTCGATGAAGCGTCCGGCTCGATTCCCAGCATGGCGGAGATCTTCGAGCGCAAAATAGGGCGGACCCTGTTCGACTATCTGGCCCAGTTCGCCTGACCTGCGCTATCCTTTTTTGCAATGAAAGCGCGAATCTGGACGGTTCCCAACCAAATCACCCTGCTGCGTCTCGGGTTCCTGCCGTTTTTCCTGATTCTGATTCTCTACGAACGCTATCAGCTAGCGCTGATTGTGCTGGTGTTTGTGGCGTTGACCGACGCCGTGGACGGGTACCTAGCGCGAAGGCTACAACAGAAATCGGCGCTGGGAGCATACCTGGACCCTATCGCCGACAAACTGCTGCTATCGTCGTCCTTCATCGCGCTGGCCATGGCCAAGAAGATTGCGTGGTGGCTGACGGTGTTGGTGCTGAGCCGGGATGTGTTGCTGCTGGTGGTTGCGGCGGTGATCCTGATCATCCAGGGGTACCGCCCATTCCCCCCGAGCTTACTGGGAAAGGCCACGACGTTTTTCGAGATTGCGCTGGTTTTCTTTGTGGTGTTCGCGGCGGCATACCCGAACGACCGCGCGCAAGGCATTATTCACTACCTGGGATTCATGGTAGCGGCGTTCGTCATTGTATCGGGCTTCCACTACGCCGTGACCGTTGCGCGGCGCTTGCACGTCACGTAAATCAGGATGGCAGCGGATTTCGGTAATTCAAGAGAGCCAGCGCGATGCTGACGGCAATCGTGATGCCGCCAATCCAACCC
>Ga0335071_10007521_pt1 | contig 11214 bp, 10 predicted proteins | sample Lox_Sample_15_FD_206724 | JGI IMG/M metagenome (GOLD analysis project Ga0335071, IMG submission 206724) | Soil microbial communities from Loxahatchee National Wildlife Refuge, Florida, United States - Lox_Sample_1.5 | ecosystem: Environmental > Terrestrial > Soil > Wetlands | place: USA...
ATCACCTGGGCCTCATCGATGTCCAGCGGGACGCGGGGCGGGAGGGTTTCATCGTCACGAACCCGAACTGCTCCACCATCATGCTCTGCGTCGCTCTCCAGCCCCTCAGGGGCCTCGGGTGGAAGAACGTCACGGTGGCGACCATGCAGGCCATCTCCGGGGCCGGCTTCTCCGGTGTTGCCGCGATGGACATCTACGACAACATCGTGCCCTACATCGGCGAGGAGGAGGAGAAGATGGAGAGCGAGACCCTGAAGATCATGGGAACTCTCAAGGCAGGGACGGTGAAAGACGCCCCGTTCGGGGTGAGCGCATCCTGCCACCGGGTACCGGTCATCGACGGCCATACCCTGGCGGTCTGGCTGGACACGAAGGCACCGGTCGAGAAGGTGAAGGAGGCCTTCCGGAAGTACAGGCCGCCCTTCAAAGGCCTCCCCACCCAGCCGGAGAAGTCCGTCCTCCTCTTCGAGGAGAACAACCGGCCCCAGCCCCGGCTCGACCGGATGCGGGGCGGCGGGATGACCGTCTCGGTCGGGAGGGTGAGGCCGGGCCTGCGCTTCATCTGCCTCGGCCACAACACCATCAGGGGGGCCGCGGGGGCCTCCGTGATGAACGCAGAGCTGATCCGCACCAGGAAATACCTCTGACGGGGGGAGACCCCATGCTGAAGGATAACACAGTGTTCGTCGGTAATAAGCCAGTCATGAACTACGTCCTCGCAGTGGTGACACAGTTCAACAACGGTGCAGACGAGGTGGCGATCAAGGCGAGGGGGAAGGCCATCTCCCGGGCGGTTGACACCGCGGAGATCGCCCTCAACCGGTTCCTGGATAACGTGGCAAAGAAGGAGATCCTCACGTCGACCGAAGTGATCGACACCGACAGCGGGAAGACGAACGTTTCGAGCATCGAGATCGTCCTCACCCAGAAAAAGTGAGGGCCCCGTTCCCTTCCCTCGGGCGAGGGAGTGACACCTCTATGACACCCTGTTTTCCGGTAACCTGTCCCCGCTCACGGAGGCTGGACCGGCGATGACCTCCTCACCGGTCCCCGGCATGCGTATCCGGGCCCTTGCAGACGAGGAATACACCTCCCTCGAGACCCTGTACCGCGATCTCCATGCCCACCCTGAGCTCTCCGGCCTCGAGAAGGCTACCTCGGACCGGATCGCGGCGGAGCTCGGGAAGGCGGGCCTTGCCGTTCACCAGGGGATCGGCGGGCACGGGGTCGTCGGGGTCCTCGAAAACGGCCCGGGTCCCACGGTCATGATCCGTGCCGACATGGATGCCCTCCCCGTCGAGGAGAAGACCGGGCTCCCCTTCGCGAGCACCGTCATGACCTCGGTCGAGACCCGGGGGGTAAAGGTCGGGGTGATGCATGCCTGCGGCCATGACCTGCACATGGCCGTCATGATAGGAGCGGTACGGATCCTTGCGGCCGTAAAGGATACCTGGTCCGGTACCCTGCTCGCAGTCGGCCAGCCCGCGGAGGAAACGGGCGCCGGTGCACGTGCGATGGTAAAGGCCGGCATCTTTACCCGGTTCCCCCGGCCGATGGCAGCCCTCGCCCTCCACGTCGACCCGAACATCCCGGCAGGGAAGGTCGGGTACCGGCCGGGCATTATCTCGGCGGGGAGCACCTCGCTCGACATCACCGTCCGGGGGATCGGGGGACATGCCGCTCACCCGCACCAGTCCATCGATCCAGTGGTGATCGCGGCCCGGACCATCCTCGGGCTCCAGACCATCGTCTCCCGGGAGATCGACCCGCGTGAGATGGCTGTGCTCACCGTCGGGGCAATCCATGGCGGGACCAAGCACAACGCGATTCCCGACGAAGTGGTCCTCAGGGTGAACATCCGGTACAACACCGATGCCGTGCGGGACCGGATGCTTGCCGCCATCGAGCGGATGGCACGGGGGATCGCGATCTCGGCAGGAGTCCCCGGGGACGTCATGCCGGTGATCCGGCGGCCCGGCGAGGCCACTCCGCCGATGGCGAACGACCCGGACCTCACCGAACGGGTGCGGGCGGGGATCGCCGGGGTCCTCGGTGAAGAGAACGTTATATGCATCCCCCAGCTCACGGGGAGCGAGGACTTCAGCGTCTTCGGGAGCGTGAGCCCGCCCATCCCCATCTGCTATCTCAGGCTTGGGGCGGCCGATCCGGCTGCTCTCGACGAGGCCCGTAAGGCGGGGACCGACCTCCCGTACCTCCACAGCAGCCGGTTCGCCCCGCCGCCGGATCCCACGATCCGGACCGGGGCGGCGGCGATGGCGGCGGCCGTGGCAGTGCTTCTCCGGCGTTAAAAAGGCAGTCTTTCAGGCCATCTCCCTTATCTGGTCGGGCGTGATGAGCCACTCGAGCACGCCGCCTTCCCCCCCACCAGGCGACAGGCCCCCGATTTTCGCGAGCCCCCCCTTCCCGAGGGCAATCCGGCTCCCTCCGCCTGCCCCGATGAGGAGGGCGATGAGTTCCGAGAGCTGTGGTTCGTGCCCGACGAGGAGGATCACCTGCGCGTCGGGGAGGGCCTCCAGCCGCTCCCGAACCGCTTCGGGACCCGGTCCGGGCCCGAGTTCGTCCCAGACAGAGATCTCGCCCCGGAACGAGATCCCGTCCGCCGCGATCTCCGCCGTTTCCCTCGCCCTTTTCAGGGGGCTCGTGGCGACGACATCCGGTGCGATCCCGTTCGCCGCCATCCAGCCCGAAACAACCCGGATCTCCCGGGCTCCCTTCCGGGTGAGGAGGCGATCGGCGTCATCCTTCCGGGCCTCCCCCCTCTTCTCCGCCTTCCCGTGGCGCAGGATAAGGACGTCCATGCGCAAAAAGAGGAACGTTGGGAGGTTAATACTATGCTCCTCCCCTTTTCCGGCCACGTTCCGGGGCTCACTCTATATTCGTATATATTTTATATTCTCCGTATAGTCTATACGGGATAGTTCCTTTTACCCGGAGACCGGACAAGATCGGGTGGAGAGACTGTTCCGTGCGGGGGATGGGGCCGGAACCGGGAGAGATCCGGCCTGGGTTCCGGCGTGGATTCGTTTCACTGCCTGTAAACCGACTCCATTTATTTATACCGACAGATTAATGGGACATCTGCGATCGCGAGGGTAAGGATGGACGATTCCTCACTTGGGGCATCCGGGGAACACCTTCCGGAGGGCAGGGCGCCCTCCCTGGACGATCCGGGCCTGTTCTTCAACCGGGAGATCGGTTGGCTCCAGTTCAACGAGCGGGTCCTCGAGGAGGCGGAGGACAAAGGGCATCCACTCCTCGAACGGTTGAAATTCTTTGCCATCTGCGGGTCCAACCTGGACGAGTTCTTCATGGTCCGGGTCTCCGGGCTCCGGCGGCAGCTTGGGCGGCCGGTGACCCGGGCACCCGCCGACGGGCTCACGCCCGCCGAGCAGCTCCAGGCCATCGTCCAGCGGATTCACCCCCTCCTCGAGCGGTACGGGCGGTGCTGGGCCGACCTCCTCGCCGAGCTCCACCGGGCGGGCATCCGGATCGTGCGGTTCCACAATCTCCCGCCGGAACAGCAGGCCTCGCTCCGTTCGATGTTCGAGCGGGAGATCTTTCCCGTGCTCACCCCCCTCGCCTTTGACATCACTCATCCCTTCCCCTTCATCTCCAGCCTCTCGCTGAATCTCGTGGTCCAGGTCCGCCACCGGGAGCGGGGGGAAACCTTCGCCCGGATCAAGATCCCCCGGGGATTGTTCCGGAGGCTCCTTCCCGTTCCCGATGTCCCGCCGAAGGAGCCTTCCGGAGTCACCGACCGGCTCGTGTACGATTTCATCCTCCTCGAGGACCTGGTGGCGGCGAACCTCGACCTCCTCTTCCCGGGGATGGAAATCGGCGAGATTCACCCCTTCCGGATCACGAGGGACGCGGATACCGAGATCCGGGAAGACGAGGCCCACGACCTCCTCTCGGCCATCGAGGAGTCCATGGAGATGCGGAGGACCGGGATCCCCGTCCGGCTCGAGGTCGACGGGAGCATGCCGGAGCGGATCTGCCAGATCCTCGCCTCCAAGCTGGACCTTCCCCGGGACTGCATCCACCACTCGTCCTCTCCCATCGGGATGGCCGACTTCATGGAGCTCCTCTCCGTCCCGCGCCCCGACCTGAAGGACCGCCCCTTCCTTCCGGCGGTTCCGCCTGGTGTCGGCGGCGGGGCCGATATCTTCGCGGCGATCCGGGAAAAGGACCTCCTCTTCTACCACCCGTACGACAGTTTCCTGCCCTTCGTCGACATGCTTGCGACGGCGGCCCGCGATCCCCGGGTCCTCGGGATCAAGATCACCCTGTACCGGATCGACCAGGACTCGCCCATCGTGAAGGCCCTCATGGAGGCCCGCGAGCAGGGGAAACAGGTGACCGCGGTGGTGGAGCTGAAGGCCCGTTTCGACGAGGAGCGTAACATCACCTGGGCCCGGGCCCTCGAGCGGGCGGGCGTCCACGTCGTGTACGGGGTCATGGGCCTGAAGGTCCATGCCAAGGCATGCCTGGTGCTCCGGAAGGAGGAAGGGGGGATCGTGAGGTACGTGCACCTCTCGACCGGGAACTACAATGCGGTCACCTCGAAGATCTACGGCGATCTCGGCCTCCTTACCGCGGACCCCGACATCGCGGCGGACGTGACCGACCTGTTCAACGCCCTCACGGGATACTCGGGAAAGATCCGCTACCGTTCGCTCCTCATTGCGCCCCGGTCCCTCCGGAGCGAGATCCTCCAGCGGATCGACCGTGAGATTGAGCGGCACCGGTCCCACGGGGACGGCTACCTCGCCTTCAAGTTCAACGCCCTCGAGGACCGGGAGTGCATCCAGGCCCTCTACCGTGCGTCGATGGCGGGCGTTACCGTCGACCTGAACGTGAGGGGCTTCTCGTGCCTCCGGCCGGGAGTTCCCGGGGTGAGCGACCACGTCCGGGTCACCTCCATCGTCGACCGGTTCCTGGAGCATGCCCGGGTCTACTACTTCCGGAACGGGGGCTCCTCCGAGGTGCTCCTGGGATCGGCCGACCTCCGGCCCCGGAACCTTGACCGGCGGATTGAGATCCTCTTTCCCGTGAAGGACCCGGGGATCCGTGACGCCATCATCTCGACCATCCTCAGGGTCCACCTCGCCGACACGGTGAAGGCGAGGGATCTCAATCCCGACGGGTCGTACACCCGGGTCCAGCCCCGGGCCGGCAGCACCCCCTTGAGGTCCCAGGCATGGCTCATAGATCATCGCGGCGACTGGCACAGGAAAGACGGATGAGGGACCCGACCGGCGACCCTGGAGAGGACTCCCTGTGCGGCCACGGTGTCCGGTATCTCCTCCGGCAGCTCGCCGCCATGCAGGCCGAGCTCCCTGGCGTGGCAGACCGGCAGGATGCCGAGCACGTCCACCGGATGCGCGTCGCGACGAGGAGGTTCCGGAGCGCCCTCCCCCTGTTCTCCCTCTGCCTCCCGGAACGGAGGGTGCGCCGCTGGCGGAGGGAACTGCGCCGGATAGCGCGGGCCCTCGGGGAGGCGCGGGACGCGGACGTCCAGATCGCCTATCTCCAGGAATACCTCGCCTGGGCAAGAACGGGAGGCCCCGGGAGGTTCCGGGAGACCCTCCCGGCCGAGATCCCCGGCAAGGCCTTCCCGGTACCGGCCAGGCCTCGATTGGATCGTTTCCTCGCTATTCTCCGCCGGGTACGGTCCTCGATCGCCGGCATCGTTCACCGGATCGGCACCACCCCGGGGAGGGGCGTGACCCCGGAAGATCGCCCGAATGTTCCGGTGGCTGCTGCTCCGGCCGACGGGAGAGGCAGGCAGGATCCGGTCCCGGGTATCGGGTACCTCCTCCTCCGTTACCGGCAGCGGAGGGATCTCCTCCAGCAGGGGATCGAGGACGCCGTCACCGCCCTCGAAGGAGAGAAAACCTTCGGGCGGTTGGAAAGACGCCTGACCGAGATGGCCGCGGGCGGAGCCGGCTCCACATCCTCCCCTGAGGAGGCCCGCGCCGCCGCCTTTGTTTCCCTCTCCCTCCGGATCGACATCCTCCTGTCCCATGGCGAGGCTCTCGCGGACCCCGACCGGGTCCGGGAACACCATGCGATGAGGATCGCGGGAAAGAGGCTCCGCTACGCGCTCGAGGCCTGGGGCGACCTGTACGGCGGGGCCTTCGAGGACGGGATCGCAACCCTGAAGCGCCTTCAGGACCTTCTCGGCGAACTCCATGACTGCGACGTCTGGATCGCGGCCATCCCGGGGTTCGTCCGGGAGGAGGAGGAACGCAGCCGCGCCTTTTTCGGCGACGACCGTCATTTTCGGAACCTGATCGCGGGTATCCGGGCCATCCTCGCGGATCGCACGCAGGAGCGGATCCGGCTCCATGGCCTCTGCCTCACTCTCTGGAGAGATCTCGCATTCAGGGGCTACTGGGAGGCGCTCCGGGAAACGGCGCTCCGGCCCCTCATACCTTCACGGCCGGGTGGGTTCCTCAGGATCGGGCTTCTCGGCGGGATCTATGGGAATGCCGGGGCCCTTTCGGCGGTTATCGCCGATGGGCAGGCCCGGGGTGCCGACCTGTTCCTGAATGCCGGAAACACCCTTGGCCCGGGGGATGACCGGCATTACGTCGTCGAGATAATCAGGAGGAACGGCGTGGTGAGCGTCATCGGGGACCATGACCTCGAGATCCTGGGAATGGCAGGTCCCGCCGGGAAGAGGAGGCGGCGGAGGCCTGGCGCCGTCCGGGGGATGAGCAATGAAACCCGGAGGTACATGGAATCGCTTCCCGCCTCGGTTCGCCTTTCGGTGGCCGGAAAAGAGATCCTCCTTGTCCACGGGTTTCCGTCGTCCCCCGGGGTCCCGGGCGAGGCGTTCGGGGAGACCCGGGCCGGCGCCGTCGTGAGTTGCCAGGGCCGCCTCCCCTCCATCCGGTCCGAGGGGAACACTCTCTTCGTGAACCCCGGCGCGGTGGGAGGATTCGGGGACGGTATCACCCTTCCGGGGTATGCGATCCTCGAGATAGCCCCCGGCGGGAGCATGACCGCCACCCATTACGGGATCAGGGACGGAGGACAGGCCGGGTGAACCGGCACCAGTTCCCGGGATCCGCCACCGGAACGGCGGAGGTGAGAAAGCCCGTGGAAATCCTGTCCTCCCACAGGGAACGGAGGCTTTTTCAGAGACCCCGGCGAGATCACTCCGGGGATGGTGAACCGGGCGGCATGAAGGACTCTGAGGCATCCGGGCCCAAAATCGTTGCATTCATCGATATCGGCACGAACTCGATCCGGCTCCTTGTCGTCCGCATCAACCCGAACGGTACCCATGCCATCCTTACCCGCCAGAAGGAGACCATCCGGCTGGGCGAGGGGGCGTTCGGGGAGCGGAGTAACATCCAGCCGGGACCCATGGACCGCGTGGTGTTGATCGCCCGCCGGTTCAGGGACATGGCCGTGGCCTTCGGCGCGAAGGAGTTCGTCCCGGTTGCGACCTCCGCAACCCGGGAGGCGAGGAACCGGGCGCGGTTCCTTGAGAGGCTGCGGGCCGAGGCGCTCCTCGAAGTCCACCCCGTCCCGGGCAGGGAGGAGGCCCGGCTCACCTACCTCGGGGTGGCCCGATCCCTCGAGCTCGGGGGAAAGAAGTGGGTGTTCATCGACATCGGCGGAGGGAGTACCGAGGTAATGGTCGGTGACGGCGGGGACCCTGCCTACCTCGACAGCCTGAAACTCGGGGGGATCCGGCTCGCGGGCCAGTTCCTCGCCGACGACCGGGAATCTCCCCTCGGCCGGAGGACCCTCAGGGAAATGAGGGGGTACGTCGGGGATGTCATCCTGCGCACCGTCGAGGCCGTCAGGAGGCAGCAGGTCGATCTCGCCGTGGGATCGTCGGGAACGATCGAGAACCTTGGCGAGATCGCCGCGAAAAACTTCCCCGGGGCGGGCGAAGAGGAGGGATCATCTCTCACCCTGGGCCAGCTTCGGTCCGTGATCGACCTGCTCTCCGGGATGACCCTTGAGAAGCGAAAGGGAGTGGCGGGCATGAACCCCGAGCGGGCCGATATCATCGTCCCCGGGGCGATCATCCTGGAGGGCTTCATGGAGCGCCTCGGCCTCGACCGCATCAGGATCTCGGACCGGGGCCTCCAGGACGGGCTCCTCGAGGATTACCTCTCCCGGCTCGGACACGCAAGCGACATCCAACGGATGGGCGTCCGGGAACGATCGGTTCTCCAGCTCGCCCGTTTATTCGGGGTCGACGAGGAGCATGCCCGCGCGACCGAAAGGCTGGCCCTCCAGCTCTTCGATTCCGCCCGGGAGATCGGTCTCCACGAGCTCGGCGGGGAGGAACGGGACCTCCTCGGCTTCTCGTCCCTCCTCCACGACACCGGGAAATTCATCTCCTTTGCGAGCCACCATGACCATTCCTATTACGTGGTTCGCAACGCGGATCTCCTCGGCTTCGACGACACCGAGATTGCCATCATGGCGAACGTCGTAAGGATCCACCGGAAGAAGTTCACGCCGAGGACTCTCGATGAAAACGACGAGCTGGACGGGAGGTCCCGGCGGATCATCCGGACACTGGGCCTGTTCCTCCGCATGGCCGAGAGCCTGGATCGGAGCCATGCCGGGCTCGTCAGGAAGGCCTGGTTCGAACCGGGTGAGAACGGTTCCGTCGGCCTGGGGTTCGAGGCTGCGGGAAGGTGCGATCTCGAGATCTGGGCAGCGGAGAGGCACCGGAAGGCATTCGCATCGATTTTCAGGAGAGAACTGGCCATCAACCCGCGGTGCGGCCTGGATCCGGTTCGGGGCACCTCCCCCGGAGGGTGATCTCCGGGCCCTAACCCTCCGGCGCGAAGAACAGGTTGCAGTGGCAGTGCCCCTCGCCTGCGATCTCCTCCTCGTGGTAGGAGCACGGGCAGATGATGAGCCGGTCCTTCTCCGGGTCGCCGCTGCGGATCCGGCAGGGGCAGTACTTCTCCCCGTGCTTCAGCCGGTTCCGGACCAGGCCCCGGATCACGGCCCAGAGCTGCCGGTCGTCGGTGTTCAGGACGAGGCCCCTTTCCCGGGCATACTCCCCGACCCAGGAGAGGATCTCGTCAAAGAGGGCCTGCTCCTCGGGCGACATCTCCGCTCCCTTTTTCTCTCCCTTTCCCTTTTCACCGGTCATCAGGAACCCTCCCCCCCGCCTCGATGGTGCGGATCATCGAGAGGAAGATCCTCTTCCCGTCCTCCGACCCGAGCAGCGCCTCGGATGCCCGCTCGGGGTGGGGCATCATGGCGAGGAAGTTCCCCCCTGCCCCGAGCACTCCCGTGATGTTCTCTGCCGAGCCATTCGGGTTCGCGTCGATGCTCACCCTCCCCTCCGGGTCGCAGAACCGGAAGACGACCTGTTTGTCCCGGTTCAATCCTGCGAGGACGCCTGGGTCGGCCATGTACCGGCCCTCCTTGTGGGCGATGGGGAGGCTGATCACCTCGCCCTCGCGGTAGAGGGAGGTGAAGGGCGTCCGGTTATTCTCGACCCGGAGGTGGACCGGCCGGCAGATGAACTTCGGGTAGGCGTTCAGGGTGAAGGTCCCGGGGACGAACCCGCTCTCTGCCCCGATCTGCGCCCCGTTGCAGATCCCGAGGGCGAGCCCCCCGGCCTTCACGTGGGCGAGGATCTGGCCCATGAGGGGGGTCCTCGCCGCGATGGCCCCGGCCCGGAGGTAGTCGCCGTAGGAGAACCCCCCGGGGATGACCACCGCGTCATAGCCCCTGCCGAGGCCCTCCTTGTACCAGAGGAGGTCGGTCTCGACGCCGCAGACATGCCGCAGCACGTGCACGGCATCCAGGTCGCAGTTGGAGCCCCCGAACCGGACGACGGCGAACCTCATTCCCTGACCTCCACCTCGTAGCGGTGGATGACAGGGTTTGCAAGGAGGCGTTCGCACATCTGCCGGGCGAGCACCTCAGCGCCGGCACGGTCATCTGCCTCGAGCGTGATGGAAAAGAGCCGGGCCGTTGCGAGCCGGCTCGTGGCAAGGCCGAGGTTTGCAAGGGCATGCTGGATGGCCCGCGCCTCGGGGTCGAGGATCCCCGGTTTCAGGCTGATCCTCACTTCTACGTCGAAGTTCATCCTGTTCACTCTCCCGAGAAGACGGTCTTTGCCGCCTCGAACCGGTTCAGCGCTCCCGGTGTGATCCGCTCGGCGACGGCCGCATAGGTGGACATCACGTCCCCCTTGTCGAACCGGTACACGTCCTTGTCGAGGGACTGCTTCGTCTTTGCGTCCCAGAGCCGCATCGAGTCCATCGAGATCTCGTCACCGACGAGGATGTCTCCCTTGTACCGCCCGAACTCGAGCTTGAAGTCCACGAGGGTGATCCCGAGGCCCGCTAGGTAGGTCCTGAGGAGGTCGTTCACCCTGAGCGCCATCTTTCTCACGGTGAGGAGCTCCTCGCGGGTGACGAGGCCGAGGGCGAAGATGATGTCGTCGTTCACCATCGGGTCGTGCCGGCTGTCGTCCTTGTAGTCGAGCATGATCACGGTGGGGTTGAGGACGGCTCCTTCGGTGAAGGGGTACCGCTTCACGATGGACCCGGCCGCGACGTTTCTCACGATCACCTCGAGGGGGATCATCGTGAGCTTCCGGACGAGCATCGTCCGCCGGTCGAGCATGTGGATGTACTGGGTTTTCACCCCGTGGATCTCCAGGTACTCGAAGAAGAAGGCCGATACCGCGGCGTTGTACACGCCCTTCCCCTCGAGCACCGACATCTTCCCCCCGTCGAACGCGGTGATGTCGTCCCGGAACTCGACCGACACCTCGTCGGGGTTCCCCGTGAGGTACACCGACTTGGCCTTTCCCCGGTACAGCAGCGGGCCCTTCTTCACCTGGTATCCCCCCTGATCTGTTGCTCAAGGCGTCTGATAAGGGCTTCGATGGAGGGGTGGTACCACCCCTGCCTGATGAACTGCGGGTAGATGCAGAGGCGTTCCCTGAGGGTGGCGTCCCGCGCGACCCTCCTCAGCTCCTCGACTGCCGGCCAGGGGTGTTCCGGGTTTATGTAATCGGGGGTCACCGGTGAGACCCCGCCGAGGTCATCCACGCCGCATGGGATGAGGGCGGCGGCATCGGCGAGGTTGGGGGCGACCTGGATCGCGATGTCGGGCGGCAGGATATCCCTGGCGACCTGGATGGTAAGGCACATCTCTTCCATGGAGGGGACCGGTGAACCGGCC
>Ga0335071_10007522_pt1 | contig 11214 bp, 7 predicted proteins | sample Lox_Sample_15_FD_206724 | JGI IMG/M metagenome (GOLD analysis project Ga0335071, IMG submission 206724) | Soil microbial communities from Loxahatchee National Wildlife Refuge, Florida, United States - Lox_Sample_1.5 | ecosystem: Environmental > Terrestrial > Soil > Wetlands | place: USA: Florida...
TGCGTGCCTTCTCGGGGGTGCCGGCTGCCGAACCCGGACGAGGACCGAGCCTCGACGTGGCGCGGATCCTGGAGAGGAGCGCGGCCGCGCGCGGTGGGCTGGAGAGATGGCGCAAGGTCCGGACGATGGCCTGGAGCGGCCATGTGGAACGCACGGACGGATCGGGGCAGGGGATACCCTTCTTCTTCTACCAGAAGCGCCCCAACCTCACCCGCTTCGAAATCGTCGCCGACAAGGAGAAGGCGGTACGCGTGTTCGACGGCGAGCAGGGGTGGAAGCTGCGCCCCACCGCGGGCGGGCGACCGGAGGTTCAGCCCTACACCGACGAGGAGGGGCGTGCGGCACGGGATGCACTGGTCATCGACGGCCCGGTGCTCGACAGCAAGGCCAAGGGCGTGGACGTGGAGCTCGAGGGCCTGGACGAGGTCGAAGGTCGCAAGGCCTTCCGCCTGCGGGCCAGGCTGCCGTCCGGTACCACCGAGCGCGTGTGGATCGACGCAGAGACCTTCCTGGAGATCAAGTACGAACGCCCGGTGCGAGATGCCGCCGGCGGAGCCAGGGCCGTGGCGGTGTACCTGCGCAACTACAAGACCTTCGATGGGCTGCAGATCCCGTTCACGATCGAGACCGGCGTTCCCGGTGGTGGCCCGGTGGACAGGCTGGTGATCGACCGGATCGCGGTCGACGTGCCCTTGCCCGACGGGATGTTCGCCCGGCCCGGCCTGCGAACCTCACGGCGCGGCATCACGGTCGATACCCGTCTTCCCCCGCCGGGGCCGACGGCGCCGCCGGGAATGCGCACGCCTTCGACCTCGGCCGCTCCGGCGGACGGCGAGAGAGGACCCGCACCACGATGACCATCCGGGGGCTGGCCCGGGCGGCCGCGGGTCTCTTGGCGAGCGTGGGGCTGCCACCGGGGCCGGCGACGGCGCTGCCGTCCACTGCTCGATCGGGCGAGGGGGCTGGCGAGGCCATCTACCTGCGCGGCGTCCTCGGATCGGGGGCGCCGCTCGCCGGCGTCCGCGAGAACGGCCTGGCCACGGCAGGCGCCGACGCCGCCTGCGTCAACTGCCACCAGCGCAGCGGCCTCGGCACCGCCGAAGGGCGCCTCTCCATCCCGCCGATCACCGGTGACTTCCTCTTTCATTCGGGCGCGAACGGCGCCGGCGAGCCCGTGCTGCCGTACGTCGAGACGGCACGAGGCGGCCGCGAGCCCTACACCGAGGCGACCCTGGCGCGGGCCATCCGGGACGGCGTCGATCCGGAGGGCCGGCGACTCAACTACCTCATGCCGCGCTTTCCGCTCGCCGACGGGGACCTGGCGGCCCTCATCGCCTACCTCAAGGCACTCGGCGTGCGCCGGGTCCCTGGCGTGACCGAGGGGGTGCTGCACTTCGCCACCATCATCGCGCCGGATGCAGATCCGGTGAAGCGTCGCGGCGTGCTCGACGTGCTCGAGAACTTCTTCGCCAAGAAGAACCTGGCTCCCCTCAAGCCCAGCCCGGCGATGCTGACCTCCGGCAGGACCCAGTACGCGAAGAGCATGTACATGGCGAACCGGCGCTGGCAGTTGCACGTCTGGGAGCTGACCGGCCCGGCCTCGACCTGGCGGGCGCAGCTGGAGAAACGGCTGGCAGCCGAGCCCGTGTACGCGGTGCTGTCGGGACTCGGGGGCAGCAACTGGGTGCCGGTCCACGAGTTCTGCGAGCAGAACGCCATCCCCTGCCTGTTCCCCAATGTCGAGGTACCGGTGGTCGCCGAGCGCGATTTCTACCCGCTCTATTTCTCCAGGGGGGTGCTCCTCGAGGCCGATCTCGTCGCTCGGGCCATCCTCGAGCCGGGCCATGGGCCTCGCCTGCGCTCGGTGGAGCAGGTCTACCGGGCGGGTGACAGCGGCCGGGCGGCCGCCGAAGCCCTGGCATCGCAGCTAAGGCAGCACCGGGTGGCGGTGCACAGCACGGTCCTTCCCGCCGGCGCCCGGGGACGGGTCACCGATGCGCTCCAGAAGGCGGTACTCGGCAAGGGAGATGGCCACGAGGCGCTGGTGCTCTGGCTGCGCCCGGATGACCTCGCGGCGCTCGAACTGCTGCTGCCGGGCCAAAGAGCGGTGTACCTCTCGGGCCTCATGGGCGGGCTGGAGAAGGCGCCCCTGCCGCCAAGCTGGCGTGAGCACGCGCTCATGACCTACCCCTTCGATCTGCCCGATCGGCGCGGAGTTCGCCTCGACTACCCGCTGGGGTGGTTTGCTTTCGGCCGCATCCCGGTGGTTGCCGAACAGGTCCAGACCGATACCTACCTCGCCTGCAACCTGCTTGCCGACGTCCTGAACCGCATGGCCGACAACCTCGCTCGGCCCTATCTCGTCGAACAGCTGCAGATGCTCCTCGAGCACCGACTCATCACCGGCTACTACCCGCACCTCTCGCTGGCTTCCCAGCAACGGTTCGCATCCAAGGGGGGGTACCTGGCACGCTTTCGTGACCAGGCAGGCCCGGCCTTGGCGGCCGAGGGCGACTGGATCGTGCCCTGATCGGGAGACGGGCGGTGACTTCACGAATTGTCGCCCGATCAATGGAGCCCCGGAGGAGCGTTGCGGCGCAGTGGACAGCAACCCATAGCAAGCAGGCAACGGCGGGAAAGAGGGGGGTGGATGGTAACCAGCGCCAGGGTTCGGCCAATGACCTCGCACGTTCATCTCAAGTCGATAGACCGGTCGCGGCTCGGCCTGGCCCACGGCTTCACCCTGCTCGAGCTGCTCGTGGTCATGGTCATCATCGGCCTATTGGCCGGTTTCGTCGCGCCGCGTTACTTCGCCCAGGTCGGCAAGTCTCAGGTCAAGGTCGCCCGAGCGCAGATCGACGCCCTCGACAAGGCGCTCGATCAGTTTCGCCTCGACCTCGGGCGCTACCCGACCAGCGAGGAGGGGCTGCAGGCTCTCGTGGCCCAGCCGAACGGCGAGGCCAACTGGGCCGGACCGTACTTGAAGAAGGGCGTGCCGGCCGATCCCTGGGGCCGGCCCTACGTCTACCAGCAGCCGGGAACCCACGGCGGCGACTTCGACCTCTTCTCCTATGGCAAGGATGGCCGCGCGGGCGGCAGCGGCGAGGACGCCGACGTCACGAACTGGTGACGCATGCGCTTCCGCATCACCACCCTCGACAGCGGCCGGGGAGTCGCCATCCAGGAACTGGAGGCGCTCGACGAGGCCGACGCCCATCGCCAGGCCATCGCTCGCGGGCTGCGGGTCCTGACCGTACAGGCGGCACGCTTCCGGGGCTCGCGGCGCGCGCGCCTGTCGCTCGTCGCCTTCTCGAACGAGCTCGTCGCCCTCCTCGAGGCGGGCCTGTCCCTGGTCGAGGCCATCGATGCCCTGACCGAGAAGGAGCGCGACGAGTCGGTCCGTCACCTGCTCGAGGGCGTGCGCCGCCGGCTCTACGAGGGACAGAGCCTGTCGGTGGCCCTGGGCGAATTCCCCGGCAGCTTCCCCACCCTCTACGTGGCGACGGTGCGGGCCAGCGAGCGGAGCGGCGCCATTGCCGAGGCGCTCCGGCGCTTCGTGGCCTACCAGCAGCAGATCGACCTGCTGAAGAAGCGGCTCATCAACGCCTCCATCTACCCGGCCGTGCTGCTCGCCGCCGGGTCCCTGGTCCTCCTCTTCCTCCTCGCCTACGTCGTGCCGCGATTCTCCGGCATCTACGACGAGCTGGGGGGCGAGCTGCCGTTCGCCTCCAAGATGCTGATCCACTGGGGGCGGCTGCTCGAGGCGCACGGGCCGGTGGTGCTGGTCGGCTTTCTCGGCCTCGCCGCCCTGGCCGTCTACGGCGTGATGCGGCCCGGGTTCCGCGCCGGGGCCGGTCGCATCCTGGCGCGCATCCCCATGGTCGGGCACCGAGTTCAGCTCTACCAGCTGGCCCGCCTCTACCGCACGGTGGGGATGCTCCTGCGCGGCGGACTGCCGGTGGTGACCGCCTTCGAGATGACCCATGGCCTTCTGGCCGCGGCCGCCCGGCCCCGTCTCGCCGCCGCCACCCGCGCGGTCCGGGAGGGACGCTCCCTCACCGACGCGCTCGGCGCCCAGGCCCTGACCACACCGGTGGCCGACCGGATGCTCCGGGTGGGGGAGCGCAGCGGGAACATGGGGGAGATGATGGAGCGCATCGCCTCCTTCTACGACGAGGAGCTGTCGCGCTTCGTCGAGATCGCCACCCGCCTCATCGAGCCGGCCATGATGACCATCATCGGGCTCGTGATCGGGGTCATCGTCGTACTCATGTACTTCCCCATCTTCGAGCTGGCCGGGAGCGTGCGGTGACTGCGGCTCGCGACAGCCAGCCGGCCGAGACGGTCATCGAGCTGAGCCGCGTTCGCGAGAAGCTCGACCGCCAGGCGGAGCACGCCGAGGCGCCCGCCGACCTCTCCTCGCCCGAGCCGCGGGCCGGGCGGCGGCCACCGCTGGGCACGGCCCCGGAAGCGGCCGACGCGGTGGACGCCATCGAGATCGTCGAGCACCAGGAGAGCGTCGAAGGGGCACCGCCGACCGCCTCGCTCTCCGATGACGGGTTGCGCGCGGCGCTGGAAGAGGCGACGGCGAGCGGGCGCTCGCCCCTCGACGTGCTCGCCGAGACGACGGGCCTTTCCGGCGACGCCATGGCTCGCGCCCTGGGCGCAGCCCTGCGCTACCCGGTCCTCTCGAGCGCGGCGCTCATGGCGCTCGCCCCTGCCTTCGACCTGCTCGGGCCCGCCGAGGCCGCCCAGCGCGGCTGCGTGGTCGTTCGGCGTGGCGCCGAGGTGCTGGCCGTCATCGGCAACCCCTTCGACCTGGCCTTGCGCGGCTGGCTCGAACTCAAGATCCCCGAGAGCCCGTCCTGGCACCTGGCCGCGCCGGACGAGATCACCGCCTACATCGCCAAGTTCGAGCAGGACCTGCGGGCGATGGACGTGGCCGCGGTGACCGGCGAGGGCGAGAAGACCGCCGATGGGGCCGTGGAGAACCTGTCGCTCGCCACCATCAGTGCCGACACCAGCCCGGTGGTGAAGCTGGTGCACTCGACCGTGTACGACGCCCTGAAGGCCGGGGCGAGCGACATCCACCTCGAGACCCGCCCGGGCGGGCTGGCGGTCCGTTACCGCGTGGACGGCGTGCTGGTCCACGTCGTCACCCTGGGCGGGGCCGATCTCTGCGAGCAGGTCATCTCCCGCGTGAAGGTGATGAGCGAGCTGGACATCGCCGAGCGACGCGTGCCCCAGGACGGCCGCTTCCGGCTGGCGCTCCAGGGCAGGCCCATCGATTTCCGTGTCTCGGTCATGCCGAGCGTGCACGGCGAGGACGCGGTGCTCCGCATCCTCGACAAGCAGGCGCTGACCGACGAGCTGCAGGGGCTGCGCCTCGACGCCCTGGGCTTCGAGGGGGCGGTGGTGATGCGTCTGCGGCGGCTCTCGGAGTTGCCCTACGGCATGCTGCTCGTCACCGGCCCCACCGGAAGCGGCAAGACCACCACCCTCTACGCCGCCATCTCCGAGACCAACACCGGCCGCGACAAGATCGTCACCATCGAAGACCCGGTCGAGTACCAGCTGCCCGGGGTGCTGCAGATCCCGGTCAACGAGAAGAAGGGCCTCACCTTCGCTCGCGGCCTCCGGTCGATCCTCCGTCACGACCCCGACAAGATCATGGTCGGGGAGATCCGCGATCCGGAGACGGCGCAGATCGCCATCCAATCGGCGCTGACCGGTCATCTGGTGTTCACCACCGTCCACGCCAACAACGTCTTCGACGTTCTGGGCCGCTTTGCGCACATGGAGGTCGATGCCTACGCCTTCGTCTCGGCCTTGAACGGCATCCTGGCCCAGCGCCTGGTGCGGATCGTCTGCGAGCAGTGCGCCGAGCCGGCACAGCCGACCCCCGAGTTCCTCGGCCAGTCTGGGCTATCGCCGGCGGCGGTCAGGGACTGGACCTTCCGCGGCGGCCGGGGCTGCGCCCACTGCCGCGGGACGGGCTACAAGGGCCGGCGGGCCATCGGCGAGCTCCTCGTTCTGAACGACGAGCTGCGCGAGGCGATCGTCGCGCGCGCGCCCGCCCGCCGCCTGAAGGAACTCGCCCTGGCCGGTGGCTCGAAGCTCATGCGCACCGCCGCGCTCGAACTCGTGCAGCACGGCGTCACCACCCTCCTGGAGGCGAACCGTGTCACGGCCCTGGCGTGACGAGGTCGCCATCTACCTCGCGCCTCGCAGGCTGGCGCTGGTGCGCCGCGGCGGGCTGCGGCGGCGCGTGCTGGCCGCGGCCGAAGTGCCCGTGCCGGCCGGCCCCGCCGCCGACCTGGGACCCCTCTTCACCCGCCTCGGCGAGGTTCTGGCCGATTCCACCTGGCACCGCGCCAGCGTCCGGGCGGTGGTGGCAGACCACCCGTGGGCTCGCTACGTGGTGGTCCCGTGGCTGGACTCCCGGCTCGGCGCCTCGGCCCGCCTGGCACACGCCCGCTACCTGTTGGGTGACACCTACGGCGATGCCGTCGCCGACTGGGCGGTGACATTGTCCGAGGCCCCGCCCGGCCGCTCTTGCGTCGCCTGCGCCATGCCGCCCGGGCTGCGAAGCAGCCTGGAGGACGCACTCGCCCCTGCCGAGCTCGCCCTCCTCTCGCTCAGGCCCCGGCTGGTCGTGGCGTTCAACGCCTGGCGCCGCCACCTGCCGGCGAACGACGCCTGGTTCGTGAGCCTCGACGACGGCTCACTCTCGGCGGTGCACCTTCGCCAGGGTGCCTGGGACCGCGTCCACATGGCGCGCCTCTCCCCCGACTGGGCGCTCGAGCTCGAGAGGTTGCAGGCCTTCGCCCGGCTGACCCGGGATGCCAAAGGGTCCGGGCGGATGTTCGTCGATGGACCGGCCTGGATGAGGCGAAAGGTCGGCGGAAGCAACGGACTCGAGTGGCTTACCGAAGGGGAGGGCGACGAAGAGCCGGGCACCCCCGGCGGCGAGCTGGCGCTGCTCCGGAGGGTGAACGCGTGACGGGCCGCGCTCGACCGGTCCGGCTGGACTTCGTCGCCCCCGTCCACGGGGCACCGCTCGCCGGTGCCGTGCTCCTCGCCCTCGGCCTCGCGGCCACGGTGGTGCTCGGGCTGGCCTTCGAGGGCGCGCTCACCGAGCGCGGGCGGCTCGACGCCGCCCTCGGGGCGAAGGCCCCGCCACGACAATCCGCCCCCACCCCCGAGGCGCTGAAGCGCGCCGCCGAGTCGGCCGCCGTCGAGCGCGAGCTGGCCGTCCCCTGGACCCGGCTCCTCGCCGAGTTGGAGGGCGCCGCCCGCGACAGTGCGACCAGCGTCGCGTTGCTCCAGGTCGAGCCCGACGCGGCCAAGCAGCTCGTGCGGATCACGGCCGAGGTGCGGGCCCTGCCCGATGCCCTCGCCTATCTGAAGCGCCTGCAGAAGAGCGCAGTCCTGGCTCACCCGATGCTGGAGAGCCACGAGCGGCGCAAGGACGATCCGGAGCATCCCTTGCGCATCAAGCTCTCGGCGGAGTGGCACACGTGAGCGCCGCGCCCGAGATGGCCCGGGCGCTTCCTCCGCCCGCTGCGCCGGCACCGCCCCCGGCGCGGGCCGGCCGTGCCGGTTCGCCGCCGATCGCCCGGCGACTGGCGGCGCAGATCCGGGTCGTCTGGCTGCCGCGGGTTGCCTGGAGCGTCCACCGGACCGGCCGGGTGGGGCTCTTGGGCATCGCCCTGCTCCTCGCCTCGGCACTGTTCTTCTTCACGACGCACCTCCGGGTGGTGGGCGAGGTCGAGGCGATGCGGGCCGAACTCGCGGCCGCGGAAGGGAAGCTGCACACCGTTGCCCGGGAGCCGGTCGGGGAGCGCGCTCCCACGGCGCGGGCGCTGCCGGCCCGGGCCGAGCTCCCTGCCATCCTGCGCCAGCTCTTCAACAAGGCCACCCAGGCCAAGCTCGCCGTCGACACCGGCAAGTACGAGGTCAAGGTCAGCCAGGGCAGCAGCGTGGTCCGCTACCACGTCGCCTTCCCGGTCAGCGGGCCCTACCCGCAGATCCGTGCCTTCCTGGACAACACCCTCCTCACCATGCCGGCGGTAGCCCTGACCGAACTGTCCCTCGAGCGCAAGACCATCGGCGACGGCGAGGTCGAAGCCCAGATCGAGATGACTGTCTACACCGCTCCGGCCGGCGCAGAGGCGCCGGGAGCGCGGTCCGCCCCGGCGGGGGCCGGGCCGGCGCTGCCGGCATCCGTGCCGCCGGTCGGACGCGGGGCCGAGGCGGCCCGAGCCGCCGGGAGTGGCCCGGAGGCGAAGGCGAGCTCCGATCGAGTGGTCGCCCCCAGCCACGCCTCGGCACTCTTCGCGCAGCACACCTGGACGGTGCTGGCGCCACAGCCGGTCCCGCCTCCGGCTCCCCCGCCCCCACCGCCGCCCCCGCCCACCGCGCCGCCCTTTCCATACACCTTCGTGGGCAGCTTCGCCCCCGGGAGCGACCCGCCGGTGTTCTTCCTGTCCCGGGGCGACCGCGTCTTCAACGTCCGCATCGGCGACGTCCTCGAGGGCGTTTACCAGCTGGAAAGTGCCGCCGCCGGGCAGCTCGTCTTCGTCTATCTCCCGCTCAACATTCGCCAGAACATCCAGGCCGGAGCATCCAAGTGAGGCCAATTGCCCGATCGACCTACATCGTGCTGCTGTTCACCCTGAGCGCGGGCTGCGCCGCCGATCGCCTGCAGCGCGAGGGGGTCCAGGCCTTTCGGCAAGGCGCCTACGAGGAGGCCATCGCCAGCCTCGATGAGGCGGTGAAGAAGGACCCCTCGAACCTGGAGCTTCGGCTCGAGCTGCGCACCCTCCGGGAGACGGCCGTGCAGCAGCTCATCGCTGTCGCCGACCGGGCGCGCGGGGGCGGCGACGACGATGGCGCGGCCCGGACCTACCGGCGCGTGCTGGCCATCGAGCCGAGCAACGATCGAGCGCTGCACGGGCTGGAGGCCGTGGACGCCGACCGGCGCCACGCGGCCCGGATCGCCAAGGCCGCGCAGCTTCTGGCGGCGAAGAAGCTCGACGCCGCCGAGACCGAGGTGCGGGCCGTGCTGGCGGAGGATCCCGGCTACGATTCCGCCAACGCGCTGCTCTCCAAGATCGACCTGGCGCGCGGCCCCATGGGCACGATCCCCCGGCTCAAGACCCGAGACGAGCGGCCGGTGACGCTCCAGTTTCGCGACGCGCCGACCAAGGTGGTCTTCGAGGCGCTGGCGCGCCAGACCGGTCTCAACTTCGTCTTCGACAAGGACGTGAAGGCCGACGCCAAGACCACCATCTTCGTGAACCAGGTGCCGGTCGAGCAGGCCATCGATCTCATCCTGGTGCAGGGCCAGCTGGCCCGCCAGGTCCTCTCCGACAACGTGGTCCTCATCTACCCGGACACGCCGGCCAAGCAGAAGGACTACCGGGACGAGATCGTCCATGCCTTCTACCTGACCAACGCGGCACCGAAGGACGTGGAGTCGCTGCTCAAGACCGTGCTGGGCGTGAAGACCCTGTTCGTCGACGAGCGCTCGGGCACGGTGGTGATGCGGGACACCCCCGAGCACGTGCGCATGGCCGAGAAGCTGGTGGCCTCGCTGGACGTGGCCGAGCCAGAAGTGATCATGGAGGTCGAGGTCCTGGAGGTGAGCCACAGCCTGGCCCAGCAGCTGGGCATCAACTACCCGAGCAACGTCAGCCTCTCGGCCACCCGGCCGAACAACAGCACCGGGACCAGCACTGCCTCCGGCAGCGCCGGAGGCCTCGTCCTCTCCGATCTCGCCAAGCAGAGCGCCAACACCCTCGCCCTCTCGGCCATCGGCATCAGCGTCGATCTCCTGAAGACCATCGGCGACACCAACGTGCTCTCCAGCCCCCGGATCCGGGCGCGCAACAAGGAGAAGGCCAAGATCCTGGTCGGGAACCGCCTGCCGGTGGTGACCTCCGGAACGAGCGCCACCGTCGGCGGAGCGTTCTCCACGAGCAACGTCCAGTACATCGACGTCGGCCTGACGCTCGAGGTCCAGCCGACCATCCACAACGACGGCAACGTGGCCATCAAGGTCTCCCTCGAGGTGAGCTCGATCGTCAAGCAGATCAACGTGCCCATCGGCAACGGCGGCACCACGCTCGCCTACCAGATCGGCACTCGAAACGCCTCCACCTTGCTCGAGCTCAAGGATGGCGAGACGCAGGTTCTGGCCGGACTCATCCAGGACAGCGACCAGCGCAGCATGGCCGGCATCCCGGGCCTGTCCGACCTGCCTCTCCTCGGGCGCCTCTTCGGCTCGAACGGCAAGAACCGGGACAAGAGCGAGGTGGTGCTCTCCATCACGCCGCGCATCGTCCGCACCCAGCCGCGCCCCTCGAGCGAGACCACCGAGTTCTGGTACGGCAGCGAATCGCAGATCCGCTCAGCGCCACTCGGGGGCGGCGGGAGCGAGGGCTCGACGCCCGTGCCGCCGGGCATCCCGCCACCCGGGGTCCCGCCCCAGGCACCTCCGGGCGCCGCGTCGCCTGCCCCGGGGGGAGTGTCCTTCGCACCCGGCAGCGCGGTGGAAAGCGCTCCTGGCCCCCCGCCGCCCAGTGGCCCGCGCCCCCTGCCGTCGCGGATCGATTCTGCCGCACGACCACCACCGCCTCCCCCCCCGGCCCCGGATGCGAACACCGCCCCGGGTGGCAAGTCGGGCGACGCGAGCACCCCGCCTGCCACCACCGGGGCCTCGCCGGCCGGCGCCGCCTCGGCCGCCGCCCCTCTGCAGGGGGCCAAGGCCGGCAATTCCGGGGGTCCCGCCAATCCGGCAACTCCCGGAGACGCCGCCTCCGGTGGCGGGGCGGAACAGGCCAAGGCGACGCCCGGCACCAAGTCCGTGGACGCCACGATGGCCGACGCATCCGATGGGGGCGGGGGTGCGCACTTCGGCGCCGCCGACGGCCGGCCCAGGGTGACGGTCGAGGGCCCGGAGACGGCCAAGGTCGGCGAAGAGGTCAGCGTTTCGGTGAAGCTCGCCTCGACCTCGCCGCTGGGACGGATCCGCACTCAGGTGGGCTTCGATGCCTCGGCCTTGCAGCTCGTCAGCGCCGAGCCAGGCGACCTGGCCTCTTCCGCCGAGAACCCCAAGATCGAGACCAAGCCGGGCGGTGTGCAGCTCGACCTCGCCGGCGGCGACGGAGCCCCGGTGTCCGGGGGCGGGGCTCTCCTCGACCTGCGCTT
>Ga0335071_10007523_pt1 | contig 11213 bp, 9 predicted proteins | sample Lox_Sample_15_FD_206724 | JGI IMG/M metagenome (GOLD analysis project Ga0335071, IMG submission 206724) | Soil microbial communities from Loxahatchee National Wildlife Refuge, Florida, United States - Lox_Sample_1.5 | ecosystem: Environmental > Terrestrial > Soil > Wetlands | place: USA: Florida...
GTCCTTTTTTACGAGCGGCATTACGGCAAGCTTAACCGGTGCCAGGCAAGCCGGCAGCCTGAGGACAACCCTGGTATCTTTCGTTCCGTCTTCCCTGGTGAGCTCCTCCTCGGAATAGGAAGCGGAAATGACCTGCAGGAACATCCTGTCGACGCCGATCGAAGTCTCGATCACGTAAGGAACATACGATTCGTTTTTCTCAGGATCAAAATACTGCATTTTCTTGCCGCTGTACTGCTGGTGCGACTTGAGGTCGAAATCTGTTCTAGAGTGAATTCCTTCCACTTCCTTGAACCCGAAGGGGAATTTGAATTCAATGTCGCAGGCGGCGTTTGCATAATGTGCCAGTTTCTCATGGTCGTGGAACCTGTAATTTGCCGCCCCGAAACCAAGAGACTGGTGCCATTTCATCCTTGTCTCCTTCCAGTGCCTGAACCACTCAAGCTCGGTTCCGGGAGTAACGAAAAACTGCATCTCCATCTGCTCGAACTCCCTCATCCTGAAGATGAACTGGCGGGCAACGATCTCGTTCCTGAAGGCCTTGCCTATCTGGGCTATGCCAAAGGGAACCTTCATCCTGCCGCTTTTCTGTACGTTCAGGAAGTTCACGAAGATACCCTGTGCTGTTTCGGGGCGCAGGTAGATCTTCATGGCCCCGTCGGCAGTTGATCCCATCTCTGTCGAGAACATAAGGTTGAACTGCCTTACATCGGTCCAGTTCCTTGTACCTGAAATCGGGCATACGATCTCGTTGTCGACGATTATCTGCTTAAGTTCGGCAAGGTTGGTCTCGTTCATCGCTTTCCGGAATCGTTCATGAACCTCGTCCATCTTCGCCTGGTTTGCCATCACCCTCGGGTTCGTCTCCCTGAATTTTTTTTCATCAAAGGCTTCTCCGAACCTCTCCCTTGCCTTGTCAACCTCCTTTGTGATTTTTTCTTCGATTTTAGCGAGATGCTCCTCGATAAGCACATCGGCACGGTATCTTTTCTTGGAATCCTTGTTATCTATAAGCGGATCGTTGAATGCATCGACATGACCACTGGCTTTCCAGATTGTGGGGTGCATGAATATTGCAGAATCGATCCCGACGACGTTATCGTGCATAAGAACCATGGAATCCCACCAGTACTTCTTGATATTGTTCTTCAGCTCGGCACCGTACTGGCCATAGTCGTAAACAGCACTAAGCCCGTCGTAAATTTCGCTCGACTGGAACACATAACCATATTCCTTGCAGTGCGATACCAGCTTTTTAAATGTATCTTCAAGAGCCATAATGTTCTGAATTAGATTATAAACGGAAGGCAAAAGTAATCGAAAATCTTAATTTTAGCAATCTGCAGCCCGACACGAAGAGAAGATATTGTATCTTTACAACCCAATTTGAATTAACGCCATGAAGAAACGGACAGACTTTCTTGTGATCGGGTCCGGTATAGCGGGTCTTAATTTTGCGCTTAAAGCAGCAAAATACGGCAAGGTATGTATTGTTACAAAATCCACCCTCGAAGAATCAAATACCAGGTATGCGCAGGGGGGCATTGCTGCTGTATTTGCCGAGCCCGACAATTATGAAAAGCATGTCCAGGACACGCTCATAGCCGGCGACGGATTCTGCAACGAGGAAGTGGTCAGGATGGTGGTGGAGGAGGCTCCGGAGAGAATCAAGGACCTGATAGACCTGGGAGTTTCATTCGATAAGAAACCCGACGGAACATACGACCTGGCGAGAGAGGGAGGACATACCGAGCACAGGATCCTGCATCATAAGGACAATACGGGTGAAGCTATTGAAAAAGTTCTGACCGAGAGGGTGAGGAAAAACAGGAATATCGAGATTTTTGAAAATCATTTTGCAATTGAGATACTTACCCAGCATCACCTGGGAGCAGAGATAAAGAAAAACTTCCCCGGGGTCAACTGTTTCGGTGCTTATGTTGCAGACCTGGTAAATCCTAAAGTCATTACCTTTCTTTCCAGGATAACCGTAATGGCGACAGGTGGGGCAGGTAATGTCTACCAGACAACCACGAACCCTGAAATAGCTACCGGCGATGGAGTTGCTATGGTTTACAGGGCAAAGGGAGCGATTGAAAACATGGAGTTCATACAGTTCCATCCTACGTCACTTTATGATCCGAACAGCAGGCCATCTTTCCTTATAACAGAAGCTTTGAGAGGCTATGGGGCCGTACTGAAAAACCTGCGTGGCGAGAAGTTCATGAACAGGTACGACAGCAGGGGATCGCTTGCCCCGAGGGACATTACGGCAAGAGCCATCGACAACGAGATGAAAATATGGGGCGACGATCATGTATGGCTCGACTGTACCCATCTTGAAGCCGATGGACTCAAATATCACTTCCCTAATATTTACGAACACTGCCTTACAAGGGGGGTAGACATTACAAATGATATGATTCCTGTTGTTCCGGCGGTGCACTATTGCTGCGGAGGTATAAAGGTCGACCTCGACGGGCAGAGTACGATAAACCGTCTTTATTCCCTGGGCGAAGCGTCATCCACGGGGCTTCACGGCGCAAACCGCCTTGCTTCAAACTCCCTCATAGAAGCAGCAGTCTACTCGCACAGGGCAGCCATTCATGCCGGCGAACGCCTGAAGGATCTCACGTTCGAGGAAAAAATCCCTGACTGGGATTACAAGGGAACAACCCATCTCGAGGAGATGGTCCTTGTTACCCAGAATTTCAGGGAGGTCCAGATGATTATGAGCAATTATGTCGGTATCGTCAGGTCCGATCTGAGGCTTGAAAGGGCCCTGACCAGGCTGGAGATCATCTACAAGGAGACCGAAAGCCTTTATAAGCGGTCCCTGATTTCAAAGAAGATATGCGAGCTGAGGAATCTTATAAATGTCGGATATATAATTATCAAGATGGCCAGGAACAGGAGGGAAAGCATAGGCCTTCATTATTCGATCGACTATCCCAAGAAAGCCACTTCAGGATCCGAATTCTGACATTAATGAAGCACCTCTCTAATTCATTTACAGGAAAAAACGCCTTGTGGCGCTATGTGGTTCTTTTATCTGCAATATTCCTTTCAACCAATATAATCGGAGGAATCCCGGTTATAGTGGCCATGGTTATCAAATCGTTTAACGATCCTGCAGCCATTACAAGTTTTTCGGCAAACACATCGAACTTCAGCCTGCTTGGCTTCGACCTTAACCTCATCCTGGTAATGATGCTCTTCCCTTTTCTTGTCGGACTGCTTACATTTATTTTACTTGTTAAACCGCTTCATTCAAGGACATTCAGGCAGACAATAACGGGCGCACCAGGGTTCAGATGGTCGAGGGTTTTTGTTTCAGCTTTTCTATGGTTGATTCTTTCAGTCATCTATTTTGTAATATATAAGGCGGCAGAACCATCGAACTTCAGGCTTAACAATTCCAGTATTACCCTGCTCTGGCTGGCCGTAATATCGGTTGTACTGATTCCTTTCCAGGCGCTTTTTGAAGAGGTGATATTCAGGGGATACCTTATCCAGGGATTCACATCCCTGTCGAAGAAGGTTGGCATCGGTTCACCCGCTTTGTTTTCGGTGATCGTCACATCGGTCCTTTTTGGTATTATGCATTCCTGGAACCCTGAGATCAGGGAATACGGGTTCTTTACCATGATACCGCAGTATATTCTATTCGGACTTTTATTCGGTCTTACAACAGTTTACGACGGGGGGATCGAGATCGCTGCCGGGGCGCATGCCGCCAATAATGTTTTCCTGAGCGTTTTTATAACCAACTCTTCATCCGCTCTTCAGACCCCGGCGCTTTATGAGCAGATAAATATCAGGCCATGGGTTGAATTCTGGGCACTCGTTGTGACATCAGCTGTATTCTTCGCCGCAATGGCGCTGATATTTAAATGGAAGGATTTCAGCGGGCTGCTGAAGCCGGTAAAGGAAGAAAAGGCTTCAGACAGGGTAGACGGCAGTATGGTCATCTGACCTCACATCACCCCAGTTTTTACGGATATCTTCAAGCATCATCCTGATTTCATCAGGGTCGGTTGTTGTTAGCAGTTTCAGCCTTGTCTCTTTGAAATGCGACAGACCTTTGAAGTAGTTTGAGAGATGGCGCCTCATTTCGAATATCCCTCGTGAACCGGTTTTATATGATAGAGATTCGTCGAGATGGATCAGGGCAAGATCCACCTTTTCGCTGACGGTCGGTTCGGGCAGCAGCTCACCTGTGTCGAGAAAATGCCTGATGTCCCTGAATATCCAGGGCCGTCCTACGGTGGCCCGGCCGATCATTATTGCATCAACGCCATACCTGTCGAAATAATCCTTTGCTTTTTCCGGACCGTCGATGTCGCCGTTACCGATTACGGGGATGTGCATCCTTGGGTTGTTCTTCACTTCACCGATCAGAGTCCAGTCGGCCGAACCTTTATAAAGCTGCGACCTGGTGCGTCCATGTATTGTCAAAGCCTGTATCCCTGTATCCTGCAGCATTTCAGCCACCTCGACAATGTTCCGACTTTCGTCATCCCACCCGAGTCTCGTTTTGACTGTCACAGGCAGCTTAACTGCACCGACGATCGCCCTTGTCATTTCAAGCATCAGGGGAATATTCCTTAGCATACCTGCTCCGGCGCCCCTGTTTGCTATTTTCTTCACCGGGCAGCCGAAGTTGATATCTATCAGGTCGGGGCCGGCAGCTTCAGCAATGTGAGCCGCCTCCACCATGGCTTCAGTAAGATGCCCGTAAAGCTGGATGCCCATTGGTCTTTCGAAATCGAATATATCAAGCTTCCTTACACTTTTTTCCCCATCGCGGATAAGTCCGTCGGAAGAAATAAACTCAGTGTACATGAAATCGGCCCCGAATTTCTTGCAAACCTTCCGGAACGACGGATCGGTTATATCCTCCATTGGTGCCAGGAAAAGCGGCCTGTCCCTCAGTGTTATGTTCCCTATTTTCAACGAGGTTTTATTAATCGGGGTTAATGTCTAACTTTGGCGCAAAATTAATAAAATGACCGATATGGCCCGGTATATGAAATTTAATGATCAGCCGCCGCTACTCAGGCTGCTCATTGCCTTCAGTATCGTGGTTGTTGCCGGCACTCTGTTTTTCTGGTTTTTCCTTTATGCAGGTTCAGTGTTCATGGGTGTCACACCCGCGAGGATGATCCAGCTTCCCGGCGGGGTGGCCGATGAGCAGGCAGAGATAATTATTAAATATCTGCAGTTTTCCCAGCATGTAGGTGTCTTTCTGTTGCCTGCAATAATTACCGGATGGATGTTCAGCAGCAGGGGATTTTCTGTACTTGGACTTGGAAGACACCCGTTACCTTCCGGCATTGTACTGGTTGTTCTTGCGGGATTAATAATAATACCTGTAATAGACTTTACTTCTGCAATCAATTCAAAACTGGTGCTGCACGGTTCACTTTCCGGAGTGCAGGAGTGGATAAGAGCCAGGGAAGACACTGCCTCGAAACTTACCGGTGTACTTGTCAGCTCCGAGGGAATGCCGTCGCTGCTGGTGAACTATTTTCTGATTGCAATCTTGCCTGCAATCAGCGAGGAGATGCTTTTCAGGGGTATTCTGCAGAAGTTGCTGAATGACCTGTTCAGGTCAGGTCATGCAGCAGTATGGGTTACAGCGATTATCTTCAGTTCAATTCATTTGCAGTTCTTTGGATTCCTGCCCAGGCTGATTCTCGGGTTGCTATTTGGATACCTGTTTTACTGGAGCGGGAACCTGTGGTACCCGGTAACGGCACATTTTGTAAACAATGCAATTCCCGTGACAATTGCATATTTTTCCGGGAACAATCAGGTTACCGGAGCAGGGGAGGTGAAAAGCTTAAGCTTTCTCTTTATGGCCGGGGCATCTTCCGTGGTGGTGGCAGTAATACTTTATTTTTTCAGGAAACTCTATTCAGGAAATTCCGCAGCTCCTTCATCAGGAGCCACAGTATCGAATGCGGGAGACAATACCTGATCCTGTTCCTCCCCGTTTTTCTCAAGTTCATTTTTTCTGAAGAAATAGACCAGCCCGTATTCTTCGCATTTCTTCCTTTTTTCAGCCTCGGGCAGTTCTGAAAAATGTGATTCGACGTCATTCCAGATATTCAGTATAAGGGCATCGGCTTCGTGCCTGAGTTCACTGTTCTTTGAAGAGTATTCAAGAGTTCTTTTTGTAATTGTTGCATGGAAGTTAAGGGCGTCGATATATTGTTCGAACCTGACCTTTACCACGGCGATTGTGGGATTTGTTATCGGACTGCCTCCTTTTTTTATCCTGAATTCTTCACCTTCAATGATCCTCCTGCCCCAGCTGAGAAGTTCATTTTCAGTATTGAGGGCTGGTACGGTTGAGTCATTCGTGGCAATACCATAATAGGCCCTTGTTTCGGCCGGAAGGTCGCCCCTGTATATTGCCATATTCATCACCCTTACAAAATGAGTGAGATAGATTCTCGCTTTCCTGACAATCTCGTTATAGCTTTTGCTTTTTTTATCACGCGAGGCCTGCGATTGTCTTTGAAGATGAATATTCTGTTCAAACTGCGGGAGAAATCTTTGAAGCTGCACAAGGCTCTTTGGCGAGAAGGCCAGCTTATGCGGAGGCATCTCCCTGCCGGTCTCAAGGGCTGTTTTAAGGGCCCTGATCCTGGCACTATCGGTGTTGGGCAGACGACGGTAAGGCATTTCAGGATTGTTGAAAAACTGTTAATAACAGGTACGAATATAATGATATTTTGTTAATATCAAAGACTATTCGCAATTTTTATCGCTGAAAATGAGATAGCTGAAATTAAATGCAGAATATTACCGACAGATACGGTAAGCTTGTGAATAACCTGACCCCGGTCAGAGGTTCTTTAGCTTTAATTCTTTCTTCCGGACCTTTTTTGCGAGCGACTGGATGGATTCCTCCGATACCAGTTTGAAGATCTTTTTTCTTACCGGTGCATATTTCTCATGCAGGGGGCATGGATTATTTTCGTTGCAGTTTTTAAGACCAAACCCGCAACTTGAAAACGACCTGTTTCCTTCGACGGAAATAATCAGCCTTTCGAGGGTAAGATCCGGTTTCCCGGTTTCAAAATAAAATCCCCCGCCCTTTCCCTTTACAGATTCCACAAATCCCGCCCTGACAAGCCTCTGCAGGATTTTAGCCGTGAAAAACTGTGGCGCTTCTATCTCCCTGGCTATCTCAATAGTCCCGGGCCGTTTCCCTTTCAGGTTCTGAAGCTGGACATACACCAGGCTTCTCAGGGCATACTGTGTCTCCTTGTTGAACATAAAAGTGGCTAAAAATAATATTTACAACAAAGCTAAATAAAAATTATCAAAATACCAAAAGACCATATTGTCTTATAATGGATGTTTATATATCTTTGCACCAGATTCATAAAAATATTTAAAATTACGACAGACATTATGAAAACTGCAACTGAGAATCTCGAAAATGATCATGTCTACATATTGCAGCTTATTGCCGTGATGGAAAAGATGACCAGGATTGATCCGCCGGAAACGGACCATATTGAGATGGTCGTTGATATAATCAGGAATTTTGCAGACGGGATACACCATGCCAAGGAAGAAAACCTGTTATTCAGGGAGCTTGGAAACAAGGGCCTTTCACCCCAGCAGGGACCCGTGGCCGTGATGCTTCACGAGCATGAAGAGGGCCGCAACCTCGTCAGGGGAATTGCAGATAATCTCAAGCGATATATGGAAGGTGAAAAAGGGGCGCTTATGCTTGTCTATTCCAGCATGCTGGGTTATTCCGGTCTGCTCCGGAACCATATTGCAAAAGAGAACAATATCCTGTTCAGGATGGCCGACAGGGTGCTTTCATCTGAGGAGCAGGAGTCGCTTCTTGCGAAATTTGAACAGGTCGAAAACCCATCAGGGAAAGGCCTTAAAGCCACCGATTATGTGTCAATGGTACTTGAACTTGCTGCCAGATATCCCGCGGACTGAAACTGACAAATAATTTTTATTATTGGTTGTTACATAATTTCAGGGTTATTACCTTAGTGCTTTTAAGTACCACGGTAATTTAACCCAGAAAATATGTTCAAAAGTGAAGTTTATTCAGCAAGGAGGAAAAAGCTCCATAATATGATAAAATCGGGTATCGGCCTTTTCATCGGCAATGTCGATTCGCCCATGAACTATCCCGGCAACCAGTTTCATTTCAGGCAGGACAGCAGCTTCCTGTACTTCTTCGGTCTGGACCTCCAGGGATTTGCCGCTGTAATGGACTTCGATTCAGGAGAGGATCTTCTGTTCGGCAACGATTTCGATATGGACGACATCATCTGGATGGGCCCGCAGCCCCTCGTAAAAGATCTTGCACTTAAATGCGGAATCACAAAATCCTTTTCCCTGAAAGAGCTCGAAACGAAGGTAAAGGCTGCTGTTGAAGGCGGACGAAAGATACATTTCCTTCCCCCCTACAGGGGAGAAACAAAAATGACGCTCGGCTCGCTGCTGAAGGAGAATCCCTGTCAGATGAAAACTCTCTCCTCCGTGGACCTTATAAAAGCCGTTGTCGCCCTCAGATCGGTAAAGGAGAACATCGAGATTGATGAGATTGAAAAGGCCGTCAGCATAACCGGGGAAATGCAGGTTGCTGCAATGAAAATGTGCAAGCCCGGAGCGCGGGAACAGGAGATATTCGGTGCAGTTGAAGGGATTTCCTGGGCAAAAGGTTCAGGTCCTTCTTTCCCGTCGATCATAAGCATCAATGGCCAGACACTCCATAACCACCTGCATTGCAATATTCTGAGGGAGGGGAGACTGATGGTAACGGATTGCGGAGCAGAAACCGATCTTCATTATGCCGGTGATATAACCCGCACTACACCGGTGGGTGGAAAATTCAACGACCGGCAAAGGGACATTTATGAAGCTGTGCTGAAAGCAAATACTCAGGCGATCCAGGCAGCAGGTCCGGGTAAGTCGAACAGGGATCTTCATTTCATCGCGTGTCGTGCCCTGGCCTCGTCACTTAAAGAGATAGGCCTGATGAATGGCGATATTGATGAAATTGTCAGTGACGGCGCTCACGCCTTGTTCATGCCCCACGGCCTCGGGCACATGCTCGGACTTGATGTTCACGACATGGAATCGCTGGGAGAAGACTATGTCGGCTATAACAGTGATGTGAAAAGGAGCGACCAGTTCGGTCTTGCATTCCTGAGATTTGCACTGCCGCTTCAGCCCGGCCATGTATTTACTATAGAACCGGGCTGCTATTTTATCCCGGAGCTGATAGATCAGTGGAGGGCCGCTGGAAAGTTCACCAGGTTTATCAATTACGAAATGCTGGAAGGGTTCAGGGACTTTGGAGGGGTGAGAATAGAGGATGATATTCTGATCACACCAAAAGGAGCAAGAGTACTGGGGAACCCCATCCCTAAAACGATTTCCGAGGTAGAATCAATCTGTTCCTAGCTTTCAGAAAGCCTTGTAATACTCCCTGTTCATCCTGGCGATATTCGTCAGCTTTATCTGTTTCGGGCATTCAGCTTCGCATGAACCGCTGTTTGAACAGTTTCCGAAGCCAAGCTCGTCCATCTTTTCGACCATTGCCCTTACCCTGTCTTTTGCCTCGACTCTTCCCTGCGGGAGCAAAGCGAACTGCGAGATCTTTGCCGAAAGGAACAGCATCGCGGATGCGTTTTTGCATGCAGCTACGCAGGCACCGCAACCGATGCATATAGCTGAGTCAAAAGCAGAATCTGAATTTTTCTTGGGTATTTTTGTCGTATTCGCTTCAGGAGCTGATCCGGTATTTATTGAAATAAAACCTCCGGCTATCTGAATCTTGTCAAATGCGCTCCTGTCTACAATAAGGTCCCTAATCACCGGGAATGGCTTTGCCCTCCATGGTTCGATCCATACAGTCTGGCCATCGTTGAAGAACCTCATTGAAAGATGGCAGGTTGTAACAGCCGCGACGGGCCCGTGAGGATGGCCGTTTATATACATGCCGCACGACCCGCAGATACCTTCACGACAGTCGTGATCAAAGGCAACCGGCTCTTTTCCTTCCTCTGCAAGCTTTTTATTAAGGGCATCAAGCATTTCGAGGAATGCCATTTCGGGCGAGACATTGTCCATTTTGTAGGTCTCGAACCTTCCCTTTGATGCCGCATTCTTCTGCCGCCAGATCTTTAAAGTAAGTTTCATAAGCTACTGATTATTTAAAGTCCTTCAGTCGTGAAGTCGTGTGGTGATAAAGTTTCCATCTGACCACGGGACCCCGGATACGGGACTATTTATAACTCCTCTCTTTAAGTTCAACAAATTCGAATTTCAGCTCTTCCCTGTGAAGTATGTGTTCCCTGCCCTCACCTGCATATTCCCATGCCGCGACATATGCAAAATCGCTGTCATTTCGTTTTGCTTCACCCTCGGGCGTCTGATATTCTTCCCTGAAATGTGCCCCGCACGACTCTTTCCTGTTGAGGGCATCGGTTATCAGAAGGTCGGCAAGCTCGAAGAAGTCAGCGACCCTTCCTGCCTTTTCAAGATCCATGTTCAGTTCCATCCTTGTTCCGGGTATCTTCACATCCCTCCAGAATTCATCCTTCAGCTCGCGCACAAGTGACTGTGCTTTTTTCAGTCCTTCCTCGTTCCTGACCATTCCCACATAGTCCCACATAATTTTTCCAAGACGTTTGTGGAAAGATGCTGCAGTCTGATGGCCATTGATCGATAATAGCTTTTCAAGCCGTTCAACAGCTGTTTTTTCCGCCTCTGCAAATTCGGCAGTTCCGGTCGTAATTCTCGGAACCCTTATTTCACCCGAAAGGTAATTGCTGATGGTATTCGGAAGAATAAAATACCCGTCGCCGGCAGCCTGCATAAGGGAGCTGGCACCAAGCCTGTTGGCTCCGTGGTCGGAGAAGTTTGACTCTCCAACCGCATACAGGCCAGGTACGGTTGTCATCAGTTCATAGTCGACCCAGAGACCTCCCATGGTATAATGTCCGGCAGGATAGATCCTCATAGGTTCTTCATAAGGATCTATTCCAGTGATCGTCTTATACATATCGAAAAGGTTGCCGTACTTGTTCCTGATTGCTTTTTTACCCTGCTTCACGATGGCATCCCTGAAGTCGAGGTTTACTGAGAGACCCGTTTCGCCGACCCCGTATCCAGCGTCACATCTCTCTTTTACTGCTCTTGATGCGACATCACGGGGC
>Ga0335071_10007524_pt1 | contig 11212 bp, 9 predicted proteins | sample Lox_Sample_15_FD_206724 | JGI IMG/M metagenome (GOLD analysis project Ga0335071, IMG submission 206724) | Soil microbial communities from Loxahatchee National Wildlife Refuge, Florida, United States - Lox_Sample_1.5 | ecosystem: Environmental > Terrestrial > Soil > Wetlands | place: USA: Florida...
GACACGCGCGATTCTGTTTAACTACCCCACAACTCAAACTTCACCGCCCGCAGCGCCGCAAGGTAAGGTTGATGTCACCGCTCTTCCAATAACCGCCACGGCGGGAAACTCCACTTTGCCGGTCAATCTTGGCGGCCTGGCGGCATTGACCGCCGCCATCGATCCGTTCTTCATGGAGTACGCGGATGGACTACCGATGCCGGAAGTCGGATGGGGTGAGCTGACCGAAGCGGGCGTCAGCCAGATTACGCGTTTGTACAATCTGACGCTCGACCTGGAATTCCGCACGCCCTATCTAGCCCGGGTGCAGAGCTCGAACCTGGCATCGCACATTGTGCGGTCGATGGTGCAGTCAGCCACGGGGAACGGCACGGGCGGGGCACTCGGAAGTCCGTCGACCAAAGCCGTCGTACTCATCGGATCGAACACCAATATCACGGGAGTCGCCGCCCTTTTCCAACTCGACTGGCAAATGCCCACGTACCCGCCTGACACCGCCGCTCCGGATGGCGCCTTGGTGTTCGAGCTGCGGCAGTCGCAGAGCTCCGGCGAGTATATCGTGCGGGCGTCGTATGTCTCTCAAACACTAGACCAGCTTCGCAATCAAACACCTGTGACGCTCACGGATCCTCCCGCTATCGCCCCGGTCTTTATCCCTGGTTGCAGCACGAGTAACGCCACATTCGACTGCCCGCTGGCCGATCTGGTGAGGTTGGCCAGGCACGTCATCGACCCGGATTCCATCGATATCTTCAATTAGAATCGCCAGAGTGGGTTACGTTAAAAGACCCTGCGTTTCAGCCGGGCCAAACTGAATTTTGCGGTCTCGGCGACGGCCATGACCGTCATGACTCCCGCCTGTAGGGGATCGCTCACGACCAAGTCAGCGGCAGCAGGCACACTCCCCGCCATATTCAAGCTCACTACTAGTATGCCCTGCGCCCGGACCTCCCGAACGGCGTGCTCGATGTCGCCGCCCATCAGCGAGCCGGCCAGCACCAGGGCCTTCATTCTGGGCAGCCGCGCGCAGGCGCGCACGGCATCGGCCAGCGCCTGCTCGCCGACCAGAGGGATGGTATCCACCGAGATGTGCTCGCCGCGGATGTTGTGCCGGTCCGCTTCGGAAATCGCTCCAATCGCCACCTGCCCCACTTGCGCACCGCCGCCCATAATGATGATGCGCTTTCCAAAAACAGTCTGAAACGTTTTCACTTGGGTGACGCCGTGGACGATCGGAAGCTTCGACAGATCTTCGATCATTGCCGCGGGCTCCTCGGCAACTTCGATCTCGAAATACGTCTGCCGTTCGTCGACGATGTCGACAGAGGTGATGTTGGCGCCATGCTGCGCAATCACCCCTGTCAATTTGTGCAGAATCCCCGAACCCGGATCCGCTTCCACCAACAAACCAATCTTCTCGCTCATGCCGGTTCTTTCCGATCCCTAATGCTGCCACAACTCGGCCAGATGGTCGAATCGATGGGGAAAACACCTAAGCGCATCATCGCCCAGATGTCGCGCCGGAAACGCATCTTTGGGGCTACGGAAGATATTGATGCATTTGATGACAGCAAACCGCCTAGGAGCCTCTCGACACGAACTCAAGATCTTCGTATTGAGTTACCGGAGCCTCGATGAAAAGGTGTCCAAAAACTTTCGGTTCGGCGATCATGACGCCTCCCCCGAACTCTTCGACATACCAGTCCTGCGGGTCACTCATCGGGTCGTGAACGGATTCTATTTCCGCAGGCTCACCATGGAGGCTCACTCGATCCCTCGGGTTGATTTGTTCCCCCGACTGGTAAAAGAAAGGCACTCACAACAAGGTCGCATCGCTAGATGGTGGCGTCAAGTATGGTGCGAGCGTGCTTCACCGGTTGGTCGTCGCGGAAGTTTGACGTACTCAATTTGCTGTGCGGGTGATGGGAGAGCACAGAGGAGCGGACTTAGGCAGATGTGCAGACAACATCCAGGCGAGGCGTGCCTCGCCCCTACGCTCATTAGTTCTTGCCCTGAACGAGTTGCGCAAATGCTGCCGCGATGCGTGGGGCGGCTTCCGGGCCGACGGAGTTTTCTTCGCCATACCAGGCTTTGGCGGCGCCATTCAGATATGGCGGCTTCTCATCCCATTCCGCCTTGGGAATGATATAGCCGATTTCGTCGTCTGCCAGACCCACCAGCATCTTGTACTCGGTGGTCAGCATGTTCTTGATGGGCGGCTCGACGGGGGCGTCAGGAAAATCGGCGCCGGAGTAGCGGACCACGCCGCCCACGCTCAGTTCTGGATACATTTCGCCCGGGATTAACGCGATTTCAAGAAACGCCGTGCCGCGCGCGGAAAGCCGCACCAGCCCGACTGGCGTGGTGGTGGCGCCATCCGCCGTCATCTTTTTGCGGCCTTTGTAGAGATCGGCCTGCGCCGCGAGTTGAAACCCGTGGTTCGCAATCGGAATTTGAATGAGCTGCTCGCGAAACTCGACCTCGTCGGCGTCGAACACCTTGGCGTTTCTCACCGCATAGCCGGCGCTTTCGGCCACTCCGCGGCCGATAATTTCCGCCTTTTGAAATGTGGCATCGGGAGCGGGCTTGCCGCTGGCCTTATCAATAACGTTTGAGCCCAAAGGCGATTGCATGCCGCCTACCGCGCCGTTGAGGAACACGGCGACTCCTCCAAATTTCCGTTCCAGTTCGCTGCACAGGTAATACGGATAATCTGCCGTAATGAGCGTATTGTTCGATCCCAGCGTCTCGGGATGGTTGGCCCAGTTGACCAGAGTGCCGATAGGCCTTCCGCGCGCGGTGGTCGCGTGCAGCACGATCACGCCCGCGTCCAGTACTTCCGGCGGACGGTCGTCATGGATATAGTCGTCGAGGTCCGAACGATGTGCCTCGCCCACCTTGATGAGCGCAGGCTGCATGGTGCGGACCGCCGTCACCGCCGACTGCGCCACGCGCTCGACGACGAGATTCATATAGGCGTCGTTGATGCCCGAATGCGCGCGATCGGGACCCCATAAACCCATGGTGTCAGGCCCTTCGTGATCGTGCGTCGCGGCGACGACGACGCTAACCTCCCCGCCGGCAGCGCCCTTCTTGCCTCCCCCGAGTTGTTGCTTCACCTCCGAGCGAATGCGCTCCACATCATCCAGGAACAGCCCGATGGAATCGACGCCGCACAGCACGACGGTTCGATCGCCCGCGCTCAGCGCAAGGCACCGGGCATACAGGTTGTCATGCATGCCGGTGGCAATGCGATTGTTGCCGAAACCGGCCATGTATATGGGGCCGTGCTTTTTGAGATCCGGCGTGAGCGTAACGCGCGCCGCGCCGGCGCGAATGTGCGGGCCCAGCACCGCCGGTTGCGCGCACAAAGAAACGGCACAGCAGGCGAGGAATAGAAAGCGCACGCGCTCTAAACCCACCAGGCGGCCGCCGGCTGCTCTTTCACCACAATCTGATCGAGGAAACGAATGGCCTTGGTGAGCCCCTCGTTCGGAGACAGAATGCTGTCCTCGTGCTCGATGGACAGCACGTAATCGTAACCGTACATCCGTAGCGTGGAGATGAATTCGCTCCACCACTCAGCGCCGTGCCCATAACCGACCGTGCGAAAGATCCAGGCACGGTTGCGCTCGTCAGTGTACTTCTTGGTGTCGAGCACGCCGGTGATGGGAAGATTGCGGTCGTAGATCTGCGTGTCCTTGGCATGCACGTGAAAAATGGCGTTGCCCAGCACGCGAACGGCGGCGATGGGATCAATGCCCTGCCAGAACATGTGGCTCGGATCGTAGTTGACGCCGATGGCCTTGCCGGCGGCCGAGCGCAGCCGCAGCATGGTTTCCGGGCTGTAAGCCACGAAGCCGGGATGCATTTCGATGGCGATTTTCACGCCGTGGTCCTCGGCGAATTTGGCGCGCTTGGTCCAGTAGGGTATCACTTTCTTCTCCCACTGCCAGTCGAGCACATCGAGATACTCCGGCGGCCATGGGCACGTCACCCAGTTCGGATATTTCGCTTTGTCGCTATCGCCCGGGCAACCCGCAAAATCGATCACCACCGGAACCCCCAGCTTCTGCGCCAGCAGGATCGTCTTGCGATTGGTTTCCTGGTTCGCCTTGGCGATGGCCGGATTGGGATGCAGCGGGTTGCCGTGGCAACTCAGCGCGCTGATGCTGAAACCGTAATCCGCGAGCTTCTGCTTGAACTCATTGAGCTCTCCCTTGTTCTCGAGCATCGAGAGCTTGCAATGCGGATCGCCCGGATAGTTGCCGGTTCCGAGCTCAACCGTCGCGACATTCAGGCTCTTGAGCTTCTTGAGTACCTCTTCCAACGAAAGCTGCGCCAGCAAGGCAGTGAATACGCCGACTCTCACGTGGATGTCTCCTTTACGATCTTGGGCTCTGGGGCTTTAACGGTCCAGAATATCATGGGCGCAACATTCGGAATAGAATAATGCCCATGAAATCATTTCGCGGTATCGGAAGGCGCGGCTTTCTGAGTTCTGCTGCTGCCTTGGGCGCGACGTTCTGGGCGGACCAAACCCTCGACGCCGCCGTACAGAATGTCAATCGCAACTCGCGGCCATCGGATCTCAAGATCACAGACTTGCGGGTCGCCGTCGTGAAGGGAGCGCCGTTCACGTGCCCGCTGCTCCGCATCGATACCAACCAGGGCATCTATGGGCTCGGTGAAGTTCGCGACGGCGCCAGCAAGACGTACGCGCTGATTCTCAAGAGCCGGATCCTGGGCGAGAATCCGTGCGATGTCGACAAGATCTTCCGCAAGATCAAACAATTCGGCGGCGATTCCAGGCAGGCCGGCGGCGTGTGCGGCATCGAGATGGCGCTTTGGGACCTAGCCGGCAAAGCATACGGCGTGCCGGTTTACCAGATGCTCGGCGGCAAGTTTCGCGACAAGATCCGTTGCTATGCCGACACCACGGAATCCGACGATCCCAAGATCTACGGCCAGCGTTTGAAGGCGCGCAAAGACCAGGGATTCACGTGGCTGAAAATGGATCTCGGCATCGATCTGTTGAAGGACGAAGAAGGCACGTTGACGCATCCGCTGGGCACGAAGTTTCGGCCAGGCGACACCGTGCAGCACATGTTCACCGGGTTTGAGCTGACGGAAAAGGGCATCGCACGCATGGCCGAGTTTGTGGCGACGGTGCGCGAGTATGTCGGCATGGAGATTCCGCTTTCTGCCGACCATTTCGGTCACATCGGCGTGAATTCCTGCATCCGGCTGGGCAAGGCGCTCGAGAAATACAACCTGGCGTGGCTCGAAGACATGATTCCGTGGCAGTACACCGATCTCTGGAAGAAAATCACGGACGCGGTCGACATCCCCACGCTCACCGGCGAGGACATTTATCTGAAGGAGCACTTCATCGAGCTGGCGCGCAATCACGCGGTGGATATTCTGCACCCGGATCTCGCGACCTCGGGGGGGATTCTCGAAACGCACAAGATTGGCGACGCGATCGGCGAGTTGGGCGTGCCCATGGCGATGCACTTCGCGGGAACACCGGTTTCCTGCGTGGCGAGCGTTCACTGCGCCGCGGCAACGGAGAATTTTCTGGTGCTGGAGAACCATTCCGTGGACGTGCCCTGGTGGGGCGACCTGGTGGAGGGCATCGAAAAGCCCATCATCAATCACGGCTTCATTACAGTTCCGGAAAAACCGGGGCTCGGCGTGACCTTGAACGACGAGGTGGTGAAGCAGCACCTGCTGGAGCCCGGCTATTTCGAGCCCACGCCGGAGTGGGATAAAGAGCGGTCGCACGACCGGACGTGGAGCTAGAATCAATACTATGAGGCTCCGGTTTCTGGAAAAGGTCCGCGCCGGATCTGCGCGAGCAACCGCTCATGCTGAGGCCGCGGTGCGCCAACCCGCCGGCGTGCGGGCCGAGGGTTCGTTCGCGTGGAGGAAAAGAACCGATCCTCTCCTGACGGTTGCTGGAGTTTGCCGAGGTCCGGTGCTGAGCTGGAATATCGATGACGAAATCTACGATCGGTGGTGAGAGTTGGGCATCCGCCGGGTGCTGACCGCGGATGCCCACTTTCAACATGTCGGACTGGGATTTCAGACCATTCCCCAGAACTAACGGGCGCGGCGTGCGGTGGTAGCGACCGGGGCCGTGGCGGGCGGATCGTCAGATGAATCCGGTGCCGGCGGTTCTTGCGCCGGCTGCGTGGCGGCTGGTACACCTTTCAGCACATCGTTCGCGAAAAAGAATTTGCCGTCCGTCGGCACCATCATCACCTGCACTTTGTCCGACAGGCGCTCGGCGATGATCTTCTGAATCAATAGCGGGTTCTGCTTGAGTGCGGCCGCTTCGGTGGTCAACCGCTCGGAATCGGCCGCGGCAGTGACGCGAATGCGGTTAGCTTCGGCATCCGCCATCAGCTTGCGTTTTTCGAGCTCGGCTTTACTGTCGATGACTTTGGCCTCGGCCATGGCTTCTGCATTCTTGACCGTGGCTTCCTTGCGCGCTTCGGATTCGAGCCGTGTCTGCTCAATCTGCTTCTCCTTCAATGGGAGCGTGTGCTGCATGGCGTCGGCCTGTGCCTTGGCGTTGAGGATCTCCACCTGCGCGTCGGCTTCCGCGGCCTTCACGCGGCGTGCCTTCTCGGCCTCGGCTTCGAGTTCCGCCGTGCGCACCATCTTCTGCTTGATCTCCACCTCGACAGCCATGCGGTCGCTCTCCTGTTCCTTCAGCAGAAGGCTCTCGAGGCCCCGGGCGTACTCCGCCGGCAGGTGAATGTCGCGCAGAATGACTTCTTTGACCACAATTCCGTCGGCGGCCAGTTTGTGCTGAATGGCGTCGGCGGCCAGCTTGCGGACCTCCTCGCGCTTCGCGGCGAAGACTTCGCGGACCAGGTAATTCGGAATCACCTCGCGGAAAACGCCCGCCACCACCGGCGGCACGATCTCCTGCTCAACCGGCTGCGGCAGGTTGGCATGGATGTAGTCGAGACGGCGGGGATCGAGCCGGTAGCGGACGGCGACGGCCATCCCCACCGCCAGGCCTTCCCTGCTCTGGACTTGCAGCGTTTCGCCTTTCTTGTCGCCCAAACTCGTGCTGAAGATGCGCTCGCGCGTGTCATAGAGCGTCACGCTGTCAATGAGCGGCGCGATCCAGTGCACTCCCGGATAGAGCGTGCCCGGTTGCGTACCAGAAATCTGGCTCACGAGCACGCCCGCGCCGCCCGCCGGGATTTCCACGATACTCAGTCCCAGCAGCAGAGGCGCAAGGGACATGAGCGCCAGCCGCCCCGCGCCTCGCCACCGGACGGCAGCCGGCAGGCGCGGCGTTGCACCCAACTCGGCCCGCCACGATTCGCGTGCGCGGTAAATGTCATAGATCACAATCAGTAAGGCGCCGCCGAGCAGGCCGGCACCGCTAAACAGCAACAGATACTTCAACAGCAACATTGGAATTGTCTCCTGTAGACCGGCTGTGAGAGCCGGTTCAGCGAACGAGGAGCAAGAGAGAGACCGAGGAAATGGCGTGGGTTTGAGAAGGAGAGAGACGTGTGCCGTCACACACGGCGTGGAAGTGGGGAGACGGAGGAGAGCGCTATGGGAACAGTGATGGTGAAATGTTGGCCGGCCGGACCTACTGTGTCACTCGATGCGTCTTTCGCAGTAGAATTCCGACGTCGTCCATCTTCTCGTCCAGCAGATTTAGCTTGCGCGCCAGGTTCTGGATTTCCGATTCCGCGCGGCGATTGACCTCGAAATCGAGTTCGCTGCGGAGGCGATCCTTGGTGTCCTGACGGTTCTGGCTCATCATGATGACCGGGGCTTGAATGGCAGCGAGCATGGAGAGGAACAGGTTCAGGAGAATGAACGGGTACGGGTCCCAGGCCTTCTTGTCCAAGAAGACATTGATCGCGGTATAGACCATTAGCGCGATTAAGAAGATGATGATGAACGACCAGGAGCCTCCAAAACGGGCTACCGAGTCGGCGATGCGCTCACCGAATGTGGCTTCTTTTTCGATTACTTCATTCGGATTCCGGCTGGCACGGATGCGCACCAGTTCTTGGGCGGCATGAAACTGCCGGCCGAGCGTCGTCAGCAGATCCATTCCCGCGTGCGGCTTCCGTTCGAGGAGCACGGCGATATCGTTCCGGGAAATCTCCAGGCAGGTGGTCTCCTCGAGAGCAATTGCGGTAGTTTGGTGTGGCGTCTGCTCCAACATGGAGGCGAAACCAAAGAACTGGCCCTCGGCGGGTTCATCCACGACGACCTGTTGATGGTCCTCGTCGACGGTTGTGACCTGAACCTTCCCGGAAACCATGACATAGGCCTGGCCCCCGTTCTCACCCGCCTTATAGATCCGTTCCCTGGCCGAGAAGGTCTTGAGCTCCACCTGTCCCGCAAGTACAGCGGCTTCCTCATCGTCCAGAAGGGCAAATAACGCCGCTTTCCTTAACACTTCGGGCGTGCAAGGCATGGAATCCTCCGATCGATAGAAGAAAATCCTAACAGAAAGGATTGAAGGTTTAGTGACGGCGCTCGTTGCGGGGCCAGCGGGTGAGGGTTTTGTGGCCTACGCGAACGGGCTCCTCTTCAGCGCGTACTCCAGCGCTTCCTTCGGCACGTGAAATTCGGCGACCGCCGTGTTCCCCATGTAGCCAAGTTCTTTGATCCCAATCGGGCTCGTGTAGTACCCGTCCAGCACCAGGTTGCGCGCCCAGTGGAAGAAGTGGATGCCGGCCTCGTTCTCCGGCGCGGCATTTTTTTCGATACCGATTAGGTTGAGCATCGCGGTCTGCTCGTCCGGTTTCGCATCCACGAAATCGGCGCCGTAGCGGCGCTGCATGTCGTGGTCCAGCCATCCCATGCCGCCGGTGAAAATCTCGCGCAGCTCGGGGCTGTTGCTTGCCATGAAATCAATCCAATCCGCCGCGCCCGCGGCGAGAGCGCCGGGCGAGTGCTCATCGGCTGGAATGATCAAGTCGGAAAGGCTTTGGAGCGTCTTGTACTCGTGCGCGTTGAACGCCTTGGGCACGTATTCGCCGCCGGCGGCTTTTTTGCCTTCGGCCACCGCGTCATGCGCCTGCTGCGCCGCAGCGAGTGTTCCCAGCCCGGCGCCCGAAGCCAGCGCCGAAATGCTCAAACCGCGCAACAGATTTCGCCGGGAAATGTTTTCAGACATTGCCTTTCCTCATTTCCTCCGCCAGGTATTCAGCCGTCCGCCACGCCAGCGCCACAATGGTCAGCGTGACGTTCTTATCCGGGTTGCCCAGGAACGGCGAGGCATCCGCCACAAACAGATTCTTCACTTCATGCGCCTGGCACCAGCGGTTGAGCGGCCCTTGCTTGGGATCGTCGTGCATCCGCACCGTCCCCGCTTCGTGGATGATTTCGCCGCCGATCGATACCGCATCCACGCCATGCGCCGGAAACTGCTTTGGCTCGGGCTTGCCGCCCATGGCTTCGATGATGGACGTGAACGTGTTGTGCATGTGGCGCACCTGGTTGATTTCGTGATCCGTCCATCGGAAATGGAAGCGGAGCACCGGAATGCCCCACTGGTCCACCGTGCCCGAATCGATCTCGCAGTATGAATTCGCGTTGGGAATCATCTCACCACGGCCCGAGAAACCGACCCACGCCCCATAGTCGTAGCGAAGCCGGGATTTCAGCGCCGCGCCGTAACCATCCTGGCCGTGGAAGCTGCCAATCTGCGGCATATCGAACCCGCCGCCCACCTCGATGTGATAACCGCGCGGGAAATCCTTCTTCTTGTCATCCAGCAGCCACCACGGAACGTAGACGTGCATGCCGCCGATGCCATCGGAATTGTGCCGCGGCAGACCGTCGAGCGCCGGAACGTGGCCGCTGAGATCGTAGCCCGTGGTATCGGTCAGGTTCCGCCCGACCATGCCGGAATTGTTCGCAATCCCGGCCGGAAATTTCGACGACCGGGAATTGAGCAGCAGGCGCGCCGATTCGCACGCACTCGCCGCCACCACAACCGCGCGGCAGCGAATCTGCTGATCGGTGCGCGTGGCTTTGTCGACGTAAGATACTGCCGTGACCGTGCCATCGTCGCCGGTAATCAGCTCGCGCGCCATGGCTCCCGTGATGACTTTCAACTTGCCGGTCTTCATGGCCGGAAAGATCATCGCCTGGCTGGATGTGAATGCCGACGCCGTATGGCAACCGCGCCCGCACTGGCCGCAATAGTGACAGGCCGCGCGTCCGTTGAGCGGCTTCGTGAGCATCGCCATGCGCGACGGAATACACGGAATGTTCAGACTCTTGCAGGCTTTTTGGATCAGCACCTCCGGCACGCGGGGTTCGATCGGCGGCAGAAAATTGCCGTCAGGCGCGGTGCGCAGCCCCTCTTTCGTGCCGGTCACGCCGATAAATCCCTCGGCTTTGTCATAGTAGGGCGACATCTCGTCGTAGCCCACCGGCCAATCCGTGCCCAGCCCGTCGAAAGAGTACGGTTTGAAATCGTAATCGGAAAACCGCAGCGAGATGCGGCCGTAATGATTGGTGCGCCCGCCCATGATGCGCGCGCGCCACCATTTGAATTGCGACCCCTCGGCCACCGTGTACGGCTCGCCGTCGAGCGTCCAATTGCCCGCGGGAGCGCCGAAATAGCTAAAGCCGTAGATATTCTTGCCGAAATACATCTCGGAATGCGGCCCTGCGCCGCGATGATCCACCTGGTACGGCCACACATGCTCCTTGAAATCCGTCATCGGGTGGAGCATGGGTCCGGCTTCGAGCAGTGTGACGTTGATTCCGGCATCAGTCAGAACCTTGGTTACCGTGCCGCCGCCCGCACCCGAGCCAATCACTACGACATCGTGCACTTCCGGACTTCGCTGGACTTGAAACATGTTCTCGACTATAACATCCGCCCACATCGCCCTAAAACCGCCCAGAAATTCGGAGCGGAATAAGCACGTAGTTCTCGTTGCAGCGGGCTCTCTCGAACAGAGTTCGACTCCATTACTTGTGGTTTACCATCAATAGTGGATTCGCTGGGAGTCAATAGGCCACGAATTACCGTCTACATTTCGCCACAATGTAACCGAACTTCACTATTGACAGTTTTCGATGACAAGAGTACCTTCCCAGCAGAGATTTAAATCTCCCTACCAGAGGGTTAAATAGGCTTCTGAGCGCGCACGTAGTCTAGGTTATCCTCGAAGGAGGCCGAATGATCCGAAGGGAAATC
>Ga0335071_10007525_pt1 | contig 11212 bp, 21 predicted proteins | sample Lox_Sample_15_FD_206724 | JGI IMG/M metagenome (GOLD analysis project Ga0335071, IMG submission 206724) | Soil microbial communities from Loxahatchee National Wildlife Refuge, Florida, United States - Lox_Sample_1.5 | ecosystem: Environmental > Terrestrial > Soil > Wetlands | place: USA...
GCGCGAGCGTTCGTCGGTGGACGCGCTCGGCAACAAAACGACGTGGTGGACAGTCGAGTGCCGTCTCAAGCCTCTCACCCCTGGCGACGAGAGCCAGCTGTATCAGGGGCTGTACAGTGGCAGGGACGAGAACGTCATCCTGTGGGCGCTTTGGATCGCCGAGCGCCTCGCGGAGCTCGCCGCTGCCAAGGAGCTATTCGGATGAGCCCGCGCCTGATCCCGGCAGACCCACCAGCTACGCACGCCTACGTCGCCTACAGGCCGTGCGGTCACCCCGTCGCGCTCTGCGTCGACGAGCAGAACACGAAAGAGGAACGTAAGGCCGTGGCGAAGTTCGTGAGGGAGCAGATCACCTCCGGCTACACGGTCCAGCGCGTGACCCTCGACGAGGCGCGCACCATCGGCATCAAGTACTGCCAGTGCCCACGTGGGAGGCCGAGCCCGCTGTAGCTGTCAGAGGTGGGGCGTAGAAACGAGACGAACGAGAGGACGAGACGATGCTGAGACTGCTGACACTTATCGTGCGAAGGAGCGATCTCGCCGAGATCCGACGTCGGGTCTCGCAGCTGACCACGAGCGTTCGCGCGTTGGAGCGCGACCTCCACATGTTAGAGAAGGCGCGTCGATGACCCAACTCGCCCTCTTCTCCGCTCCCCCACCAGCTGCACGCCCCCGGCCTGCCACTGGCAAGCGTCCCTCCATCACGGAGCGCTGGGAGGAGTTCCACGCGGCCAATCCCCACGTGATGGACGAGATGTTGCGCCTCGCCCGGGAACGACTTGCAGAGGGCGCGACCTACCTTTCGGTGAAGGCGTTGTGGGAAACGTGTCGCATCACGCTCGCCACCGAGCACGGCGAGTACAAGCTCGACAACAGCCTGACCTCGATCGTGGCGCGCGAACTCATCGCGCGTGAACCTCGTCTCGATGGCGTCGTTCGCCTGAGACGCCGAAGGTCCAAATGAGTCAGGCCAGTCCAGAACGGCGTGCATGGCGTTCGATGATCGAGCGCTGCTGCGACGAAAATAACGGTTCCTTTCATAGGTACGGTGGTCGAGGGATCCGGGTCTGCGCGCAGTGGTTGGCGAGTTATGACAGCTTCCTGGCCGACATGGGTCCTCGCCCGTCTCCAGAACATAGTCTCGACAGGATCAATAACAACGGCAATTACGAGCCTGGCAACTGTCGCTGGGCGACGCGTCACCAGCAGAATCGCAATCGTAGCGACAACATCGTTCTCGAACTGGATGGCCGTCGAAAGATTCTGGCCGACTGGGCGCGAGGTCTCGGGATCACGAAGCAGGCCCTGCGCTTCCGTCTCTCGTCGTCGGACTGGACCTATCGCGACGCCCTCACCATTTCCGAGCGGCGGCAGGTGCGAGGAGAGCGCCATCGTCTCGCCAAACTAACAGATGTCCAAGCTCAAGAGATCGTCGTTCGTCGTCGGAACGGCGAGAAAATCAAGGCGCTTGGTGATGAATACGGCGTGTCACAGTCACGCATTAGCAAGATGGCACGCAAGGCAGGCGTCATCGAGCTGCGCAAGAGGAAGGCGAAGTAGATGGGGACCTACTACAAGTACGTGAACCACACGCGTCGCGAGTACGTCGACCTCTCCGACCTGCGTGGCGGCGGCGACAAGATGAACGCCGTCCTCTGGTGCGGCGCCGTGCTCGGGTATCTCTTGATGCCGGGCAACGGCGAGCTTCAGTACGACCGCCCGGATTGCTATCAGGGGCGTTGGCACTCGTCGGATGTCGGCGGACCGATGGCGTATCAGAAACCGCTGCCTGCCACGGCGTCTCCGCAAGTCGTCAACGTCGAAGCCGACTACGAAGACTGGTGGATGGACATCGAGCCGAAGCACCATGTTGGCGGTTCCAGCGTCGTTGTTCCGTACACCAACATCACCGCTGGTGTGCTCACCGAGATGCGCGAGTACGACTTCGACTACTTCGACCGTGTCGCCGAGACCGGCCAGCGCAACTGTCCTGAATACCACTCCTCAGGTGATGGCTTCGAGCAGTGCGTGCTTCCGCGCGGTCATACGGGCAAGCACGCCTACGGCGACTGGGTGCCGCTGCACGGTGACGAGCTCAAGCAGTACCGAAGGAAGGTGAAGTAGATGGAGGCCAAGACAGACGAGCACGAGATGACGTTCGACATCATCGATCATGCGACGGCGCCGCTCTATGGCGCGAAATGCTGCTGCGGCTGGCGTTCGAGCGTCGATAGCAGCGACGGCAATCTCGTCGTGGCGCTGTTCGGGATTCACGTCCAGCAACAGTTGTTCGGCGAGCGCGCGGTCATCGAGAAGACGGAGGCGAAGTAGATGTTCACCAAGTGCCCCGCATGCGGCTCGGTCACGACGTTCCAGTACGTGTGCCCGAACTGCTATACGGACATGCGGCCAGCTGTCTCGCTCCAGCTCAGCCCGGACGCGCAGCGCGCGCTCGACGAGCAGGCCAAGGCCGTCGCGAACAGGCCAATCGCGGTCGTTACTCAGCTACCGCCCGTGCGCACCGACCGGCGTCCCGCGTGGGACATCGTTATCGAGATCACCGCGTCGCTGCGCAACGCCAACGCGTACGGCAAGGACGGCACGCTCGACACGGTGCTCGCGGACATGCGCGAGCGCGACCAGGTCGGACGCACGCGGTACGGCGTCCCGCTGACCTCCGCGAACGGCCGGGATTGTCTGGTTGACGCGTATCAGGAGGCGCTCGACTTCGCGGCCTACCTCGCGGCCGAGCTCGACGAGGACTACTGGAAGGACGTCTACGCGACGTCGAATCCGCCGAACACGCCGGAGCTCTCGTGGAGGCGCAAGCTCGTCGAGGACATGCTGCGCGACCACCTGCGCGTGATCGTCCGGCTGCGCGCCATCATCAACGAGATCAAGCGCGAAACGGCGCGGTCCCATCCCAAGGAGTAGTCGATGATCGACCTCGTCACAGACCTCGTCGGCGAGTGGGTCGAGCCCGCGTCGTACGACTCGCGCCGCGGCGTCGCCAGCATCGAAAGCGGATGGAGCGTCGGGGATCCGGTCCTCGTGCGCGCGGCGTTCGTCGGCGAGAACGGCGAGCCGAAGCTGATCGTCGAGTCGTCGGCCGGCGACCGCCCCGGTTCGCTCTTCGTCCTCCACATCGACAAGCGGTGGGTCCGCCCTGTCGTGAAGTGCGCGAAGTGCGGTAAGTGGGGGCACCGCCAGCACGACCAGCTGTCCCCGCTCCATGGCACGCCCGGCCATTGGATTCACTTCACGTGCGAGTACCCGCCGTGATGCAACTCTCCCTCGGCGTCCGCCCCGACACCGCCCGGTTCTCCGAGTGCGGCACCTACCGCTACAACCTCACGCGCGAGCTCGGCGGTGAGCGCCCGCTCGTCATCTGCGGCCTCAACCCGTCCATCGCGACCGCCGTCAAGAACGACCGCACCATCCGCAAGGAGGTGGGTTTCGCGAACCGCTGGGGCTTGGGTCGGCTCGTCAAGGTGAACGCGTACGGCTTCGTTGCGCAGTTTCCCGTCGACATGAAACGTGCCGCGAAGTCGGGCGTCGACATCATCGGACCCGACAACGACGAGGCGATTCGGCTTGCCGCCGGGCTCGCGTGCCTCACCGACGGCATCTTCCTGGCTGCGTGGGGCGCCAACATCGAGCCGAAGCGCCAGGCCGACCTCTGGTCCATCCTGCGCTTCTGCGGCGTGCCCATCATGTGCCTCGGCACGAACAAGGACGGCACGCCAGAACATCCGCTCTACATCCCGTACGAGAGACCGCTTCGCGAATGGAGACCACCGACATGACCAAGTTCACCATCAAGACCGCATTGCTCGAGGCCCTGAACCGATTCGCTGCCGACTGGGACAGCACGCGCGGCCACCTCGCGACCGTGTACGTCGGCAAGACCGAGCTCGTCGCCACCAACGGCCACCGCATCGTCATCGTCCCGAACATCCCGCTCGACGGTGGCGTGCCGGAGGATGCTCGCTGCGTCGGCGACATCGACGAGCCGTTCCTGATCCCAAGCCAGCTCATCCTCCATCACGTCGCTGCGGTGCGGTCGACGTGGGAGGACATCGTCGAGACCGAGTCGCCGTTCACCGGAAGCCTCGTACTCGCGCCGAACAGCTTCAGTCGTGCGACGACGGAGGTCACGACCGATGGCGACCGCGTGCGGCTCGAGCACGACGGCATCACGGTTTCGTGCAAGTGCGAGTGGAAGGCGGACACCTATCCGAAGCACGACCACATCGGACCTCTCACCAGCAAGGGAGCGCCGAAGCCATCGCGGTTTGACCCGAAGCTGTTCGATGGCCTGCGCGACATCATGCGCGCTGCGAATGACTACGGTGGCATGACGCTTCATGCGTGGGACGGAAGCGGCACCGGTTGCGGACCGACCGAGTATCGCTCGGCGCAGGGCACGCGCTTCGTCCTGATGGGGATGGCGGAGAACGGCAAAGAAGCGCGCCAGGCGCAGGAGAGGATGAAGGGGATGATGCGCGGCGACCAGCCCGTGAACGAGCGATGATCGACCTCTCCCAGTCCGGCTACTACATCGGCGACTGCCGCGACCTGCTCGCGCAGCTGCCCGATGGCTCGGTGCAGACCTGCATCACGAGCCCGCCCTACTGGGGTTTGCGCGACTACGGGGTTGCCGGGCAAATCGGGCTGGAGGCCACGCCGGAGCTCTACGTCGCCACGATGGTGGACGTGTTCGAGGGCGTGCGCCGTGTGCTCGCCGACGACGGCACGCTCTGGCTCAACCTCGGCGACTGCTACATCACCAATCCTCGTGGCTCTCTTGGTACGTGCGCAGAGAAGTCGACGCTCACGAATCCCAAACGCCAGGAGGAGGTGCGTCGGCGGAATGTCGCAGCGAGTTCCGGTGCGCGACCAAACACACTGCCGCATCCGCGCAATCGAACGACCGATCCAAAATCCCCGGCGCGTAGTCATAAGGTCGCAGCATCCCGTGGTGCGCGGACCGAGCTCAAGCACAAGGACTTGGTCGGCATCCCGTGGATGGTCGCGTTCGCCTTGCGCGCGGCCGGCTGGTACCTGCGCAGCGACATCGTGTGGCACAAGCCCAATCCGATGCCGGAGTCGGTGACCGACCGGCCGACGAAGGCACACGAGTACCTGTTCCTGATGTCGAAGAGCGAGCGCTACTACTACGACGTCGACGCCATCCGCGAGCCGCAGAAGTCGCTCGGTGAGCGCCACGAAGGCAAGAGCGGTTACCGCGACGACCACCCGAGCAAGGAAGGCCGCACGGCCAACACGCGCTCGCTGCACCCGCTCGGCAAGAATCGCTCGTCGGTCTGGGAGGCCGAGCATCTCGGCTTCGCGGGCGGCCGCCACGCCGAGAACAACGGCATCGTTCTGTCGGTCACGCCAGAGGCCGATGGCAGGGTTCCCTATCGCAGTGGCAACAAGGTCCGTTCAAGCCACGCCGACGCTGGCGGTGTCGCCGACCGCGACGCGCGCCAGGCGTTCGGCGTGCCGTGGGAGGACACGGATGGGCACCGCAATAAGCGCTCGGTCTGGACCGTCCCCACGGCGCCGTACGACGGCGCGCATTTCGCGGTCTTCCCGCCGGCCCTCATCGAGCCGTGCGTGCTCGCTGGCTCCCGACCAGGTGACATCGTGCTGGATCCGTTCTTCGGCTCGGGCACGACCGGGATGGTCGCCGAGAAGCACCAGCGGAAGTGGATCGGCTTTGACATCAACCCCGCCTACGGCGAGCTCGCGAAGCAGCGCACCGCACAGCGCTCCTTGCCACTGGCACCCAAGGCCAGCGATGGCGGATAGCCGCGACCTCTGCCAGCGCTGCGGCGAGGTCTTGCACACGGGCGAGGCGCGCGTGGTGGTGGCGTTCACGGTGGACGAGCTCGAGGCGCTGGCGCTCGCGACGAGTGATCCGGCCGTGGCGAAGAGGCTGCGCTGCGCGCTGGGGCTGCTCGATGACGTGCGCGCCGGCAAGTTCGCATCGGAGTGGATATGGTGAAGGAACAGGGGCCGTGTCCCAACTGCGGGCGTCCGATCGGCTTCGAGTACGTCGCCGTCGAACAAGGGAAGTGCCAGCTGTGGCGATGGATCGCAGACGGCTACGACCTCGACAAGGCTGACCGGCGCACGATTACCGACTGCTTCGCGCTGACCTCGCGTCGAATCAAGGAACTGGTCCGCGTGTTCGACGAAACCAGGACGTCGCTCAAGGCGGCGCAGTCCGCGCTGTCACGCCATCACGACGCCGAGAACGCGGTTGCGGAGCCGTTCCGCGATGGCGCGCGCATCTCCTTGACCTAACTCCGAGATGTCTCATAATCCTAGTTATGGGCACTAACGTAGCGGAAGGACTGCGGTGAGCGAGTGGCCGGTCTCATTCCGTACGCCTCGCGCACGGGCACCCGTCGCAACCTCGACGCGCTTCGTGCCCGCGGCTGGCGGTTGCTCGTTAGCGCTACCGGAGTGCTACGCCACGAAGGGTTCCCGTACGCGCTCGACAACGGCGCGTGGACCGCGCACCAGCAAGGTCGGCCCATCGACCTGCGCCTCTTTATGCTCGCGCTCGTCTTGTTGGGGCGCGATGCGGATTGGGTCGCGCTCCCCGACATCGTTGGCGGGGGTCTCGCGTCGCTCGAGCTATCGGTTTCGTGGCTGCGAAGGGTGGCGTGCTTGACCGAGCGCGTGCTCATCCCTGTTCAGGACGGCGTCGCCGTGGAGGACGTCGCGCCGCTGCTCGGTCCGAGCGTAGGCGTGTTCGTCGGCGGTTCGCCCGACACGAACTGGAAGGAAGAGACGACGCCAGTGTGGGCGCAGGCATGTCGCGCGCGAGGCGCGTGGTGTCACGTCGGGCGCGTGAACAGCCAGCGCCGCATCCACATCTGCGCCGCGGCAGGCGCGACGAGTTTCGACGGCACGTCCGCGACGAGGTACGCGGTCGAGCTCCCCAAGCTGCACCGCGCTGTGGTGCAGCAGTCCCTCATCCTGGAGACGAAATGATCGCGACGATTGCCAAGCGCTTCACGTTCGACGCCGCCCACCATCTGCCAACGATGCCCGAAGGGCACAAGTGCCGCCGTCCCCACGGCCACACGTACGAGGTCGAGATCGTTGTGCGCGGTCAGGTGCCGCCCGAGACCGGGTTGCTACTCGACTACGCGCACATCGCCACCGCGTGGGAGCACCTTCACGACCTGCTCGATCACCGCAACCTAAACGACGTCCCCGGCCTCGAAGTCCCGTCGACGGAGAATCTCGTCGCGTGGATCATCGCCGGCCTCAAGGAGGCGCGGACCGGCGGCGTCTACAGCCAGGTGTGGAACCTGCTCGAACGCGTGCGCGTGCGCGAGTCGTCGACGACGTGGTGCGAGATGACGAAGGTCGAATGGATGGCATTCTGCGGACCGAACGCATGAGCATCCGCGACGAGATCCTTCGCCACGAGCACGAAGGCTGGGAGGTCGAACCCGAGTACATGCAGGGCTTCAACTGCGGCCTTGATTGCGCCGCCGATGTCGCGGTCGCCTACGTCAGCAAGCTGACCGACGAGCGCGCGCACTTCGAGCGGCTGGTCACGTATCTGCGCGTGTACCTCAAGAACACGACGCTCGACGAGATACTGGACCGCGGAACCTCCGACGGCATCCGCATGGCCAGGGCCGCACTCCCTGCGCTCGGCGCCGAGCTCGACGCCGCTTGGGATGCGCTCACCGACGACGAGAAGCGCGAGATGGACGCGCTCGTGCACTGGGAACCGTCGTGAAGAAGAACCGCACCGCGCTCTCTCAGGTTGTTGTCTCGGACCCGTTTGAGTCGGCCGTGTCGCTGGCCTTGGTGGCGATCTCCGCCGCCGAGAACACCCGCATGGAGTACCGCCGCGACTTCGAGCTCTGGCGGACGTTCTGCCAGAAGTACCATATCCGGATCGACCTTCCTCGAGAAGGCGCAGTCGCCGCGTTCGTCGAGTGGATGCGCGAGCGCGGCGACGCTCCGCGCAGTCGAGCTCGCCGCATGTCGGCGCTGTGCAGCATCTACCGAGAGCTGAAGCGCAAGAACCAAAAACTGGTCCCCGCCAACCCATTCTCCGTCGACGACGGCCCCAAGCGCGAGAAGGTATCCACGGAGACGCCCACGCCGCTGGCAAGACCCGACCTCGTGCTCGCCGCCCTGAAGACGTGCGACGACTCGCTGACCGGCATCCGCGATGCCGCCATCATCCGCGTTCTTTGGTCAACCGGCATGCGCCGCGCCTCGCTGCTCTCGATGACGCACAAGAAGCTCCAGCGAGACCGGCGCGGCATCATCGCGACCGTCATCAAGAAGGGCGGCGAAGACCACCGCGTGCTCATCCGGGGCAAAGCGCTCGAGGCGTTCGAGCGCTGGCTCCAGGTGCTGAAGGACGGCTCGTTCACGACCGGAGAGATCTGGCGCGATCAGAAGGGGCGTCCGCTCAACGCGCGCGATCTCAACCGGATGCTGCAGCGCCGCGGGGGCAAGGAGAACGCGCTGTCCCCTCACATGCTGCGCGTCGCCTTCATTACCTACAACCCGGCTCCCGTCGAGGCCAAGCAGGATGCTGCCGGTCACGCGAACATCGAGACAACGATGCTCTACGACCGTCGCCAATGGAAGGGCCTTGAGGCGTTCGAGAAGATGCCCGAGGTCGAAGACGTCGAAGAGTAGACATTCCGCAACCACCAACCAGTTGAAAGCCCACGATGAAAGACGACAAGCGAATCCACGGCACCGACATGGCCGGCGCCGGCGACCTCGGACCGGTTCCGAGCGGAGAGCTACTGGGGCTGTGCCCCAGCTGCACCGCCGAGCTCCGAGTCGCCGTCCTTCGCAACCCGAACACCGGACGCGAAGGCCGAGCGCTCATGCACCCGGCCCCGTTCTGCACGTACTACGGCGAGACCAGCCCAGAGCAGATCGAGCGTGACGTCGAGGCTGGGAGGTCGAAGTCGTGAGCGGCGGCATCGAAAACAAGCTCGAACAGCACGAGATCGAGCACCTTCGTCGGATCGAAAAGCAGTACTGCGACGTGCTCGACATGCTCGTCGCTCGCCTTGAGGACGGCCAGGACGCGTACGGCGTGCCACGCAACCTCGAAGGTATGGTGGGTCTAGCGCTTCGTCGGATCGACGCGATGAAGGCGCGCTTAGAGGCGTTCGAGAAATTCAAAGGCGTCGAGAGTTTTGCCAAGACTTGGGCTCGCGCGACGGCGATGCCAACCTGCGCCTATCCGGGCTGCGGCAAGGACAGCATCGGTCTCTACGGTCAGGCGAAGATCCCGAAGTGCCCTGATCACGCCCGCATTCAACTGGTCCCCGGCGCCATCATGGCAGATGCAAAGCTGGTCGCCATCGACCACGATGAGGACTCGGCCGAGTCATCGGTCGCCGGGGCCACCGAAGCCACGACCTTCATCGCCGAGCCCCTCCTGAATTCCGTCGCTGGCACCGACTCGATCATTGCCGCCATCGCTGCGGTCCGCGTCGCCCGGAAGCGCCGCACTGCCACTGGCAAAGCGATCTCGATGGCTATCGAGGCCCACGATTCTGCGCTCGAGCGAGACAAGGAAGCGTACGACGAGCTCCAACGCGCCGAGCAGAAGTTACTCGACCTCATCGCCGATGGAGACACATGAAATACGCACCCGGATACTGGATGAACGAGACCTCGGGCGCCCTACACGCCGCCGTCGAGCGCTACATCAAGCTCGAGCCGCTCTCCGACCTCGACCTCGACGTGATGCGCGCCTACCTGCGCCAGTGGATGCGAGGCGATTTCAAAGGCCCCGAGATCGATGAACTGCGCAACACCATCGACGTCATCACCGACCGCGCGTCCCTCGAGGCGTGGATGGAGCGTGCCGTCGACGCTGGCGTGGATCCGCTATGAAGATCACCGACGAAAGGATCGCCGAGCTACGCGCGGCGTGCTCGGTGCCGGAGGGGCAAGAGGCGACGCCCTTCGACATTCAGGGCGAGGAGATCGCCGCCATCTTGGAAGAGCTCCAGCTGTACCGGTCTCAGCTCCCCAAGGAGCCGCACGCGCTCGCGAACGTCCTCGGCGAGTTCATCAACCAGGCCGGGCTCGACGAACCAGCAGAGATGCTCGCCGCCCACTACCTCGTGTGCGGCCTGACCAAGGGATCGTCGTCGTGGAAGCCACACACGGTCGTCTGCGCGCTCATCGACATGATGTCTTCGGTGTTACAGGTGGATCCGATCGACATCGTGCGCAACGTGAGCGGCGCGATGGTCAGGGCGCTTGCCAAGCGCGGCAACGCCGAGGCCAAGCAAGTCATGAACAACGCCATGCCCGTGCGCCGCTCGCGTCCGCACCGTACCGTCACCGTAGGTCGTCGGGCGACCCGACGCTAACGTCACACCTTTCGGATACAACCTCACCCTAGGAGAAAACGAGATGCCCAAGAAGCCCAAGAAAGAGTCGACCGAGAACAAGCCCGCTGAGGACGAAAAGCCCAAGCGCGTCATCGTCCGTGCGAAAGACCGCTCCCAGTGGGCGGGTCTCATCGCCGCCGCTGAAGCCTCCGCGTGGCGTCGCCTGCGCTTCCACGTCCAGGTCCGCGACAAGCTCCTGGCCGGCAAGCCGGCCAACCTCGATGCGGCGAACGCGATGCTGAAGGCGCGCGGGCTCGAGGACCACATCGAGGCGGTGGCCGACATCGTGGACCCGGACCTGCGCGCGAAGGCAGCCGAGCGCATCAAGACCGACGAGGGCCTGTGCGAGTTCTCGCGGAGGCCGGGTAAGCCCGGCATCTGGATGCCCAGCAACAACGTGAAGGCGATGTTCAAGGAGAACTGGTCCGTCTTGGGCTTGCGGGTCGAGGTGCGTGGCAGCCGCGGCGCGCTGGCGGAGGGGCTGTTCGTGTTCGGGGTGCCGCCGCCGCACGTCGACGCGAACGACCCGCAGGAGAAGGATTGGATCTATCTGGGCGAGCAGCCGACTGACGTCTACACGGCGGTGTCGCACACGGTGGGACCGTCCGGGCCGGTGTCGAGCATCAAGCGGCACGAGTACGTCGAGCGCGTGAAGATCCAGTGGGACGTCGTCATCGCGACGGCCAAGAGCGTGAACGAGAAGATCTCGGATGACGAGCTCGCGAAGACTCTCGTGCATGCCGCCGAGCACGGCCTGGGAGCGTGCCGGGCGCAGGGCTTCGGTCGCTTCG
>Ga0335071_10007526_pt1 | contig 11210 bp, 4 predicted proteins | sample Lox_Sample_15_FD_206724 | JGI IMG/M metagenome (GOLD analysis project Ga0335071, IMG submission 206724) | Soil microbial communities from Loxahatchee National Wildlife Refuge, Florida, United States - Lox_Sample_1.5 | ecosystem: Environmental > Terrestrial > Soil > Wetlands | place: USA: Florida...
CGGCGAAGAGCACCAGCTTGCCACCAGCGGCGAGATGATCGGCCATTGCCCGCACGGCATAAGGCGAGGTCGTGTCGACCGGAAACGTCCGCCAACTTTTCATGATTTTCCGGTGCAGCCAGCTCAGCTCCGCGGTCGTGCTGGACGTGACGAATTTCCAATCGTCGTCAAGCACCGCCCCGAGGAAAAGCCAGTCGATCCACGAGACGTGATTGGGCACGAGGAGCACCGGACCCGGCGTCGCGAGCACCTCCTCGTTGTACGCCCGGAATCGGAACCACAGTTTCACCAGCAGTCGGAACCAGAACTTCATGAACTACCCCCTCCCGTGGGCGCGCCGGCCTCGGCTTCCCGGATGACCTTTTGCATGCCCAACGCCACCGCGATCGCGGCAATCACCACTGCCAGGACGACGAAGACCAGCTCCGGTGACAAACCGAGTTTGGTCATCAAGCCGAGATAAGCGGCGCCAACCGCCATCCCGGAATAGTCAACGAAGTTTTGGATCGAAATCGTTTTGCCGAGCCTGGATTGGTCGCTCTCCGCCTGCAGCGCGGCATTGAGCGGTACGATCAGCAATCCGGCGAAGAAGCCCGTGGCGATCAGCACGGTGACGACGAGCACAAGCCCCCAATGTCCACCGAGAAAACCGAGCAGCAGGATGCCGACGGCCATGAACAGCCCGTATCGCCGCGTCCAACTCAAGTCGCCGACCTTGTGCAACTGCCCCGCGAGCACGCTGCCCGCGACAATGCCGAGCACGAGGCCGATCAGCAGCAGCACGAGTTTCTGGTTGGTGACGTGGCCGATCCCCGCCTCCTGGAAGACCTCCAGACCCCACGCCTGGATGTTGGTGCGCAGCGTCGCGCCGACGAACCAGAACAGGCCGCAGCCGAGGAGGACGCGGCCCAGCCGCGGATGACAGACTAGCGTGCACAAGGTCCGGCCGAACTCGCTCAAACTACGGCGGGCCGAGGTGGTCGGGTCGCACGGCGTGCGCGTCATCGCCGCGTTGAACGCCAGCGCCGCGCCATACAGGCCCAGGCAGACAAAGTAGCAGGGCGGCACGGCCAGGAAGTAATCGTAGAACGCGGCCCCGCCGCCGATGCCGCCGAGAATGGCCACGAGCGTGAGCATCTCGACCGTGCCATTGGCCTTCACCAGCCGCTCAGCGGGGAGGATTTCCGGCAGGACGCCGTACTTCGCCGGCGAATAGACGCACGCGCCGATGCCGACCAGGCCATAGCCGACCAGCTGCCAGATCCGGCTCGAATCGAAATCGCCATGATGCAACCAGACGCCGAGCAGGCCGACCGCCGTGCCGACCAGTTTCAGGAGGTTGCCACCGAAGAGCCAGGAGGTTTTCGGCATGCGGTCGTTGAGGAAGCCGGCCACCGGCGCGAGCACGATGAACGGCACAAAAAACGCCAGGCCGAAGAGCGAGTTCTGGTTGTTTACGTACTGCTCGGTGACCCGCCCGGAGGTCTGCTGATACGTCAGCGGACCGAGCAGCGCCTTGAGCAGAAAGTTGTCGCCGAAAGCGCCGAGAAACTGGCCGGCCAGCAGGAGATAATAATTACGGTAGGTTTTCATGCCGGGAGGTCGCGGGATCGTGGGAGGCGGCGTTCGTCGGTGCGAAGCTTCTCACATTTTGCCGGCGGCGTCGAGCCGGCGTGCCTCGTCGAGCGGCACGGGGATCGCGCGTTTGATGCTTTCGAGCATTTTCATCGGCTGCTCAGGCAGCTTGAATTCCAGCACGAGCAGATCGGTCACGTCGACCCGTGCGTCCACGGGGAATTTCTGAAGCGCCGCCCCGTCCCACTTGGAAACGAATTCCGCGACGCCCGCCTGCGCGGCGAGCTGGGGCAGGCGCTCACGGAGTGCCGCCATGGCATCGTCGGCCGGCGCCGTGCTAAAAACCTGGAGATGGCTGCGCGACTGTAGGTCCTTCATCTCCCTCGCGATGGCCGCGTAGGTCGCCTGATCGCCTGCCGCCTTCGCGGCCCGGGCGGCCGCCATGCGTTTCTTCAACGTCTGTTGCTGCGGCGCGCTCCAAAAATAGGCATAGGCGACCACCCGGGAGTCATAAATGCCCACCCGCGCCGCGGGCGGTGTAGCGGGCTTGACGGTCGGAGCCTCCGCGGCGCCAACCGCCGCTTGGGCGAACAAACCTACGGAGAGGAATAACAGGATATTGGTTTTCATGGATTGATCGGTTCGCAATGAGTGTAGCGGAATACGGTCGACCGGCGTTAATCGATAAACTCGATACGGGGCATCGTTCTGGCCGATGTCGTTCTTCGGTCAATATGGGCGGCGGCGGCCCTACCCTATCATGGTCAAGGCATGCTTCGGTTCGCGTTCCGGCCCGGTTGGCGGTTTGCCGGCCGGCCGGTTGCAGGCCATGGTAACGACGCTTTTCACCGCCGGATTGTTGCCGCCGCGGCGCTGGCCGCGGAAGCGCGCGCGGACTTCGAACGCGAAGTTGTCGAGCACGTCCGGATTCACCGGGTCGCCATTCACAGGCAACGTCAACGCCGGCAATCCCTCGCGTTCGGCAATATGGGAGAATTGCGCCTCGGCAATCTTGTTGGGCATGCATTCGTGCGGCCCCACGCTGAGCACGCCATCGATGCGACCCTGCCGCCACGCCACGAGCGGATTGCCCAGCGTCAGCACCGCTTCGCCCTCGAGAGCATCGCGCAAATACGGCCGCGCCGCCTCCAGCAGGTCGGCGGCGGTCGGACGCGCCGGCCCGCCCATGGGACGGTCCAGGGCGGCAAACGCAACGCGCTGGATGCGATCCTGAATCGCATCGCTCAGCCACGGGCCAAACTGCCAGGTCGGCGCGTTTCGGCGCCGCTGGTGATCGCAATAGTCCAGCCACTCGTGCACTGGCGCGAGTTGCACGCGCAGCCCCCGCCGCTGGAGTTCCTCCACCACGAAACCATTCGCGAACGGCACGCTGCGCACATAGATTTCGCCGACGACCAGCACGGTGGGCAACGCGTCCGGACCGCGAATGGCTGCGAATTCCGCCGCTGCCCGCGCCAGCAGGTCGCGGATGCCGAACAACCGGCCGCCCGCTGCCTGCCAGAGCGACGCCGGGGTGGAGCGCGTCTTGGCCGCGGCCCTCTCCATCAACGCCAGTAAATCGGCCAGCGCGCGCCGGTGGATTTTGCCCGCTATGCCCGGGTTGGTTTCGGACGGCTGCACATCGAGCCACGCTTCCTGCAACAGGTCCGCCGCCAGGAAACCCGCATACACCAGCAGGGCGAACCCAGGGGGAAATTCCGCAAAATAGCCTGTATCGCGCGGCGACCAGATGTGCACGCGATCCTGCCAGCCGAGCCGTTGCAGCACGACTTGATTGAGCAGGTTATACACGCCGAAGCGGCAGGGTCCGTGCGTGCTCGTCATCAGGTAGGCAAACCGCTCATCGGGCTTCGCGCGTTCGAGTCGCTGCAAAAGCCCACCCAGCGTAAGCGCCATTGGCAGGCATTCTTTGCCCGACGTATGACGGCGGCCCTGGCGGAGCGCGTCGCGGTCTGGCGGCGGCAGGCTTTCGGCCGGGATACCCATCCCGCGGAAACCCGCGGCCAGTACGTCGGAGCCGGCGCCCATCCACGGAATCAGCAGGCGTTCGCCCCTGCTCAGGATCTCGCGCAGAGCCACGGTCTCGGTTTGCAGCCGGCTGAAATCGTGCGGCAGCGGGCCGTCCGCGTGCGGCCGCCGGTCCTGCTCCACGCAGTGGAGAAACGCCTCGATGCGCGTCTTGGTGCCGGCGTCGCCGGAATGCCCGTCAGTCTCGACGATGGCGAACGGCCGGCCGGCCATGATGTGCGCGAAGAAGTGCAGGTTGAAACTGTCCGGTCCGCAGGCGTAGTTGCTGCAATACACCGCGTACTGCCCTGGGGTGCGGCGGATCTGGTGGGCGGCGCGCAAGATGCGCTGGCCATGGCCCCAGTACATGTCGCCAAACACCGGCACGGCGGACGCCACCGGGTAGCAATCGAGCGGGATGCCGATGACGCCCTGCTCGCGTAGAATCGCCGGCACGTTGGAATTGAGGACCGGGTTGTAGATGGTGTACGGCCGGCCCAACACCACGACCGGCACGATGCCGTGTTGCGCACAAAATTCGAGTGCGTGGGCGCCCAGTTCGCCACAGCGCTGCTCAAACTCCGTCTGCACGGTCCGCGCCACGCCTTGTGCACGCCGCCAATCGTCGCCGGTCACGCCCAGTTCGATCGCCAGCCGTTGGCAACTCGCCAAAAATTCGGCGGAATCGTAGCCGTCGCGGCCCAGATCGATCACCGGAGAGATCACTTTCATCTGATGCTTCGCGGCGAGATCCCAGCGCACCACATCGGCGCTGGCCTGCACGATCGGACATGTCACGGCATGCGACTCGTCCGCGACAACCGGACCGCCTCGCAGCATGGGCAGGAACACGAAATCCGCGCCGGCGTCGGCGAGCCGCGCCGCCACCCCGTGGTAGAGCTGCATCGGGGCGCAAAACGGCACGCTGGCGCCCTGGATGCCGCGCTTCAGGTCCGCCTGGTCGCCGCTGCCCACCAGCTCGAGATCGAAACCAAGTTCGTGCAGGAACACCGCGAAAAACGGGAACAGCCCCTTGAGCGCGAATTCGTCGGTCAACGCCACGCGTTGCCGGCCGCGCGCCGTGCAGAATGGCGCGACCATCGCCTTCCGCAGCTCCTCGCGTTCGCGGAACGGGTCCGGCGCGAGGTCGGGCAGTTTCTTCTTCCGCGTGCCCTTGTCGTGCAGCGCGCAGCCACCGCCCCAGGTGAACGCCTGCCGTTGCCCGGCCACCACCGTGCGCAGCCGCTCGATCCGGCAGCAGTTGCCCGCGCCGCCGCAACCCACCGCGGCTTTGCAGTGAAACGTATCCTTGGTCTCGACCCGCGCCTGCAGGAAACGCTCCGGGTCGATTCGTTTGCCGGAGTCTTCGGGGCACAAGTCTGCTTTGGCTCCAGTTCGCATCATTGGGCCACAATGGTGGAGCGCGTTGACCCCAACGCGCTCAACGCGTCTTGGGGTCAAGCCGTTCCACCCAAAACCGTCCCCCCTTTCGGAGCGCACGACTTCATTTGGGAGCCCGCTTGCGGGCGATGTCCGGCCCTCGCCTTTCAGCTCGCGCTGCGCTAGCAACGCGATGCCGAGCGCCCCCACCGTGCCGGGATTGGGTGGCACGATGACCTCGCTCCCGGTCTGCCGCGCCACCGCCGCCGCCAGCGCGTCCGCCGCGAACGGCATGCCCTGGCAAAATATCACCTGCCCCACTGTGCGGCTGCCCTTCACACGGTTCAGATAATTTTGGACAATGGAATCGTACAGCCCCGCGACGATCGCCGGCCGGGGCACCCCCGCCGCCACCGCCTCGTCGATGACTTCCGCCATGAACACCGAGCAATGCTGGCCCAGCGACACGCCCTCGTGCGCTGCCAGCGCCTCCTCGCCCAGGTGAACAACATCGCGGATGCCGGCAAACTTGCCGCCCTGCTCCGCGATGAACGACCCCGTGCCCGCGCTGCACGCTTCGTTCATCGCGCAATCCACCACCCGCCCGCCGGCCAGCCGGATGTATTTCGCGTCCTGCCCGCCGATCTCGAAAATCGTGTCGACCCTTTCGTCGAAAAACCGTGCGCCTTCGGCGTGTGCGGCGATTTCATTCAATATGAAGACTGCCTCCTTGCCATAGCAGGCGCTCAACAGCGAACCCGCGATCTCGCGGCCGCTGCCCGTCACGCCGAAGCCGCGCACCGGACAGCGCCCCGCCCCGCCGCCGGTGAATTCGCGCAGCAATGCCTGCGCCGCCCCCACTGGATCGCCGCTGGTCGGGCGGTAACCCTCCCAGACCGTTTCCCGGGACTGCATCGTCAGCGCCACGGCTTTCGAGCCGGTCGAGCCGATGTCGAGGCCCAGGATGATTTCCGGTGCGGTGCCATTGACGACCGCGAGCGGCCGGGGCGGCAGTCGCCGGACTCGGTTCAGCCAGCCGGCCAGCGCCGGCACGCGCTCCAGGTGCGACTCCTGCCGCGGGGCGATCAACTCCGCCAGGGGCAGCACGCCTTCCGCTTTTTCCGCGGCCACGACCGCGCTGCCCAGCGCTTCGAGGAAAAATCCCGCGTTGTCGTCCGGTAGCACGAGCGTCAACCCCAACTCCTCGAGCCGGCGACGGAAGGTGGTCTGCACACGCAGCGACCGCGCCACGCCACCGATCAACACCACCCGCTGCGGACACAGCTCCGGTTTGACGAGCACCAGCACGTTTTCGCACACCGCGTCGAACAGCCCGGCGAGAATGCGCGCGCGGTCCTCACCCTTGTTCGCGAGGTGCGTCATGTCTGTCTTCAAGATCACCGGGCAGCGGCCCGACAGCACCGCCGGTTTCTCGACCGGTGCGGCGAGTCGGCTCGCCGCCTCGACCGTCAACGAAAACCGCTCGACGAGCTGGCGCAGGAAATTGCCCGTCCCCTGCGAGCACCGGCTGTTTTCCCGGAAGATTTCGAGCCCGTTGGCGCGCAACTCCAGGACGGAAAAACCGTGACTGCCGATCGACACCACCATGGCCGGCTGGCGGCCAAAGAGGTAACGGTAGCCGCGGATCTGCGCCTGCTTGGTCGGCACTTGGGGCAGCCGGACTTGCCGCCCCAGCCGCCCACTCACCGCCGCACCGTCCAGTTCGTCCCAATCCCAATCCGCCAACAATTTCTGCAGCCGTGGTCCAGGTTCCTTGTGGTGCTCCACGGTTTGCCGGCGCGTCCAGCGCCAGCCACCGTGCTCGCGCACGATTTCCACCGCTTTGATCGTCTCGGTGCCGACGTCGATGCCGACAAAACGTTGGGAACGCGAACAACCGGCCGATCTTGCCCCGGCCAGGACGGTGGCGATGCCCTCGATGGCCGGGCGATGATTGAAGACGGTGCGTTGCATGTTGGGTAAATTCATTTCGTTTCTGTTCCGCTTCCGTATCCGGGGCAGAATCCACCGGGGTCCTTCGGCCGATCGCTAGAAGGGCCGGAGGCCGGCCAAATCCCACACCCAGGCCGTCGGAGACGGCAGCGGCAATTGGGCGGCGACATATTGTTCCGGGAGATACTTCGCCGATGCCCTGCCGCCATCAGAGCCACGACGGAGGTCAGATTGTTTCGGGTTGAGAGAGGCCCTCACGGCGGCCTGCTCGCGCGTCACCGTCGGGGTTTGGCTGATAGCGGCTGGGCCGGATGCGGCGCCGACGACAAGAGTGAGCAACAAGGCAACTGAGGTAAGATGTCTCTTCATGGTGGTTTTCATGGTGCCGAAAGTTTAGCCGATCCCGCGGCCGGGGCGTTAATCGATAAACTTGATAACGAGCATCGCGTGGAGAGATGGGGACCGCTGCCTCATGGCTTCCGGGCGACGCAGGCCACATACTCGTGGCGCACGGCAAATCCCGTCGCGCCAGGCTCGCGCCGCTCGGCGAGCATGTGCAGGAAGCGATGGGTTAATGCCGGACGGCGGACGGGATCGATCGTATCGTAAAAGGCGGTGCCGGCGCCGGATTTCAGGAGATGTTCCAAAACCTGCTCCGCGCTGTCGTAGGTGAACAGGATGCTGTCCTGTTGGAGACTCTCGACCTCCAGACCGGCGGCGGTGATGAGCTCACGGACATGGGCCGCATCACGGGGAAAATCGAACGCCACGCGCTTCAGCAGTACGCCCGGATCCTCGGCCACCAGCCCGGTAAAAATCTCCATCGGCTCCCGCGGCGAGTTCTCCCGGTGCACGATGAAGCCCAACCGCCCGCCGTTCGCCAGCGCCCGGCTGGCCGCGGCAAAAAAAGGCCGCAGCGGAATGTAGCCCAACACCCAACTCGAGAAGATATCGTCGAACGACCCACCCGCCTGCAGCCGGGCCAGCGCATCACCGGCGAAGAATTCCACATTGCCGAGGTTCCGCCGGCCAACCCGCACCCGTGCCTCGGCGAGCATGCCTTCGGAAAGATCGGCCGCCTGCACCTGGGCGGCGCGCCCGGCCAGCAAGGCCGTCGCATAACCGGTGCCGCAGCCTGCCTCGAAGACGCGTTCGCGGCCGGTCCACGGGATCTGCGCGACCAGGTTGTCGACTGGCCGGGCCGCCTCGGAAAGCCAAAACGTGTCGTAGTCGCCGTGGACGCGGTTGTAGGCCTCCTGCAATTCCGGTGCGCCGACTTCCGCACTCTGTGCCTCGTTCCGGATACGGAAGAACGCCGGCACGGCATGTTCGCGCGGCAGGTGCTGTGCGCAAATCGCCTGGGACTGTTCCGGCGCCGCCGGCAGGCCGGCCGTCGGAAAATGCCGCGCCAGTTGCCGCCCCACGCAACCCGTGCGCGGCTGGCAAAAGTGGCAGCCCATCCGGTTTAATATCTGGCCGAACGGCTCGCGCATGAGGTTGCCGAACGACAACGGTACGAGGTTGCAAGGGCAGACTTCACCGCCGCCATCGATGTAGATATGCGTCAGGCCGGCGCCGCAGCCGAACGCCTCGGGTGACTCCAGATAGCTGAAGGAGGAGAGAATGGGCAGACTCTCGTCGTGCGCGACCTCCTCCTGGTAGGCGAGGAGCTGCCGTCGCTCCGTGGCCGTGAGCAGCACGTCGGTTTGTCCCGTCAACTTGCCCGAGGCGCTGGGCTCGAGCACATGCACTTCGAGCGCGCCGGCATCGCCCGCAAATCGCAGCAATGGCAGGAAGCGCTCCCGCGGCAGCAGGTCGCGGGTGACGACCGTGACCACATATGGATAAAGCCCGTTGTCGCGTGCGACCTGCACCGCCTGCAGCGCGGTCCGGAAGGCGCCCTTGCGCCCGCGACGCCGGTCGTGCTCCGCCTCTTCGGTCGCGTCGAGGCTGATGCCGACGGCGAACACGCCGCTGTCGCGCAATTGCTGTGCCCGGTCTGGTGTCAAACCGTCACCAGTCGTGCCCACTACCACGCACGTTCTCTCGTCGAAGGCGCGGGCGATGTCGGCCAGGTCGTCGCGCAGGAGCGGCTCGCCGCCGGTCAACGTCACCACCACGGCACCCAGGTCCTGCAACTCGCCCGCGAGATTTTTCCAAACCGCGAGCGGCACATCGGTCTGGCTGCGCCCGGCGTTGTAGCAATGCCAGCAATTGAACGGACACCGGTTGGTGACCGCCATCGTCACCGAAAAGAGCCGGCGCGCCGCAGCCGGGGCGGCGGGGGTGAACTGCCCGACCATCCGGTCGAAGGCCGCGCTGGGATACGGCGGAAAATTCGTGTTCACCACAAAACGATCGCCGAAGGGAATGACCTTCTCCTTCGCGAAGTAGTCCTGCAGGAAGGCGGCCACCCGCGGATGCAGTTTCGTGAACAGCGGCTGTTTCGAGGTCCGGAGAAAGAATTCGTCGCCACGCATGGTTGGAGGAAGTTGATTGGTACGCGCCAAGCATAGCCGATCCCGCCGCCGGACCGTTAATCGATAAACCAGATGCCAGCCATTGCTCCCGCCAATGGGCTCCCGCCGGCTACGATGTGCCGCAACCGCGTATCAGGCGCGTAGCCATTTCCGTGACCCTGCGACTTTTCCCGCAAATATATGCCAATGCCTGGTGTCACGTATTACGTGACACTCCATCTTGGAAATGAGAGTGTACGAAAATCCGAGTGTCACTTAATACGTGACACTACCACTGAGGAACAGCCGGCATCCGGTGGTGGAATACACAATGGGACGCCAGCCCGACAGCGGCGTCCGCCACGCGCCAACCCAAACCAAATCCGATCCGCGGGAGGCGGGGCGGTTGCTCAGCGCGGAGATCGCAGATTCTACGAGCGGCGCACTGATAGCTGCGCGTGGTAGCGGGGCACGATTTCGAGGCGGGACAGCGCCACGACACTTTCGGCGGTGCCGAAATCCGGACGCGCCTGGGCCGGCAGATAGATGGGCGCGTCTTTCCGCAAGGGCAGGACCGCGAGGTGCAACTCGCCCCCGAGGATTTCTGGAGCATGGCGCCGCAGTCCGATGTCCCAGCAGTCACCATTGTAGAAATCGTCGTCGAGCAGCCGGCCGTTCAAGCTTACGCGCGCCACATCGCCCACGTAATGCACGCGCAACAGCGGATCGGCCGAGAGATCGAGGTCGTGCGGCAACCGGATGCGCCACACCGCCGCGGCGGCGAAGTCGGCATCGTCGGGAGCGGCGGCGACCGGTTGCGCGGTCCGGGCCAGCGGGACCGCCCGGGCGGGACCCGCCGGGCGGATGAGTTCGAAGGCAACTGTCGTCGCTGTCCCGGCGGCATGCGCCGCGGAAAGTTCGTACCGCCGGAACAGTCCCGCCGGTGCTCCCGCCTCCGCCAATGATGGCGGTGCCGGATATATGCCAATCGTGAGATCGCCGCGCGCGGTGGACGTCAGGCGCAGGTCGTCGCCGTCGACCACCAGCCCGGCCCGCGTCAGGAACACCCGTTCGCGTCCTTGCCACGTGTCTTTGTAGAGGTCCAGCGAGCTGGTTTCGTCGAGCAGCACAATCTGCACGAGGCCGCCGTCAGTCCCACGCACGGTAAGGGCTGGAGCCAAGCCAGGCGTGATCCGACGCGGCTCCCCCTGGCCGGCGATCGCGAATTCCGCCGGGATTCCTGCGATTTCGGCGAAGAAGACGGTGCGCACCTTCTCAACCTCGATGGCGCCCAAGGGCTGGGCGGTGGCATGGAGGAGCCGTACCCCATGCCCGAGATCAAAGTTGAAGGGCCAGAAAAACCGGCTGTGTTCCGGCACCACGACCGGGCGCGAGGGAAACGTGAGCTCCGCCGAAGGAAACTGGAGCGTGAACTGCACCGCTTCCTTGGCCGGAAGCTGCCGCAGTCTCTCATGGTTGTTGACGAAAACCAGACCGGTGGTGCCGGCAAAGCGCACTGCCCAACGCAGGGTCGTGATATCATCCCGGCCCTCCGGTCGCTCGTCTGGCAAGGCCGCCTCCATGGCGCCGACGACCGCCCCGAAATCGCGTAGAAAAAGATGGAGCCGGCGCAGCCGGTGGTAGTGGGGGCGGATCTGCCCGCAGGCGCCGAGCGGCGCCTGAAAATCGTAGTTGAGCACCGGCAGATCGTTCCAGTTGGTCAACGGGGTGGCCTGCGTCTCCATCAACGTGGTGAGCCGGCCCGCCGGATTCGTGCCCCCATGGTACATGTAATAACCGGGGGAATTGCCGCCC
>Ga0335071_10007527_pt1 | contig 11210 bp, 11 predicted proteins | sample Lox_Sample_15_FD_206724 | JGI IMG/M metagenome (GOLD analysis project Ga0335071, IMG submission 206724) | Soil microbial communities from Loxahatchee National Wildlife Refuge, Florida, United States - Lox_Sample_1.5 | ecosystem: Environmental > Terrestrial > Soil > Wetlands | place: USA...
TCGGCCGTCTTCTACGACCGCGCCCGCCCCGAGCTCGTTCTCGGTGGCGGGATCATTGCGCGGCCCGTTTCCCCTCCCTGAAACCCGAGGTTTTCGGGCCTTTTTCGGCCGGACTTGACTTGCGCGAAACTTACGCCTATATTGCGCCCGGGTGAGGTGACCCATGGGCTCCATCAGCCGGACGATCGAATGGGATGCGAAGCTGGCGAAGCGTGCGCTCGATGCAATCGACGTCCGGGACCTCATCGTGCCCGGTCTCGGAAACCGCCGCATCTTCCGGATCCTCCTGACGAACGCGTGTCGCCACGCATGCGACTGGTGCCCGATGCGCGCCGAGCGCGACCTGCCGCCCGCCGCCCTCGAGCCTGCGAAGCTGGCGCGTCTCTTCATGACCGCGTTCCGGCGCGGCTGGTGCGACGGGCTCTTCGTCACGAGCGGCATCCCGAAAGACGCCGTGCGGGCCATGGACGGGATGCTCGAGCTCGTCGAAACCCTCCGCGTCACGCACGGCTACCGCGGATACCTTCACGTGAAAGCGCTCGCCGGCGCGCAGCCGGGCCAGATCGAGAAGCTCGTGCGCCTCGTCGACCGCGTCTCGTACAACCTCGAGATCCCCTGCCAGCGCGCCGCGGACGAAAGCGCGAGGGACCCGCTCGCCGCCCCGGTCCGCGACGTGGCCGCGGCCATCCGCGAGGCGCGCCGCGATTCCGCGCGCAAGGCGCCTCCGGCCCTGCTCGAGCGCCGTCTCGTGGAAGCGGACCACCTCCTCCGCGACTACGGCTTCCGGGCGAGCGAGCTGCCGTTCGACGAGGACGGCCACCTCCCGCTCGACCAGGATCCGAAACTCGCGTGGGCGCGGCGCCACCCGGAGCGCTTCCCGGTCGAGCTCACGACGGCGCCGCGCGAGGAGCTGCAGCGCGTGCCGGGCTTCGGGCCGCGCGCGGTCGAGAGAATCCTCCTCGTGCGCGGGCGGGATGCGCTGCGCGACCTGACGGATCTCCGGCGCCTCGGAGTGCGCGTGGGCCGCGCGGCCGGCTACGTGACGCTCAAGGGACAGCTTCTCGGTACGAGGGTAACGGGAAGGCCCAAGGGAAAGCAGGGCGCGCTCTTTCAGGGAACAACATCTTCCAGATCAAAGCTTTACGACTTCGGCAGCGGCGCGTTCCGCTGACGGAAAACCCGCTGAGACTCAGTCCGGTTGCTCCGTGACGACCTCGGAAGTGGTCACCCCGTGTGCTAGAATCAGAGTTTGCATATGGCCAAGTCTGCCGCCGCCGCCGCCTCGATTCTCAAGGACGTTCGGGCCCTTCTGGAGGCCCGCGCCGACGAGAAGGAAGCCGCAAAAGATGGCAAGTCCAGGGGCAGCGCCTCCCAGCCGCGCAGCCCGCTGAAGGCGCTCGGCGTGAAGACGTCGTCCGTGCGCTCGATCGCGCGCGAAATCCAGACGAAGAACAAGCCGGCGATGGACTACGGGGCCGCGCTCGCGCTCGTGGACGCCGCCGTGGGCCGCAAGGTCCGCGAGGAGATCCTCGTGGCGCTGGACGTTCTCGAACGCTACCGGAAGGACTTCGCGCCGGGTCTCTTCTCCCACGTGGAGAAGTGGAGCTCGGTCGCCGACGACCTCGAGGTCGCCGAGGCTCTCGGAACGCGCGTCGCCGCGCCGGCGCTCGCCCTCGAGCCCGTGAAGATCAACGTGCTTCGGAAGTGGGCGCGCCTGCGCAGCGTCGGCAAGCGCCGCCTCGCCGTGCTCGCCTCCGTGGGCCTCGTGAGCGACGGCCGCCGCGAGGCCGCCGCCGTCCTCGAGCTGGCCGAGTTGCTCCTCCACGAGGATCACCCGGCGATGGTCTCGGCCGTCGCGAGCCTCCTGCGCGAGACGACGAAGGTGGACGCGAAGGCGGTCCAGGACTTCCTTTTCCGCCGCTCGGTCGACGGCAATCCGGACATTCTTCGCGCCGGTTCCGAGAACCTCGACGCCGCGCGCCGGGCCGCGCTCATCGCGAAGCTCGAGGCCCAGGCCGCCGTCGTCGCCGCGACCTAGTCCGTTTTCGGATCCCGCGCTCCCCGGAACAGCAGCCAGCCCAGGGCCGCGAACGCGAACATCGGGACGAGGTCCGAGGCGAAGAGGCCCGGCCAGAATTTCGGTCCGAGCGCGATCTTCATCGGCAGGTCGAGCTCGTCGTCGAACGCGAGACCGAACACGGGGAAATGGAGAAGCGCGACCGCGACGCCCACGAGCGCGCCGCCCGCGATGAGGCCCGACGACCAGAGCGTGCCCTCGCTCTCGGCCGGGTCGTCCGGGACGCGCCCGTAGCGCCTGTCCGCGAACTTGCGCACGAGGCCGCCGATGAAGATGGGCATCGTGGACGAGAGCGGCAGGTACACGCCGACCGCGAACGTCAGCGAGTGCCCCGTCGTCATCTCGATGATGACGGCGATCGCGACGCCGATCAGGATCAGGCCCCACGGGAGCTTGCGGTCGAGAAGGCCCGAGATCAGGACCGCCATGAGGTTCGCCTGCGGGGCGGGGAAGCTCGGCGTGCCGATCCCGTCCACGCGGCGGGCGACGGCGGCGCCGGTTCCGCGGTCGACGAGGTAGTTCCCGGCCTCGAGACCCGTCACCTCGCCGGCCGCGACGCGGACGAACGCCTTCGGCGCTCCGTCGGGGCCCTTCACGTCGTCGGCCGAGGCGATCGAGGCGGCCGAGACCGCGACGGGCGTGGGGAGCGGCGTGACCTTCGTGCCCGACGCGTTGATGAGCCATGTCGTCCACCCGATCGCGGCGACGGACGTCAGGACGCCGGCGAGGATCGCGGCCTGCTGGGCGACCGGCGTCGAGCCGACGAGGTGCCCGGTCTTGAGGTCCTGCGCGGTCGTCCCGGCGTTCGAGATCGCGATGCAGACGACCGAGCCGACGACGAGCGCGACGTACGAGTAGGCCGAGCCGCTCCAGCCGACGGTCAGGAAGATCAGACAGGTCCCGATCACGACGGCGATCGTCATCCCCGAAAGCGGGCAGGAAGACGAGCCGACGAGGCCGGTGATCCGGGCGGAGACGACGGAGAAGAGGAACCCGAAGACGACGATGAGCGCCGCCCCGAGGACGTTCATCTTGAAGACGGGCACGACCGCGATGAAGGCGACGATCGCGAGCGAGCCGCCGACGACCCACGTGAGCGGCGTGTCGCGCTCCGTCCGCAGGACGCCGGCGCCCCCGAGCGCGCCGCGCAGCTGCTTCATCGACGCGGTGAGCGAGTCCCAGATGGCCGGGGCCGCCCGCACGAGCCCGAGGACGCCGCCGGCCGCGACGGCCCCGGCGCCGATGTACCGGATGTACTGGGAGCGGACGGCGTCGAAGTCCATGTTGCGGATGAGATCGGCGGCGGGCGCGATCGCCGAGGCGGACGTACTCCCGAAGAACACGACCATCGGCGAGAGGATGAGCGCCGCGAGGATGCCGCCCCCGACCATGAGGACGCTCGACTCGTAGCCGATGATCCAGCCCACCGCGAGGAGCTCGGGGGAGGTCTCGCACTCGAGGCGCGCGCCCGGGTAGAACGCGATCAGGCGCGCCACGCGCACCTTGAAGAGGGCGAAGACGGTCGTCGCGAGCTTGAACGCGGCGCCCACGCCGATCCCGGTGAAGATCTTCGTCGCGGACGTCCCGCCCTTCTCGCCCGCGATCAGGATCTCGGCGCACGCGGTGCCCTCGGGGAAGCGGAGGGCCGCGTGCTCCTTGACGATGAGATACCGGCGGAGCGGGATCATCATGAGGACGCCGAGGATCCCGCCCGTCAGAGAAATGAGAAACGTGACCGGGATCTGCATCGGGAAGCCGAGAAAGATGAGCGCCGGGATCGTGAACACGACGGCGGCCGCGATGGACTCGCCTGCGGATCCGGTCGTCTGCACGATGTTGTTCTCGAGGATCGTCGAGTGGCCGAGCTTCTTGAGGATCGTGATCGCCATGACGGCGATCGGGATCGACGCGGACGTCGTGAGTCCGACGCGCAGTCCGAGGTAGACGGACGCGGCGCCGAAGACGATCCCGAGAACGGCCCCGAGCGCGACGGCGCGGAACGTGAGCTCGGCGGGTGCTTCGGACGGCGGCACCCAGGGCGTGAATGAGGGGGCCGGGGTCCCGGTCGTCGCGCTCATGGGGCGGGAGTGTAGCGGCGGCGCGTTCCGCCCGCCCGAAAGATCGGGCGATGCGGGAGGATTCAGCGCGACAGGAGGAGGCGCTCGGCGCTCTCGAGCTCCTGGCCCGTGAGCGGCTTCGCGAACGGGAGGGCGCGCCAGCGGGCGACGCGCTGCGACCTCGGGAGCCGGCCGATGAGGCGGATCTCGGACTCGAGACGGTCGTGCGCGCGGGCGTCGACCTCGTCGAGACGGCTCGCGAGGCGGCGGAGGCCCACCTGCTGCTCGTCGCTGAAGTCCTTGACGACGATCCAGCGGTCCTCGAGGAGCGCGCGCTCGTCCTCGGGACGGTTCAGGAACGCGGCCTCGAGCGCGACGAACCGGGCGCGTTCCTTCGCTCCCGCCCGCTGCCAGTCGAGGAAGCGGCCCGTCAGGCCGTCCGGCGTGTCGGGCGGGCGCGACGGGAAGCCGCCGGCGGGGACGGCCACGGGCGCCCTCGGACCGACCGGCTCCGGGAAGAACGCGTCGAGCTTCGCGAGCGTCTCGAACGCGTTGAGGAAGTCGAACTGGTGGAGGATCGCGGCCTGCGCCTTCTCGTCGCGCGTCAGCGGCGGGCGGTCGAGGTTGATCGGCGTCGAGCGCACCGCGACGATGTCGGGCGGGAGCTCCGCGGAAGCCGGGAGGGCGCCGGCGGGGGCGGCGGGTGCGGCGGCGGGCTCGAGTGCGGGGGGAGCCGGCGCGGACGGTGTGCGGCGGAGCGCGCGGAAGCCGAGGAACGCGAGGACGAGGACGAGGACGGCGGCCCCGAACAGCGCGGCGGGCTGCCTCCACGCGTTGCGGGGGGGCGCCGACAGGCGCTGGACGAGCCGGGACTCGAGGTCCTCGGGCGGCTCGAGCGCCCCGGCCGGACGCAGGAGCCGGTCGATCGCGGCGAAGTCGCGGGCGGAGGCTCGACAGGCCGGGCACTCCTCGAGATGCGCGACGACGGGCGCGTGCCCGCCCTGGCCCGCCGATCCCGGGTCGACGATGCGCTCGCGCAGCTCGTCGCAGTTCACGCGGCTCCGCCTTCGGCCGGGAGGCCGCTCCCGCCGTCCTCGGACGCGCCGTCCCCGCCGGGCACTCCGAGATCGAGGAGCGGTTTGAGGGACGTCCGCAGGGTCTCGAGGGCGCGCACGAGGCGCCGGCGCAGCTCGCCCTCGGAGACCCCGAGCGCGGACGCGGCCGTCGGGAGCGGCAGCCGGGCGACCCGGGTCAGGAGAAACGCGGAGCGCTCCGCGGGCGGAAGGGACGCGATCGCGGAACGCTGGAGGGCGGTGCGCGCGGCGGCCGACTCGGCGAGTCGCACCGTCGAGATGACGGCTGGTTCGGAACGCGGCTGCTCCTGCGCGACGCGCGCCGCGTGACCCCAGAGGTGCGCGGCGAAGGGTGTGCCCGGGTCGTAGCGCCCCGCGGTCCGCACGAGGCGCTCGAAGGTCTGAAGCGTCGCCTCCGCGGCCGCGGACGGCTCCCGGAGGCGCTCGAAGACCGCGTAGACCGGCTGGCGCCAGCGCGCGAGGAGACGCTTCAGCGCCGCGTCGTCACCCGTCGCGACGAGGAGCAGGTCGCCGGAGTCCGGCCCCTGCGCGGCCCCGGTGCGCGGTGCGACGGCCACGGGCCCATTCTGCCAGACGGAGGCGCGGCTACTCGGTTTTCAGGAAGCGCGCGAGCAGCCACTCCTGGACGGCGTCGTCGCCCTTCCTCGCGATCGCGGCCATCTCGCCGTGGGCGAGCGCCTCGTTGAGGCTGCCGTTTGGAAGGAAGATCAGGATGGCCGGCAGCTCCGCCCTCGGGTTGATCAAGTACTTGTCGATGAGTGCGGCATTCGGCATGTTCGAGACGTCGATGTCCACGGGGACGAAATCGTGGGTGACCGCCTCGAAGAACTTACCCTTGTGGATCGCGTGGTTGAAAACGGCGCACGGGCGGCAGTCGTTCGTGCCGAGGTTCACGAGGAGGCGCCGGCCGGAATCGCTCGCGACCTTCAGCGAGAAAGCGATCGCCTTCTCGCCGATGAGGTCCGGGTCGTAGATCAGCGGGTCGCCGGAGGGCGCGGCCGCGGCCGTTGGCGTGCGCGCCTCCGGGGCGGGCCCGGCGGCGGGCGCCGGAGCGGCGGACGCAGCCGCGAGAAGGGCAAGGGACGGAAGGACGAAGCGAAGAGGGAGTGTCATCGGGAATCGGTCTCCTTGGTTCGTTTTGTTCGTCAGTTCGGCCGCGTCGGGTCGGCCGGGGGCGGCGTGGGGGCCGCCTCGAAGTCCGTGCGGATCGGGCCAAACGTCTTTTCGTACTGGGCGACGTTCTGTGTGAGGGCGTGCAGGAGCTGTTTGGCGTGGACGGGCGAGGTGAGGACGCGCGACAGCACGCGCACGTCCGTCCTTCCCGGGACGACGCGGCCGAAGTCGAGCACGAACTCGGCCGGGTTGTGGATGATGTTGGCGAAGTTCACGTAGACGCCGTTCGCGACGGAATCGTCGATCGAGAACTGCAGGGTCGGCGGCTGGGGTCCTTCGGTCTTCGGCTGGTCGGCCACGGCGGCACCTCGCGGGTCGATTCGGGTCCTCTTCGCAAGAGGCGCGCCAGTATAGTGACACGGAAATGAGAGCCGTCCTGCTCGCGCTCGTTCTTCTCCTGGTGGTCCCGTCCGCTCTCCGCGCCGACGACGCCGCGCTCCTCGCGGAGGCCGACCGGCTCTGGGCGCTCCGCGCCGAAGGAGCGACCGGCGGCCATGCGCGAGCCGGCGCGATCGATCCCGTCATCGCCGCCTGCCGTGCCGCCCTCGCCAGCGAGCCCGGCTCCGTCGCGGCGCTCGGCCGGCTCATGCGCGCGCTCTACTTCAAGGGCGAGTACGTGGCGGACGACGTGACCCGAAAGCGCGAGATCTTCGACGAGGGCCGGAAAGCCGCCGAGCAGGCGCTCGACCTCCTGCGGCGCGAGACCTCGAAGGCGTCGGGCAAGGACCTTTCGACGGCCACGCCCGTCGAGCTCGCGCCTCTCCTGAAAGGCCGCGAGGATGCGGTCGAGGCGTTCGAATGGGCGGCGGCCGACTGGGGGAAGTGGTCGCTCGCGTTCGGGAAGATGGCGGCCGTCAAGCAGGGCGCCGCCGCGAAGATCCGCGACTACGCACAGGCGGTCATCCTCCTCGACCCCGCGCACGACGACGGCGCGGGCTACCGGATCCTGGGCCGCCTCCACCATCAGACGCCCTCGGTGCCGTTCCTGACGGGATGGGCCTCGCGCTCTCAGGCGCTGAAGAACCTCCGCCTCGCGGTCGCAACGGGTCCGAAGAACTTCGTCGGGCGCCAGTTCCTCGCGGAGGCGATCCGGGATTACGAGTCCGACAGGGGAGCCGAGGCGCGCGCGCTGATGCAGGGCCTCGTCGACGACGCCCCGCAGCCGGACTGGCTCGTCGAATCCCGACGGTCGCAGGAGGAAGCGGCCGCGGCCCTGAAGGAATGGAGCCGGTGAGAGAATGAGTCGCATGAGCGATCCCCGGCTCCGGAGCGCGATCGACCGGGTCCTCGCGGGCGCGGAAAGCCGGACGCTTCTCTCGGCCGTCGACGCGCCGCCGCGCCCGCGCCGGCGCGAGGTCGTCGAGATCCTCAGGCTCCTCCAGGAGGTCGTCCACCCGGGTTTCTTCGGCGAGACGGCCCTTTACCGCGCGAACCTTCGCGACCACCTCGCGGACGTCCTGTTCCGTGTCCACGTCCGCCTCGCGGAACAGGTCGAGAAGGCGCTCGCGCCTCACGACCCGGACGGGGCGGCCGTCCGGGCGCCCGGGATCGTCACGAGCCTCTTCGAGGACCTGCCCGCGATCGCGGACATGGTCGCGGACGACGTGCGCGCCGCGTTCGACGGCGATCCGGCCGCGACCGGATTCGACGAGATCATCCTCGCCTATCCCGGCGTGAAGGCCGTTTTCACGTATCGCGTCGCGCACGCCCTCCACGGGCTCGGCGTTCCGCTCATTCCCCGCGTCATGACGGAGTTCGCGCACCTCGAGACGGGCGTCGACATCCACCCGGGCGCGCGGATCGGGCGTTCGTTCTTCATCGATCACGGCACCGGGACCGTCATCGGCGAGACGACGGACATCGGAAGGAACGTGAAGCTCTATCAAGGGGTGACGCTCGGCGCGCTCTCGTTCCCGAAGAACGAGCGCGGGGAGCTCATCCGCGGGACGAAGCGCCACCCGACGGTCGAGGACGACGTCGTGATCTACGCCGGCGCGACGATCCTCGGCGGCGAGACCGTGATCGGCCGCGGCTCGGTCATCGGGGGCAGCGTCTGGCTCACGTCCTCCGTCCCGCCCGGAACGCGCGTCACCCTCCAGGGCGAGGACCTGAAGTTCGAGCCGCGCGCCGTGCCCGCCGGGGCGAGACCGTGACCGTCGACGCCGTCGTCCTCGGAGCCGGGCCGGCCGGATGTGCGGCGGCGACGGCGCTCGCGCAGCGGGGCCGCTCCGTTCTCCTCCTCGACCGTGACCCGGAGCCGCGCTTCAAGATCGGCGAATCGCTCCTCCCGTGGAACCGGCCGGTCTTCGAGGAGCTCGGGCTCCTTCCGAAGATCGAGGCCGCGGGCTTCCAGCGCAAGTACGGCGCCCTCTTCACGAACGAGCGCACGGGCGGCGTGAGGCAGGTGGACTTCCGCGAGGCGTGGAACGCGTCGCGCCCGTCGGCCTGGCAGGTGAAGCGGAAGGACTTCGACGGCCTCCTCGCCGCGCACGCGGCCGCGTGCGGCGCAACGGTGCGCCGCGGCGTCGCGGTGGAAGACGTCGTGTTCGAGGGCGAGCGCGCCGTCGGCGTCCGCGTCGCGGGTCCGGGCGGCCCGGAGGCGATCGCCGCGAAGGTCGTCGTGGACGCGACGGGCCAGGCGGCGTTCCTCGCGTCGCGCCTGAAGATCCGCCGGCAGGACACGAACCTCCGCAAGGCGGCCCTCTACGCGCACTTCACGGGCGTGTGGCGCGGCGCGGGCGACCGGGCCGGCGACATCCTGCTCCCGTTCCTCCCGGACGTCTGGTACTGGCTGATCCCGTTCTCGGACGGGACCTCGTCGGTCGGCGCGGTCTTCGCGCCGTCCGTCCTCGCGACGCTGTCGGGCCGGACGAACACCGAGAGGCTCGAGGAGCTCCTCGCGCGCTCGTCGAAGGTGAAGGAGTACCTCGCGGGCGCGACGCGGACGAGCGACGTCGGGTCCGTCTCCGACTACTCGTTCACGTCGACGCGCTACGGCGGCGACGGGTGGGTCCTCGCCGGGGACGCGGCGACGTTCCTCGACCCGGTGTTCTCGTCGGGCGTCTTCCTCGGCATGTCCGCGGGCCTGAGGGCCGCGAAGGTGATCGACGCGTCGCTCGCCCGGAAGGGTCGCGTCGACGCCGCCGACTTCGACGCGTACGGCCGGACGACCGAACGCATGGTCGCGCGCTTCCGGCCGTTCGTGTACGGGTACTACGACCCCGTCTTCACGCGGATGTTCTGCGAGGAGGCGCCGCTCGACGCGCTGCGCGCGGCGGTCACGTCCACGCTGGCGGGCGACGTCGAGAACCCGGCGCTCGCCGTGCGGTTCTTCAACCGGCTGACGCTCCTCGCCTTCGCGTTCGCGCGCCGGATCGAGAAGGACCCCCTCGCGGCCACGGCCTGACGGATTCCTCCGACGCACGCTTCGCCTCGGCGAGGAGACGGGCGACCGTCTTCCCCGTGCCGGGCACGACTCGCCGCGGCGCGAGCTCGGCGAGCGGGACGAGGACGAAGAGGCGGGACGCCATCCGCGGGTGCGGCACGGTCAGCGTCCGCGTCGCGATCCGCGACGAGCCATAGAGGAGGAGGTCGAGGTCGAGCGTGCGCGGGCCGTTCCGCGCGCCGCGGCCTCTCTTTCGGCCAGCGGAGGATTCGGATTTTCTTAGAAGGGCAAGAAGGGCCGCGGCGGAAAGTGACGTCCGCCCGGTGATGACGGCGTTGAGGTAGTCGGGTTGATGGGGGAGAAGAGGGACGGGAGAAGATTCATAGAAAGGTGAAGAACGGAGATCGTGCAGGTGCGGCGCCATCGCCGCGATCGCCTTTCTAAGAAATCCCATTCTGTTTCCCAGGTTCGAGCCGAGGCCGATCGCCACGAAGACGGGCCGTGGCCGGGCGGGGCGGTCAGTACTCGTCGTCCGACTCTTCCGCGCCTTCGAGCGTCGGCGCCTCGCCGAGGGGAAGCTCCTCGTCGTCGTCGACGCGCTTGGCCGCGGGGTCCTCGGGCTCGCCGGAGGCGACGTCTTCCTCCTCGCGGTTACGGTCGAAGACGTCCGGATCCGCGAACTCGTCGCGCTTGGCGCGCCGCGCCGCGTGAAGGACGACGGGCGACGTGGGCTGCGGGGGCGCATCTTTCTGGTCCGCGCCGCACTTCGGACACTGGACGGGGTTCTTCCTGAGGTCGTAGAACTTCGTCCCGCATTTGAAGCACGTATGTTTCGTTCCCAGATCGGCCATGAGCCTCCCGAAAAAGACGCCGGAACATAGCATCCGTGTTTTTTTCGGTCAACGCGGGCCGCCACGTACACTCGGGCGGACCGATGGAACCCTCTTGCCGCACGCTCGGCCGTCCGGCCCTGGCCCCTCTCGCGGTCGCGGCGTTTCTCGCCGCCGTTGCATTCCCGGCGCGCGCCCAGATGCCGTTCGGGCCCGTGACGGCGCGCTCTTTGGCAATCGGCGGCGCCGCGGTGGGACTCCCCCCGGACGTCGCGGGCGCCGTCGACAACCCGGCGCTCGCCCCGGACAAGGAGTTCGCGTTCGCGCTCACGGCGGGCCTCGTGACGCGCGAGAGCGGCGACTTCCTGGCCCCTCTGGACGCCGTCGTCGGGAACGACCCCGTGAAGCTCGCGACCGGCGCCCAGCCGCAGAACTACGCGGACGTCGTCGCCGCGCTCCACACGCTGGGCGACCCCGGGAACGGGATCCTCGGCAACGGGAACGTCTCGATCGCGGCCGCGCACAAGGGCTGGGAGCTCTCGTTCACGGACCGCGCCTACAGCGGCGCCTTCGTGAGAGCGGACCTCGTGCACA
>Ga0335071_10007529_pt1 | contig 11205 bp, 10 predicted proteins | sample Lox_Sample_15_FD_206724 | JGI IMG/M metagenome (GOLD analysis project Ga0335071, IMG submission 206724) | Soil microbial communities from Loxahatchee National Wildlife Refuge, Florida, United States - Lox_Sample_1.5 | ecosystem: Environmental > Terrestrial > Soil > Wetlands | place: USA...
CAGATCGAGGAGTACGGGGTCGCCCGCTTCAACGCCCTCTGTCGCGAGAGCGTGCTGACCTACCTCAAGGACTGGGACCGGATGACCGAGCGCATCGGCTTCTGGATCGACCTGGACGACGCCTACTACACGCTCACCAACGACTACATCGAGTCGGTCTGGTGGATCCTGCGGCAGATCTGGGACCGCGGGCTGCTCTACGAGGGCTTCAAGGTCGTGCCCTACTGCCCGCGCTGCGGCACGGCCATCTCGAGCCACGAGATGGCCCAGGGCTACCACGACGTCACCGAGCCGTCGGTCTACGTGCGCTTCGCGCTGACCCCGGCGGCTGCCGCCACGCTGGTGGGTCTCGGGGTGGCGGCGGGCGTCGCCGCCGAAGCCGGGCCGGCCGGCGCAGGCGCACCGGCTGGGGCCGCCGCCGGCGCTCCCGCCGAAGGCGATCCCGTCCCCGTCAGCCTGGCCGTCTGGACGACCACGCCCTGGACGCTCGCCTCCAACGTCGCCTGCGCCGTGAACCCCGACATCGAGTACGCCCTGGTCGAGAGTCGCGGGGAGCGCTTCGTGCTCGCCCGCGACCTGGTCGAGACGGTACTCGGGGCCAGGGCCACGGTCGAGCGGCTCATCCCGGGGCGCGAGCTGCTGGGTCTCGAGTACGAGCCGCCCTACCGCTTCGTCGCGCCCGACCGGCCCGCCTGGTATGTGGTCGGCGACGGCTACGTCACGACGACCGACGGCACCGGCATCGTGCACATCGCGCCGGCCTTCGGCGAAGACGACATGCGCATCGGCCGCGACAACGACCTGCCGGTCATCAATCTGGTCGACCCCGCCGGGCGCTTCGTCGCCGAGGTCACCCCCTGGGCGCACGTGTACGTCAAGGATGCCGACCGGGGCATCATCGCCGATCTCGCCGCGCGCGGGCTGCTGCTGGCCGAGGTGCCCTACGAGCACAGCTATCCGTTCTGCTGGCGCTGCGACACGCCGCTGCTCTACTACTCCAAGACCACCTGGTACGTGAAGACCACGGCGATCAAGGACGACCTGCTGGCCGCAAACGAGGCCGTCACCTGGTATCCCGAGCACATCAAGCACGGTCGCTTCGGCGAGTGGCTCGAGAACAACGTCGACTGGGCGCTCTCGCGCGACCGCTACTGGGGCACGCCGCTGCCGGTCTGGCGCTGCGAGGCGGGTCACGCGCACTGCGTGGGCAGCGTAGCCGAGCTCCGCGAGCTGGCCGTTGCGCCGCCGCCCGCCGATCTCGAGCTGCATCGCCCCTACGTCGACGACGTCGTGCTGCGCTGTCCCGAATGCGGCGGCGACATGCACCGCGTGGCCGAGGTCATCGACGCCTGGTTCGACTCGGGCTCGATGCCCTTCGGCCAGTGGCACTACCCCTTCGAGAACGAGGAGCGCTTTCGCGAGCGCTTCCCGGCCGACTTCATCTGCGAGGCCATCGACCAGACCCGCGGCTGGTTCTACAGCCTGATCGCCGTCGCCACGCTGATCGAGCGGCGCAGCTCGTACGACACCGTCCTGTGCCTCGGCCACATCCTCGATGCCGAGGGCCAGAAGATGAGCAAGAGCCGGGGCAACGTCGTGCAGCCCGACGACGTGCTCGACCGCCAGGGCGCCGACGCCTTCCGCTGGTACCTGTTCACGACCTCGAGCCCCTGGTATCCGCGCCGCTTCTCGCACGACCTGGTCGACGAGGTGGTGCGCAAGTTCCTGCTCACCCTGTGGAACACCTACAGCTTCTTCACGGTGTACGCGAACATCGACCGCTTCGACCCGACGGCCGAGCCGGTGCCGCTCGCCGAGCGGCCGCTGCTCGACCGCTGGCTCGCCGGCCGCCTGGCGCAGCTCGTCACGCGCGTCGGCGACGGCCTCGAGGATTACGACCCCACCAATTCCGGTCGCGCCATCCAGGAGTTCGTCGACGAGCTCTCCAACTGGTACGTGCGCCGCAGCCGGCGACGCTTCTGGAAGAGCGAGAGCGACGCCGACAAGCTGGCCGCCTACCAGACGCTCTACGAGGCGCTCGTCACCCTGGCCAAGCTGCTCGCGCCCTACACGCCGTTCCTGGCCGAGGAGCTCTATCAGAACCTCGTGCGCTCGGTCGATGCCGCCGCGCCCGAGAGCGTCCACCTCTGCGACTGGCCGGTCGCCGACGAAGCGGCGCTCGACGAGGACGTCACCTTCGCCATGGACTGCGCGCGTCGCGTGGTCGAGCTCGGTCGGGCGGCGCGCAACGGGGCCGCCGTCAAGAACCGCCAGCCCCTGGCCGAGGTCGCGGTCGCGGCGGCCGAGCGCGAGCGCGCCGCCCTCGCGCGCCTGGCCGACATCGTGACCGACGAGCTCAACGTCAAGGAGCTGTGCCTGCTCGACGATCCCGGCGAGCTTCTCGCCTACGCCCTGAAGCCCAACCTCAAGCTGCTCGGGCCGCGCCTGGGCAAGCAGGTCGGCGCCGTGGGCGCGGCGCTGCGCGCCGTCGACGGCGCCGAGTTCGTCGCGGCGCTGCGCACGGGCGGCTCGGCGCCCCTGGTGCTGGCCGACGGCGAGCAGGTGCGCCTGGCGGAGGACGAGGTGCTGGTCGAGGCGGTGGCCCCCGAGGGCAGTCGTGTCGAGAGCGACGCCGACTTCACCGTGGCGCTGCGCACCACGATCGACCCCGCCCTGCGCGACGAGGGCATCGTGCGTGAGATCGTCCATGCCGTTCAACTCTCGCGCAAAAACGCCGATTTACGCATCGAAGACACGATCAGCCTGGCGCTCGCGGTGCCGGTCGAGCTCGCCGGCCTGGTCGAGCGCAACGCGGCCTACATCAGGAGCGAGACCCTGGCCAGCGAGCTCGAGCTCGGCGACCGGCCCCGGCAGCATCGCGAGACCGTGCGGGTCGAGGGGCACGACGTGATCGTGGGCATCACGCCCACGGGCACGATCTTCACCGTCAACTACGGCTAAAGAGGCGGACGATCACGTGAGCGGAGAACAGACACGCATCCACGGCGATCCATCGCTCGAGCTGGTGCTCGAGCTGGCCGTGCCCACCGTCGGCGACCGCGTCATCGACGTGGGCACGACGGTCGGCACCACCGCGTTCGCGCTGGCCGGAGCGGTGGCCAGCGTGCTCGCGGTCGACAACCGCAAGGACACGATCGACGAGGCGCTGCGCCTGAGCCAGGAGATCGGCGCCGAGAACGTCGGGTTCGCCCTGGCCAACCTCTACGCCCTGCCCTTTGCCGACGGAGCCTTCACCCTGGCGACGTGCCGCAACGCGCTGCACCGCTTCCCCGAGCCCGTGGCCGCCCTCAAGGAGATGGCGCGGGTCGTGGCCGCCGGCGGCCGCCTCGTCGTCGGCGACCTCGTGGTCGACGCCGAGCTCGACCGTCCCCTGAACGAGCTTGCCCGCCTGAGCGACTCGGCCCACCGCCGCTACGCACGGCACGAGGAGTACCTCGAGCAGTTCGCAAAGGCCGGCCTGCAGGTCACCGACGAGCGTCGTCTGCGGCGCACGGTGAACCTCGAGTACTGGCTCGAGGCGGCGGCCGTCGACACGAGCCGCGCCGACCTCATCCGCACGCGGCTGCAGGAGTTCCCGCTCAAGGTGCAGACGGCGCTCGACCTGGCCGTCGCCGACGACCTCGTGTCGTTCTCCTACGACGAAATCGGCTTCCGGCTCGAGCGCGTCTAGGGCCGCCGATCGCCGCGGCCCGCGAGGGTCTGGCCGGGCAGCCTAGCTGAGCCAGTCGGCGAGCTGCTCGGCGAGCTTGGGCTTGCTGAGAGCGCCGACGATGCGTTTCTTGACCTCGCCGCCCTCGTAGGCCAGCAGCGTGGGGATGTTCATCACCTCGAGGCTCTGGGCCACCTGGGGATTCTCGTCGACGTTCAGCTTGACGACCTTGACGCTGGGGTTGCGCTCGGCGATCTCGGCGAGCATCGGCTCGACGGCGCGGCACGGCCCGCACCACTCCGCCCAGAAATCGACGAGGACCTTGCCGGGGGCGTCGAGCACCTCGGCCTTGAAGGTGTCCTGCGTCACTGCGTCCACGTGTCCCTCCTGAGACTGGTTTCGGTGCTGGCGCCCGCCTGGCGCGCGGCGAAATCGAGCGCGTCGAGGTAACGCTCGGCTTCGATCGCCGCGAGGGCGCCCTCGCCGACGGCGTTGGCGATCTGCTTGATCAGGCCCGCGCGCGCGTCGCCGCAGGCGAAGAGACCGGGCCGGCTCGTGCGCAGGTGCGTGTCGGTCACGATGTAACCGCCTTCATCGAGCTCGACGAGCCCCCGCAGGAACTCGGTCTGCGGGAGCTGGCCCACGTAGAAGAAGACGCCCGAGACGGGCAGCGTGTGGGCCGAGCCGTCGAGCACGTCGTCGTAGTCGACGGCCTCGACCTTGGTCTCGCCGACGATACGCCGCACGCGGCCGTTCCAGATGAAGTGCATGTTGGGCTGGGAGAAGGCGCGCTCCTGAGCGATCGCCGTGGCCCGCAGCTCGTCGCGGCGGTGCACGACGTGCACGGTCGTGGCGAAGCGAGCCAGGAACATGCCCTCTTCGACGGCGGCGTTGCCGCCGCCGATCACGACGACCTCCTTGTCACGGTACAACGGCCCGTCGCAGGTGGCGCAGTACGACACGCCGCGACCCATGAACTCGGCCTCTCCCGGCACGCCCAGCTTGCGGGCCTCGACGCCGGGCGAGAGGATGACGGCCCGCGCCGTGAGCGTGTCGTCATCGGTGGTCACGCGCCAGGCGCCGTCGTCGCGCTGCTCGAGGGCGAGCACGCCGGTGATCTCGCGCAGGTCGGCGCCGAACTGGCCGGCCTGCTGCTTCATCTTCTCGGCCAGCTCGAAGCCGGTGATGCCCTCGGGAAACCCGGGGTAGTTCTCGATGCGCTCGGTGACCGCCATGATGCCGCCGGCCGTGTTACGCTCGAGCACCACGGTCGAAAGCCGGGCGCGCGAGGCGTAGATGGCGGCCGTCATGCCGCCCGGGCCGGCGCCCACGACGGCGACGTCGTAGAGGTCGCGCGGCGCGCCTTCGCCGGCCGGGTCGAGCGCGCTCACGACCGCTCCCCGCGCGCGGAGCGCGCCGGCACCCGCAGCAGGTCGCGCGCGACGAGCGTCTCGGCGATCTGCACGGCGTTCAGCGCGGCCCCCTTGCGCAGGTTGTCGGCCACGACCCAGAAATTCAGGCAGTTGGGCGCCGTATCGTCGTCGCGCAGACGGCCCACGAACACCGGGTCCTTGCCCTCGGCGTCGAGCGGCGTGGGGTAGCGGCCGTGGCCGGGGTCGTCGATCAGCTCGATGCCGGGCGCCGCGGCCAGCAGCTCGCGGGCGCGGTCCGCGCCGAGCGGCTCGCGCGTCTGCACGTTGACCGCCTCGGCGTGCGCCCCGAAGACCGGCACGCGCACGCAGGTGGCGGTCACCCTGATGCCGGGGTCGGCGAAGATCTTGACCGTCTCGTCGACCATCTTCTGCTCCTCCTTGGTCGATCCGCCGGGCAGGAAGCTGTCGATGTGGGGCAGCAGGTTGAAGGCGATGCGCCGCGGATAGAAGGCCGGCTCGGGCTCGGCGCCGCTCGCCCAGGCACGCGCCTGGCGGTCGAGGTCGTCGACGCCGCGCTTGCCGCTGCCCGAGACCGACTGATAGGTCGACACGACGACGCGCTCCACGCCGGCCGCGTCGTGGATGGGCTTGAGGGCGACCACCATCTGGATTGTCGAGCAGTTGGGCGTGGCGATCACGCCGTTGTGCCCGGCGAGATGATCGGCGTTGACCTCGGGCACCACGAGGGGTACCTCGGGGGCGCCGCGAAAGGCGCTCGACTTGTCGATCGCCACGGCGCCGGCCGTGACGGCCAGCGGCACGAAGCGCCGGCTCACGTCGCCGCCGGCGGCGAAGAAGGCGAGATCGACGCCGGCGAAGGCGTCGGCCGAGAGCTCGTCGACCGCGCAAGGGGCGCCGTTGAAGGTGAGCTGCGCGCCGCGCGAGCGCTCGCTCGCCAGCAGGCGCAACTCGCCCACGGGAAACGCCCGTTCCTCGAGGATGGCTCGCACGGTGCCGCCCACGACTCCGGTGGCGCCCACGATGGCGACCGTGTAGGCGCGCTCACTCATGGCCGAGCCCCCGGTCGCTGCGTTCGTGGGCGACCGCGCCGCTCTCGAGGCCGAAGGCGTCGTGCAAGGCGCGCACCGCCTCTTCGACCCGGTCCTTGGCGATGACGCACGAGACCTTGATCGGCGAGGTCGAGATCATCTCGAGGTTTATGCCCCTGTCGGCGAGCGTGCGGAACATGAGCGCCGCCACGCCGGGATGCGAGCGCATGCCGGCTCCGATCAGGCTCAGCTTGGCCATCGTGTCGTCGGCGACGTAGCCCTTGGCCTGCAGGCGCGCGACCACCGTCTCGAGCGCCTCGCGGGCGGCCGGCAGGTCGACGATCGGCACCGTGCAGGAGATGTCGGAATGGCCCTGCTCGCCGACGTTCTGGATGATCATGTCGACGTTCACGTGGGCGTCGGCCAGGGCCGAGAAGACGTCGGCGGCGACGCCGGGCCTGTCGGGCACGCCGCGCACGGTGACCTTGGCCTCGTCGGTCGTGTAGGTCACGCCGCTGACGATGGCCTGTTCCATGGAGACATCTTCCTCTTTCACCCAGGTGCCCTCCGTGTCTGAGAAGCTCGAGCGGCTGTGGATCTTGACGTTGTAGCGGCGCGCGTACTCGACCGAGCGCAGGGCGAGGACCTGCGCGCCCGAGGCCGCCATCTCGAGCATCTCCTCGTAGGAGACGGCGTGCAGCTTGCGGGCCTGCGGCACGATGGCCGGGTTGGCCGTGTAGACGCCGTCGACGTCGGAGTAGATCTCGCAGACGGGGGCGCCCAGGGCGTGCGCCAGCGCCACGGCCGTGGTGTCGGAGCCGCCGCGGCCCAGCGTGGTCACGTCCTTGCTGGTCGAGACGCCCTGAAAGCCGGCCACCAGGGTGATCTTGCCGTCGGCCAGGGCCTGCTCGACGCGCTGCGGCGAGATGCCCACGATCTTGGCCTTGGTGTGGCTCGTGTCGGTGACGATGCCGGCCTGCGAGCCGGTGAAGCTCACGGCCTCGCGTCCCAGGGTGTGGATGGCCATGGCCAGCAGGGCGCAGCTGATGCGCTCGCCGGTCGAGAGCAGCATGTCGAGCTCGCGCTCCGGAGGTCGGGGGGTGATCTCGTGAGCCATGGCGAGCAGCTCGTCGGTCGTGTCGCCGCGCGCCGAGACGACCGCGCACACGCTGTTGCCGGCGTCGTAGGTGGCCACGATGCGCCGTGCGACGTTCATGATGCGCTCGGTGCTCGCCACCGAGCTACCGCCGTATTTCTGCACGACGACCGTCATGCGAGCGTCCTCCACTGAAAGTGCCGGGGTCTGTGAGTGTACCGGAATGTCTGCCGGTCGTGCATGCGGGGTGGCAACCCGGCTTGTCATGCTCGCACCCCCTGCATCCGGGATCGCCGGTCCCGGCCCCTGGCCTCGCGGCCGGGACCGGCGGTCGCACGGCGGTACCTGCTAGATGACCGAGTAGTACTTGTCGATCTCCCAGCGGGTGACCTGCTCGCGGTACTCGTACCACTCGTGCAGCTTGTTGGTGATGAAGCGCTCGAAGATGTGGTCGCCCAGCGTGCGCCGCACGAGCTCGCTCTCGTTGGTGAGCTTGACCGCCTCGTAGAGGTTGTTGGGCAGCGAGTCGAGCCCCACGGCCTCGCGCTCGTCGGCCGTCATCTTGTAGATGTTGGGCTCGACCGAAGGCGGCAGCTCGTACTCGTTCTCGATGCCCTCGAGGCCGGCCGCCAGCATGACGGCGAAGGCCAGGTAGGGGTTGGCCGCCGGGTCGGGGTTGCGCAGTTCGGCCCGCACGGTGCTCTCCTTGCCCTGCACGTAGAGCGGCACGCGGATCAGGGCGGTGCGGTTGCGGTGCGCCCAGGAGATGTAGACCGGCGCCTCGTAGCCCGGCACCAGGCGCTTGAAGCTGTTGACGTACTGGTTGAGCAGCGAGCAGATCTCGCCCATGTGCTTGAGCTGCCCGGCGATGTAGCCCTTGGCGATCTCGGAGAGGTGGTTCGGGTCGTCCTCGGAGAAGAAGGCGTTGGTCGAGCCCCGGAACAGCGACTGGTGCACGTGCATGCCGCTGCCGTTCTGGCCGTGCAGCGGCTTGGGCATGAAGGTGGCGTGCACGCCGTTGTGGGCGGCGACCTCTTTGACGATCAGGCGGCAGATCATGACGCGGTCGGCCATGATCAGGGCCTCGTCGTAGTGCGGGTCGATCTCGTGCTGCGAGGGGGCCACCTCGTGGTGCGAGGCCTCCATCGGGATGTCGAGCCGGTCGAGGGTGCGCATCGTCTGCTTGCGCAGGTCGTTGCCCAGGTCGGCCGGCAGCACGTCGAAGTAGCCGCCCTCGTCGATCACCTCGGGCTCGCCTGAGTCCTTGAAGTAGAAGTACTCGAGCTCGGGGCCGACGTACATGTCGAGGCCCATCGCGCGGGCACGGTCGAGCTGGCGGCGCAGCACCCAGCGCGGGTCGCCCTCGAACGGCTTGTAGTCGCGCCCGAGCACGTCACAGAACACGAAGGCCGTCTTCTCGTGGTTCTGCGACCAGGGCAGCACCTTGAGCGTGTCCCAGTCGGGCATGGCCACGATGTCGGACTCCTCGATCTCGGCATAGCCGGTGATCGAGGAGCCGTCGAAGGCGGCGCCCGACTCGATCACGCTGTCGAGCTGACGGTCGGGTATCTCGACCATCTTGAGGTTGCCGAGCACATCGGTGAACCACAGCTGGATGTGCTTCACCTGCTCGTCGGCGATGAGCTTGCGGATACTGGCCTGGCGCTCCTGATCCATGGTAGTCGTCCTTTCAGGCCGTCGATGGTTGGTGGTCCTTCTTGTAGCAGAACAGCCCGAAGGCGGGCAACCGTGCATCGCGGCGGCGTCGGCGGCGCGGCTGAGGGCCCGGAACGGCAGGGCCGCGGACCGCCTTTCGGACGGCGTCGCGACGGAGGCTTCGACCTGAGCGTGGCGAAGCTTGCGCCAGCCTCATTGCACGCTCAGGGCTCCCGTGCCTATAATGCGCGCAAGACGTGGGGGACAATCGGCGGGGACACCTCCCCAGCCGGAAAGGAGGGTCTGCATGGCAACCGAGGCATATTGCGTGAAATGCCGCACCAAGCGCCAGATGAAGGACGAGAAGAAAGTCACCATGAAGAACGGCAAGCCCGCGACGCAGGGCGTTTGCCCGACGTGCGGCACCAAGATGTTCAAGATCGGCGCCGGCAAGTAGCAGTCCGCCTCACCGTTGGAGCACCCTTCACGGGGCGGGCGGCCCGCAGGGCCGCCCGCCCCGTCGTCATGTCGGGCCTGCCTCGGTCCGCCCGCCATCCGGCCGGTCGCCGTCGCGACCGGGCGCGCCTTCGCCGAGCACCTCGGCGAGGTCGACCGGGACGGGCTCCTCGAGCGTCGTCTGTCGGCCGGCCCAGTCCCAGGGATGGCGGTCGAAGGTCGTGACGAGCGGCTGGAGTTCCGCGAGCAGCGTGCGCCGCCGCTCGATCGGGAACGCTCCGACGACTCCCACGTTCGCGAGCGCGCCCTCGTCGTCGTAGAGGCCGAGCAGCAGCGAACCCACCGCGCCGGTATCGTTCCTGTGGCCATGGCTGGTCAGACCGGCCGGGGCAGCCGGCGACGCGGCTGCCCCGGCCTGGCGGCGGCGGCGTGATCAGTCGGCCGTCTTCTGTGAGGCGTGCCCCTCGATCGTGCGCTGGCCGCTGCCTGAGACGGTGACCTGGATGCGCTTGGGCTTGGCCTCCTCGGCCTTGGGCACGCGCACCGTCAGAATGCCGTCCTCGAAGGCGGCCTGGACGTTGTCGGTGCGGACGCCCTGAGGCAGGGCGATGCTGCGCTCGAAGCTGCCGGTGGGCCGCTCGATGCGGAAGAAGCGCTCCGGGTCGGTATTGTGATCGGAAGAGCGCTGGCCGCGCACGGTGAGCACGTTCTCGTCGATCTCGACGTCGACGTCGTCGGGGCGCACGCCGGGCAGGTCGGCCTTCAGCACGACCTCCTCCTTGTCGTCGTAGACGTCGACCGAGGGCAGCCAGCTCGTCTTGCGCTCGCCGAAGAAGGAGCCGAAGGTGCGGTTGAGCTGGTCCTGGACGTTCATCATCTCGCGAAACGGGTCCCAACGAACGACTGGCATGGCCTCCTACCTCCTCCCGCGTGCGGCGCACGCCGCACGCTGCTTGGTGGCGGGCAGGGCGGCCGCTCCGCTTTCGCCTCAGCCGCTGCTCCCACCACGGTTGAAGAAAAAGTGGGGAGTCCGGGAGGACTCCTCCGTCGACGCCGTTATTGCCGACGGCAGCGGCCGCCAAACTGCCGAGGTTCACGGCCCGCCTGGGTGATGGCAGCGCCGCGTCATGCAGGCCGTTTGCGTGAACGTCGCGTCGCGTGACGGATGCTGCGGCTGGTATAGGCTGGGCCCCATGGCGCGGCGACACGAAAAGGCAAAGCTCGCCGTGGCGGTCATCGGCACCGAGTTGGTGGGGGCAGTAAGCGCCCTGGCCGCCGGCCGTCACTTCGGCCCCTTCTTCGACACCTTGCGTAAGCCACCGCTCACGCCCCCGGCGTCGCTCTTTGGTCCAGTCTGGGCGTCGCTGTATCTGCTGATGGGCATCGCCGCCTGGCTTGTGTGGCGGCAGGATCTGGATCGCCAGCTGGGGACGGCGCTTGGACTCTACGTGGCTCAGCTCCTGCTCAACGCGCTCTGGTCGATCATCTTCTTCGGTCAGCAGCGGATCGGCTGGGCTCTCGTTGAGATCGTTCTGCTGTGGCTTGCGATCCTGGCGACCATCATCGCGTTCTGGCACGGCCAGCCGCTTGCCGCGGCTCTGCTGCTTCCGTACCTGGCTTGGGTTGGATTCGCGGCCTACCTCAACGCCGCCATGGTGCGTCTGAACCCCGGCTCAGGCGCATGGAATGCTGTGCGCGCGGCATGACGGCCCATCGACCCACCGTTCGAAACGCGAGCCTCACTCCAAGCGGGACAAGGGCTCCGCCCTGCAGGCGGAGCCCTTGTCCCGAGCTGGTCGCCTGCGCTGTAGCCTTCCGACTTGCCTAGGCAGCCTTCTTGCCGTGAGCGGTCATCTTGACCTTGAGCGCGGCCACGCGCTCGTCCCACTTCTCCTTGCTCTGCTC
>Ga0335071_10007530_pt1 | contig 11204 bp, 5 predicted proteins | sample Lox_Sample_15_FD_206724 | JGI IMG/M metagenome (GOLD analysis project Ga0335071, IMG submission 206724) | Soil microbial communities from Loxahatchee National Wildlife Refuge, Florida, United States - Lox_Sample_1.5 | ecosystem: Environmental > Terrestrial > Soil > Wetlands | place: USA: Florida...
ACCGCTTTTCGCATGCACCCATGTACGTAGCGCGCGCCCCCGGGCGGGTGAACCTGCTGGGCGAACACGTGGACTATAACAATGGCTTCGTCCTGCCGGCTGCCATCGACCGGGCCACCTATGTGGCCTTCTCGCCGTCCCCGACGGATTGGACCACCCTGGTGGCGGCCGATTTCGGAGAAGAGGCGCAGTTCACCGCGCTGAGCCTGCCTGCCAAGACTCAGCCGGATGGCTCGCCCCTGCCTGAGTGGGCGCTCTACCCGGCCGGCACCGCCTGGGCACTGGCAGGCGCCGGGCACGCCACGCCGGCCATGCAGGCGGCCTTCTCTTCCGATATCCCGCGCGGCTCGGGTCTCAGCTCTTCCGCTTCCATCGAGATGGCCTTCGGGGTGGCCTGGAGCAAGCTGGGCGGCTGGAGCCTGCCGCCCATGCAGCTGGCTTTGTTGGGCCAGAAAGCCGAGAACCGCTATGTCGGCGTCAACTGCGGCATCATGGACCAGTTCGCCTCGGCCTGCGGAGAAGCCGACCGCTTGATGCTGCTCGACTGCCGTTCGCTGGAATATCGCAGCCTGCCGCTGCCGGCGGGCACCGCCATCGTGGTGGCCGATACCACCGTGCGCCGCAAGCTGACCTCCGGCGAATATAACGCCCGCCGGGCGGCCTGCGAGAACGCCGTGCGGTTGCTTTCGAGCGACCTGCCGGGCATCCAGTCCCTGCGGGATGTCAGCCTGGAGCAGTTCAACCGCTTGAGTCACAAGCTGCCGGCCCTCGAGCAGAAGCGCGCCCGCCACGTGGTGGAGGAGATCGAGCGCACCTACCAGGTTGTCCCCTTGCTCGAGCAGGGCCGGACGAAAGAATTCGGCCAGTTGATGAATGCCTGCCATGCCAGCCTGCGCGATCTGTACGAGGTTTCCGTACCTGAATTGGATAGCATGGTGGCGATCGCCCAGCCCCTGCCGGGCTGTTTTGGGGCGCGCCTGACCGGCGCCGGGTTCGGCGGCTGTACGGTCAACCTGGTGGCCAGCGACCAGGCCGGCCTCTTTGCCCGGGCGCTCGCCCCGGAATACGAGCGCCGCACCGGCCTGCACCCCGAGATCTATATCTGCCAGGCCTCCCAGGGGGCGGGAGTGCAGGAAACCTGACGCGTTTTAGAAGGCCAGATAACTGGGCAAATCATCCTGACTTCTCCGAGGAGGGCTGGCAAGCTGATACGTGAAACCTGTCGATCCTCGCTTTACGGTATAATCCCCTCGCTTCACCAATCCTCAATCAAAAATCTTCAATCGAAAATCCAAAATGTCCTCTTCCCTCCAATCCATCATCCTGCAACTCCAGAACTTCTGGGCCGAAAAAGGCTGCCTGATCGGCCAGCCCTATTACACCCAGGTCGGCGCGGGCACGATGAACCCGGCAACCTTCCTGCGCGTGCTCGGCCCCGAGCCCTGGCATGTCGCCTACGTCGAGCCGTCCGTCCGCCCGGATGATGGCCGCTACGGCGAGAACCCCAACCGCTTCCAACTGCATTACCAGTTCCAGGTCATCCTCAAGCCGGATCCCGGCAACCCGGTCGAGCTGTACCTTCAGTCGCTTGAAGCCATCGGCATTAACCCCAGGGAACACGATATCCGCCTGGTGGAGGATAACTGGGAGCAGCCGGCCATCTCGGCCTGGGGGCTGGGCTGGGAGATCTGGCTGGATGGCCAGGAGATCACCCAGTTCACCTATTTCCAGCAGGTCGGCGGGCAGAGCCTCGACCCGGTCTCGGTGGAGATCACCTACGGCCTGGACCGCATCCTGATCGCCCTCAACAATGCCGCCGCCATCTGGGACGAGCCCTGGAACGATACGGTCAAATACGGCGATGTGCGCCGCCAGGAAGAGTTCGAGCACAGCAAGTACTACTTCGAGATCGGCAACGTGGAGCGCCTGCGCCAGATGTACGATCTCTATAAGGCCGAAGCCGAAGCCTGCCTGGCTGCCGGCCTGGTGCTGCCGGCGCATGACTACGTGCTGAAGTGCTCGCACACCTTCAACGCCCTGGATTGCCGCGGCGCCATCGGCGTGACCGAGCGCCAGGTCTTCTACGGCCAGATGCGCGAGATGGCCCGCAAAGTGGCCGAGCGCTACCTGGAACAGCGCAAAGAGCTGGAATATCCGCTGATGAAAGAGAGTGGAGAACAGAGAGCAGAGAAAAGTCAAACTGTTCCGGCAGACTACTCTCTGATCACTGCTCCCTGCTCTCTTCTTCTCGAAATCGGCGTTGAAGAGCTGCCGGCCTCCGACCTGGATGCGGCCATCGCCCAGTTGAAAACGGCCGTGCCCGGATTATTGGATGAAGAATTGCGCCTGGAACACGGCCCTGTGCACGTCTCCGGGACGCCGCGCCGCCTGGCCGTGTTGGTCGAGGCGCTGGCCGCCCGCCAGCCCGACCGCTCCGACCTGGTCAAGGGCCCGGCCGCCGAGCGTGCCTTCGGTCCGGACGGCATCCCCACCCCGGCGGCGATTGGATTTGCCAAAAGCAAGGGCGTCACGCCCAAAGAGCTGCAGATCCGTGACGTGGAAGGCGGCCGCTACGTCTTCGCGCTGGTCAAACAGGCCGGCCGTCCGGCCGCCGAAGTGCTGGTCGAAGCCCTGCCGGGACTGGTGGCGGGCCTCAAGTTCGACAAGTCCATGCGCTGGAATGCCTCGAAAGTCGCTTTCTCGCGCCCGCTGCGCTGGTTCGTGGCGCTGCTCGGCGAGACCGTCCTGCCGTTCGAGTACGCCGGGCTGACCGCCGGGCGCGTGTCGCGCGGCCTGCGCCCGTATAACTCGCCGGAGATGCTCATCTCATCCGCGGATGCCTACTTCGATATTATCAAGGAAAATGGCATTGTGCTGGATGGTTCGGAGCGCCAGGCCCTGATTGCCGAGGGCGTCCAAAGATTGGCGGCTTCCGTCGGCGGCGCAGCCATCATGCCGCCCGAGTTGTTGGCCGAGGTGGCCAACCTGGTCGAGCGGCCTATGCCGCTGCTGGGCAGTTTCAAGCAGGAATTCCTGTCGCTGCCCGAGGATGTGCTCATCTCGGTCATGAAGAAGCATCAGCGTTATTTTCCCCTCCGCACCGTAGGGGCGACCGGCTCGGTCGCCCCTGGACAAGTTCCGCCCTTATTACCCAATTTCGTGATCGTCCGCAACGGCGACGAGCATGCGCTGGAACTGGTGCGCCAGGGCAACGAGCACGTGGTGGGCGCCCGCTTCGCCGATGCCGCCTTCTTCGTGCGGGAAGACAGCAAGCACAAGCTGGAGGATTTCCGCCCGCGCCTGGCCACCCTGATCTTCCAGAAGAAACTCGGCTCGCTGCTGGACAAGTCCGATCGCATGGTCAAGCTGGCCGAAGCGCTCGCTCCCATGCTCGGCCTGACGGAGCCTGAGCGCCAGCAGGCCGCCCGCGCCACCTATCTTTCCAAGGCCGATCTGGTGACCCGCATGGTGGTCGAGATGACCTCGCTGCAGGGCCTGATGGGCCGTGAATATGCCCTGCGCTCCGGCGAGGCCCCCGAAGTGGCCGCCGCCATCGGCGAGCAGTACCTGCCCGTCCCGCACAGTCGGCCCGGCCTGGTGGTGGCCTTGGCCGACCGCCTGGATTCTTTGACCGGCCTGTTTGCCGCCGGCCTGGCCCCCAGCGGCACGAAGGATCCCTTCGGGCTGCGCCGGGCCGCCATCGGCACCGTCCAGCCGCTCATGGAGCATGCCATCGACTTCGACCTGGGCGCAGCCGTGCAGGCCTCCGCCCGGCTCCAGCCGGTCGAGGCAGGCCCGGCCGTGCAGGCCCAGGTGCTCGACTTCATCACCGGCCGCCTGGGTGTGCTGCTCAAGGATGGCGGCTATAAGTATGATGTGGTGGATGCCGTCCTGGCCGGACAGTCCAGCCGCCCGGCCGCCGCCCTCAAGGCGGTCAGGCAGCTTGCCGCCTGGGTTGCCCGCCCGGACTGGAATACCATCCTGCCGGCCTACGCCCGCTGCGTGCGCATCACGCGTGACCAGCCGGAGCGCTTCCTGGTCCGGCCGGAGGCCTTCGTGGAAGAGCCCGAGCGCACGCTGTATGAGGCCGTCGCGGCCCAGCCGTCTGCCTTCGGCGGCGATGTGGACGCCTTCCTGAACGCCGTCCTGGCGCTCATCCCCGCCATCAACACCTTCTTCGATAAGGTCCTGGTGATGGCCGGGGACCCCTCCATGCGCGCCAACCGTCTCGGCCTGCTGCAGCGCATCGCCGCCCTGGCCGATGGGGTGGCCGACCTGAGCAAGCTGGAAGGGTTTTAGAGGAAGAGAACAGAGTACAGAGAGTAGAGAGAAGAGAACAGAGAAACAAGCACCGAATAACGGCTAACGAATGAATACCGGCGCTGCCCCGGCCACCGTGGTAACGATCGAGGCCGTTTCTCTCCGGCGGCGTGAAGCCGCCGGTCGGCGAGTCATCTCTTTTACGGGATGACCAGCAAGAATCCCAGTACGGCGATGGCAATCCCGATCAGGGCGGAGTACAGGCTGATCATCAAGGCTTTTCTCTGATCTTTTTGCCTGAACTCGGCCTGTTCAACAGTCTCTGTTTTACCAACTTCCGTACCGAAATTGTATAATCCCCGCGACCCAAAACCGGCGCAAAAGTGGAACGCGGCTTGCAGGAAACCCTCCGCACTCATGAAGGCCGGCAGAAACAGCAGCAGCCTCCACGGGGCAGACACGCGGAAGACCACAAAAGCCAGCCAAAGCACGATCGTCGCGCCTAACCCGAACCAGCCGCTGCGCCTTCGTCGCTTGATCTCAGCCGGCCCAATGTTACACACGCCGGGTATATACCTGTTGTCAGCAGCCACAATGGAACTCCTTCCAAAGAGCGAAATCGTGGAGATTTCTCTCCTATTTGACCCTGCTCAGGTGCATTCCTTGAGCAGGCACGCGATAATTGCCGATGAGAGGATTGTACAGCCTCCGTATAAAAACAATATGAGAGCACTCGTACAGGGCCGCATATGGTGGCCATGCAGGCCGCATCCACCTTTGTTTCTTTTTCCCCTGCTCCCCTATCCCACCCTCACCGCCCTCCCCGCCCGGTCTGACTCAACGATCGCATCGAGCAGCTTGAGCACACGCCGCCCGTCGCTGACGGTGCAGGTGGGTTGCCGGTGCTCCCGGATCGCCCCGGCGAACTCTGCCACTTGCGGCAGGTGCATTAATGTCCTAAGATCTTGCACCTGAGTAAAATGCAGGCTGGTCGGGCTGCTGTAGGCCGGCATGGCCGCGCTCTCTACTTCAACGCTGTAATTAAACCCGCCTCCACGTAGGCTGATGAAACCTTTCCGGCCGAAGATGTCCACGTTATTGATGAAGCTGCTCCCGGCCTGTGAAACCATCCCCTGGAACACCGCCCCCCTGGTAAACCGGATTTGAAATGTGGTTGTTTCATCTGCATGGGTATCGGCGCGGTAGCGGATGTGGGCTGCCAGCTCCACCGGCTCATCCGCCAGATACCAGAGGATCTGATCCACCAGATGCGAACCCACATAAAGCAGCGCTCCTCCGCCTGTCTCGGGCCTGGAACCCCAGCCTTCATCCATTGGTCCCATGCTCATGCAGCCGCTAATCGCATAGATTTCCCCGGTCGCGCCTGCCTGCAACAGCTCATACACTTTTTGCCAGGAGGCTATGTACCGGAAGGAATAGCCAGGCATGAAACAAATACCAGCCTGCGTAACCGCATCTTCCAATTGAGCCGCTTCCTTTTCATCCATGCCGATCGGTTTTTCGGCCAGTACATGCTTGCCGGCCCGGATGGCTTTCAGCGCACACTCATACAATGCATCATGCGAAGTGGCTACGTATACCGCATCCACTTCTGCGTGCTCCAGCAGATCATCCGCTGATGCATATACCGGCACATTCCCGGCAATGCCAGCTAGGTGCGCGGCAGCCTTCTGGTCTGGGTCGGCGCAGGCAGCCACCTGCCAATCCCGGCTATCCTGAATGGCTGTTGCCATCACTCCACCCTGATAGCCACAGCCGACAATTCCCAGGCGTAAACGGTTTTGATTATCCATAGCTATTCTCCTGTATACTGATGGAACATACCTTCCCGCAACCTTTCGGCCAGCCTTTCATTGATAAATGATACTCTTAATTGGTCTGGTTATGTGGCAATTTGAGGAGAGCGGCACTGCCGCGCTCCTCAAATTGCATTTTCTTCCAATTTGATTTGATGCGGGTACTCGCCACTGACTTAGGCCGGGACCAACACCTGTTTTACGTACTCTTCGACCGTTTCGAGCTGGATCGGGAAGGCTTTCAGGGTGGTGCTCATATCGATCGCGTCGCCCAGGGCATAGCAGCGCATCAGCCCGCTGAATGACTTCTGCATCGGATCGGTCGCCCCGGCCTGCTGTCCCTCCAGGGTTTCTTCCGAGACATATTGCACCTCAAAGGAGCGTCCACTGGCCTGCTCGAATAGCTTGACCGCCTGCAGCGGGCTGAGCGCCTGCGGGCCGCCCAGCTCGAGCGTGGCATCCTTGGCTGCCGGGTTGTCCACGCTGGCCGCCGCGAACTTGGCCACATCCTGCAATGCGATCCAACTGATCGGGTTCTGCCCGCGCCCGTAGATGGCGGCTTTGGCGTTGGCTGCATCGAAGCCAACCGCCGGGCTGAGCCAGACTTCCATGAAATAGCTGGGGCGCAGGATGGTGTAGATCAGCCCGCTGCCCTTCAGCTTGTGCTCGACTGCCCGCTTGGCATTCCGCAGCGGGAAGTCCAGGTCCATATGCCCTGAGAAGGATGTGTAGATGAAATGCGACACATGGCAGGCCTTGGCCGCCTCGATGAGATTCATGCAGCCCATCAGGTCGGTCGTCTGGATATCATTGACGCCCGGCTGGTACGAGAACGGCATGCACGACACGGTTGAGATCACGGTCGTTATGCCCTGGCAAGCGTTGTCAAGCGAAGCGCGCTCGCGCACATCGCCCTGGACGGTTTCCACGCCCAGCGCTTTGAGTTGGGCCACTTTGGCCGGATCGGACGTGGCGCGCACCAGCGCCCTCACCTGCTGGCCGGCTGTGCGCAGTTGCTGGCAGAGGCTCTGCCCCACCAGCCCGGTGGCACCTGCAACAAGAATGGTAGACATATTTTCCTCCTATCGAAATGAACGGAACGGGTTTTGGGGCGACAAAAAACGCCTCTTTGCTGGAACTGATTCCAGTCTATCAAAACAGGCGTTTCCAAAGCGTTTCTTGCTGTATTTTCCTTAGGAGGATATTTGCCTATTCCGTCATGCCTGGATTAATCCACTCCAGATTCGCCACCCTTCCAATCCGTGTATGTCTTCTCCTATCTCACAGGTAATGCATCTGCTCCGCAAGGGCCAGGGATTGCGAAAGTAGGTTTCTGGCTTGTTCAAGCATGTCCCCTTCCCAGGCCTGGATCGCTTTCTTCAGGCCTTCTTCCAATGCCTCTGGCAGCCTTTGTTGGCTGGGGTCGAGCAATGCCTTGACACGCTCGAGCGCCCGCGCTATGTCCCCGCCTGCTCGCGCCACTGCGATCAATGGCCAGTTGGCCAGCCACTGGAACGGGGCGCTGGCATGCCCGGGCGGGAGTTGCCCCCAGGTTTCAAGCGCGGCGTGAGCGAGCTCTGCGGTCTGAAGCGGATCGTTTTCCCGCCAGGCCAGCCAGGCCTGGTTGGCCTTTGCCATGGCAACATACTCAGGCATTTGGGCCTGCCCGGCCACCTCCAGGCTGCGGGCAGCATATTGCCGGGCTTCAGCCTCCTGGTAGCCCTGGCGGCAGGCGATGGTCAAATAAGTGAGGCAGCGCGATTGCAAGCTCACATCCCCCGTCTGCTCGGCCATGCTCAACGCCGTTCGCAGCGGCTCGCAGGCCGCTTCCGGCTCGCCATGCCAGAGCAGGATGAAGCCCACCGAGAACAGCCCGGACGGGATCCCGGTCTGGTTCCCCGCTTCCTGCTGGGCTTTCAGCGCCGCTTTGGCCAGGGAAACCATTTCAGCAGTGGCCACGGATCGGTTGCGTCTGAATTCGATCCAGACGATATCCTGGAAGTACACCGCCCGCTGCCCGGGTGAGCCGTATTGCTCCACCGCCGGCTGAAGGCTCGGCCTCAGCCGGTCGCTCTCCTGCAAATCCCCCAGCCAATAATAAACCAGGTTGGTTTCAAGGGCTGCCTGGATCCATTCCTGCCACTGCTCTATGGAACCCTGTTCGGCCGGTTGGCCCAGGATCTCATCTATTTTCTTATACTCTTCCAGCGCTTCTTTGTATAAATGTTCGTCCCTCCAGCAGTTGCCGCTCTTGCGATGAAGCCTGGCCAGTTGGACCGCCTCGGCCTTTGGAGTGGCCTGGATGGCTTTTTGAAAGGCTTGCCTGGCTTCTTCGTATTGCCCGGTCCAATGTAAAATATCTCCCAAGCGTTCATTCAGCCTGACCGCCGCGGCTTGAGAATAGCTTGCCGGCCCTTCCAACAAAGCGATCGCCCGGCGGGTATCCCGGATCGCATCCTCGTTGGCATAGACGCGTTGTGCCGCCTCGGCGGCGCGTTCATAGTAAGGGATAGCCTGTTCCAGGTTTCCGGCCAGTTCGTAATGCACAGCGATCTGCCCGCTGACCGGGTCCAATGCCCTTGCATACACACTTTCCAGTGCCAGTGCGATGCGGTGGTGCAACAGCCTGCGCCGCGCCAGGCTCAGCCTGGCATATGCCACCTCACGGATCTTATCATGTGAAAAAGCGTATGCATCCGTGCCCTGCTCGCGGACGATGCGCCTTCTCCATAACTCGTCCAGCCCCTGGACGAGCGTCTCTTCGTCTGCACTGCCGGCGTGCTGTAGCACGTTGAGGTTGAACGCCCTTCCGGCGGCCGCGGCCAGCCCCACCAGTTCCTGGGCCGGGGCCGTAAGTTGCCCAAGCCGGGCTTCGATCACCTGCCTGACCTTGAGTGGCAATGTGCGCCCCGGCTGCATACCTGGGCTGGTTTGCTCCGGCTTCCCAGGCTCCAGCTTGGCCAGCCCGGCCCGCACCATTTCCACCACGAACAGGGGGTTGCCCTCACTGCCCTGGAACAGGAGCCGTTTCTGGAATGGCTCCAGCTCATGCCCGGTAATGGCAGCAGCCAGCCTGGATGTAGCCGGTTCATCTAATGGCCCCAGCTCGATCTCGCTCAATTGATCAGTGCGGCGCAGGTCCTCCAGGAACAACTCAAGCGCAGGGTCGGCGGGCTGTTCTTCTGTCCGGCGCGTACCTGCCACCAGCATTTGCGCTCCGCTGCTGGCATATAGGGCAGATTGCAGAAGATACCGCAGCCAGGCCAGCGTGTCGCGGTCGCACCATTGCATGTCTTCCAGCAGGAGCACCTGGGCCGGATGGTCTTTGATTAGGGCCGTGGCAATTGCTTCGAACAGCCGCAGCCGCTGCCAATCCTGTGTGAGCGGCGCTGGGGCCGGTAAATCGGGATGCTGGACGGCGATCTCAGGCAGCAGCCGCGCCAGCTCGGTCAGCCAGACTTGCTCCAACCTGCCCAAGGACTGGCTTCGGAGCCACTCCACCAGCGGGGCATACGCCGGTTGCCCCTGCCCCGCATAACCGCGCGCAATGCGTGTGGTCACCCCCTGCCGATTAGCCCAACCGATCAGCTCTTCGGCCAGGCGTGTCTTGCCGATCCCGGCCTCGCCCTTGATCAATACCAGCCGCAACCGGGCGGCCGGAGAAGCCTGCCAAAGGCTCTGGCAAAGTCCCCATTCTGCCTCCCGCCCAACCAGCGGGAATATGGCTGACTGGATACGCGCTGGCGCGGCCGGCAGTTTATCCAGGTGGATCAATTTTTCGTAAGCCTGTTGCGTGGCTGGGCCGGGAGCTACACCCAGCTCGCGCTGGAGCGAGGTGGCGCAAGTATGATACACGTGCATGGCGGCGGCGCGGTCGTCATTCAAGGCGTATAGCCGCATCAACAGCCGGTAGGTTTCCTCCCGGAGAGGATCGCACCCCAGCAGCCGTTTGGCATACCCAAGCGCCTCAGCATAGGCCCGGGCGGTTTCCTTCTGCCGGATGATCTTTTCCAGCGCCTCCATCAGCATTTGCTGCAGGCGCTCCCGCTCCGGGATGATCCAATCATCATAACAGCTCGGCAGCAGTTCGCCGTGATACAGGTTCGCTGCCTGCTCCAGGTCGACTGCCAGGTCCGATTGCGCCAGGGCCGTAAAAACCTCCACATCCAGCCGGCAGGCGGCCTGCGGATGCCACTGCACCGTGTGCATATCCGAAAGCAGGAAACGGTCCGGTTCCGGCAGCGCTTGGCGCAATTTGTGCAGCAGGTTGCGCAGGTTCGTCAGCGCCTGCTCCTCGCTCGTATCAGGCCAGAACAGGAATGCCAGGTGCTTGCGGGCCTGGGGTGCATCTCGGTGCAGAATGAGATATGCCAGCAAACTCTGCTGGCGGGCTTTATCTATGGCAGTTAATGGCTTGTCCAGGTAGGTAAGCCGGAAGTCCCCCAGGAGTTGGATATGCAGGATCGGCGTGGCCAATTTATTATTCATACGGTCAATCGATACGCACCCAATTTGTCCCTGGCGGCCGATCGGCCGCAAAGATAGACCAATAATAATTATATGTTAAAACATGCATGCTTCGGAACCTGTTTTGGAAAGAGTTCCCCCTGCCCGGGCTGCCCACGTAGCAGGTATTACCGCCTCTTGCCTCCATTCTTTCCATGCCGCTCCCTGCACCGGCAGCCTGGCCTATCCCGGATGGTTTTGGAATTATTATAAGACATTCAACGGATGAACGTGCAGTTTTTGACTATGGGGGTTTGAGATAGCTAGGAAGTGGGAAATATTGTGTTAAAGATCATTGTAATAAGATTGAGAGAGTCGTTGACATCGAATATCGGAATAATTACAATCAGTTAATCTAACTTACAGAGACAACTAGAACATTCACCAATACTTTCATAATGTTCTTTGCAATATAAATCACTGCACTCAGGGCAACGAATAGCAAGTCCGTTATCGATACAGTTTGAGCAATAGTAGTTATTTCCGCATTTTACACACTTTTCCATATCGTAAAAGCAATTATCACAATAAATCACTCCACAACCGGCACAATGAGAACGTTCACCAATACTTTCATAATGTTCTTTGCAATATAAATCACCGCACCCAGGGCAACGAAAT
>Ga0335071_10007531_pt1 | contig 11203 bp, 9 predicted proteins | sample Lox_Sample_15_FD_206724 | JGI IMG/M metagenome (GOLD analysis project Ga0335071, IMG submission 206724) | Soil microbial communities from Loxahatchee National Wildlife Refuge, Florida, United States - Lox_Sample_1.5 | ecosystem: Environmental > Terrestrial > Soil > Wetlands | place: USA: Florida...
TGGTGGACCGGGTCGCGGCGCAGCACGGCACACAGGGGGCGGCCGAGGCCTACCTGCGCTTCCTCTTCACCCCCGAGGCCCAGGAGATCGCCGCTCGGCACCACTTCCGACCCCGCGACCCCGAGGTGGCCGCGCGCCACGCCGGCGAGTTCCCGAGGATGGTGCTCGTCACCGTGGAGGGGACCTTCGGGGGCTGGGCCAGGGCCCAGGCCACCCACTTCGCCGACGGCGGCACCTTCGACCAGATCTTCGCCCGGTGAGGCCGGCCCGGGAGGTCAGCCTTCGGGCCGGCCGGGCGGGGGCAGGTGGAGCCCGCACTCGGTCTTCACCTGCCCGCGCCAGCGCCCGGCGCGCGGATCCTCCCCCGGGCGCACCGGGGTGGTGCAGGGGGCACAGCCGATCGAGGCATAGCCGCGCGCATGGAGCGGGTTCACCGGGACGCCGCGGCGGCGCAGCTCGGCCCAGACCTGGTCGCCCGTCCAGGCGGCGAGCGGGTTCACCTTCTCGAGCCCGAAGCGCCCGTCCCACTCCATCACCTGTGCCCCGGCCCGCTCCGGGGTCTGGTCGCGGCGGATCCCCGTCACCCAGGCCCCCAGGGCCAGGAGCGCTGCCCGCAGCGGGACCACCTTGCGCGCCTCGCAGCAGGCGTCGGGGTCCACCTCCCAGGGGGGCCTCGCCCCCGGTCCCGGGGCGGGCAAGACCGCCCGCTCCGCGCGGATGGCCACCCCGTACCGCGCCTCCAAGGCCCGCCACAGGGCGTAGGTCTCGGCAAAGAGGAAGCCGGTGTCGAGGGTGAAGACCTCGATCGAAAGCCCGGCGCGGGCGATGACGTCGACGAGCAGGCAGTCCTCGGCGCCGAACGAGCAGGCCAGGGCGACGCGCCCGGGGTGCCGGACCGCCGCCGCCGCCAGGATCTCCTCCGGCGGCCGGTCGGCAAGCCTTCGGGCCAGGGCGGCGAGGTCGTCACTCACTGGATCATCCCCGCCGCCACCGTGTCGTGGGTGGCCTCGTCGAGGACGATGAACGAGCCCGTGTCCCGGTTGTCGGCGTACCGGTCGGCGGCGATGGGCTGGGCCAGCCGGAGCCGCACCCCGCCGAGGTCGTTCAGGGAGAGGAGCTCGGCCGGCGCTCGCCTCAGGCTCGAGAGGTCCAGCCTCCAGGCCACTTCGGCGACCTGGGCCAGGACCTCCCGGGTGGTGTGGCGCACCCGGTAGCGTCGGGCCAAGGAGAGCGGCCGCTCCGAGAGCCAGCACACCACCGCCTCGAGCTCGCGGGCGGGCTCGGGGCCCGCGCCAGCGTGCACCAGGAGGTCCCCGCGGGAGACGTCCAGCTCGTCCTCGAGCTCGATGGTCACCGACACCTCGCTCCTCGCCCGCTCGAGGCGCTCCTCGCCCAGCCGGATGGAGCGGACCCGGGTGGTGCGCCCGGAGGGCAGGACCTGGACCTCGTCGCCCACCGAGACCTCCCCCGAGTCCACCCGCCCGGCCAGCCCGCGGAAGTCGAGCTCCGAGCCCGGGCCGGGCCGGCACACCCACTGCACCGGGAAGCGGAGCCGCTCCGGCCCCTCGGTGTGCGCCGCCGGCGCCGCCTCCAGGATCTCGAGGAGCGTCGGGCCGCGGTACCAGTCGAGCCGGTCCCCCCGCTCGACCACCATGTCCCCGTCGAGCGCGCACAGGGGCAGGCAGCGGAGGTCGGCGAGGCCGAGCCCCTCGGCCAGCTCGAGGGCGTCGCGCTCGAGCCGCTCGAACGCCTCCCGGGAGAAGCCCACCAGGTCCATCTTGTTCACCGCCAAGACGAGGTGCGGGATGCGCAGCTCTCGGGCGATGGCCGCGTGACGCCGGGTCTGGGAGACGATCCCCTTGCGCGCGTCCACGAGCAGGAGGGCCAGGTGGGCGGTCGACCCGGCCGTGACCATGTTGCGGGTGTACTGCTCGTGACCGGGGGCGTCGGCGATGATGTACTTGCGCACCCCGGTCGCGAAGTAGCGGTAGGCCACGTCGATGGTGATCCCCTGCTCCCGCTCGGCCTCGAGGCCGTCGGTGAGCAGGGAGAGATCGACCGCCCCGAGCCCGCGGCGGCGCGAGCTGGCTTCGACCGCCGAGAGGGCGTCGGAAAGGACCGAGCGGGTGTCGAGGAGCAGCCGGCCGATGAGCGTGCTCTTGCCGTCGTCGACGCTGCCGCAGGTCAAGAAGCGGAGCAGGCCGCGGTCGGCCTGCCGCGCCGGGGCCGCCGCCGGGCGCATCAGAAGTACCCCTCCCGCTTCCGCTGCTCCAGGGAGGCCTCCGAGGTCTGGTCGTCGAGCCGGGTGGCGCCCCGCTCGCTCAGGGTGGCGGCCGCCGTCTCGGCCACGATCTCCGGGAGCGTGGCCGCGGTCGACGGCACCGGCGCGGTGCAGGTGATGTCCCCCACGGTGCGGAAGCGGACCGACAGCTCCTCGACCCGCTCCCCAGGACGGGCGGGGGTGAGGGACGTCACCGGGACGAGCGAGCCGCCGCGGCGCACCACCGGCCGCCGGTGGGCGAAGTAGAGGGAGGGCAGCTCGAGCCCTTCCCGGGCCAAGTACTGCCAGACGTCGAGCTCGGTCCAGTTGGAGAGGGGGAAGGCGCGAATGTGCTCTCCCCGGTGCAGGCGGGCGTTGTACAGGCTCCAGAGCTCCGGCCGCTGGGTTCTCGGGTCCCACTGCCCGAAGGCGTCGCGGAAGGAGAAGACTCGCTCCTTGGCCCGCGACTTCTCCTCGTCGCGGCGGGCGCCGCCGATGCAGGCGTCGAGCCCGAGCTCGGCGATTGCGTCGAGCAGGGTCGTCGACTGATGCCGGTTGCGCGACTCGCCGGGCCCGGAGAGCACCACTCGACCGGCGCGGATGGAGTCCTCCACCCTGCGCACGAGGAGCCGCTCCCCGAGCTCCGCCGCCCGCCGGTCCCGAAAGGCGATCACCTCCGGGTAGTTGTGGCCGGTGTCGATGTGCAGGAGCGGGAAGGGAAAGCGGGCCGGGCGAAACGCCTTCTCCGAAAGGCGCAAGAGACAGACCGAGTCCTTCCCCCCGGAGAAGAGCAGCGCCGGGCTCTGGCACTGGCCGGCCACCTCGCGCAGCACGTGGATGGCCTCCGCCTCGAGCCAGTCGAGATGGTCGAGCGAGGGCCGGAGGCGCCCGCCGCTCGCGGGCCTCTCCGGCCCGGGGCCGGGGTCGGCTGGAAGCGTATCCAACATAACGGACGGCATCCTAGTGAGCGGACAGGCGTCCCGTCAAGCGGAGGGGGGTGCGGACCGCCGTTCCCTCCGCGGCTGGGACGGGTCGCCCCGCGCGGGAGGGCTCGGCCGAGCGAGGGCCTTCCCCCCCGGTCCGGCCGCGGCGCCTTAAGAGGCCCCGATCCCCGCAAGCCCCCCCGCCTCGAGGCGAGGGAGCCTGGCCCGCTCTGCCAGGCCCTAGCCCTTCGACGAGGACGCCCCGGAGCGGAGGAGCTCGCCGGGGAGGGCCGGGCAGCCCCTCTTTGGCAGAGCTCGCCACCCGGAGTCTCCGGCCGGGCGGCCGGGTCCCCTTCGAGGGCGACGGTCAGTTCACGAACCGTCTCATGCCCACGTTGGCGAGGAGCCCGAGCCCGAGGTACACCGCCACGACGCTCGACCCGCCGTAGCTCATGAGCGGCAAGGTGACCCCCACCACCGGCAGCAGGCCGATCACCATCCCCACGTTGATGAACACGTGCCAGAAGATCATCCCGGTGATGCCCACCGCCAGGAAGTGGCCGAAGCGGTCGCGGGCCGCCCCGGCGATGTCCACGCCGCTCGCGAGGAGCGCGAAGTAGAGCAGGAGCAGAAGGAGGCAGCCGACGAACCCGTGCTCCTCGGCCCACACCGAGAAGATGAAGTCGGTGTGCTGCTCGGGGAGGAACGAGAGGTAGGTCTGCGTTCCCTGGGCCCAGCCCTTGCCGCTCCCCTGCCCCGAGCCCACGGCGATGATCGATTGCCAGGCGTGATAGCCCGCGCCCTTCTGGTCCGCCTCCGGGTTGAGGAAGGAGACGATGCGGCTGCGCTGGTATTCCTTCAGGTGGCGGAAGGCCACCCCCCCTCCCACCAGGCCCACGACGAGCAGGATCCCCAGCGCCACCCAGCGCACCTTGGCGAAGAGCAGCTGGGTGAACCCCACCGCGATCACGATGAGCGCCGTCCCCAGGTCGGGCTGCCGCAGGATGAGCGCCGCCGGGAGCAGGGTGATCCCGAGCGGCACGATCATCTCCAGGATGCCATACCCCTCGCGGCGCTTGTCGGCCTCGGCCGCGAAGGTGCTCGCCAGAACGAGCGCCACCGCGATCTTGGCGAGCTCCGAGGGCTGCAGGTTGACCGGGCCGAAGGTCAGCCAGCGGCGCGCCCCCATCACGTACCGCCCCTTGAGCTGCACCAGCACGAGCAGCCCCAGCACCACCCCGTAGAACACCCACGACATCCGCTGGAAGGCGCGATGGTCGACCAGGGTGACGCAAAGGGCGAGGACGATGCCCCCCCCCATCCACGAGGCCTGGGAGATCCAGACCGGGGCGTGGGCGCTGCGCGAGGCGGAGGCCAGGTTCCAGACGCCGATGGCGGAGATGGCGAGGACCAGCACCGCCACGTGCCAGGGGAAATGGGCGAAGAGGCGGCGATGGGGCGTCACCGCCAGAGACAGGTCAGGCGCCACGGACACCTCCCGAGGGTCTCCCCCGGGCCCCGAGCGGGGGGACGATCGACGTCGGGGTGGGGGCCGCCGGCGCCGGAGGTTCCTCCTCGGGCGGGGCGGCCGGGACGGGCTCCGGGACGGCCGGCTCCGGGACGGGAGCAGCGGGGGCGCTCTCCGGCGGGGCCGGCGGAGGCGGGGCCGGCTTGGGCCGGGCCCGCGGCGGACGGGGCTCGGCCGCCGGCGGGGCCGCAGCCGGGGCGGCCGGGAGCTTGGCCGAGGCGGGCACCGGCCGGACCGGCCCGGCCGCCTCCGCCGCCTCCGCCGCCGACGCGGTCTTAGCGCCGCCGGAAGCGTCCTGGGCCTTGAGCTCCATGTACTTCTTGATGAGCCCCATGGCCGTGGGAGCGGCGTTGGTCGAGCCAAACCCGGAGTGCTCGTTCAGCACCACCACCACGATCTCCGGATCCTCCGCCGGGGCGAAGGCGGCAAACCAGGCGTGGTCGCGCTCGAAGTAGGGGACCTGATCGGCCTTGGCCCGGTGGGCCCCCAGCTTCACCACCTGTGCGGTACCGGTCTTGCCCGCGGCGGTGAACTCCTTGGGACGCGACCCGTAGGCGGTCCCGAAAGGCTGGTTGAGGGCGGCGAGGAGCCCCTTGCGGATGGTGTCCCGCGTGGACGGCTTGATGTCCAGGGTACCGCGCTGGTCCGGCGCGAAGGCCTTGATCACCGTGCCGTCGGGCTCCTCGATGCGCGCCACCACCTGCGGGCGCCAGACCTTCCCGGTCGCCAGGGCGGCGTAGAGCACGAGCTGCTGCATGGGGGTGACGTTCACGTCGCCCTGCCCGATGGCCAGGTTCACGGCCATGCCCCGCTGGTAGCCGCCGGGGATGTGGGCGTCGTGCCAGGCCACGTCGGGGATCACCCCGGGGATCTCGCCGCTCACGTCGAAGCCGGTGGGCGTCCCGAGGCCACAGCGGCGGGCCCATTTCGCGATGGCGTCCGCCCCGAGCCGCGCCCCCGCCTCGTAGTAGAAGACGTCGCAGCTCGCCCCCAGGGCGTGCTCGAAGTCCACCCAGCCGTGGCCGCTCTCCTTGTCGCAGCGCCAGCGCGCCTTGCCCATGGAGAAGTGGCCGGGGCAGAAGATGCTGGTGTCGGGCTTGTAGACCCCCTCCTCCAGCGCCGCGATGGTGGTGACCGCCTTGAAGGTCGAGCCGGGATGGTAGTGCTGCTGGATGGCCCGGAACAGCTCGGGCTGGAGCGGGTCGGAGCGGATGGCGGCCAGCTCGGCCGGGGTGATGCGCCCCGACATCTTGTTGGGATCGGGCGCGGGCCGGTCGAGCAAGGCGAGGAGAAAGCCGGTCTTGGCGTCGAGGGCCAGGACCACTCCGGCGGTGGCCGGGAAGGTCTTCTCCGCATACTCCTGCAGACGCCAGTCGAGGGAGAGCACCAGGTTCTTGCCCGGGACGCTCGGCACCACCCGCTGGTCCTCGGGGATGAGCGAGTCGGCCTCGGCCTTCCGCCGCCCCTTGGCGTCCACCGGGACCCGCTCGCGACCGTCCGCCCCCCGCAGGATGCTCTCGTAGCGCCGCTCCAGGCCGCGCCGACCCAGGTAGTCGCCCAGCTGGTACGGCTCCTCCGGCGCCTCCATCTGGCCGGTCGACTCGACGCGCTTCTTCTGCTCGTCGATCCGCCTCTTCTGCTCGAGAAGGTCGGCCGGCCCGACCTCGTTCATGTACCCGAGCAGGTGCCCGCCCATGGCGGCGTAGCGGTAGTGGCGGTGGGGGACGGGCAAGACGTCGGCGCCGGGCAGGTCCATCTGCGCCACGAGGAACCGATCGAGCTCGTCCCGCCCCACGTCCACCTTGACGATCACCGGCCGGTTCACCTCCAGCTTCTTGGGGTCGCGGAAGGCCACCTCGATGGCGGCACGGGCCCGCTCCTCCTCGTCCGGAGCCATCTGGACCAGGGAGGCTATCCGGCCCAGGACCTCGTCGCAGGCCTTGCGGCAGAACGCCGGGGTGAGGGTGATGTCATAGGAGGGGCGAGAGTCGACGAGCACCGTCCCGTTCCGGTCGAGGAAGAGGCCCCGGTCGGCCGGGGTGCGGATCTCCTTGACGTAGTTCTCCTCGGCCTTCTCCCGGTACTCGTCGCCGCGGAGGATCTGGAGGTAGTAGAGCCGCCCGAGCAGGAGGAAGAAGGCGGCGAGGAGCCCGAGCGAGGCCCACAAAAGCCGGGGCTTGAAGTCCTTCTGCGCCGCGCCAGGAGCGCTGGGGGGGATGAGCGGCATGGGGTCAGCGGAGCAGTCCCGGCTCCTCCCGGCGGAACAGGCCGTCGATGCGCTTCATGCCCAGGAGCACGGCCGGCGAGAGCACACCCGTGAGCAACGCCTCGAGGAGCATCCGCGGGACGAGCCGCAGCCCCGGAGCCACCTCCAGCGGGGCCGCCATCTGCACGAGCAGCGCCGCCGAGATGGACATCACCAGGGTGGCGGTGGCGGTCAGCGCCGCAAAGCCCAGCCGGCCGCGCACGTCCACGGCGGCGTTCAGGGCCCGCACCGCCACGAACACGCTCACCGCCAAGAAGGTCATGAGACCCTTGGTGGTCCCCAGGGAGTGGTCGAGGACGTAGCCCACTCCGGCCGCCCCCACCGTCCCCTCCACGTTGCCGGCGTGGATGGCCAGGTAGACGATGCAGGCCACCGGGAGCATGAGCGAGAACGAGCCGCCCCCCAGCCAGCGCAGCGCGGCAGCCTGGAGCGTCGCCAGAAGCAGGGCGAAGAGGATGTGCAGGAGGGGCTTCACGGCTTCTTCCGGGGGAGGGCGGTGGCCGCGGGTACCACCTCCTCCTCTGGCTGCTCCATGGAGGTGATCACCAGCACCTCCTCCACCCGGGTCACGTCCACCGCCGGGGTGACGAGCGCGTCGTGGAACAGCCCGTTGCCTGCCTTGCGCAAGTCGCTCACCTTCCCCACCGGGATGCCACGCGGGAACACCCCATCCGTGCCGGCGGTGACGAGGAGGTCCCCCTCCACCACGTCCTCGGCCTTGAGAGCGTACTCGAGCTTGCACGCCCCCGGCTTGCCCAACCCACGAACGTCGGCCCGAGCCCGGGTCCGATCCGCTCGCACGGCCACGGCGCTGTTCCGGTCGGTGAGCACCAGCACCTCGGCACTATGGGCCGTCGCCGAATGCACCCGCCCCACCACCCCGTCCGCGGTCACCACCGGCCTCAGCCGGCTGACGCCGTCGTCCTCACCCCGATCGATGAGGAGGGACTGGAGCCCGACCGGCCCGAGCTGCACCCCCACCACCCGGGCGCCCACGTAGGTGCGGGAGGGCGACGACTGCACAAACCCGAGCAGCCGGCGGAGCCGCTCCGCCTCCGCTCGCTCCTGCAGGAGCTGCTGGCGCTCCATCTGGAGCAGGTTCAGCTCGCGGCCCATGGCCGCCGCCCGGTCGGCGGCACCGTGCAGGGCGAGGTAACGGGTCCAGGTCCTGAACGCCCCGGTCACGCAAAAGGCGATGCCGCGCTCGAGGGGCGCAGTGAGCCATACCACCGCACGATCGACGGCCGAGCGCTCGACCGGCCTCTTGGACCGGGCGAAGAAGACGCCCAGCGGGACGAGGAGGAGCACCACCACGAGAATGAGCTCGCGGTAGCGCTTAAGCAGTTGAAGCACGGGCTCTCCGGAGGCGCCGCCTGGGGCTAATTCCCTTGCATTTTAGGGCGTGTTGGCTAGGGTGTTCAACTTCGCGGCGCCCGCCCCTTCCGAAGGGCGCCCCCTACAACAACCCGGAGCACCGGTTCCATGCTCGACGTTCTGCGCGCCAGCAAGGGCGGCATCATCACCTGGATCTTCCTGGGTGCCATCATCGTCGTCTTCGTGATCAGCTTCGGCCCCGGCTCGTTCGCCCGACGCAGCAGCGGCATGGGCTTCGGAGGCCCGATCTACGCCGCCAAGGTGAACGGCGAGACCGTGCCGGCCATGATCTACGAACAGCAGCTGCGCCGCACCGCCGAGTACTACCGCGCCCAGTACGGCGACGAGTTCTTGCGCCGGTTCCTGCCCATGCTCGGCCAGCAGACCATGGTCTCGGTCGTGAACCGCGCCCTGGTCATCCAGGAGGCGCGGCGGCGCGGGCTCGTCGTGAGCCGGGACGACCTGCAAAGAGCGGTCTGGGCCAACCCCACCTTCCACGACGAGAAGGGAAAGTTCTCGAAGTCGATCTACGAGGAGGAGACCGTCCGGGACTACGGATCCACTCGCCAGTACGAGGAGATCCTCCGGGGGGACCTCCTCTTCCAGCAGCTCGAGGCGGCCTTCGAGGGTACGGTCGAGGTGCCCGAAGCGGAGGTCCACGACCTCTGGAGGCGGTACTCCGATCGCGTCGACCTCTCCTACGTGCTCTTCCCCACCGCCGACGCCAAGGCGGAGGTCAAGTTGACCGACGCAGAGGTCCAGGCCTTCGCCGCCAAGGAAGGCGACCGCATCGAGAAGTTCTACAAGGACAACGCCGCCCGCTACGACCAGCCGCAGAAGGTGCACGCCCGCCACATCCTGGCCCGGGTGGAAGGCAAGGACGACACCGCCGCCAAGAAGAAGATCGCCCAGGCGGCCGACCGCCTCAAGAAGGGCGAGGGATTCGCCACCGTGGCCGCGGACCTGTCCGATGACGCCAACACCAAGGCCAGCGGCGGCGACCTCGGGGTGGTCACGGCGGGTCAGGTGGACCCGGCCTTCGCCAAGGCGGCCATGTCCCTCCCGCCGGGGAAGCCCTCCGACCCGGTCCGGACCGCCGCGGGCTTCGAGATCATCCAGGCGGACGAGATCATCCCCGCGAAGAAGGTGGACCTCGCCACCGCCCGGCCGGAGATCGCCCGCGAGCTGCTCATCGCCGACCGGGCCGCGGCGCTCCAGAAGGAGAAGGCCGAGGCCGCCCTCGCCGCCGTCCGCGCCGGCAAGGCCCTCGACGAGCTGTTCCCCGAGCCCCAGGCGGCCCGGGCCGCCGCCGAGGGAAAGCCCGCCGTCCCCGAGAAGAAGGCCTCCCTCACCCTGGGCGGCAAGCCCGTCGTCGCGCGCGACACCGGCGCCTTCCTCGCCTCCACCCCCTTCGTCGCCGGACTGTCCGGCGACGTGCTCAAGGACGCGGTGGCGGCCCAGGGACCGGGGCCGTTGCCGCGCGTCTACGACGCCCCCGCCGGAGTCGTCGTGGCGGTGGTCAAGGAGCGCAAGCGCCCCGACGAGAGCGCCTACCCCAAGGAGCGCGACCTCTACGCCGGCCAGATCCGCTCCCAGAAGATCCAGCAGCTGCGCCAGTCCTGGGTGGCCGAGCTGCGCGCCAAGGCCGAGGTGGCCGAGAACACCGCCCTCATCCCCCAGCCCGCGCAGGACGGGCGGCAGCCCGCCCAGGACTAGGAGGGGAAGCGCCCGGGTGCCCTTCTCGCTCGTCCTCGCCTCGCAGAGCCCGCGGCGCCGGGAGCTGCTTTCCGCCCTGGGTATCCGCCTCGAGGTTCGCCCGGCCGAGACGGACGAGGCGGTGATGAGCGGAGAGCTGCCGCGCTCCTACGTGACCCGCCTCGCCCGCGAGAAGGCGCGCGCGGTGGGCGGCGAGGTGGTCCTCGCCGCCGACACCGCCGTGGTGCTCGGCCAGGAGATCCTGGGCAAGCCCCAGGATCCCGCCGACGCCGCCCGCATGCTGCGGGCCCTGTCCGGCACCGCCCACGAGGTGCTGACCGCCGTCTGCGTCCGCCGCAACCGGCCCGGGCCAGAGCTCGAGCGCCTCGCCCTGGTCTCGACCGAGGTCCGCTTCCGCCCCCTGCGGGAGGAGGAGATCCGCTGGTACGTGGCCACCGGCGAGCCGCTCGACAAGGCCGGCGCCTACGCGCTCCAGGGCGCGGGCGGGGCGCTCGTGGAGTCGGTCTCGGGGAGCGTCTCCGGGGTGGTCGGCCTGCCCCTGGTCGAGTCGCTGGCCCTCCTCGCCGAGGTGGGGTTTTCCCTTCCCTGGAGCGCTTCGTGAGCGTGGCGGAGCGCCTCCAGGCCGTGCGCGAACCGCTTCCAAAGAGCGTGACGCTCGTGGCCGTCTCCAAGGGGCAGCCGGCCGAGGCCGTCCGCGAGGCCTACGAGGCCGGTCAGCGCGACTTCGGCGAGAACTACGCCCAGGAGTGGCGGGCCAAGACCCTGGCCCTGCCCGACCTCACCGAGATCCGCTGGCACTTCATCGGTGGGCTGCAGACAAACAAGGCGAAGCTCCTCGTCGGCCGAGTTGCCTACCTGCACACCGTGGACCGCCCGGAGCTCGCCCGGGAGCTCTCCCGCCGGCTCACCCCCCTTCGCACCCGGCTGCGCGTCTTCCTCGAGGTGAACGTCGCCGGCGAGGCGTCCAAGGAGGGGTGCGACCCCGCCGCGGCGCCAGAGCTGGCCGAGCTCGTGCGCTCGCTGCCCGGCATGGAACTCATCGGGCTCATGTGCATCCCCCCGGCGGGAGAAGACCCCCGCCCCCACTTCCGGCGGCTGCGCGAGCTGCGCGACCGGCTCGGCCTCGCCGAGCTGTC
>Ga0335071_10007534_pt1 | contig 11200 bp, 9 predicted proteins | sample Lox_Sample_15_FD_206724 | JGI IMG/M metagenome (GOLD analysis project Ga0335071, IMG submission 206724) | Soil microbial communities from Loxahatchee National Wildlife Refuge, Florida, United States - Lox_Sample_1.5 | ecosystem: Environmental > Terrestrial > Soil > Wetlands | place: USA: Florida...
TCCAGCGTCGCACCATGTCCGCCGGCCGTCGCGATCCCGACCGATCCATACGTGCTCGAATCCGTCACGTTGTCCCTCGCCACGGAGTTAACCGCTCCGTCGGCCAGGTACCAGCACGAACTCGCCGCTATTCCGCCGCTTGCCGGAGTCGACCTTTGGAATGGATTGTGGCATGTGTTGCCATACAGGTTGACGGACTGGTTCGACATCAGCCCATAGCTCCCGCTGTTCTCCCAGTGGTTGTTGGTAATCGTCACCAGCCCCGTATTGCCTGTGTTACCCAGAAAGACGGATGGCGCCCCTACTCCCGTCTGCGTCTTCATCTGGCTGTCTTTGAACTGGTTGTTCGCAATCAGCAACCCGTTTAGGTTGACCGCAGACTGAGTCTGCACGTCATACAGGTAGCTGTTGGCGAACGTGTTGCCGCTGATCGTGCAGCTGATGCAGTCTTCACGAAAGATAATGAACGAGTCGTTCGGATCTCCGCTGTAGCTTGGATTAGCGCTGCGTTGGAAGAAACTGTCTGCAATCACCACTCGGCGCGACGACTCGCTGCCCTGGTTCGAAAGCGGCGACTGCGACGTCCCGAAGCTAATGTCTTCCGCGACGATGAACATGCTTTGTAACCGCTCGATCGTCACCCCAATGACCCCGTGCAGCGTAATGCTGTTGAATCCGCCCCATGTTTGCAATCCGCTGATGACCGTCGAGAACTGGTTGGTGGTGTACTCGTTTCCGCTGCCCGTGTAGGTGCCGTCAAGTACGACACAACTCAGCCCCGTCGCGGTATCGCACAGGTTATCGACGATCATGCCGCCGTTGGTGTTCTTGGCAAAAATGGCGACGCTCGACATGTCGAACCAGGAGTTGTAGATCTTAAAGTTCGAGGTCCCAGGAGCAACATAGATGCCGACTGGACCATTCACATAGTCGGTGTTCATAGAACCGTTGGCCAGGAACAATCCGCGTACGGTCGTCGTCTGCGACGCTCCATTGGCAAACGCATCAAGCGTGCAGGTGTCGGTGCCGGCGCTCGCATTGCCGTTCATGCAGATGGCCATCACGCTGTTTACCGCGCTCATCAGCCGCACTTGCGACGCCGTCTCTCCGTCTCCCCACCACATATCGCCGTTGCGTACATAAATAGGATGCGACGTAAGGTACATTCCCGCCGGCACGTGAATCTGCTTGCCGGTGCGCGGCCAGCCGTACCAGTTGTTGGGCACGGTTGTGCTCGTGCAATTCGAAGCCGCGCAAAACGCTGCGTAGTTGTCGTGCCCAAACATCGCGCTCGACCGCGGCACCGAATTGATTGCGTTGCTCGATAGCTTTACCTGAGAGGCACTGACGTAGGTCGTGATCGTTGCCACCAAGTAGTTGTTGGACCCGATATTTCCCGCCCCCGGAATCCAGAATGTCTTGCCCACGTCACCCGCCGCAAACGGCGGACCGGTCGCGATCATCGGCGGACTCGCCGCGCTTCCGGTGCACGTCACCACATTCGATCCCGCCGTCATCGAGCAGTTGTCGGGAATAAGTTTTCCGTCGCCCACTGCGCCCAAGGCGCGTACGTCAACTACCGGAAAGCTCTTCGAGACCAGGTCGTCAGCCGCCAGCGTCGTAAACGCTCCGGAATTTGGCGTTGTGTCACCGATCGCCGGAGGCGATGACAGGTTAACCGCCGTCCCACACCCCGTGCAGGTCCCGTTCACGGTAAGATTGTTCACCGTGGCATTCCGCGATGAGTCAATAACCGTATTACCCTTCACCTGATAGCTGCCGAATGTATTAAATACACCCAGGTTACTGATGTTCCAGTACCAGCTTCCGTAGCCGCCTGTGTATCCGGAACCCTGGTATCCGAAGAGTCCGTTGTTCGTTAAGTGGAGACTGAGGTACTTTGACAGATTCGACGTCGAGATTGCCTGGTCCGAAGTTCCGTTGCTGGGCAGCGCATAGATGTCGAGCGTTCCGGCGTTCCCGCCAAGCAAAAACGTTGCTCCATTCCCGCTCCCACCCTTGGCGACATACTTCGCACCGGTCCTGTCATAGCTCGCATTGATTCCCATTCCCTGTTGAGCCAGAGCAGTATTGTCGTACGGAAGCAAACACACTTCGTTGTTGCCGCCAATTGCCGATTGTGATGGGTCACCCGAACAAAGCGGGTGATGTCCCACGTGCGTGGTGGTCTGCGTGTCTCCGGCTGAGACGGCGATATTTGAGAAGGTGGCAGCCGTCGAGCCGGAGGAGAGCATCGCCACCGGTTGGCCGAAAGAGTTTACGTGTACACGGAAGAAGCCGGTAGCCAGCGTCCCGGATGCAAGGTCAAACACTGCCTGGTTCGTGCAATTACTACATGCGCTCTCGGTGTCCAGGTCAATCGCGTTATACCAAAACTGGGACGGATTTCCCGACGGGATCCAGTTGCCGGAGACGCGAACCGCGGCACTGTTGCTCGCGTTCAGGTTTGCATCCAGTTCAATCCGCGTGCCATAAAGCAGGCCGCCGGTCAGATTAATGCAATCGGCTCCGGGCGCGCCGCTGAAGCACCTCACTGCCTTCCAACTTCCATATCCGAAACTCGCGCCGCCATTTTGGCCGCTATTGTTGTTGTATGTAACTGCGTGCAGGTTTTGATTGAACATGACGTGATCGAGCGCAAATCCCTCCGTTCCACTGGAGTGCACTGCATTCGACTTTACGCAGAAAGCCGAGGACCCCGAGCCGTTGAAGCTGGCCATATATAGGTCCTGACCCTTGACGTTGTACACGTCGCTCACGGTGATTCCGCACTGGTTCGGGATGCTCGAATTTCCATCCATTTCGAAGCCTTGGAAGATAGAGCCGTTCGACCCATCCGAAGTGACCGAACTGCCTGGAATGTTGAGCGTGAGGCAGTTAGTCGTGTTGCACTGAATTGCAATCTTGCCCGTCGTGTTGTTGTTGCCTACCACCTTCACCCGTGCCCCGGTCATGGTAACCGGTGTAGTCCACGAATAGTACCCAGAACATCCGTCAAAGCTGATCGTGCCCATTTGATGGCCACCGCTGTCGGCAGGCAAGTTGTTATACGCCGATTGGAACTTCGCTCCGATGTCGCTCCCGGGCTGCTGGCACACATACTGAATCCCCTGAAATGCACCTGCGGACAATGAAGCAAAGCTCTTTGCCCCACTAATTGTCTGGTCACCGTTAACATGCACGTAACTGCTGTCGGCCACGTCTCGCGTCAGAACCTGCGCAGCAATCGTTGCCGGCTGCAGCGTGGCACGTACAGCTCCGATGGTTGTCGAAGTTGTTGCCGGTACGACCCAGTATTCGGTGGACGGCCCCTGACCTTGCAACTGGTAAATGACTTTGTAATACACACCTGCCGGCTGCGCCCCGGTGTTTGGCGCTAGCGAAGCCGTGAACGCCCCGCCATTTCCCAGTTGGACGCTGAGCGATCCTGCCGCGACTGCCTTGCCGTCGGCGGTGGTAAAGGCAGGCCATGAAATCAGCACTGTCCCCTGCGCCGTACTTCCGTCCGCGCGGTATACCGTATCAGTCACCTGGGTCATCGCCGGTCCGTTTGTCTGCCCATTGGCTGTTGTCACCAACCAGGTCCCCGTCGCGACGAGCAGCAGACAAAAAAACCGCCCCAGCGGGCGGCATCCGTTACGCATAACTTGTACCTTCCTTTTTCGATTCTCCACGCTGGACTGCTCCGGCCGACGTCGTCGTCCTTACCCTTCGGGGCACCCTCGCCGCCGAATCGCGACCAGCTACTCGTCTTTTACCATCAACCACTGGTGGATGAAGTCTTCGACGCTCCGCACATACACGTCGGCGAAATCCACCACGTCGCGCTTCTCTTCAATCCGATCCACCGCGTCTTCGAGCGACCAACCCTGCGCCCGAAGCAATGCCAAAGCCATCATGGGCGCCCGGTGAACGCCTGCGGCACAGTGAACGAAGACTTTTGCGTCCGGATCCTCGAGCGCCTCCAGGGCAAATTCAACCCCGCGCCGAAACAGCTCAGCTGGCTTCGGCTTGAAGTCGTCCTCGGTTGGGTTCCATAGCACGCTTATACCGTACGGCTCCGCCAGCCTCGAGTCATCGAACTCAGTCTGCATGTCAATGATGTGGGTAACGCCTTCGCCGACCACTGCGATCATGTTCAGTTCGTGCCAAATCCCTCCGCCGACCGCAAGCCGGTCGGTCACCCAAGTCAAGTCCATGCGCGCCGTTGCTCCCGCGGAGCCATGCTCACAGCCCCACGGTCATTCTAACGCCCTCATTCTGGAGCGCTGCGGGTGGCTGCACTTGTAGCCTTGCATCTCGCAGAACTCTTCGACCTCATCCGCAGCCGGGATTTCTTGAAACCGTTTCTCACTCGGTTCGGCACCATCCCCGTATGACCAAAACCCATCTGGCAGGCGAGTCCAAAACCTGGAAAACCATCCGCAGCGTGTCCCGTTTTGCAACTCTAAGTGTCACTGTAGCATTCCGCGTTCCCTAAGCTCCGACACCTTGGTAACCGGAAATCGCATTACTTATCAAGCACATTCCATGTTATGTTGCATTATTCAATATTGACATATAATTTTTACGCTCTAAGTAATCGATAGCAATACAACTACTATTATCCAATTTCAAAATGGCACGGCTCCTCTCGTGCGACAATCTCTCGTGCCATAACTCAGGAGGCCTGATGCGTACAATCATTTCCACTGACCGCAGTCCGAAAGCGATCGGACCATATTCGCAAGCTGTTCGGGCCGACGGTTTTGTGTTCCTGTCCGGCCAAATTCCAATAGACCCTTCTTCACAACAGTTGATCGACGGCGAGATCGCCGCGCAAACAGACCGAGTTCTGCAAAATATTCAGGGGATCCTGAGGGCCGCAGGAACGGACTTGGCCCGTGTGGTAAAGACAACGGTCTTCTTGAAGGACATGAACGACTTCGCTGCGATGAATGAGGTTTACGGTCGATATTTCGCAAATGATCCGCCCGCGCGATCGACGGTGGAAGTCGCACGCCTCCCGAAGGACGTATTAGTTGAGATCGAAGTTATCGCGCTAGCCGACTAGACCTTCGACAAGACTATGAAGACATACAAGCTCACCTGCATCAGCCTCCATGGTCTGTGCGTTGGTCGCGTTGATGCCACCGGCTTTCGCTGAGAGCATCTCTGGGATTTGCAGCTGCCACTCAAGCCGTCGCATGCACAAACCCTCGTAGCAGGCCTTGCAAGTTTAGTGCAGCCGCCGGCGTCCTGCCGTGGAGACAGTCTTGCCAAGGTGCCGAAATCTCGGAGTTGCGCGCATCCGCCGCCGGGTGAGGCGGGACACCATCGCAGTTACTGCTGAAGAAACATCATTTTAATGCCGGAATCGACGTACACCGAACCGGACGTCGACGCGAGGATGGTGCCCGGAGCCCCCATGGAGTAGGAAACCAGCGCCACATTGGGGAGATAGGACTTGCCCGGCTCCATAGCTGTTTCGTTGACATTGGCACGAGCCGCCGGCGCACGCGCGCCCAAGCCGCGGCTCAGGGCTTCGCCTTCTGTGCTCTTCTGGTTCAGCTCAGCCGACGCGTTGCCCGCCTGGAGACGGTCGGATCCCGAGAACGGATTGCCCGCGGTCAGGTTGTCTACACTGTTCTGCTGGTTATGGGGCGCGACGGCCACGAGCGCCATTTGAAGTGGGATTTCAGGCCCGCTCTTAGGCGCTGCCTTCGAGAACAACAGTCCGAGTTTCGAGGGGCCTTCCTTGTCGGCCTTCTCCTTTACTTCGGTAACCGTGCCGATCAGCCTCGTACCTTTCGGCAACTCCGCGCCATCGCGCAGCTTGACAGGTACCGTAAGGTGCGCGGTCACGGTATCACCGACCTTGATGCGGTGTGCGTGCACCAGCTTATCGAGTTCCGCGAACATACGGTTGTCAAACTGTTTGCTGTCCTGAGCAGAGGCCGGTACGGTGGAATCCTGGGCGACGGCCGAAAAGCAAACCATGGAAAACAGAGCTATCGTTGCAGCAATTCGTCTGAGGTTGGTCATGTTGAGACTCCTGCCCGACGGCGCGATCGGTTGTTAGCAGCATCGCACGTCAAACGGTATCGCCACACATGATAATTCCTCCGCCGCGCTGATTTCGGTGACAACGCCACGGACCACCGGCGGGGCCGCGTGCTCCTTGCTTCGAAGCGGTCACTGGGCTAGACTTGGCCGTCCTATTTTTCCTGTCATCCAGATGTTCCAATCGTTCAGGAAGTCCAGTTGAGGAAACCGCCACACGTTGATGATCCTGGTACTCCTTGTGTACCACCGGAGTGTCGTCTCTCAAATTCTCTTGGAGTTGTTCATGTCCACTTCTCGTATTCGTCTGGTGGTTGAGTTTCTAATTGCCGAGGGCAAACTGACTGAATTCGAGGCTGTCGCGAAGGAGATGGTCGCCGTGAGTGAGGCGGAGCCCGGCACCCTTGCGTATCACTTCCTTCTCAGCGCCGATCGCAAGCGATGCCGACTGGTCGAAGGCTATACCGACGCCGACGCGATCACGACCCACTTCAACGGCCCGGCCGTACTGGAATTCGTGCCTAAGCTCGTGCAGTTTGGGAGCCCAACGCGCATGGAAATCTACGGCAACCCCGGAGTACAAGTTTCGGTGGTCGCTGCAGCCTATGGTGCGGAGGTCTTCCTCGCATGGCAGGGATTCGACCGTTGAGACGAGCGATCGACGCGGGTGGCATAGAAGTCGCGACTAACTGTCCACTAAACAGTGGACCGATTTGCCACTTCGGCGCACTTGCTTTCCGGCTCGCCAGGACGCATAATCCCCCATCCCTCATCCATTACAGGATTCGCGCAGCAGATTCGACTCTCTGACACGGCGTGGTGTGCAGTACATGGCAGCGAACTCGTTGCGACTACGGCTTACTACAACCTTGCGGAGGATGAATTACATGAACAAGAAAGTGCTGGTCAGGATCTCCGTCGTAACAGTTTTCGCTGTTTGTACGATTCCAGTGAGTGCGCAAACCGAGGTCAAAGAGAAGCCGCCGATGTATTCGTACGTTGCTGAGTGGGGCATCCCACGCGCCCAGTGGGGCGAGATGGCGAAGACGGCCGACGCCGACAACGCGATCCTGCAGAAGGCAGTAGCGGCTGGAACCATCATCGGATACGGGGATGATGAGGTTCTCGTCCATCAAAGCGACGGCCTGACCCATGACGACTGGTGGTCGTCGATGTCGATGGCCGGGCTGATGAATGTGCTCGACCAGTTCTACAAAGCCGGCAACGCCACAACGTCCGTGCTAGCGAGCGCCACCAAGCACATGGACACCATCTATGTCAGCCGTTACTACAACTGGAAACCCGGTTCATGGAGAGGAGGGTACGGTCACGGCTCGATGTACACACTGAAAGCTACTGCGCCTGATGACGCTGTTGCCATACTCAGCAAGAACCTTTTCGTCCCGCTCATGGAAAAACTGATGGCCGACGGCACCGTGTACGAATACGAGGTGGACACGGAGGCCATCCACACGGACAACCCCAACAATGTCTTTTTGTACTATCTGTGCTCGGATGCTGAGTGTCTCGACAAGGTGAATTCGGCACTACAGGTGTGGATGAAGTCGAACCCTTTGGGCGGCCCGGCGTTCGGTTCGATGATCGACTTCACCACGCATCGCGACGTGCTGCTGCGCAGCAATGCGAGCTACAAGTAGCTGCTTCACGGACGCGAGAGCTTTTGGATCACGGCGAGGAGTGCGGTAGGCGCGCCACTCGCCACTGTGCGATCATTGCGAAATGGCTGGCGACTATCTGCTTAAGACCGAACCGTCTGAATACTCGTTCGAAGACTTGCAGCGCGAAAAGACTACTACGTGGGACGGCGTGAGCAATCCTGCGGCCGTAAAGCACCTGCGCGAGATGCAGGCGGGCGCACGGCTTGTCATATACGAGACTGGCGGCCGCAGCGTGGTGGTGGGCACTGCGACAGTCCGGTCGGTCGATGCCGCAGATCCTAAGAAGCCGGTGGTGAAGATCAAAGTGGGCAAGGCGCTAGCGAAACCCGTATCGCTGGAGCAGATCAAGGCAAACAAGTTGTTTGCAGATTCGCCGCTGGTGAAGATTGGCAGGCTGTCGGTCGTGCCGCTGACGAAGACGCAATACAAGTACCTGACCGGCGAGTAAACGTCGCCGTCGTGGGAGTCTTACGTAGGGATTGAAGCCGTCTATTGCATGCGCGCATCGTGTTACGCGCATTCGAAGGAGACACGATGAAGATTCGTTCGACTGTACTGACGTTCCTCCTGTGCCTAATTGCTGCCAGCCTCTGCCTCGCGCAAAACGCGAACATGGGTACGTGGAAGCTCGAAGAAAGCAAATCGGAGATCCCGGCAGGGTTAGGCAAGAATACGACTGTGGTGTACTCCGCGGCCGGCAGCGACATCAAGGTCACCACAGACGGAGTCGATGCACAGGGCAAACCGGCGCACACCGAGTGGACCGGCAAGTTCGACTCCAAACCATATCCGCTAACGGGTGATCCGAATGCGGATTTTCGTGCCTATCGGATGAAGGGCGAGCGGAAGCTGCAGTTCGCCAACATGAAGGGCAATGCCACCGTAAGCAATGGCACGATTGAGCTCGCCAAGGACGGAAAAACCCGCACTGTGACGGTCACGTTCGTCAGCGCGAACAAGAAGAAGACAAAAGCGAAATATGTGTACGACAAGCAGTAGGCGAAACTAGGCGATACCGCTCCTTGCCCAACTGCGTCAGTACATGGGAAGGGTTCTAGCCCGATGAAGGTTTTCCACTTGCAGAGGCGGATCGGGGACACGCTGGCAGGCCGCATCCCAACAGCCTGCCGGCCTGCGATTTACAGAGAAGCTACTGTGGACTCGGCATGCTGGAGCCAGCGGGACAATACGTCACCAGATACCCGCGTGCTGAATTCACAGAGCAGGCCACCTGCTTGTCGTCGGTAGGATGCTGATACGCATCCGGACAACTCGCCGCAAAACATTTGCCGCCCTCGACCTGAGTATCGTGCGAAGAAAACGAACAATTCAGGTTTGTTGTCCATTCGATGGGCACGTTGTAGAAAATGACCGCCGCCTTGTCGACACAATCGTTCGGGTTCGCACCGTTACTGCCGCAGAGAGTCGGCGGGTTGTGAGGTCCAGAGCCATAATTGGTGCTCAAGTTTACGAAGTCGTTGGTTGGGGTACCCTTGGGCGTGAACTCAAAGTGTGTTCCGTAGGTTCCGTCCTGCACCATTCCTTTGCCGCAGCAATTGTGCTGTTGCCCGCAAATTCCGCGGCCGCTGAGGCTTGGATTGCAGTAGGCGGCATACTTGGCATCATTACCTTCCCACATCCAGCCCTCGCGCTGCTTGGTACCCGGAGGTCCGCCAAGGTCGGTCCAACCGTCGCAGTTGGGGCATTGGTTGTCGGGGAGGTTTGGGTAAGCGATGATCCGATTCTGGCCGCCCTGATTAAACGACGAAATGGGTATCGACTTTTGACCGCCCGGCGCCAGCGTACCGATCTGCGGGCCGGTTGAATTAAACGTCAGGCTATATTTGCACGCGTTCACAAACGTAACCTGCCCCGCTTGCTGGCCGAAACCATAGACCGCGACAGACAACAACGTCAGGCACGTAGCGATTAAGATCACGGTGGGCTTCGGTTTCATGTAGCACCTCAATAGACAAATCAAGTAGTAGTTGACCTTGACCCGGACCCCAAGTAACTTCACCCAAAGTGCGTTACCTGCCGCTCGCCGACGCTTCCTCCGTTCTTGTGTGCCTCTTCGCTGTCTTTGTCGCTGGCGGAGCCTGGCCGACCACCTTTTCCAGTTCTGCGGCAATCGAGTTCACCAATGCGGCTTGTTTTTGCAGCACATTGCCGGCAATCGAGGAGCCTGCGTCGGCGTCCCCCCACTTGTCTTCTTCCATCATTTCGCGCACTGCCGGAATTGTCTTTACTCCATAGCCAGTGTAGGCACCGGGAGCATAGATCTGGTGCTTAAACCACGGACGCTCTTTCAATCCTTCAGTCGTCATGAAGGTGCGCTCAGTGAGGACGAGCTTCTGGTTGATGGCCTTCATTTCCGGCAACTCCCACACTGTGGGATTTACCTCTGCAAGCTTCACAAACGCCGCTTTGTAGCGTCTGGCTGCCTGCTCGTAGGCCGTCACGCCGTTCTCCAGGGGCGCAAAGTTAAGGTAAGGGACGACTTCCTCCTTGGCCGGCGGAACATATGTCTTGGTCGGATCGGCCATTGCAGTGAACACGCCTTCTTCGATCTCGCGGTTGCGCTCGTTCGCTTTGTCCTGCTTGTCTTTCAGCTCGTTCTTCAGTTCGCCTACGTAACGTTTCACGGTCTCGGCCGATGCCGACGGATCGAAGGGCAGCAGGTCGGCATCGGCCATGCGCATGACTGTCGTACCGCCCAATTGCGCGAGGGCGCGTTCATAGACAAACTCGGGATCGCCGAAGTGTGTGTACCAGTAGAAGTCGTCGTAAATGGAATGATAGATGCCGCCCTGAGACTCACCGCCGAATCCGATGTTGAGCGAGGCCACTCCGGCGTGGTCGAGAAAAGGGGCATAGTCTGAGCCGTCACCCAAAGCACCAATGCGCAGGTCAGCGCCGCGAGCGGTCTCGCGATCTTCGGGCTTCTGCGCCATGCCGATGCGCCGCAATTGGGCTCGCCGCTGCACGCTCAACTTCGTCTCGGGGTCCATTACGTCGCGTGCAACTGCGTTCACCATCGTCTGCAACGAGTGCGATCCGGAGGCATACAGGAAGCCACGCGCGTTTGAGTCAGAATTGATGTAAATCACCGCATGCTGGTTGAGTTCCGCAAGGTGCTCTTCCACCCACTCCGTCGATCCAAGCAGACCCGGCTCTTCGCCGTCCCACGCGCAGTAGATAATGGTCCGCTTCGGCTTCCAGCCTTGTTTCAGCAGCTCGCCCAGTGCACGCGCTTCCTCCAGCACTGGCGACATGCCGGAGATTGGGTCCTCTGCACCGTTGACCCATGCATCGTGATGGTTGCCGCGAATCACCCACTCGTCCGGCGAATCGGTTCCTGGGAGCTTCGCGATGACGTCGTAAACAGGCTTGATATCCCAGTTGGACTTCATCACCAGGTGGACTTTCGCCGGGCCGGGGCCCACGTGATAGGTGAT
>Ga0335071_10007536_pt1 | contig 11200 bp, 11 predicted proteins | sample Lox_Sample_15_FD_206724 | JGI IMG/M metagenome (GOLD analysis project Ga0335071, IMG submission 206724) | Soil microbial communities from Loxahatchee National Wildlife Refuge, Florida, United States - Lox_Sample_1.5 | ecosystem: Environmental > Terrestrial > Soil > Wetlands | place: USA...
TCGAGCGCGTGCGGCGAAAGGTCACGAGCAGGAAGTCGTGACCAGCCGGGCAGGGACGAGGTCGCCGGCGCCCGCGATTCTCGCCGGCGCGCGGCCCTTTCTACGACCGGCCCCGCCGCGCCACGAGCTTGCCGAGATCCCAGAGGAAGAAGAGCGCCACCGCCGGCAGTAGCGCCAGGGCCCATTGCCCGAGCGACAGCTGCGCCGTCCCGAAGAGGCGGCGCAGGACATCCATCTGGGTGATGAGCACGGCGAGCACGACCTCGACGAGGGCCGTCCAGTCCAGGCCGGGATTGTCGAAGGTCTCGGGCGTGAGCGCCGAGGCCGTCACGCTGCGGGCCTGGAAGGCCGACGCGACGATGAGCAGCGAGAAGGCGGTCAGCCCCATCGAGGAGCCCACCTTTGCGCTACCGTAGTGGGACGTGCCGTAGCTGATCAGGGCGAGCGTGCAGGCGGCCATGAACAGGCCCACGAGACCGGCCGTCGTGACCAGGCCCCTCGTCATGATCGTCGCGTCGCGCGACCGGGGCGCGATCTCCATGAGGCCGGGCGCCTCTTTGTCCATGCCGAGCGCGACGCCGAGAGGGGCGTTGACGAAGAAGTTGATGTACAGGATCTGGGAGGGCGAGAAGGGCTGCCCGGCGGCGATGTTGAGGATGCTGGCTCCGAGGAACGTGAAGATATAGGCGGCCAGCTCGAGCATGACGAAGCGGATGAACTTGTTGAGGTTGTCGTAGACGGCCCGGCCCTTCTCGACGGCGCTTACGATCGTCGCGAAGTCGTCGTCTGAGAGGATCATGCGGCCGGCGTTCTTGGCGACCTCGGTGCCGGTCCCCATGGCGATGCCGATGTCGGCCGCCTTGATCGCCGGCGCGTCGTTCACGCCGTCGCCGGTCATGGCCACGACGTGGCCCTTCTTCCTCAGCGTCTCGACGAGCAGCACCTTGTGCTCCGGCGCGACGCGGCCCACGACGCCGATGCCGTCGATGCGGGCTAGGCGCTCCTGCTCGCTCAGGGCGGCGAACTCCGTGCCCAGCATCGCCTCGCCGGGAATGCCGAGCTGCCTGGCGATGGCCGCTCCGGTCGTGACGTCGTCCCCGGTCACCATGCGTACCGTGATGTGGGCGCGCTGGGCGTCGCGGACGGCTGCCTTGGACTCGTCGCGCGCGGGATCGACCATGGCGACGAGTGACGTCAGCTCGAGCTCGCTGACGTAGCCGAGCAGATCGCCTTCGGCGTCGAATCCGGCCGCGTCGAGATCGCGCATCGCCGCGGCCATGACGCGATGCCCCTCGCCCTCCATGCGGGTGACCGCGGCCTCGGCCTTGCCCTTCAGCTCGTCGTCCCAGGGAACGCTCGCGCCGGCGGCGAGCGCGCTGGTCGCGCGACCCATCACGGCGGGGGCCGCCCCCTTCACGAAGCAGCGCACGACCTTCTTGCCGGACGCGTCGGTGGCGGCGTTGAAGGTCGCCATCAGCTTGTACGTCGGGTCGAACGGCAGTGTGGCCAGTCGTGGCAGCCTCTCGCGGGTGGCGTCGATGTCGAGCCCCGCCTTGTGGCCGAGCACCAGCAGGGCGCCCTCGGTCGGGTCGCCGACGACCTTGCCGTCTTCGAGCTTGGCGTCCGAGGCGACAACGTAGGGCAGGATGGCGTCGTCGATCACAGCGGTGGTGCCGGCTGCGTGATGCACCTTGCCCTCGAGGCCGTAGCCGATCCCCGAGATCGTGTAGCGGTCGACCGGGTCGAGGACCTCGACGGCGGTCATCTGGTTCATCGTGAGCGTGCCGGTCTTGTCTGAGTTGATGGCCGACGTCGAGCCGAGCGTCTCCACCGACACGAGGTCCTTGACGATCGCCTTGCGTGCTGCCAGCTCCTTGGCGCCGGCGGAGAGGATCACCTGGAGCACGGTCGGCAGCGCCGTCGGGATCGCGGCGATCGCCAGGGCGACGGCGGTGATGAAGAGGCTGTCGGCCGATTGGCCGCGTGAAATACCGAGCGCGAACATGACGATCATCGTCGCGAGCGCGGCCGCGCCGATCCAGAGCGTCATCGTGTTCAGCTGTCTGGTCAGCGGCGTCTGTTCCTTGGTGGTCGTCGCCAGCATGCCGGCGATCTTGCCGACCTCGGCGTCGGCGCCGGTCGCGGTGACCAGCATCGTGCCGCTGCCGTGCGTGACCGGCGTGTTCATGAAGGCCATGTTCGTACGGTCGCCGGGACCGAGGTCGGTGTCGGCCAGCGCGCCGGTCTCCTTCGAGGCCGGCACGCTCTCGCCGGTGAGCGCGGACTCGTCGATGTCGAGCGAGCTTGCCTGGATGATCCTGCCGTCGGCGGGCACGTCGTCGCCGGCGCTGATCAGCACGACGTCCCCGACGACGACCTCCTCGGCGGGGATCTCCGCCTCGGTCCCGTCGCGGCGCACCCGCGCGGTCTCCTTCATCAGCGACTTCAGGGCGTTCATCGCACTCTCGGCTTTGCCCTCCTGGCGGAGGCCGACGACGGCGTTGAACACGGTCAGGAAGATCAGCACGGCGCCCGTGCTCCACTGTCCGATGGCGAGCGACACGACCGCGGCGATGAGCAGGATGATCTGCATGTAGGCGCGGTACTGGTCGAGGAAGCGTCGCAACCCCGGCTCGGCCTTCTCGGCGGGCAGGGCGTTGGGCCCGTCCTTGCGCAGCAGCTCGGCGGCCTTTGCCGCCGAGAGGCCCGCGGCCGGGTCGACCCCGAGCCGGCCGGCGACGTCGTCGCCGGAGAGCGCATACCAGCGAGGTGTGTCGGCGACCTCGGCGCCCGTCGGCGCCGTGCCGGCCATCAGTGCGCTCCCTTCCCGGCCACCTCTCCGCCGGCCTCTGTCTCGCGCTCGACGGTGCGGGCCTCGCGCTCGTCTTCCCGGAGGGTCTCCTTCTCAGTTTCGCGACCGGCCAGCCGGTCGGCCTGCTCGACCCTCTCGCGCTCCTTCTTCTCGGCCTCGGCGGCCTTCTTCGCCTTCTTGGCGGCCTTTGCCGCCTTCTTGCGCGTCTTCTTGCCGGTCTTCTGCGGCGCGTCTCGAGGTTCCGCAGCGGCGGGCACGGCCGCGCTCGCGAACGGGTCGGGGGCGGCGCCCTTGGGCGCCTGGGCCTCGAGCTCGACCTTCGTCGCCTCGAGCGCCTTGTGTGCCTCGGCAGTCACCCTGGGGAAGTGCGGGTCGATCTCGATCAGGGCGTTGGCGATGACGGCCGAGGCGCAGATGCGCGCGAACCACTTGTGGTCGGCGGGGATCACATACCAGGGCGCCCACTCCGTGCTCGTGGCCGTCAGCATCTCCGAGAAGGCCTTCTGGTAGTCGCTCCAGTAGGTGCGCTCGTGCGCGTCGGCCGCGGAGAACTTCCAGTTGTGGTCGGGCAGGTCGATACGCCGCAGGAAGCGGATGCGCTGCTCTTCCTGCGAGAGGTTCAGCAGGAGCTTGACGATCTTGAAGCCGTTGTCGGCCAGGTGGCGTTCCCAGTCGTTGATGTCGCGGTAGCGGCGCTTCCACACGTCGCGGCCGCGCGCTTCTTTGGGGAGCCGCTGCCGGGTCAGGTTCTCGGGGTGCACGCGCACGACGAGGACCTCTTCGTAGTGCGAGCGGTTGAAGATGCCGATCTCACCGCGTCCCGGGAGGTCTCTCGTGTAGCGCCAGAGGTAGTCGTGGTTGATCTCCTCGGCGGACGGCACCTTGAAGGAGTGCACGAAAACGCCTTGCGGGTTGACGCCGCTCATGACATGGCGGATGGTGCCGTCCTTGCCGGCGGCGTCCAGGGCCTGGATCACGACCAGCACGCCGTAGGTGTCCTGGGCGGCGAGGCGCGCCTGGTATTCGGTCATGAGCTCGACGCCCCGCTGCAGGAACTCGAGGCCGTCCTTCTTCTTGACGAAGTCGGCTTTGTAGCCGGGATCGAAGTCTTTGGCCAGCGTCACCTTGGAGCCGGGGGTGACCCGGAGCGGCTCTATGAACTCCGCGATGCGCCGTTGCGTGTCGTCGGCCATGTCGCACCTCTCTCTCGGGTTGCCGCCTGACCGTACGCGACGGCGCCGTGCTGACTCCCAGACGTTCCCTTCTTACCCGCCACGGGCCCGCACCGGCGCTCTCGTGGCGTCGGGTCAGCGGCCGCGCGAGCCGGCAGCCGGCGGGATCAGCAGCAGCACGATGATGGTGATCAGCGGAAAGAAGCACGCCAGGATGCCCCAGAGAAGCCCGCTGCGCCCCTTGCTCCGCGCGATGGTGACCGTGAGGTAGATGAAGATGACCCAGGCGACGAAGAAGATCAGCCACCAGAAGAAGGCCAGCGTGGCAACCATATGCCGCTCCTTTGGAGGGGTTGGAGGCCCAATCCTATCCCCGTCTCCGCATCTCTTAGTACCGTTGGCACTGGGCGCCTCGACGGCATTCTGTATCAGCGCGTCGCCGCCTACGTCCGCAGCACCCTGGCGTTCTACGGCCGCACGCCGCCACGCATCGACCCCCAGCTGAGCCACTATTTCGAGATGACCCTGCGACTGATGAACGGGCTGGGAGTGCGGCCCACGCTCGTGCTGGCGCCCCTGCAGCCCTGGTACCTGGCCCGCATCTACGGTCACGGCTGGGAGGCCCGCCACCGCCTGGTACTCGGCTACCTGCGCGGTCTGCAGCGCGCCTACCGTTTCAACATCGTCGATCTCAGCCTGCTCTCGTCGATCGGCGGCTCGCCGAACGGTTTCTACGACGCAGTCCACATGCGGCCGCAGACCACTCGTCTCGTGGTGAGAGCCGTGCTTCGCCGGCTGCCGCACGCCTTCGCTCCGGCGCGGGCTCTCCGGACCTGACGCGGCGCTTCGCGTCACTGCCGGCCGGTGGCGAAGGACCAGAGCGGCGTCACGGTGGCGCCGGAGGGCGTCAGGCCGCGCTCGCGGCGCCTTCGCCGGCGCGGTCCTCGGCCTGCCGCAGATACTGGTGCACGAAGGCGATCGCCATGCTGCCCTCGCCCACGGCGGCGGCGACGCGCTTCACCGGACCTGAGCGCACGTCGCCGCAGGCGAAGATGCCGGGCACGCTCGTCTCGAGCAGGTACGGGTCGCGGCCGAGCTTCCAGGCTCGAGCGCCGGTCAGATCGGGTCCGGTGAGCACATACCCATGGCCGTCAAGGGCGATCTCCGGCGGCAGCCAGCCGGTCTCGGCGTCGGCGCCGATGAAGATGAACAGACCCCCGGAGCCGAGCCGCATTGCCTCTCCCGTCACGGTGTCGCGCACGTCGATCGCCTCGAGTGCGGCATCACCGTGCGCGGCCTGCACCTCGGCGTGCAGCAGGACGGCGATGTTCGACCGTGCCGCGAGCTGATCGACGAGATAGCGCGACATGCTCTTCTCGAGCCTGTCGCCGCGATAGACGATCGTCACGCTGCGGGCGTGGGTCGAGAAATACAGGGCCGCCTGACCCGCTGAGTTGCCCGCGCCGACGATATGGATGTCGAGGCCGTGGCTGTTGGCCGCCTCGCTGCGCGCCGCCCCATAGGAGACGCCACGGCCGGCCAGGCGCTCGAAGCCCTCGACCGTCAGGTGGCGCCACGAGACGCCGCAGGCCAGGATGATGGTCCGCGCCTGCAGCAGGTCGCCGCCGTCGAGGCGCACCTCGTGGGTGGGCGCATCGATCCGCGTGATCTCCCGGGTCACGAGGATCTCGGCGCCCAACCTGCGGGCCTGCTGCAGCGCGCGGCTCGCGAGCTCGTCGCCCGACACGCCCGACGGAAACCCGAGATAGTTCTCGATGCGCGACGAGGTGCCGGCCTGCCCCCCCGGCGCCTCGCGCTCGATCACGAGCGTGCGCAACCCTTCCGATGCGCCGTAGACCGCTGCCGCCAGCCCGGCGGGACCTGCTCCGACGATCACCGTGTCGTATTCGGCGAAGGCCGACTCGGTGCCGAGCCCCAGAAGCTCGGCCACGCGGCGCAGCGACGGACGCATGGCCGTCTTGCCGCCCAGGACGCGGAATGCCGGGCAGTCGTCCGCGGCCGGCAAGGGCCCGCCCCACTGCTCGACCCCGTCGGACGCGTCGGGGGCGAGCCAGCGAAACGAGATCTGGTTGCGTTCGAGGAACCGTCGCAGCTCGGTGCAGGCCGCATCGAGCGGGCGGCCGACGACGATCGCCCGTGGCGGCGGCGGCTCGGCCGCGATGCCCTGCAGGCCGTGCGGGCCGGCGATCCGGTCGCCCGCCAGCCTGCCGATCGCGCGCGCGACGTCCGGAGCCACCGCGGCGACGGCGTGGTAGTCGCGCGGCTCGATGCGCATCACTCGCGATGCCTCGGCCGCCCGGAACCCGACGGGAAACGCGGTGCCCAGCGTGATCGGCACCTCGCCGAAGACGTCGCCGGGATGGCGCTCGCCCACGGCCCGCTCGAGGCCGTCGACGAGCTTGACCGCCTCGATGCGACCCTCGAGCAGCGCGAACAGCGCTCGCTCGTCGCCCTCCTGTGCCGCGTACTCGCCCGCCAGCAGGCTGACGTCGGCCGCCAACCGCGAAAGCCGCTCGCGATCGTCTGGCTCCAGAGCCGCGAAGACCTTGATGCGCCCTATCTCTTCAGCCGTCACCATGACGTCATGCGCCGCGCCCGCCCGCCGGTCTCACGGCGCGGGCAGGTGCGCGATCAGGCGCGGGTCTGTCTGACGCGCGCTGGGGTCACCGCTTGGCGAGCTCCTTTTCGGCCTCGTCGAGCTCCCTGTCGAGCTCCTTGCCCTCGATGTCGATCTGCCTCTCGAACTGCTTCTGGGCCTTGAGGTCGGCCTTCCGCAGGGCCTGATCGAGCTTGTCGCGACCGATCACGATGAGCAGCGCCTCGCCCGCGTCGAGGGCCTCGCCGAGCTCGGCCACGTCCTTGCGCGACATGCCCTTCCAGAAGTGACCCACGAGGCCGCCGGTCACGCCGCCCACCGCGGCCATGCCCAGGATGGAGGGCGGGAACAGGACACCGATCACGGCCCCGACGGCGATACCGGTCCAGGCGCCGTGCTGGGTGGGCTTCTCGTGTTTTTCGATGGTGACCGAGCCGTCGACCTGCTTGACGGCGACGGCGGCGTCGTAGGTGCCGATCACGCCGTCTGAGTGCAGGGCGCGCACGACCTCGAGGTCGGCCGTGGCATCGACGGGGTTGCCGTAGACGCCCAGGAAGAGGAACACGGGTTTGTCTGCCATCGGTTCTCCTTCGGGTCTCGGTGAAGGGTCGTAAGCTCGCGGCGCCTGCGCGCCCCGGTCATTCCTTGGGTCGCTGCCTGGTGTCGTGGGCGTCGCGGCGCCGCAGGGGCACGAACGACACCGCAAGGCCGGCGGCGGTGACCTCGACGATGGCCACCGTGGGGCCATCGTCTTCTTCGTGGGGGGCGCTCGCGCTGCCCGGGTCCAGGTAGAGCGTGCCCTCGACCCAGGCCGCCGCCGGGATGTGGTCGTGGCCGTAGATCACAAGGTCGGGCGGCTCGCCGGCGGCCAAACCCTCGATGTCTCCGGAAGCCAGGTCGCGCAGCAGGCGTTTGCGCTTGTGGCCGACCAGGAAGCGTACGCCGGCGACCTCGCCGGCCACCTGGCGCGGCAGCCCCGAGGTCGGTTGGCCGGAGTCCATGTTGCCGGCCACCGCGGTCACAGGGGCGACGTTGGCGAGCTGCTCGAGGATCGCGGGGTCCATGACGTCGCCGGCGTGGATGATATGGTCGACGCCGGCGAAGATGGTAAGGACCGCGGGATCGAGATAGCCGTGGTTGTCGGAGATGACGCCGATGCGCGCGCCGCGCGGCGTCGCGCCTGAGCCGGCCCGCGCGCCCGCGGATCTCGACGTGGCGTCCGCCCGGCCCCCGGCGGATCTCGAGGTGGCTCGGGTCCGCCCTTCGGCCTTTGGACTCTCACCACCCTTGGCCCGCACCGCCAAGGACGGCTCGCCGGCCGAACGCGTGATGGGTGGCGGAGCCTTCGATGCCGGGGTGGCCCACACGCGGCGTTGCCGCACGCCGAGCAAGCTCTGCTCGAGGGCCAGCGCGGCGCTCGGCGCGACGATCGGCAAGGCCGGCATGACTGATCGCGAAGCTGGCGTGGGCTCACCTCGGTTGCCGCGTCTCGGGTCGGTCTGCCTTGGCTTTATGGCCCGGGCGACGAGCTCGTAGTCGTGTTCGGCCCGGGCGTTGCCCTGGGCCGGGCACGTTCTCAAAAGCGCGGCGCCATCGGCGAAGCGACGATTTCAGTTATCCTAGAGCGATCGCGTCTTCTGCAGTCGAGTTCGAGGCTCGAGATGAAGAAGCGTACGCTGAAGCAGATCTGCGACTACTGGGAGGCCGAGGCCGGACGAAACGAAGCCGCCGCCGCTCGCTGGCGGCTGCGCTGTCACGAGGCCGAGCGGTCGCTTGCGGCACTGCGGGCCGATCCGCTGGCCGCCTTTCGCACCGAGTTCCAGGCCGAGGCGATCCGTCAGATCGACGCCTGGCCGTCGGGCCCCGTCGGCAACGACCAGACCAAGGAGTGAGCATGGCACGCGGTGACCACGTGGGTGGGGCCGGAGGCGGGGTGGCCTACGGACTCGGCTTCATCGGGGCGCTCGTCTACTACCTGCAGTCCGCGACATCGTTCTGGGACGGGGTCTACGGCGTCTTTCAGGCGCTGGTCTGGCCGGCCTACCTGGTCTACGGGCTGCTTCACTACCTGAAGCTGTAGCTCCCGACGAACCTGTGGTCGCCGCCCCTGGGCTCGCGCGCACCCGTCGGGGGCCGGCTCAGGGCCCGCGCGTACCCGGCTCAGGGCCCGCGCGCACCCGGCTCAGGCCGTCGCGCCCTCGGCAGCGGCCAGCGCCTGCGAGCGCGAGCGGTGGATCCCCATGATCCGGTCGAGTCCGGTGGCCACGAAGATGCTGCTGATGTTCTCCTGAGGGCAGACGACGTCGAGGGCGCCGCCGCGGCCCTTGAGGCGCTTCACGGCGCTCACCGTCACGCCCAGGGCGGTCGAGTCGATGAAGGTCACCTGAGTGAAATCGACGACGATACGCATCGCACCTTCATCGATGGCCTCGAAGAGCGCACCCTTGAAGCGCGAGGCGGAATGGATGTCGACCTCACCCTCGAGTCCGAGGACGACGACGTGTTCCAGGGGCCTCAGCGTCTCGACTTCGAACGGCGTTCGTTCGTCCATGGATGCCCACTTTCGGTCGGCGGGGCGGGACGGTCGTGGCGGCTCCCGGTCGCCGCGGGAGCGAGGGGGACCGACGCATGAGTCGATGAATGGCGACCCTACCCGATTGCCACGGGTGCGGGCAAGGGGCAACGAGCCGGCGCGAGCCGGCGGGTATGGTATCCTCGGCGCCCGTGAGCACCGATACCCCATCGCCGCCCGAGCACGGCGACTTCATCCGCGACATCGTCGCCGCCGATCTGCGAGAGGGTCGCTGTCAGAGCGTCGTCACGCGGTTCCCGCCCGAACCGAACGGTTACCTCCACATCGGGCACGCGCAGGCGATCTGCCTCAGCTTCGGCATCGCCGAGGAGTTCGGTGGCCGCTACAACCTGCGCTTCGACGACACCAACCCCATGAAGGAGGAGCAGGAGTACATCGACGCCATCGAGGCCGACATCCGCTGGCTCGGCTTCGACTGGGGCAAGCGCCTCTACCACGCCTCCGACTACTTCGAGCAGCTCTACGAGTGGGCCGTCGACCTCATCAAGGCGGACAAGGCGTACGTCGACGACCTCTCGGCTGATGAGATCCGCGACTACCGCGGCACGCTGACCGAACCGGGCCGGCCGAGCCCCTGGCGCGATCGCTCCGTCGACGAGAACCTCGACCTCTTCGCGCGCATGCGCGCCGGCGAGTTCCCCGACGGCGCGTGCGTGCTGCGCGCCCGCATCGACATGGCCGCGGGCAACGTCAACATGCGCGACCCGGTCCTCTACCGCATCCTGCATGCGTCGCACCCGCGCACCGGCGACGCCTGGTGCATCTACCCGACCTACGACTTCGCCCACGGCCAGTCCGACGCCATCGAGGGCATCACGCACTCCATCTGCACGCTCGAGTTCAAGGACCACCGCGAGCTGTACGACTGGCTGATCGAGAACCTGCCGGTGCCGTCGATCCCGCACCAGTACGAGTTCGCGCGGCTCAACCTCACGCACACGGTGCTCTCCAAGCGCCGGCTGCTGCGCGTCGTGAACGAGGGTCACGTGCGCGGATGGGACGACCCGCGCATGCCGACCCTGTCGGGTCTGCGGCGCCGCGGCTTTCCGCCCGAGGGCATCCGCGCGTTCGTCACCGTCGCCGGCGTGGCCCGGACGGGCAAGACCGTCGAGGTCGAGATGATGGAGCATGCGGTGCGCGACGTGCTCAATCGCACGGCACAGCGGCGCTTCGCGGTGCTCGACCCGCTCAAGGTCGTGATCACGGATTATCCCGAGGGCCAGAGTGAAGAGGTGGACGTGCCCAACAACCCGGAGGACCCGTCCGCCGGATCGCGCACGGTCCCCTTCGGCCGCGAGCTCTGGATCGAGCGCGACGACTTCATGGAGGACCCGCCGCGCAAGTTCTTCCGTCTGGCTCCCGGTCGCGAGGTGCGGTTGCGCTCAGCGTACTTCATCACCTGCGACGAGGTCGTCAAGGACGCGGCTGGCCGCGTCGTCGAGCTGCGTTGCAGCTACGACCCGGCCACCCGCGGCGGCGACGCTCCCGACGGGCGCCGTCCCAAGGCGACGCTGCACTGGGTGTCGGCGGCCCACGGTGTGCCCGCCGAGGTGCGGCTCTACGAGTACCTCTTCCGCAGCCCCCACCCGGGAGCCGGCGAGGCCGACTTTCTCGACGACCTCAACCCCGACTCGGAGAAGGTGCTGCGCGGCTGCGTCGTCGAGCCGTCGCTCGCCGGCCTGCCGGTCGGCGAGACGGTGCAGTTCGAGCGGCTCGGCTACTTTTGTCCCGACCCCGACTCGGCGCCCGGTGCGCTCGTGTTCAACCGCACGCTCACGCTCAGGGACACCTGGGCCAAGCTGCAGGCGCAGGGACGGCACGACACGGCCTGAAGACGCCGTCGCCGCTCGATCGCCGGCAGCGAGCAGCTCCGGTGGCCGGTGCCGAGCCCGCCGACGGCCGGTCCCGGCAGGCGCCATGTTTGAGGAAGGTGCCCTCGCGCGGTAGACTCTGGAGCTCAGGGCATCGCTGGCGAGTGGCCTAATTGGCAAGGCACCTGACTCTGG
>Ga0335071_10007537_pt1 | contig 11200 bp, 11 predicted proteins | sample Lox_Sample_15_FD_206724 | JGI IMG/M metagenome (GOLD analysis project Ga0335071, IMG submission 206724) | Soil microbial communities from Loxahatchee National Wildlife Refuge, Florida, United States - Lox_Sample_1.5 | ecosystem: Environmental > Terrestrial > Soil > Wetlands | place: USA...
GACAAGAACTGCAATGTACAGGATCAACGTGATCAAGGATGGCATCGAGTAAATTAATCCGACGCCGAACATCCGCAGCCCGTTATTAAGATATTTCCCCAGGTCGTCCCAATCCGGCATCGTCGGGGTGTCGGCTTTATCCACAATGATGCGTCTCATGATTTCGTAGATGTATCCCGAAATGAAGAAGCTGGGAATGATGAGGATGCTTGCCATGAAAAGCAAGGCCAGGATTGCGAATTTTGACTTCCATTTTGCATCCTGGAACGGAAACTTGAAAATCACTTTAAGATTTTTGGTCGTGAATCGGGTTGCCATATATCCTCTCCCTTTTTTTTTTCTACGTATGCTGACCGAGCCCCGTGGACGGCATGAAACTGGGTCGCTCCGGACGTGCATTACTCTTTATGGCCGGCGCGACGGGATGCCGGCGCCCGGCTTTGAAAAGACCCTTCGGCAATCATCGATTTCTGGAAAACGTGCCTCCTTGTCCGGTCGAATACTCCCGCCTTTTTGAGGAATAGGATGACCAACAACAGGGATCCGTAAAACGCCAGTTCTACCAGGAGGATATGGAGTGTCTCCGGCGTCAACGGGGGCGGCTTCTCGGTGACGACGGAAAACCATGGAATTGGAAGAGCCAGCCGGGATTTGGAAAATGGCCAGAACATTTCGAGCCCTTTGCCGTGGTTGTAAAAGGTGTCGAGCAGGAGATGGCTGAGCCAGGCAAATGCGCCGCCGATCAGGACGGGCCAGCCCCCTATCCTTGTTCGCAGATTTGGCAGGAACGCCAAAATGGTCGAGAGAAAAAGGATTAACAACACGTTCACAAACAGGCTGTGGCTGATGGAATAACGGTGATGCCCCCAATCCCTGAATGGAAAATCCGGCACGTTGGCCAGGATGCCGAATACAACCAGATGGACAATCCTCGACCAGGTTGACTTTTTTTCGGGCATACAAATCACCCCGATCGCGACTCCGGTTAGTGTGTGTCCAACTCCCGTCATGTTGGCTGAGCCTTTCTACTCCCAAAGGGATCGAGACATTACATCCTGCTGGAGGCGTATGCCACTTCCAGGGCAAAGAAGCATTGAATCAGGACCATCATCGGTATCTGCAGGGGGAGCGGCAGGGAATAAATGACCAGCGTGCCCGGTATCCAGATCAGCCAGCATGCCACCAGCATGGGGACGGTGACACCGATGAACCAATCCTCACGCATTGCCCGCCCCAACGCGCTCAGGTTGTATTTCATATCGCGAAGGCGGGTGCCGATTGCCGGAATTTGAATCCCGATCAACGGCGTAAAAACCAACTGGTCGGCCAGCATTTTCCCCAGCAGGATCGGCAGGGTAACAGCTGTTCCCCATACCCATGCCTGGAAGACGTAGAATCGATCGACCGCTGCGGCGGTGACTGCCCAGACCAGGCAGGTGAAGAGTAGATCCACTACGGCGCCGGGACCGTGTCGTGACCGGCCGATGCTTGTCAGATACAAACTGGGGATCAATCCCGCCCCAAGTGCATTTGCCGCCATGGAAAACCACACCCCCAGGTGTTGGCGTAAATCCACCAGACCTTCCAGGGAGATCCTCACGGTTGGCAATTGATAATAGGCCACTACCAGGAGCGCGGCCAGGAACACGATGGCCAGTCCGGGGATTACATTCGCTCTGGCGCTTTGCCATCCCTGATTAATTGCTGCAGCTAAACGTCGAGGTTGATTTGGAAATGCCGGTTCTGTAGGTTCTGACTGTATCCCTGGTTTTAAATCTGCCATCCATCATTCCTTGAGATTGGGTTGGGCCGGAAAGCCGGCTGCTCGGGTCCTCTTATCAGTCAACAATAAAAAGCTTGACCCCGGTTGGGGTATGAGACCGATGTGGTTCTGCATTGTCGGCGACTTGATAGCTTGTACCGGGGGTCAGGATGAACTTTCTCCCATCCGCAAGCTCGGTATGCAGTTCGCCTTCCAGGCATAACAGGATGTGGCCTTTGCTGCACCAGTGATCGGCGATATAACCGGGGCTGTATTCGACCATACGAACACGGATATTTTCGAATTGTTGCGTGCGCCATGAAGCCGTTCCTGTTTCGCCCGGGTGTTGGGTGGGCGTGATTTGTGACCAGACCGTAAGACCGAACGGGATGTTCTTCATCTCCATGAGGGTTCTCCAGGTGGCCTCGCGGCCCGGGGGATTGTTCCAGCTTAAACCCGGTTTGTATTTATATATTCATTCACCCGGGGTCGAGCTTCCACAGGTGTCGGCGTCAACGATGATGGGTGGCCGCCTGATTGGATAATCCGGTTGGAATCCCGAACCTTTTGAAATTTTATACGGGGTTTTGCTGGGACAGGATAGAAAAATTATATACCCATCCCGTCAACAAACCAAGGGGCTGGCAATTCCATCTCCGGATGGATGCCGTTTGTAGATCGCTATTCGCCGCTGTGCATGGCGGAAATGACAATGTCGCATGCCTGCCATCCCGGCCAATTGACATAAATCGCCATTCTTTCCGCAACTTATCACCGCCTGGTGCATCTGATAAAATGTGAATGTAATAAGCTTCCTGAACGCGTTGTCTCATATAGAGGCGAAATACAAATAAAGGTGTGAAATTCAAATGACCCCAAACGGTAATGCAAATCATGTCAAGGTATTGGTGTTGGGATCCGGTCCTGCCGGGCTTTCCGCGGCATTGTATGCGGCGCGTGCCGAACTCGCCCCTCTCGTGCTGACCGGCATCCAGCTGGGCGGGCAGGCCGCCTTGACCTATACGATCGAAAACTACCCCGGCTTTCCGGAAGGCGTGGGCGGGGCGCAGTTGGGTGAGCTGTTCCAAAAGCAGGCGGAACACTTTGGCGCAAAGGTGGAATACGATACGGCCCACGATGTGGATTTGTCCCATCGACCGTTCGTTGTCAAGGCCGATGGCGGGGAATACACCGCCGATGCGGTCATCATCTCGACCGGTGCGGATCCCAACAAACTCAAAGTCCCGGGCGAGGAAAAATTGATCGGGCGCGGCGTTTCCTATTGCGCCACCTGCGACGGTTGGTTCTTCAAGGATAAGAAGGTGATTATTGTGGGCGGCGGCGACAGCGCCCTCGAGGAAGGTCTCTTCATCACACGCTATGCCTCGTCCGTGACCGTAATCCATCGGCGTGAGGAGTTCCGGGCCAGCCCGCTCCTGCAGAAGCGCGCCAGGGAACACCCCAGGATGAATTTTATTTTGGATACCGTCGTGACCGAGGTGATCGGCACGGAGAAAGTCGAGGCGGTACGCTTGAAGAACGTCAAGAACGGTGCGGAAACGATCCTGGAAACGGATGGCGTGTTTATCTTCATCGGTCACACTCCGAACACCCAGATGTTCAAAGGCCAGCTGGAGATGGACAACCTGGGGTACATCAAGGTGGATGATAAGATGCAGACCAGCCGGGCCGGAGTCTTCGCGGCAGGGGAGGCGGCGGATTCGCATTTCCGCCAGGTTGTGACCTCCGCCGGAATGGGGGCGGCAGCGGCCATCGAGGCCACTCATTTCCTTGAGGCCGAATCCAACTAGGGACTAAGACGACCCGACGAAAGGGCTTTCGTAATTTCAAGGATGAACGAAGGTCCTTTCTTTTGTTAAAGCGCTTAATCCGTCTAAAAAGTGACAAATGTTTCTGTCTCAGTATGGGACTTTTCGGATAGAATAAAATCTACTTGGCTTCTTGGAGGAACAAATGAATAAAATATCTATCATCGGTGCAGGGATGACCGGCTCGACCGCAGCCCACTGGCTGGCCGAACGGGATGTCGCAGACCTGGTATTGGTGGATGTGGTCGAGGGTATGCCGCAGGGCAAGGGGCTCGACCTGCTCGAAGCCCTGCCGATTCTCAATAACGACGTGAAAATAGTCGGTACGAACGATTACGCCCAGACAAAAAATTCGGATATTATCATCATCACTGCCGGGATGGCGCGCAAGCCGGGAATGAGCCGCGATGACCTCTTGACTGTCAACGCTGAGATCGTGGGCAAGGCCGCGACCGAAACCTTGAAATATTCACCGGATGCAATCTATATCGTGTTGACGAATCCACTCGACACGATGGCCTACCTGACGATGAAATTGACCCACCTGCCGCGTGAGCGCGTCATTGGCCAGGCGGGTATCTTGGATTCGACCCGTATGCGGGCCTTTGTCGCCATGGAGACCGGCGTGAGCGTTGAAAACGTTCACTGTTATGTGCTGGGCGGGCACGGCGACGAAATGGTTCCGCTGACACGCCTGTCGAATATCGCAGGCGTTTCCTTGAAAGATTATCTGTCTGCTGATAAACTGGAGGCGGTTGTCAATCGCACCCGCAAAGGCGGCGGCGAAATCGTCAATCTGCTGAAGACCGGCTCGGCGTATTACGCACCGGCCGCCTCCGTGGCCCATATGGCGGATGCGATCCTGAAGGATAGACATTTGATCGTGCCTTGTGCCGCCTATATGGACGGTGAATATGGCTTGAAGGATATGTTCTTTGGCGTCCAGGTTCAACTGGGCCGCAAGGGCATGGAGAGGATCATCGAGTTCAAACTGGATGCTGAGGAGCAGGCCTTGTTGGAAAAGTCCGCGGCGTCCGTCAAGGAAACGCATGAGGCGTTGAAAAAGCTGGTAAAAATCTAATTTTTCACTCACCCAGCCTCTCTCCAGCCGGGAGCGAGGCCTAGTGGTGAGGGAGGAGGCCATATGATTTTGCACGATAAGATTTCTGCTCAACTTCCTGCGTGGCGTGAACGCATGAAGGCCTTGGCAAAAGAGCATGCGGATGTGGTCGTGGACCACGTCACGGTCGGCCAGGTCGTCGGTGGCATGCGCGATATCAAATCGTTGCTGACCGATGTCTCGTTCGTCGACCCGGCCGAGGGCATCCGTTTCCGCGGCATGTCCATCCCGGAGGTCTTGAAGGCTTTGCCCAAGGCGCGCGGCGGAAAGTTGCCGCTGGTCGGTGGTTTGTACTATCTCTTGATGGTGGGGGATGTGCCGACCAAGGAGGAGGCCTGGGAGGTGGAGGCCGAATGGGGCAGGCGCGCCGTCGTCCCGGATTACGTTTACAAGATGATCAAGTCCATGCCCAAAGAGACGCATCCGATGACGCTGTTCTCTCAGGCGGTTTTGGCTCTGCAGAACAATTCTGTCTTTGCACACAAGTACCACAGCATGAAGAAGGATGAATATTGGGAGGCCGCCCTGGAAGACAGCCTTGAGTTGACGGCCAAGCTCCCGGTCATCGCCGCCTATATCTACCGCATGAAATACTTCGGCGAGACGAAAAAGCCGAAATACAATCCCAAGTGGGATTATGGCCAAAATTTTGCCAAGATGATGCACGTCGCAGATAAAAAAGGGTATGCCGACCTTGCCCGTTTGTATTTCATCCTGCACAGTGATCATGAGTCCGGAAACGTCTCGGCGCATACGATGCACCTCGTGGGCTCGGCGTTGTCCGACCCGTATCTTTCCTTCTCTGCCGCCTTGAATGGCCTGGCCGGCCCGCTGCATGGACTGGCCAATCAGGAGTGCCTCGGCTGGCTGATCGAGGTCAAGGACAAGTTCGGTGGTGTTCCGTCCCGTGAAGAACTCCATAAATTTGCTTGGGATACCCTCAACAGCGGCCACGTGATCCCGGGTTATGGTCACGCGGTCTTGCGTGTGACCGATCCACGTTATATGGCGCAGATGGAATTCGCCAAGAAGCATTTCCCCGATGATGAGCTGGTGCGCCTGGCTGATCTGGTTTACGATGTCGTCCCGCAGGTGTTAAAGGAGCAGGGCAAGGCCAAGAATCCGGCGCCCAATGTGGATGCCATCAGTGGCACGCTGCAATACTACTACGGCGTGCGCGAATTCGACTTTTACACCGTCCTGTTCGGCATCGGCCGTGCCCTTGGCGTGACCGCCAATTATGTCTGGGCGCGTGCCCTGGGCTGGCCGATCGAACGGCCGAAGTCGTTGTCCACTAAAATGCTGGAAGATGTGGTGGCAAAGGCGGCTTAGGAATAGGGTTGTGAATTGAAAAGCGGCGCATTCAAAATGCGCCGCTTTTCTTGTTAATGTGTCATTGCGAAGAGTGGCGCTAAAAGCGTCACGACGAAGCAATCTCCGCTTTGCTAAGGCTGTTTAGATTCCCAGGTTTGATAATACGTCGCTGATCTCACGGATGGTGTTGACCAGGGTCGGGTGGGTCAGTTCAAAATCTTCAACGGATTTTTCCAGACCTTCCTGGGCGATTTTGAGCAATCCGGAGTTTCGCTCCTGTCGCAGGGCTTCATGAGCCGTAATTTGGGTGAAGCCTGCAATGCTATTGGCTTCTTCCTCATGGGTTTTGGAAAGGTTCGTGATCTCGACCTTCAGCTCGCCGATCAATTTTAATAGGGCGGTTCGTTCCTGGCTCTTGAGGGCATCCGCTTTCTTGATTCGTTCTTCAAGTTCTGAAATTGTCTTTTCCAGCATGTCCGCACTCCTGTCCGTATGGCTCCGCCAATTATACAGCGAATGTGTGGCTGTCAGCCGCCGCGAAAGAACCGCAGGGTCCCTGTGACAATCGTACTTAATCCGCAGAATACGACCAGCAGGTTCAACATCGCCCACCCGATATCGGATTGCACCATCGAGATCCAGTGACGGATGTCGCGGCCAAAGATCAGCATATCCACCACATGCGTGGCAGGCTTCGAGCAGATATACAGGCCGAGCAGCACCCCGAACAGCCCGTCGATTTCATCGTTGCCTGTCAGGGTCGGCAGGAATCGGAACAGCCCGCCGACGACCAGAGCCAGCAGGATCAATCCCCACATCGTTCTATCGTCGCGGTGACTGTTGAGTTGCTCCATAAGGACTCTCTATTCCCATTTTCTCCGCGTTTATGGCTGCCATGGTGAAGAAATTGTATACATCCCTTATCATAACTGGATTTCAATCAAGTTGTATAATGAGGGCGGAGAGAAAATGGCAACTCTTAATTTTCAAAAAAACCTGGAGACATCTCATCAGGACCGCAATCCCGGCATGGAACTGGATCTCGATTGGGTGATGGGCGCGCATGTCAATAAAAGTGCCGTGGAACGCCGCGTTGCCACGTTGCCCGGACGCCGCACCGTCAAAAAGGAATGGCAGGCCGCCTGGCTGCTGCGTGCAGTGACTTGCATCGACCTCACCACGCTTTCAGGTGATGATACGCCCGGGCGCGTCAAACGCTTGTGCGCCAAGGCCAGACAGCCCATCCGCCCCGATATGTTGGAGCGACTGGGCGTTGGTGATGAACGAATTACCGTGGGGGCGGTCTGTGTTTATTCGAATCGCGTGGCGGACGCCGTCGAGGCGCTTCAAGGCTCGGGCATCCCGGTGGCTTCCGTTGCAACCGGTTTCCCCGCCGGGCAGACACCCCTGCCGCAGCGCATTCAGGAGATCGAGCAGGCCATTGAATCCGGCGCACGTGAGATTGACGTGGTCATCTCACGCAATCATGTCCTGACCGGCGACTGGAAGTCCCTCTACGAAGAACTCAAACAGTTCCGCCAGACCTGCGGCGACTCGGCCCACATGAAGACCATTCTGGCCACTGGCGATCTGGGCACATTGAAGCAGGTGTATCAGGCCAGCCTCGTGGCCATGATGGCCGGCTCGGACTTCATCAAGACCTCGACCGGCAAGGAGTCGGTCAACGCCACGCTGGAAGTGAGCCTGGTGATGGTGCGTGCCATCCGTGAATACCTGGAACGCACGGGTTACAAAATTGGCTTCAAGCCTGCCGGGGGCATTGGCACCGCCAAGCAGGCGATGGCATGGCAGTCCCTGATGAAGGAGGAACTCGGTAATGAGTGGCTTATGCCGGACCTGTTCCGCTTCGGCGCCAGCAGCCTGCTGACCGACCTCGAGCGGCAGTTGTACCACTTCCTCACCGGTCACTACGCCGCCAAACACCACATGCCGCTGGGATAAGAAATATAACCACAAAGGACACGAAGAGCACAAAGGTATATGGAGAAGAAATATACGCTTGCTGAAATCGAGATGGAAGTCGATCGCCTTGCGGCGATCATTGGTGCATCAAAAGACGATTTGCCAACTTATGGATATTCGAGGGATTTTGCCTATCCTCATATTGAAGTGGATTCCCAAGGTTACCATTACGTCATAGTTGAACGCGGTCATGAGTTAAGGCGTATTACAACAAATGACTTGGATATACTTCTTTATCATATCTTTGAAGATATTACTGCTGAGATTGGCGCCAATTATTCAGCAAATCATCGAATTAAAGATCAAGATTTTAGAAGATTATATTTTCAACATCAAATCGAACTTCTTAACAGACTTTCTCCAAAATGGGCTGTGATTGAATCAAAAGAGCACGAAAGAATATTGCGTGAACACCCATATCATGATTTTGCGAGTCTTGATGCAAAACCGGATTATTCTTTGAGGGGCGAAGGCTCTTCCGGACCAGAAGCGAAAAAAATTACCAATCGGAAGTACCCGGAATCAAAGCCTTAGTGGCCTTGGTGTCCTTTGTGTTTAAGAATTGGAGTTTCCTATGAGCGCCCTGCATGAAATCTTCAAGACCATGGAATACGGACCCGCACCCGAATCATCGTCTGCGGTCAAAGCCTGGCTGGACGACCACAATCGCAAATTCGGCTTGTTCATCAACAACGAATGGGTGACTCCGAAGAATGCGAAATATCTGGCCTCGCACGACCCTTCGAATGGTGAATTGCTGGCCGAGACGGTGCAAGCCGGACAAAAGGAAGTGGACGAGGCGGTCTCTGCTGCACGGACTGCCTTCAAAACCTGGAGCAGGACGCCGGGTGTTGTGCGGGCACGATATATGTATGCCGTTGCGCGCAACATCCAGAAACACCACCGTTTGCTGGCGGTGCTTGAGTCCATGGACAATGGCAAACCCATCCGTGAGTCCCGCGATATCGACGTGCCGTTGCTGGCCCGCCACTTTTATTATTATGCCGGCTGGGCGCAATTGATGGAGACCGAACTGCGCGATTACCAGCCCGTGGGTGTCGTCGGGCAGATCATCCCCTGGAATTTTCCGCTGCTCATGCTGGCCTGGAAGATCGCACCCGCGATCGCCATGGGCAATACGGTGGTGCTGAAACCTGCCTCCTATACACGCCTGAGCGCCTTGTTGTTTGCTGAGATCGTCGCCGAAGCCGGCTTGCCGGCCGGTGTGATCAATATCATCACGGGCAGCAGCAGCGCCGGCTCGATGGTCGTGACCCACCCCGATGTGGATAAGATCGCCTTCACCGGATCGACCGATGTCGGCCGCACCCTGCGTCATCAAACGGCCGGGTCGGGGAAAAAGCTCTCGCTTGAGCTCGGAGGCAAGAGCCCCTTTGTGGTGTTTGAAGATGCCGATCTGGACGGGGCCGTCGAAGGTGTGGTCGATGCGATCTGGTTTAATCAGGGTCAGGTTTGTTGCGCGGGCTCACGCTTGTTGGTCCAGGAAAATGTCGCGGATAAATTCATTCGCAAGCTCAAAGCCCGCATGGCGCATATGCGCGTTGGCGACCCGCTCGATAAGGCGATTGACATGGGCGCCATCGTGGACCAGACACAGTGGGATACGATCGACCGTTGGGTGAAGACCGGCATCCAGGAAGGCGCGGAATGCTACCAGCCGGATATTCGGTTGCCCGCCAAAGGCCTCTTTTACAAGCCCACGCTCCTCATCGGCCTCGACCCGGCGGCCTCCACCGTTCAGGAGGAAATCTTCGGGCCCGTTTTGGTGTCTTTGACCTTCCGGACGCCCTCCGAAGCGGTTGAGCTTGCCAACAACACCCGCTACGGCCTCGCCGCCTCCGTGTGGAGCGATAATATCAACATCGCCTTGGACGTGGCTGGCAGGATCAAAGCCGGGTCGGTGTGGGTCAACTGCACGAACCTTTTCGATGGCGCCTCCGGCTTCGGCGGTTATCGTGAATCCGGTTTTGGGCGTGAAGGCGGCAGGGAGGGATTGTTCGAGTATCTGCGGCCGGTGTGGATGGATCGCCCGCGCCCGAAATATAAATTGGACGAATCCAGGAAGTGGGGCGAGCATGTCCCTGCCCATCCTGCCATGCCGGGAACAGCTCGGGCTGACGGGCACGATCTTCCCCGCCTCGATCGCACTCCCAAGATGTACATCGGCGGCAAGCAGGTTCGTCCCGACGGCGCATATACGATCGCAGTGCTTGGCGCCGATGGGAAGGAAATTGGTCAGGTCGGGGATGGCAACCGCAAGGACATTCGGAATGCGGTCGAAGCTGCTCACGCTGCTCATGTGGCGAAGCCGGGCTGGGCGATGCGCCATGGCTACAACCGTTCGCAGATTTTGTATTTCATCGCCGAGAACCTCGATGCCCGCAATGAGGAATTCGTGAAACGGATTGTGGACATGACCGGACGCACAAAAGCTTCTGCACAGGCCGAAGTCGATGCCTCCGTGGAAAGGTTGTTTACCTACGCGGCTTGGGCCGATAAATATGGCGGCAGTGTCCAGGAGACGACCCTGCGCGGTGTGACGGTTGCGGTCAATGAGCCGGTGGGCGTGATTGGCATCGCCTGCCCCGATGATTATCCATTGTTGGGATTTGTCTCATTGATGGCACCGGCGATTGCGCGTGGCAATACGGTTGTGATGATACCGAGCCCTAAATATCCGTTGAGCGCGACCGATTTTTATCAGGTCCTGGATACGTCCGATGTGCCGGGCGGCGTGGTCAACATTGTCACCGGCGACCGCGACCATTTGATCAAGACCCTGATCCAGCACGAGGATGTCGACTCGGTCTGGTACTTCGGCTCGGCCGAAGGCAGCTATCACGTCGAGAATGAATCCGCTGCCAACATGAAGCGGACCTGGGTCGGCTACGGCCTGCCGCGCGATTGGATGGCTCGGGAGCAGGGTGAAGGCCACGAGTTCCTGCACGAATCCACACAGGTGAAAAATATCTGGATTCCAACTGGCGAATAGAGGGTCAGACTTCCGAAGTCTTCGCAAAGCACCCCCGAAGCAAAGCGTAGGGGGCCAAGACTTCGGAAGTCTGTATATAAGGATTGGCTGTGATTTTGGAAAATCTTTAGCCACATCTCCTTGCACAACCTGATACCCTCCCCATGTTCTTTGAACATGGGGAGGGCAGGGTGGGGCGG
>Ga0335071_10007542_pt1 | contig 11196 bp, 8 predicted proteins | sample Lox_Sample_15_FD_206724 | JGI IMG/M metagenome (GOLD analysis project Ga0335071, IMG submission 206724) | Soil microbial communities from Loxahatchee National Wildlife Refuge, Florida, United States - Lox_Sample_1.5 | ecosystem: Environmental > Terrestrial > Soil > Wetlands | place: USA: Florida...
GAACCCGGACGCCATCGCGATCGCTGAAGGCCTCGACCGCGAGCGAAAGGCCGGGCGCGTGCGCGGAGAGCTCCACGGCATTCCGATTCTCGTGAAGGACAACATCGACACCGCCGACCGGATGGCGACGACGGCCGGCTCGCTCGCTCTCGTCGGCGCGAGGCCCGCGGCGGACGCGGAGGTCGTCCGCCGCCTGCGTGAGGCCGGAGCCGTTCTCCTCGGGAAGACGAACCTCTCCGAATGGGCGAACATCCGGAGCTCGACGTCGACGAGCGGCTGGTCCGGCCGCGGCGGCCTCACGCGTAATCCGTACGCCCTCGACCGCAACCCGTGCGGCTCGAGCTCCGGCTCCGGCGCTGCCGTCTCGGCGAATCTCTGCGCGGCCGCCGTCGGGACGGAGACGGACGGCTCGATCGTGAGTCCGTCCTCCGCGAACGGGATCGTCGGCGTCAAGCCGACCGTCGGGCTCGCGAGCCGGAGCGGGATCATTCCGATCTCGCACTCGCAGGACACTCCGGGCCCGATGGCGCGCACCGTTCGCGACGCCGCGATCCTCCTCGGCGTCCTCGCGGGCGAGGACCGGGGCGACGACGCCACGGCCGGCGCCGGCCGGAAGGCCTCGCGCGACTACACGGCTTTCCTCGACGCGCGCGGCCTCGAAGGCGCGCGCATCGGCGTCGTCCGCGGCCTCTTCGGGTTCCTCGACCGGGTCGATACCGTCATGGCCGAAGCGCTGGCGGCAATCAAGAGAGCCGGCGCAGAGCTCGTGGACCCGGTCGACCTCACGCCGGCCGGGAAGATCGGAGAGCCGGAGGGCGCCGTTCTCCACTTCGAGCTGAAGGCGGACCTGAATGCCTACCTCGCGCGTCTCGGGCCCGGCGCGCCCGTGAAGTCCCTCGCGGACGTCATCGCGTTCAACGCGAAGCACGCGAGGGAGGAGATGCCCTACTTCGGCCAGGACACGTTCCTCAAGGCCGAGGCGAAAGGGCCGCTCACGTCGTTCGAGTACCTCGAGGCTCTCGCGAAGTCCCGCCGCCTCGCACGCACCGAGGGGATCGACGCGGCGATGGACAAGCACAAGCTGGACGCGCTCGTCGCGCCGACGCTCGGCCCGGCGTGCGTGACCGATCTCCTGAACGGAGACCGCTGGCTGGGCGACGCGTCCACGGCGCCCGCCGTCGCCGGTTACCCGCACGTGACCGTGCCCGCGGGGTTCGTCTTCGGCCTCCCGGTCGGGCTCTCGTTCTTCGGAAGGGCGTGGAGCGAGGGGACGCTCCTGAAGCTCGCGTACGCGTTCGAGCAGGCGACGAAGGCCCGGAGGGCGCCGAGGTTCCTGCAGACGGCGGACCTGACGGCCTGACCGCCTCAGCCCCGGCTCGCGAGCTCCTGCAGGAACCGGTCCTCGTACGCGTGGCCGCGGCGTTCGCTGCAGCCGCCGTTCAGGAGGATCGAAAAGACGTACGTCTGGCCGCTTTGCGCGGTGACGTAGCCGCAGAGCGTGACGACGCCCGCGACGTTGCCCGTCTTCGCGTAGACCTTCCCGAGCGTCGCCGCCGTCTGGAGCCGGTGGCGGAGCGTACCGTCTGGCTCGCCGGATACCGCCAGAGTCGGCTTGAACTCGTCGAAGTGGCTCCAGCGCGTCGCGAGGGCCTGCAGGAACTCCCCGTAGGCGGCCGCGCTCGCCCGGTTCGTGTGCGCGCGGCCGGAGCCGTCCGCGAGCTCGTACCTCGACGGGTCGAGACCGAGTGACGCGAGGAACGCCGCGACCTCGGCGTGCCCCGTCTCCCACGTGCCCCTGCCGCGCGCCTCGGCTCCGAGCGTCTTCAGGATCTGCTCGGCGAAGAACGACTGCGAGCGCTTGTTGCAGACGGCGAGGACCGGGAGGATCGGCGTCTCGTGCGTGTGGAGGAGGACGCGCGCCGTCGCGGGCGCCGGCTCCGTCCGGACCGTCGGGGGCGCCGAGATCACGATCCCGTTCTCGCGCAGGACCTGCGCGAGCGCGCTCGCGAAGTAGAGCGGCGGATCGGGCACCGTGACGTCGCCCGTCCAGGTCCGGTTCTTCCCGACGGCGCCGGCGGCCACGACCGTGTGGCTTCCCGCCTCGCGCCGGACGCCGACGTACGTCCGGCGCTGCGCGGTGACGACCTGCGAGATGAGGTTCAGGAGGGGCGGCCCGAGCGGGTCGAACGCGAGGAGCGCGGGTGCGCCGGGCCTCAGGCCTCCCGACGCGCGCACGAGGACGACGTTGTCGTTGTACGAGAGCGCCGAAACAGGAGCCTGGTACCACCGCGCTTCCTGTTCGGACGGCCAGTCGGGGTGCACCTTTTCGTCGTCGAAGAAGGACGCGTCGAGGAGGAGCCCGTCCCGGATCTCGCGGACGCCGCGCTTGACGAGCGACTGCGCCCAGGGGCGGAAGACGGCGAGCGGATCGTCGTCGTACCAGCGCCCCGAGAGCCCCGGATCGCCGCCGCCGACGACGACGAGGTGGCCGGGGAGGACGCCGTCGATCCCGATCTCCGCGTCGCGGTAGAGGCGCGTCTTGAACCGGTACGCGGGCCCGAGCCGGTCCAGGGCTGCCGCCGTCGTGAAGACCTTCGTCGTCGATGCGAGGACGAGCGGGCGGTCCGCGTTGAACGCCACGACGGGCTTCGGGTCCCCGACGCGCGCGACGAAGATGCCCGCCTCCGTATGCCGCACGGGCGGGTGTTTCGCGATCGCGAGCAGGCGCTGCTCGAGCGTCGCCGGCGCTCTGGGAGAGGCTTTCCTCTTCGCGGCCGAGGCGGGTCTCGGCGCGCTGAGGGCGGCGGCGAACGCCACCGCACACGCCAGCCTTCCGCCCCGCACACCCTTCATGCTCGAATTTTAGCCGGTTCGGCGCGTCCCCGATAGCCTTTTGCGCCGCTACAATCGCGTGTGGCGCTGACGATCGACCTCGCGAACAAGACGATCGCGCTCTCCCCGGGCGCGCTCCTCGCCGGCAGCGCGCGCCGAATCGGGTTCGACCGCGGCGAGGGCTTCGAACGGCTGTGGATCGGACAGGCCGTCCACCGCCGAGTCCTCGGCGAGAATCTCGAGAAGATCCCCGGCTACGCCGCCGAGAAGGGCATCTCCCTCACGTTCGCCGTCGACGACTACACGGCCGTGCTCGAGGGCCGCCTCGATGGCCGCTGGGAGGACGGCGGCCGCGTCGTCGTCGACGAAGTGAAGTCCCTCCACTTCGCCGAGGACCTCGCGCGTCTCCCCGGCTCGCCGCGCCTCGAGCGCTTCCAGCTCCAACTCCGGTGGTACATGCACGCCGTGGCCGCCGCCGAAGGCCGCGAGGTCGCGGGGCGCCTGATCCTCGCGGACATCGAGACGGGCGCGACGAAGATCGTCGAGGTCGCGCACGACCCCGACCGGACGCTCGCCGACCTCATCCGAAGGACTCGCGTCCTTCTCGACGAGTTTCTCGAGGAGCGCGCGCTCGCCGAAGCCAAGGCGGCCGAAGCCTCGACGCTCGTCTTCCCGCACGGGACGTACCGACCCGGCCAGCGCGAAATGGTGGCGGCCTCCTCCCGCGCCGCGGCTCAGGGCGAGCACCTTCTCGCCGAAGCGCCCACGGGGATCGGGAAGACGGCGGCCGCGGTCTTCCCGCTTCTGAAACGCGCGCTCGAGTCCGGCCGGCGGCTCTACGTCCTCACCGCGAAGACGACCCAGCAGGAGATCTACGAGAAGACGCTCGGCCTCGTCGAGGGCGACTCCTTCCGGTCCGTCCGCCTCCGCGCCAAGGAGCGGATGTGCGCCAACGACGTCGTCCTCTGCCACGAAGACCACTGCGCGTACGCGAAGGACTACGGCGCCAAGATGGAGGCGTCGGGCCTCCTCGAGCGCCTCGTCGAGACGCACCGGCACCTCGACCCGGACACGGTCTTCGAGGAGGCGCGCGCCGAGACCGTGTGCCCCTTCGAGGTTTCTCTCGAGCTCGCCGAGCGGGCGGACGTCGTGATCGGCGACTACAACTACGTCTTCGACCCGGTCGTCGCGCTCTCGGGAGCCCGCGAGAGCGCCGCGCTCTCGGACGCGTTCCTCCTCGTGGACGAGGCGCACAACCTCGTGGACCGCGGGCGCGGCTATTACTCTCCCGAGCTCGCCGAGGACGCGCTCAAGGCGCTCGAGCAGCGCATTGGCCTCTCGTCCGCCAAGACGGCCTGGGACGCGGGCGAGGCCGCGCGCCGCATCCTCCGGCTCGTGGGCGAGGCCGCGTCGATCCTGCCCGTGGACGAGCGCGAGGCCGCCGACCTCGTGGCGCTCGACGAGGCGCGCCTCGACGACCTGCGGCTCGACCTGGAGTCCCTCCTCGTCCGCCACCTCGCCGAGATGCGCGCCGGGGGCGAGCGCGTGCCGGACGATCCCGTCCTCGACCTCTACTTCACGTTCGCGCGCTTCCATGACGTGTCGAAACAGGCCGCCGCCGGCGACAGGGCCTCGGAGGCCTTCGACATCCTCGCTTCGCGCGGGCCGAAGGGCGCGAAGCTCGCGATCCTCTGCAAGGACCCTTCGCGGCTCCTCGGGGCGACGCTCAACGCCGCGGCCGCCACGGTCTCGATGTCGGCAACGCTCTCCCCGCCCGAGTTCTACCGGGACCTCCTCGGCCTCGACCCGGACCGCACGTCGGTCCTGCGCCTGCCGTCTCCGTTCCCGGCCGAGAATCGGGCGATCCTCATCGCCCCCGACGTCGACACGACGTACGCGGCGCGCGGCAAAGGGGCGCCGCGCATCGCGGGACTCGTCGCGGACGTGGCGCGCGGCTGTCCCGGCAACGTCCTCGCGCTCTTCCCCTCGTACCGTTTCCTGGACGACGTCAGGGCCCACCTGCCCGCCCTCCCGGGCCGGCGCGTGCTCAGGCCGTCGGATCGCTCGACGGAGATCGAGCGCAACAGCGTCCTCGCCGCGCTGAAGGACCGGGGCGCGCCTGTTCTCCTTCTCGCCGTGTCCGGCGGCGCCTTCGCCGAGGGTGTCGACTACCCGGGCGAAATGCTGAAGGCGGTCGTCGTCGTTTCCCCGGCGCTCCCGATGGTCCGCTTCGAGCAGGAGCGGATGCGGCGTTACTTCGAGGAGCGCTTCGAGCGCGGCTTCGAGTACGCGTACGTCGTGCCGGGCATGACGCGCGTCGTTCAGAGCGCCGGACGGCTCATCCGCTCGGAGTCGGACACGGGCGTCGTCGTGCTCGCCTGCAGGCGGTTCCTCCAGGCGCCGTACAGCCGGTACCTCCCGGCGCACTGGTATGGCGAGGATCCCTCGGAGCTCGCGTGCATCGACGTCGGCAAGGCGACACGCGAGTTCTTCGCGCGTGTGAAAGCGGGATCGCTCCCGTTCCAGCGCTGAGAGCTCAGGTGTCCGAGGGACGGTTGCGGGGCGGTCCGTCCAGGTTGACGGCCGTGCTCTCGCCCGACTGGGGGCGCTCGAGGCGAGGGTCGGTCTTCACGTTGTCGGTGCGGGCCGGACCCGCGTCGACGACCTCGACCAGGATGGCCGTGATGTTGTCGACCCCGCCGTGCGAGTTCGCGACTTCGATGAGGCTGCGCACGGTCGCGTCGATCGCACCGCTCGTCCGGAAGTGTTCGAAGAGCTCCTCGTCGGGGAGCATCCCCGTGAGACCGTCCGAGCAGAGGAGATACCGGTCGCCGGTGCGCACGGGCACCTCGATCAGGTCGACGGAGACGTGCGCGGCACCGCCGAGCGCGCGCGTCACGACGTTCTTCAGCGGATGGCTCTTGGCTTCGTCCTCGCTCAGGATCCCCGCGTTCACCTGCTCCTGGACCCAGGAGTGGTCGTCCGTGAGACGCCGGAGCTCGCCGTCCCGCCAGAGGTACGCCCGGCTGTCGCCGACGTGCACGAGCGTGGCGCGATCGCCGTCGAAGAGGGCCGCGACGACCGTGGTCCCCATTCCCTTCAGCTCGGGTCGGTTCTGGACGGCGCGCATGACCTTCTCATTCGCCTTCTCGACGGCCGTCGTGAGTCGGTTGCCCTCGAGCGAGACGCGGCTGTTGAAGCCGAAGGGCCAGGAGCTCTCGTGCTCCTCCTCGGTCGCTGCGATGTACTCCTGGATCGACTCGACCGTGATGCGCGACGCGACCTCGCCCGCCGCATGGCCGCCCATCCCGTCCGCGACGACGAACAGGCCGCGCTCCTCGTCAATGAGGTATGCGTCCTCGTTGTGTCGCCGTTTCCGTCCGACGTCCGTGAGACCGAATGCAGCGACCGTCACGCCCCGATTATCCCTTCCGCCCGAAGATTCCGCTCGGAGTCTTGCGGACGCCGCTCGTCTGCTTGTTCGGCCGTACCTTCATGAGGAGGCTCAGCGTCTCGGGGTCCTCGGGCAGCCAGGTGAGCGCCTCCTCGAGGTGACGCTCGGCTTTCGAGTTCAGGCCGGCCATGATGTAGAGCTTGCCGGCGTCCCGGTGAAAGAGCGCGTTGTTCGCGTCGAGCTTGATCGCGGCCTCGATCGCGTCCACGCCCTTGCGGACCTGCCCGACGACCTTCATGGAGGCCAGGGCGAGATAGTGGAACGCCTTGGCGTCCCTGTCGAAGTGGTGCACGGCGAGCTCGAACTGCGTGATCGCGTCCGGGAAGTTCCCTTCGCGGTAGGACTTGACGCCCTTCGCGAGGAAGACGCGCGCCTGGGCGGCCGGGTCCTGGGAAATCGGGCGGTTCTTTTCGAGCTCGGTGTCGTGCACTTTGCGGCGCGATTCGCTCGTGAGGACGTTCATCGCCTCGGTGAGAAGCTGGAACCTCTCCTCGGCCCCGCGCTTCTTCTCCGGCTCGGTGAAGCGATCCGGATGGTTCTCCCTCGCAAGGATGCGGAACTTGGTCCGGATTTCCGACTCGGAGGCGTCGCGGGCGACTCCGAGCACGTCGTAGTAATTCGTCACCGATACCTCGAACGGCGCGGGACTCGCGTCTGCCCGGTCACTTGATGAGGGAGGTTCTCACGAACGGCCGCGTCATTTCAAGGAGCCTCAGGACTCCTTGCGCGCGACCTCCCGCCGGGCGGTGGCCCGGACGGCCTCCGGTATGTTCCGATCGGTGGACAGCGTCTTCATGTCCTTGGCGTTGAGTTTCAGGACGAGCCCGAGCGTGACGTCGATCGGCGAGCGGGGGTTTCGGACGAGGGCCCGAAGGACCCCGTAGTGACGCATCCAGTCGCGCCGGAAGGCGACCCCGCGGAGCACGTCCTCCGAGACGCTCTTCATGTTCGCGATCGTCTCGGCGTCGGCCTCGCGCGTCTTCGGCGATTTCAGTGCGGCCGCCGACACGAGCCGGTTGCGGTCCTGGACGAGGAACATCCGCTCTTCCTTGTTTCCGCGGTACGCGAGCCGGATCTTCTGGACGACCGACATGACGGACACGCGCGCGAAGAGGCTCTTCTTCTCGTCCTCGGAGAGCTCGGGCTCCTCCTCGGCGGCCGCGGGCGCCGGCGCCGCCTCGGGGACGGCGGCCGGGGCGGCGGCGGCGGCCGCGGCGGCCTCGTCTTTCTCGCGCTCTTTCTTGAGGAAGAATTCCTCGAGGAACTCGTCGGCGCGCCGCCGGATCTCGGGCGAGAGCCGCGGGTTCTCGAAGAGGCGCTCGACGATGACGGGCGCCTGCAGGAGGCGCACCTGGTTCGTGACGATGATGTCCTGCAGGGGGCCGGCGACGGTCTCGGCGAGCCACGCGAGGGTTTCGTCGGGCACCGCCCTGTGACGGATGAGGAGCTCGAGGACCTCCGGCTCCTCCGTCCGGCGCGCGATCGCGTCGAGCTGCTCGGGACGGATGCCCTGGGCGAGGACGGCCGCCTTCAGGGCCGCCGCGTCGAAGGCGCCAAACGACCGCTCGGCAGTCGCCGTGAGGTTCGCCGGCCCGCGGGCGAGGACGCTCGCCACCGCCCGGACGAGCTCGTCGGGCGGCAGGGGCACGAGGCCGCGCGCGACGAAATCGAGGATCTGCGGGGAGGCCTGGCCGGATTCGACCTGCCCGAGCAGATCGTCGGGGACGGACGACATGTGGGGAGATTAGCGCGCCCGGTCAGCCGTGGTTGATCACGTAGTTCTTGACGACCTCGCCCTCGCCTCCGATCGGGTCCAGCGAGTGGCCGTCCACGGCGACTTCGACGACGCCCGCATTCCCGAGCGTGAGCGTGAACGTGCCCCCGCCCGCGAATTCGCGTTTGGCGCCTTTCGGGAACAGGCCTCGGACGACGACCTTGCCGTCCACGAGGACCTCGGCCCAGCATTCGTCCCGGAAGGTCAGCGTGAGCGTCCGGCCTGCCCGGGCCAGCGCATTCGAGCCTCCCGGGGTGGTCACGGGGAGCGCGACGGTCGCCGCCGCGACCGCCGGCGGAAGAGCGAGCGACGCGGGGCCGCTCTCGGCGCGTGCGACGGGCGCCGACGCAAGAGACGTGCGGCGCGCGCCGCCGTGCGTGCGGAAGAACGCGGCAGCCCCCGTGACGGCCGCGAGGAGAATCGCGATCCCGAGCGCCCTCACGGTCGTCGAGGACGAGACGGCGCGGCGCGGTTGCGACAGCCTGAGCCGTGCGGTCGTCGTCTCCCCGGCCGACGGCTTCTCCCGCTCTTCTTCCCAGCGCGCGTAAACGTGGCGGAATGCCGCGGTCCAGCGCTCGGCGTCGAGCCCGAGGTGGAGCGCGATAACGCGGACGAACCCGCGGGAGAAGACGGAAGCCGGAAGTCGATCGAAACGACCCGTCTCGAGCGCGTCGAGGTGGCGGAGCGACACCTTCGTCACCGCGGCCAGGTGCTCGCGGCTCACTTCGCGCAGTTCACGTTCACGCCGGAGCTCCTCGCCGAACTCCCGAGCTGTGTCTGTTCCGGGCACTCGGTCTCCCGCAATTTATTAGGCTAAGGCCATTTAGCTCGTCGTGTCAACGGGTTTCCCGGGCGATTCGAGCAATTCAGCGGCACAGGCCGCGAGCAGCGCGTCGACGCCGGGGGTCTCGCAGAGACGCCGCAATTCCGCCCGGCTCGCGGAGGTGAGGAGAGAGAGGGCGGCCGCCCGCGGTATCGCGGGATGCAGAAGGAGGGCGCTCCGGACGGCGGGTCTCGAGGCCCAGCGCCCCTCGGCCGCGACCTGCGCGAGACCCGACGGGGAAGGGCGGCCGGTCGAAAGCCACCGCAGGACGTCCTCGGGGGTCAGGCGCGGGTTCTGAAGGAGCGCCTCGAGGATGCGGCTGTCCGCTTCCTCGAACAGGACCGGGAAGAGGGCCTGCGGCGCGAAGCGGGCGACCGCGATCTTCTCGCCGACCGCCATGCCCCGCATCGCCTCGAGGAGCTTCCGGCTGGCCGCCTGCCTCACCGGGGGCGGCGTCCGGGTCTCCCTGCCGATGTCCATCAGGTCGCGCCAGGTCAGGTCGTCGAGGGCATGGAGGGCGTCGTGCCGCGGCGTCCGCGGGTGCCCCGCTACGAGTCTCCTCACGGCGCGGGACGCCATGAGCGTCCGGGAGGCCACGATCTCGACGATCATCGCCTCGGAGGCGTGAGGGTGCCGGAGGGCCTGCGCGGCGTCGCGCTCGGTCAGCCGGGCGACGTTCTCCGCAACGAGGGCGGCGAGCCCCTTCCGGTCCGCCCTCGAGATCCGCGCGGAAAACGCGTCGTCCACGGCGGAACTTTACGGCTTGCCGGCCGCTCCGGCGAGAGCCCGGACGAGCGCCGAGGCCGCTTCGACCGGGTCTTTGCCCTCGCGGGACGCGCTCTCCATCGCGGCCACGACGGCGCTTCCGACGACCACGCCGTCCGCAAGGCCGGCGACGACACGGACCTGCTCCGGCGTCGAGATGCCGAACCCGACCGCGATCGGAAGGCGGGGCACGGCCCGCCGGACGCGCGCGACGAGCTCCGCGAGATCCAGCGGCAGGGCCGAGCGGGCGCCGGTGGTCCCGCTTCGCGACACGAGATAGACGAAGCCCCGCGACAGAGAAGCCGCGCGCCGCAAGCGGTCGTCCGGGGACGTGGGCGCGAGAAGGTAGACGGGGTCGAGGCGCGCGCTCTTGAGGATCGATGCGAAGCCGCGTCCCTCCTCCGGCGGAAGGTCCGTCACGAGGACGCCGTCGGCTCCTGCCTCGCGCGCGCGGTGCGCGAACTCGGCCTCCCCCATCGCGAGGATCGGGTTCGCGTATGAGAAGACGACGACGGGGGTCGAGAAGCCGCCACGCCGCGCCCCGGCGAGGACGTCGAGGACGTTCGCGAGCGTGACGCCCGACGCGAGCGCGCGCTCGGAGGCGCGCTGGATCGTCGGGCCGTCCGCGAGCGGGTCGCTGAACGGAATCCCGAGCTCGATCACGTCGGCGCCGGCCTCCGCGAGCGCGGGGAGGAGGAGGCGGGTCGTCGCGAGGTCCGGGTCCCCGGCCTCGACGAAGACGACGAGCGCGGCGCGGCCGGCTTCCTTCGCGCGCGCAAACGCGCGGCCGAGGCGCGTCACAGGCTCACCCCCTCGAGCTTCGCGACCGACACGACGTCCTTGTCGCCGCGCCCGGAGAGGTTCACGACGACGTTCTGCCCTGGCCGGCGCGGGGCCTCCGCGATGGCCCACGCGATCGCATGCGCAGTCTCGAGGGCCGGGATGATCCCCTCGGTCTCGGCGAGCCGGTGGAAGGCGCGGAGAGCGTCCGCGTCCGACACGGACACGTAGCGCGTACGCCCGAGCTCGGCCAGGCGCGCGTGCTCGGGGCCGACCGCCGGGTAGTCGAGTCCCGCCGATACCGAGTGCGTCGGCAGGACCTGCCCCGCCGCGTCCTGCAGGATGAGCGTCCGCGTGCCGTGCAGCACGCCGACCGAGCCGGGACCGAAGCGTGCCGCGTGCTCGCCCGGCGCGAGGCTCCGCCCCCCGGCCTCGACGCCGACCATCTCGACGTCCGGGTCCGCGAGGAACTCTCGGAAGAGGCCGATCGCGTTCGACCCGCCGCCCACACACGCGACGAGGAGGTCCGGCAACCGGCCGAAGGCCCGGCGGCACTGGACCTTCGCCTCCTTGCCGATGACGGCGTGGAAGTCCCGGATCATCGTCGGGAACGGGTGCGGTCCGAGGACGGACCCGAGGACGTAGTGCGTCGTCGCGGTCGACGCGACCCAGTCCCGCATCGCCTCGTTGATCGCGTCCTTCAGCGTACGCGAGCCGCCCGTCACCGGAACGACCGTCGCCCCGAGGAGCTTCATCCGGTACACGTTG
>Ga0335071_10007543_pt1 | contig 11194 bp, 7 predicted proteins | sample Lox_Sample_15_FD_206724 | JGI IMG/M metagenome (GOLD analysis project Ga0335071, IMG submission 206724) | Soil microbial communities from Loxahatchee National Wildlife Refuge, Florida, United States - Lox_Sample_1.5 | ecosystem: Environmental > Terrestrial > Soil > Wetlands | place: USA: Florida...
ACGGGTCGGCCGCCGCTGGGTGAGAATGCCGCCATGACCCAGCCGAGCTTCGCCGCCTACGGTGCCGTCGACCTGGCGGCGCTCGCCGCCCAGCGAGCCGCCGAGGAGCGCGCCCAGGCCCGTGCCCACCAGCAGGCCGAGGGCGGTTCCCCGGCGCCCGTCGTGGTGGACGTCACCGAGGGCAGTTTCCAGGCGGAGGTCGTCGACCGGTCGATGACCGTTCCGGTCGTCCTGGACTTCTGGGCCACCTGGTGCCAGCCGTGCCGGACGCTCTCCCCGATCCTCGAGCGTGCGGCCGAGGCCGACGACGGCGCCTGGGTCCTCGCTCGGATCGACGTCGACGCCAACCAGCGACTGGCCGCCGCCGCCCAGGTGCAGTCGATCCCGACCGTGCACGTGGTCTGGCAGGGCCAGCTCGTGCCCGGCTTCACCGGGGCGCTCCCCGAGCCCGACGTGCGGGCCTTCCTGGACCAGGTCAAGCAGCTCGCGTCGGCCGGTGCGGGGGAGCCCGTCCAGGGCGTCGACCCGCACCTCGACGCCGCGGCCGACGCCCTCGACGCGGGGGACCTCGACGCCGCCGAGGCGGCGTACCAGGCCCTGCTCGCCGAGCGGCCCGGCGACGCCGATGCCCGTGCGGGGCTGGCCACGGTGGGACTGCTGCGCCGGGTGGCTGGACGAGCGCCCGAGGTGGTCCTCGCGGAGGCGGGGCGAGACCAGGCGGTGGGGCCGCAGCTGGCCGCGGCGGACATCGAGTTCGCGACCGGCAACCTCGACGCCGCCTTCGACCGGCTCGTGGCCGGTGTCCGGCGAAGCTCGGGGGAGGAGCGCGAGGCCTACCGCGGGCGGCTGGTCGAGTTCTTCGAGATGCTCCCGCCCGATGACGCCCGGGTCGCGCGGGCACGTACGGCGCTGGCGTCCGCCCTGTTCTGACGTCCCGGTGCGCGACTGCTGCGCACGCTGAGTGCTCCTGTGCACGCTGAGTATTCCTGTGCACAGTGAGTGCTCCTGTGCACAGTGAGTGCTCCTGTGCACGCTGAGTATTCCTGTGCACAGTGAGTGCTCCTGTGCACGTTGAGTGCTCCTGGGCACGCTGAGTGCTTCTGGGGCTGACCGCCTTACGGCATCCGGGTGATGTCGTACGCCGGACCACGCCGCCTCACCCGATCGGGCGAGAAAAGGTCCTGACCTGGGGCCGATCCGTTAGCCACAACGCAATCGGCCAGGGTGCGGGCCAGACCGGTGGTCCGCGGGCGAGAAAGCATCGACGGTGGTCCCGTTGGGGAGCGGGCGCCCTCGGCGCGGGGACCTGGTCCTGGAGAACGGGACCTCTGCGCCATGAGCTCTGGGCACCTCGCGCCCCCATCTCCCCTCAGCACCCTCTCGCTCGCGCGGCTGCGGGCGGCCACCGGCCACGCCCGCCGGGTCACTCCCCTGCAGTGGGGGATCTCCCTCACCCTCGCCGCGCTCGTCCTGCTGGGCTTGCTGACCCCGCTGACGCTCGGCGGCCAGGGGCGCGCTCAGGCATCGGTGACCCTGCGCTCCGGTGTCTACTGCGACGGCCTCAAAGCGGCCTGCACGGACACCTTCGCGACCTGGCGCGGCCAGCCGGTCCGCTCGACGCTGACCTTCTTCCCGGACTCCACGTGGTCTGACATCGAGGGCCCGGACTGGTGGTACCAGGGTTGGCTCAGCAACCCCTATCGCAGCGTCGCCGTCGTCACCATCCCCATGCTCCCGGCCAAGGGCACCAGCGCCGACCCGACGCCCACCCTGGAGGAGGGAGCTGCCGGGGACTACGACGCCTACTGGAAGGTGGTGGCGCAGCGGCTGGTCGCCAACGACATGGCGGGCGTGACGATCCGGCCCGGCCACGAGCTCAACGGCAGCTGGTACCGATGGGCCGCCCAGAAGGACCCCGCGGCCTACGCCGGCTACTTCCGGCAGATCGTCACCACCATGCGCAGCGTGCCCGGTGCGAACTTCTCCTTCGACTGGAACGTCGCGGTCGGAGGCGACTCCTGGGACGCCACGGCGGCCTGGCCCGGCGACGCCTACGTCGACACGGTCGGTCAGGACGTCTACGACGTGAAGTGGGGCGACTCATCAGCGAGCCCCCAGACGAGGTGGAACGCCCTGCTGAACGGCGGGAAGTTCCACGAGGGCCTGCAGTTCTGGGCCAACTTCGCGGCGGCCCACGGCAAGCCGATCTCCTTCGCCGAGTGGGCGCTCGTCGCGGCAGGCGCGTCGATGGCCAACGGGGGTGAGGGCAAGGACGATCCGTACTTCATCCAGCAGATGCACACCTGGTTCGTCACCCACCCCACGGCCTTCGAGATCTACTTCGACCGGACGGCCACCGACGGCGACCACGTGCTCAACGGCGGCAAGTTCCCGCAGTCGGCCACCGTGTACCGCCAGCTGTTCTCCAGCTCGTCGACGGTGAGCCTGCCCAGTTCGTCATCGTCGGCTGTCTCATCGTCGGCTGGGTCATCTTCCTCGGCCGCAGCGTCCGGCTCGGCCGCGTCGAGTGACCCGGTCTCCAGTGACCCGGTCTCCAGTGACCCGGCCTCCAGTGACCCGGTCTCCAGTGACCCGGTCTCCAGTGACCCGGTCTCCAGTGACCCGGTCTCCAGTGACCCGGTCTCCAGTGACCCCGCGAGCGACCCAGCCGCGAGCGGCTCATCGACCGACCCCACGCCCGCTGGCTCGACGCCTGCCGACTCGACGTCAGCGGGAGCCCCGAGCCCTGCCCCGTCGAGCGTCGGCGCGACGACCGCATCCGCCCCTGTGAGCCACCGGGTCCTCCTGCGGGTCAGCGGCAAGGCCGACCGGGCCGGCGCCCGACCGCTGTGGGGCCGGACCCTCCACGGCAACAGCTACGTGTTCGCCACGGCGCCCTCGGCCCGTGAGGTGGCCTTCTACCTCGACGACGTCCATCGGCGCCACCGACCGATGCGGCTGGTGAGCAGCGCGCCGTTCGACCTCCAGGGGACCAGCGAAGGCCTGGGCCGGCCGTGGCGCACCTGGCGACTGACCACTGGGACCCACACGCTGACTGCGGTGGTGTGGCTGCGCGACGGGTCGACGGTGGTCCGCACGGCCCGCTTCCACGTCATCGGCCGGGTCGCCCCGGCGTACCGGACCGTGCTCGCCGTGACGCGCTTCGACACGCGCACCCACGCGCACCGGCTCGCCGGCACCGTGGTGAGCGGTGAGGAGTACGTCTACCTGTCGGCGCGGCGCCCCTCGTCGGTCGCCTCGGTGAGCTTCTACCTCGACGACCCCCACCGCCGCTCGCCGGCGGTGCGTCGCGACTCGCGGCGCCCCTTCGACCTGGTCGGCTCCTCCGGCGGCAAGGCGCTGGGCCTCGACACCGGCCTGATGCGGACCGGCTGGCACTCACTGATGTGCGTCATCCACTGGAAGGACGGCACCGTCACCACCCACCTCGTGCGGTTCCGCGTCGTGCGCTGAGCCCGATGCCGTGGTCCGAACGGGTGTCCGGGGCTCAGCCGTTGGGTCCGGGTTGGGTCCCGGGCGAAGCGATCGGACCCTGTGCCGACCTATAGTGACCGTCGGTGACCGTACGTCGGGGGGCCGGCTGCGCCGCGGTCGTGAGGGGGAGGAGCCACTCCTGAGAAGCGTCATGGTGACCAAGTTCGTCCCGTCGCCGGCGAACTCGGGGGGCAAGCTCCGCTCGCTCGCGATCGCGCGTCGCCTGGCCGCGATCAGCGACGAGCTGGTCCTGTGCTGCTTCTCCGACGCGACGGGCGACCCGGTGGCGCTGCGCGAGCTCGGCATCGACGTGCGGACGGTTCCCTGGCGACCCGACCTCCCGCACGTCGTGCGGGGTATCGCGCGGACCCACACCGGCTCCGCGGGACGGTTCTGGGACAAGGACCTCGCGGCGCTGGTGCACGACGCGACGCGGGAGAAGCCCACGGACCTCCTGCAGGTCGAGTACTCCCAGCTCGCGTCCTATCTGCCGGTCGGCGCGGCGCGGCGCAAGGTGCTGGACTTCCACAACATCGAGTCCTCGCTCGCCCTGAGCTTCGCGCGAAGCAGCAAGACCCTGAAGGGCCGCCTCGCCTACGCCGAGGCGCCGATGCTGCGCCGCAGGGAGCGGATCGGAGCCGAGCAGGCCGACCTCGTGTCGGTCGTGAGCCGGATCGACGCCGAGCGCATGCCCGGCCGTCCCCGAGAACTGATCATCTGCCCCAACGGGTGGGAGCCGACCGAGCCGCTGCCCGCGTCGGACGAGCCCCTCGCGATCTTCGTCGCGCTCATGGGGTGGAAGCCGAACATCGACGCCGCACTCTGGCTCGGCCGTGAGGTCTGGCCCCGGGTGCGTGAGCGCATGCCGGAGGCACGGCTGGCCCTCGTCGGACGTGAGCCCGCCGCCGAGGTGCGTGCCCTGGCCGCGCCGGACGTGGAGGTCACCGGGACCGTTCCCGACGTCCGGCCGTACCTCGCCCGGGCCAGGGTCGCCGTGGCGCCGCTCCTCTCCGGCGGCGGGACCCGGCTGAAGGTGCTCGAGGCGCTGGACGCCGGCCGGCCGATCGTGTCGACCACCATCGGCATCGAGGGCCTGGAGGACCTCGTCGGGGACGCTGCTCTCGTGGCCGACGAGCCGGACGCCTTCGCCGAGCGTGTCGTCGAGATGCTGTCGGACCCCGACCGCGCGGCCAAGGCCGGCGACGTGGGGCACCGACTGGTCGCGGAGCGCTACTCCTGGGACCGCGTGCTCGCCCCCTGGCTCGAGCGGATCGGGTGATCCGGCGATGCGCGGCGGGAGCCTGGTGTTCCTCTTCGAGCTGGTCATCTTCGGCGTCTGGGCGTACTACCGCGAGCGGGCCGGCCGAGGCGTGCACGTCGTCCTCACCCTGTGGTGGGTGGCGCTGCTCGACACCGTCTTCTACGCCGACACCGACGCGAGCTTCCTCAACGGGTTCTTCCATCCGGCCGTGCTCGGGCAGAACGTCCGACTGGTGCAGCTGCTCATCCCCGTCGCGTTCGCCGCGCACGTCGCCTGGGCCGGCTGGCCGCGCCGATGGGCGGTCTCGGCGCCATGGTGGTGGGCGTTCGCCGTATGGACGGTCTACTGCCTGTTCAGCGGCATCGTGCAGCATCACGCCGGAGCCCTGATCTTCCGGCAGGCGTCGATCCTCATCTACGTGATCATGATGCTCGCCCTGACGGCGGCCGTGCCGGTCGAGCAGTATCTCGATGAGAAGCGCTTCACCCGTTTCGTGGGCTGGGCGGCGGCCATCGGCGGCACGATGCTCGTGCTGACCGAGGCGGGGGTCAGTCACACGACGAACGCGATCCCGGGCCTGCCCCTGTTCCAGTTCGGCCAGCTCGGGCCGGACGCGGCTTCGCTGTTCCCCGCCATCGGGGTGATCGGCTTCCTCGTCGAGCTGTCCCGCCCGCGTCGCCGGCGTCCGTGGTTCCTGGCCGCCTGCGTGGTGCTGATCCTGACCCATCTCGCGTCCACGCAGCGCGCAGAACGGCTGGACCTCTACGTGACGATCCTGGTGGTCCTCCTGCTCTGCCTGTACCCAGCGCGCCGCAACCTTCGGCTGAGCCGGTTCGCGGTGGGCGCCACCCTGGTGGGTGCGGCGACCCTCGTCCTCGCGGTGCCGATGTTCCTCGCGGGAGTGCAAGGCGTCACGGCGGGGCAGGCCGCGGTCGTCAAGGTGCCGCTGGCCCAACAGACGCTCACCGCGCTGAACCCGAGCCACCGGGTCGGGTCTGTCCAGTCCCGGTACAACCAGTGGGACGTCGTCATCCCGTTGATCGAGCAGCGGCCGATCATCGGGTACGGCCTCGGGGACACGTTCGTGCACTACGAGGAGGGTCTGCGCCAGGACGTCACGATGGACATCACGCACGACATCTTCCTCGACATGCTCTACCGGGGCGGGATCGTCGGCCTGGTCATGTTCGTCGGCGCGGTCGCATCCGTCATCAACGCCGGCGTGCTCGTCTGGCGCCGCCACCTGCGGCCGTACGTCGCCGCGCTGGCCCTCGGCGCCACCGCCGCTCTGGTTGGCCTCATCGCCCGTGGGCTCGTCGAGTCGGTCTTCGAGAAGTACCGCCTCGCCGTCGGCATGGGCGTCCTCATCGGCCTCATCCTCTCTGCGCGCAGCTCGCTCGGCCCGGCCACCTGGCCGGACCGTGAGGAGGAGCGCGCCGAGCCGGACGTCGAGCCCGTGGCCCGCTGAGGCCCGGTGGAGCATCGTGACGACGCTGACCTACGACGAGTACCGCGCCCGCCGGCGCATCGACGTCCTCGACGGCCTGCGCGCCATCTCGATCGTCCTGGTGATGACGGCGCACCCCGCCTACCGGCACGTGTGGCCGGCCTTCCACGGCAAGACCGGGGTGACGATCTTCTTCGTCCTCAGCGGCTACCTGATCACCACTCTCGCCCTGCGTGAGGAGCAGACCTCCGGCCGTCTGGACCTCGCCGGGTTCTACGTCCGACGGGTGTTTCGCATCTACCCGCTCTACCTGGCGATCCTGGCGCTGTACGCGATCCTCATCCTCGGGCTGCACCAGCAGCCCGACCGCCGAGCAGCCTTCGTGTCGAACATCCCCGAGTACCTGCTCTTCCTGCCCGAGCACGCGGTCTTCTTCCCCTACCACGGTCACACCGCGCCCTTCGACGGCTCCTGGTCGCTGGGGATCGAGGAGAAGTTCTACTTCTTCTGGCCGCTGCTCGGCTTCGTCCTGCTGGCGCACCGCTTCCGCGGACGTCTGCTCTTCCTCTCGATCGTGGCGGCGCTCTTCTTCGTCGTGCCCTGGACCATCCACGGGCAGTGGGGCCTCGCGCTCGAGTCCTACGTGCACATCGCGCTGGGCTGCATCGTCGCGCTGCTCCTCCACAACCGACGGACCTACGACGCCCTGAGACGCCTCGGCGAGCCCCTGCCGCTGGCGCTGGCCATCGTCGTCGTGGTCGTCGCGCAGTTCTCCACGAACGCCGTCGAGAACGGCGGGTACCTCTACAGCGTTTTCGGGCTGCTGATCCTCCCGGCCTTCGTCGGCTGCGTCGTCACCAACACCAGGGTGGCGGCGGCCCTCACGCTGGGCCCGATGCTGTTCCTCGGCCGGATCTCCTACGCCCTCTACCTGACCCACAACTTCGGCCTGAACTTCTCCGAGGCGCACTTCCCCCACACGCCTTTCGGCGGCTTCTCCCGGTCCCTCGTCACTACGTTCGTCGGGCTCTCCCTCGGGGTGCTGATGGCCTACGCGATGCACCGGGCGATCGAGCTGCCGTTCCTGCGTGTCGGCCGCCGCATCACGGGCCACGGCACCGGCCAGGCACCGATCCGGCCCGCCGACCGATCGGCCGCCGACTCCGCCGAGGACGAGGCGAGGATCCGCGCGACCCGCGGCGGCCGGCACGCGCGACGGCCTCGCGCCGAGGGAGCGCTCGCAACCGAGCCGCTGCCTCAGGCGGAGATCACCCGCGGCTGAGGCGGCGTCAGCGGCCGCGCAGCCGCTGGCGGGCGACCTGGGCCACCCGCTGCCAGAAGCCGACGCCCCATCCGACATGCATTGCGACGAAGGCGGGAGCCACGTATCGACGAGCCTTCGGGTCGACCTGCTTGGCCGTCTGGGCGGTGGCGACACCGAGCCCGAGGACGTACGGGGCCGCCAGCGCCGCTCCGGCGGCCGGCCGGCGAAGGGACACCGCCGCCGCGGCACCCAGCATCAGGACGAGGGCGGGCGCGGCCAGGTGCCGCGGTCGCAGCGACGCGGGGTGCTTGAGCGCGACCATGACCTTGCCGCCGCCGTAGCGCCGGTACTGCTTGTACAGGGCGCCGATCGACTGCCGGCACTCCCAGTCGATGCGCATCGCGGGGTCGAAGAGGATCCGGTGCCCCGCAGCACGGAGCCGGTAGTCGAGCTCGAAGTCCTGGTTGACCACCAGCTCCTCGTCCCAGCCGCCCATCGACCGCAGGAGGTCCACCGGATAGGCGCCGAAGGGGACGTGCTCGACGTCCGCGACCTCCTCGCCCCAGTGGTAGGTCGAGCCACCGACTCCGAAGCGAGAGGCCATCGCGGCGGCGACCGCCCGCCCGGCCGGCGTGTGCCCGACGCCGTCCTTGCGGCCCCCGACACCGCCGTAGCGGCCGGTGCGCAGGTGGGCGACGGCCAGGCGGACGTACTCGGGCGGCACCTCCGCGTGCGCGTCGACGCGCACCAGCCAGCGCGACCGGGCCTCCGCCAGGGCCACGTTGAGCGAGACCGGGATGATGCGACGAGGGTTGTGGAGCAGCCGTACCCGAGGGTCGCGGTCGGCGTACTCCGCAACGATGTCGGGGGTGCGGTCGGTCGAGTCGCCGTCCACGACCAGCACCTCGATCGCGGTCCAGTCCTGGGCGAGGATCGAGTCGAGGCAGGCGCCGATGGCGTTCTCCTCGTTGCGCGCCGGGACGACGACGCTGACCAGCTCCTCCGCGTCGCTCACCTCGCCCGTCGCCGGCCAGGCCGGCCGCAAGGCCCAGACCCGGCGGATCGGCTCGGGTGCGCCGTCCTCGGCGGACCTCTCGTCGTCGGACCAGTCCCGGACTGCAGCGGACATCGCGTGGTTCCCTCCCCGTGCGGGGCTCTCCGCGCACCGCGGTCACACCGTAGCGTCGCGCGACCCGCTCCGCGCCCCCGGCCGCACCACCTCGACCCGATGGGACCAGCCGACCTCCTCCCAACGGACGAACCTGGTGGTCCATCCGGGCGTTCGGACCGAGTCGCTCTCGCGAAGCCCCTGGAGGCACGTCGTAGAGTGAAGCCACGGCGGGGGAGGCCGCATTCGCCCCTGTCGTGGCCGCGATCTGATGGTCGTCGCCTTCGACCACCGAGGGGAAGTGACAGGGTGGAGTCGGGCCGGTTGTGGGCGTCGATCTCCCGGCACTGGCTGCTGTGGATCGTCGTCTTCGTGCTCGTCCTCGGCGCGGCCGTCGCGGCTGCCTTCCTGCCGAAGCCGACATATCAGGCGACGGCCACCTTCGGACTGGTGCCGCAGCAGCCGACGAGCAGCCCGACCGTCGCACCGCAGGCGTCGCTGGCGCAGTCGCTGGTGGGCAACTACCTGGCGCAGATCGACAGCAAGACGACCGAGACCAAGATCCGGGCCCTGATCACCGGACCGGAGAAGACCGTCGCCTGGACGGCGACCGGCGTCAACGACCCGGGCACGCTGGTTCTGCGCGTCCAGGTGTCCAGCCAGGACTCCTCGGTCGTCGCCTCCGTCGCCAACGCCTACGTGCGGCAGTTCACCAACACGACCACGGCTCCCCCCGGTGTGAGCGTCGTGCAGTACGACGTGGCACGGACGCCGACCGCGCCGGTCTCACCGAACAAGAAGCTGCTCCTCGGCGCGGGTCTCGTGCTCGCGGTCGTCCTCGCGTCCGCGGCGGCCCTGCTCGCCGGGGACACGCCGAAGGGTCCGCGTCAGCAGCGTGGTTCACGCACGGGTGCGCCCACCCAGGTGCCGCCGGTCGGCTACGACGTACCGACGGATGGCGAGCGCACGGCCGAGCCCATCCGGGGCTGAGGAAGAGACAGCTCGGGGGCGTCGGCCGGGCGGGTTCGACCGTCGCGGCGAGAACCAGACGAACGAGGGGATGGGGCAGATGGACGTCACGACGACCGTGTCGTCGTTCAAGAAGACGCTGCGCACGGGGGAGCGCCTGGTCAAGCGCACGTCGGAACCGGTGTGGCGCTATGGGTTCAACGCCGGCCCGACGCGCGACTTCCGCCGACACCCACCGGCGCTGGGGGACGAGGCGCGCCGAGTGCTCGCCGACCTGGATCGCGACGGGCTGGCGCTGAGCACCCTGGCGGACCTGACGGGCGACCCTGACCTGCTGGGTCGCCTGCAGGCGGAGGCGGCCCGCCTCGAGGAGGCGAGGGCCGTCGACCTGGAGCGGCGCCGGCAGCGCATCGCCACCGCGGACGTCGGGGGGCCCAAGGACAAGGAGTTCGTCATCGAGCTCCTCGACTCACGTCGTCCGGTCATCGACCCGAAGGGCCTGCTCGCCCAGACCGCCCTCAACGACCAGCTGCGGGGTGTCGCGGACGCCTACTTCGGCATGCGCACCCGCGTGTCGGACATCAACTTCTGGCGCAACCTCCCGACGCCACTTCCCCCGCGGTCCTCGCAGCTGTGGCACCGTGACCTGCCCGAGGACTACTTCATCCTCAAGCTGTTCGTCTACCTCGAGGACTGCTACGAGGGGAACGGTCCCTTCACCTACCTGGTCGGGACGCACGGCAAGGGCGACCGCCGCCTGCAGCTCCCGGCGCAGGACGACGGCCAGACCATGCGCAGCACCGACGACGCGCTGGCGCAGGCGGGGGTCCTGGACCGGATGCGGGTCTGCACCGGCAAGGCCGGCTCGGTCGTCTTCGCCGACACCGTCGGCTACCACAAGGGCGGGTGGGTGCAGGAGAAGGGCCGTCTGCTCTTCCACGTCCTGTACTCCTCGCGCGCGGCTCACCCGAACCGCATGCTGGGCCTCCCGCACGGGGTCCGACGCTCGGACTGGGCGGACGACCTGGTCTTCGACCGCCACGCCGTGGGTCGCCCCGAGGTCCCTGAACCGGCTTCGCTCAACTAGCGCTTCGCACGTCGAGGGGCCGTCGGCAAGGCGTCGACGGCCCCTCGAGCTGCGTCTGCGCGTCCGGCGGATCTCCCACGCCTGCCCGGGGCCCCCGCAGCCTCACTCCCAGGTGACGTCTCTACGGACCACGCGGGCCGGGACGCCCGCCGCGAGGGCGGCGGGCGGGACGTCGTCGATGACCAGGGCCCCGGCCGCGATCACCGCGCCGTCGCCGATCGTCACGCCCTTGAGCACAGTGGCTCCGCTCCCGATCCAGACGTGGTCTCCGATTCGGACCGGGCTGGTCGTCGACTGGCCGTCGAGGCTGTGGTAGTCGGTGTCGAGGATGCGAACGTCCCACGAGATCGCGCACCCGCGGCCGATCTGGACGCTGCGCTTGGCCATGATCTCGGTACGTCGGTTGAGGTAGGTGTCGGCCCCGATGGTGATCGATGCTCCCGGGGCGTCGAGGAACAGCCGCACGTCGTCGTGGAGGCGAACGCCGGCCCCGAGCTCCACTCTGCCGTCAGGGAAGGGCCGGTTCACCCGTACCCGTCGTCCCACTTTGAGCCGGCCGTCGC
>Ga0335071_10007544_pt1 | contig 11194 bp, 8 predicted proteins | sample Lox_Sample_15_FD_206724 | JGI IMG/M metagenome (GOLD analysis project Ga0335071, IMG submission 206724) | Soil microbial communities from Loxahatchee National Wildlife Refuge, Florida, United States - Lox_Sample_1.5 | ecosystem: Environmental > Terrestrial > Soil > Wetlands | place: USA: Florida...
CGTCGTTTTCGTAAAACAAGCGGATGTCGTTGATGCCGTAGCGGAGCATGGCGATGCGTTCGATGCCGAACCCGAACGCCCAGCCGGTCCAGATTTCCGGGTCATAGCCGACGTTCTCGAAAACCGCCGGATGCACCATGCCGCAACCGGCAATTTCCAGCCAGTCCTTGCCCAGCTTCTTGACCAGCGCGTTGCTGAAGTCAATCTCGAAGCTCGGCTCGGTGTAGCTGAAATAGTGCGGCCGGAAGCGGATTTTCGTCTCCGCGCCCAGCAATTCCCTGAAAACAAATTCCACCGTGCCTTTGAGGTCGCCGACGGTGACATTCTTGTCCACATACAATCCTTCGATTTGCTGGAAGGTGGGATTGTGCGTGGCGTCGGCGTTGTCGCGGCGGTAAACGCGGCCCGGGACGATGATGCGCACCGGCGGCGGCTGCTGCTTCATGACGCGGATTTGGACGGAAGAGGTGTGGGTGCGAAGGAGTAATGATTTTCCCTCACAGCCCTCACCCGGCGCTGCCGCGCCACCCTCTCCCGCTCTCGCGGGCGAGGGATTCAAATAAAACGTGTCCTGGGTATCGCGGGCTGGGTGGTCGGCGGGGGTGTTGAGCGCGTCGAAGCAATGGTATTCGTCCTCGATTTCCGGGCCGTCGGCGACGACGAACCCGATTTTGCGGAAGCTGCGGACGATGTCCTCGGTCACCTGCGTCAGCGGGTGCAATTTGCCGAGCGCGCGGCGGCGGCCCGGGAGGGTGAAATCGGTCGGTTCCTTGGGCAGGGCGGCCTTGAGTTCGAGTTCGGCGCGGCGTTCGGCGAGCGCGGCCTCGAGTTCGGTCTTGGCGGCGTTGATGGCTTTGCCGGCGGCGGGCTTTTCTTCCTTGGAAAGCGTGCCGAGCTGCTTCATCAGCGCGGTGAATTTGCCATTCGGGCCAATCCAGGCGCCCTTGGTCTGTTCGAGCGCGGCGAGGTCGGCTGCGGCTTTCAGGTCCGCGAGCGCGGCTTGTTTAAGCGGTTCGATGTCGTCAAGGAGTCCCATACGAAATTGATGGAAGTTTATTCAGAAGCCGGGCAGGCAGAAAGCGAATTCATCCGGCCCTTGCAGAATCAAAGAACCGGTTCAGGGTCAGCTGTCACCAGCGCTATGGTGAAGCCGTCGTAGCCCTTGCTCCCGACGGTCTGGAGGGCGGTGGCCGTCACCCGCGGTTCGGCGGCGACCCGCTCGTGAAAACGCCGGACGCCTTGAACCAGCGGATCGGCGGGGCTGGGATCAATCACCTTGCCGTCGCGGATGACATTGTCCGCAACGATGCAGGTGCCGCGTCGCGAGAGCTTAAGCGCCCAGTTGAAATAATCAGCGTAACCCGGTTTGTCGGCATCAATAAAGATGAAATCGAACGGGCCGCGCTTTTCGGCAACCAGTTGCCGCAACGTGTCCAGCGCGAGGGCGAGGCGCAGCTCAACGCGGTCCGCGAGGCCTGCGCGAGCGATGTTCTTGCGGGCGACTTCGGCATGTTTGGGTTCGGATTCCAGCGTGATGAGGTGCCCGCCCGGCGGTAGGGCGCGGGCGAGCCAGATGGTGCTGTAACCGCCCAGCGTGCCGATTTCCAGAATCCGGCGGGCGCCCTGGAGCTGGGCGAGCAATTGCAGGAGCTTGCCTTGATTGGGCGCGACCTGGATGGGTGGCAGGCCGGCCGCGGCGCTGGCTTGCAAAGCGGCCTCCAGAATCGCGTCCGCCGGCGCGAACAAATCAGTGAGGTAGCGGTCAACGGCCGTCCAATGCTCCAGGTTCATGGTGAAAAAAGTTTAGCGGTGAGCGCGGTTGGGGAAAAGAAAAACGGGCGGCCGTCGCCGGCCGCCCGTTGAAAGGGGGGAGCAGGCGAATCAGGCTTTAATCAGCGCGGCCCCCGGTTTGTTCTTCAGCGCGTCCTTGGCGATCTTGACCAGTTCGCTGAACGCAGCATTGTCGGTGGCTGCGATGTCGGCGATGACCTTGCGGTCGAGGGCGCACTTGGCGGCTTTCAAGCCTTCGATGAGGCGGCTGTAAGTCAGGCCGGCGGCGCGGGCGGCAGCGTTAATGCGGACCTGCCAGAGATACCGGAACGTGCGTTTTTTCACGCGGCGATCGCGATAGGCATACTGGCGGCTGTGGTCCACGGCGTCAGGCTGTAAAGACCGGTGAACGCATGATCACCGATGACGGTCACCGGATAACCATTGGTAGCGCCGGGGATGGCCACATCGCCGCCGGAACCGGTGTAACCGGTTATGGTGATCGCGCCGTTGTTGGTGATAAAGTCGAACTGTGCTTTGATCACCGCTGTCTGTGCCAGGAGCAGCGCCAGCGGCAACAATCGCGCAAGGCAGGCGGTTCTTAAATGCCCTGTCAGCGCATTGGGCCGGGTGGTTCCGGCAGGGGAGGCCTTTTTTTTCATGATAATGTTAGGGCAATGCCAGCGAGAGCGAGGCCGAATTGTTTCAGCGCGGCGCGGCGCTAGGCTGAAACCAAGGCACACAGCCAGTAGACTGGATGCGAGAGTTCGTGTCTTCATTGTCCACCTCCATTTATTTTGCCGAGGAGCTTCTCCAGTCTGTCCAAACGCGCTTTCAAGCCCGCGTTTTCGGCTCGCATTGTTTCCAGCTTTTGGTTCAAACCCTGAATCGCCGCCAGCGCGACTCCGTCGGCATCCACGGTGGCGATGTGCTTGTCGTCCGGCCCTACCTGAAAGGCCGCGTAAAAATCCTGAGCCATTGGGCCAAGGTGAGTGCTTTTTTTGTCGGCTTTATAATTCCACTTGCTCAGTGGCAATGCCGCAACCCTGGCCAAAACTTCGCTGATGTTCACCGGTTGGAAATTCTCTTTCTGATTTCGGTCGCTGCTGTTCACAAAGGTGCCGTTCACCGTAAGGCCGCCTGCGTTAAAGATCGCCATCGGCGTAGTCGAACTGGCCCGCTGGATACTCAACTCCTCGTCCGCATCGTTAATAATCCGGACGTTGAAATCCTGCGGCGATGCAATGCCAAAATGAAAATCAATGAAAGGAGTATTCCTGCTGCCATTCGAGTCTCCCAATTCGATCGCGCCGCCTTGATTGTCCAAAAGTGCGCTGTCAGAACTCCAATGGAAATCAGTCCCCGGGCTCAGCTGCACACCACCTTGCGCCCGGATGCAAAATTCATCGTCTCTGGTCGAGGTGAATGGGGTATCCTGTGAATCCGCCCAAACGAATGCCCCGCTGTGTTCGGCTTTGGCCAGACGGCCGGCGGCGAAGGCGTAATTGGTCGCAGAGTTGCCGTCTCCCCCGGGAATCGTCGCGTAGACGGAGTTGGAGTCAACGACGTTACCGTATCCGCCACCGATCGTGCCGTAAGTGGAGTTGGCGAGAACCATGTTTCCGCCGCCGCCGGCGATGGTGCCGGCATAAGCCTCAACGCGATTTCCAGAGCCACCGGCAATGACGCTGCCGGTGGACGCAGCACGAATTTCATTCTCATCTCCACCCGCAATGGTGTTAAAGGGGGCGTCCCGGTCGATACTATTGCTCTGACCGCCGCCAATGATGCTGGAATAGGAATCCTCGTCGATGTGGTTGAGCCAGCCACCCCCGATGATGCTGTTGGGAGTATAGGCGTCGATTTTGTTCCTGTTGCCTCCGCCGACAGCGCAATAAGCGGAATTGCTGCCAATGACATTTTCATAGCCGCCGACAATGGCGCTCGACTCAGCTCCCCAGATGATCTGGTTGCCACCTCCTCCCGCAATCGTCCCGAAATCGGCGAATTCCTCTATGATATTGTACTGTCCGCCGGAGATGGTCCCGTAAAGGGGCAGGTTGGTGTTCCAAACGCCGCCGCCAATGACACAGAAGTCATTTGCAGCATCGTTTTCCTGTCCCCCGCCTATCCAACTGGCATAGCCAGACACAGTATTTCCGTATCCGGAACCTATGCCACTCTTATCAGCGCTCACCGTGTTGTGAAAACCTCCACTCACCGCGTCATAAGCCCCGGTGCTGTTCCAGCCGCCACCGCCAATGAACGAATGGTCGCCGTTTGCCGCGTTGTTTTCCCCACCGCATACTACGGCGCGATCCCCGGATGCATAATTGGCCGAACCGCCGCCGATGAAAATAGAATCCCCGCCGCCGGCGGTATTCTGAAAGCCGCCGGCAATCGACGTATAAGCCCCGTCGGCAATGTTATTCATGCCGCCGGCGACGCTGGCGCTGGAGGTGGAGATAAAGTTGTTCACGCCGACCTGTAGTGCCTGGGCCTGCAGGATGGTGTTTGGATAAACATTGTTCGCCAGATTGGCATTGGCCGCGTCCAGCGCGTAAAGCGCGTACGGTGTTGGAGTGACTTTCTGCCGCGGAGCGAGCGTCGCAAACGCGCTGCCGCCGTTGGTTCGCACGGCGGCTTCCAACCAGGTGTCCGGAGTCTGGAAAGATCCGGGGGGGAAATTCAAAGTGACGGTAAATAATCCATTGGTGATGGCCGTTGCCATATTTGTGACAGGCCCGGCCAGGAGAACGCCCGGCTTGTTGGTGGAATCGAAGAGCGCAAAGCGCAAATCGTAAATCCCGTTGGCGGAATTCGTCCCATCGTTCAATCGGCCTTGGTAAGTTACATCAGTAGCCTGTGCCAGCACACATCGGGAGCTGGCAAACAGCAGATGGCAGATGGCGAGGTATTTGAACACGGGTCTGGTTTTCATGGGATGTCCTTTTAATTGGGTTTTTGATTAAGCATGAGTCGCTCGAGTTTTTCCAAGCGGACTTTCAGCTCCGCGTTCTCTTCTTTGAGCTTCTGAATTCCATCCTCTGACATCTGACTTCTGGTTTCCAACTTCTCATTGAGTCCCTGGATCGCCGCCAGAGCCACGCCGTCAGCATCCACGGTGGCGATGTGTTTGTCGTCCGGGCCGACCCCGAATGCGGCGAAGAAATCCTGTGCCATCGGACCGATGTGCGTGGTGCCTGTGTCGTCCTTGTAATTCCACCGCGTAACAGGCAGCGCGGCGACCTTGACCAGCACTTCACCGGAACTGACCGGTTGAAAATTCTCCTTCCGGTTCCGGTCGCTCGCGCTGACGAACGTGCCGTTCACTGTAAGCCCACCGGAGTTTAGACGCATCATTTCGGTCCCGCCGGTGCCCGGGTTGTTCTGGCCGTCGTTGTGAAGGCCGCCCTTGAACCAACTGAAGCCTGAACTGGTTCGGAAGTACTCGGTGCTTGCTTGCACGCCAACGCCATATTCAGCCCCCCAAAGGTTGAGCATCTGGCGGGTCTGATTGCCGAAGAACATGCTGGTGTCGGTGTTCAACCGCACGCCGCCCGCTGCACGAATGCTGAATTGATTGTCAGCCGTTGAGGCGAAGGCGGCGTCCTGAGAATCCGCCCATACAAAACTGCCCGAATGATTAGCTTGCGCCTCTCGCCCAGCCGCCATCGAGAACGGGTTTGTTGCAGCAGTGAATGAGCCTATCGCAACGGCTGCACGTCCGCTGGCCACGACCCCTTCGCCGAGTGCGGTCGAGATAAATCCACTGGCTGTCGAATAACTGCCTGCTGCAAGAGAAGAATCCCCGCTTGCGACATTTGCGTTTCCGCCTGGAATGGTGGCGGCGTTGCCGCTGGCGGTATTGTTGACACCACCACCGATTGCTGAAGCGCTGGCGCCCAAAACAACCGTGTTGGCGCCGCCACCGGCGATTACTGAATAATCGGAGTTGTTCTGGATTATGTTTGCATAGCCCCCACCGATATCGCCATAAACCGCTCCCGTTTGAATTCGATTCCCATTGCCACCGGCGATGCTGCTGGAGCCCGCATTGGACTCAACGGCGTTGTACCAGCCCCCCGAAATGGTCGAGGCCCCAGAGTTAGTTCCAATGTTGTTCTGCTCACCACCGCCTATGCTGGAGAGCGTGGAACTGGCCTGGATGATGTTGTTGTCCCCGCCCCCGATCGCCGAACTGTGGGCGCCCGCTTGAATTGTGTTATAACCACCGCCGGCAATTGTCGAGTCGTAGGCGTTGGTCTGAATAACGTTCAAACCACCACCTCCGATCGTCGAGTGCCAGGCGGACTCAATTGTGTTGTCATGGCCGCCGCCAATCAGCGCATTAGCGGCATTGATCTGAATCGTATTGAAATAGCCGCCACCGATAGCGCAGTAAATGGCGCCACCTTGAATCAAGTTCCCAGTGCCACCAGCGATGCTCGAGAATCCTGACCCCGATTCGATCGTGTTGACTAACCCTCCGGCAATGGTCGCCGTCCCGGTGTTGGAGCCGATGCTGTTCTGTTGACCGCCGCCGATGACGGAACCGTCGGAGTTGGCCAGGATGGAATTGTTCGACCCGCCGCCGACAGCTGAATCCGTGCTGCCGCTGGCATTGGAGAAGCCGCCCGCAACGGTTGCATGGTCTCCGGTGCTGATGTTGTTGTAGCCGCCACCCACACTCGCGTAGGTTCCGGCGCTCTGATTAAAGCGCCCGCCAGCCACGGTGCAGAATTCGGCCAGACTTTGGTTGGCTTCGCCTCCGCTTACAGTTGACCAGCTGCTCGCGACATTGTAATCGCCGCCGCCAATCGTGGCGTGCGTGTTGTTGGCGGTGTTGTTATTTCCGCCACCAATGAAAGCGTTGGCCGCCAAAGGCGCGGTCAGATTATTCGAGCCGCCGACGATGACTGAATAGTTTCCCTTATTGGTATTGGCTAATCCGCTGCCGCTGAAGGCGAACTGGCTCAACGAAACATTGTAGGCCCCGCCCACAACCGCGCTGAAATGGCCGGCTTTGGAGCCGTGCCCGGCACCGACAAACGCATACATCCCGTCGGCTTCATTGATGGAACCGCTCGTGCCCCCTCCCGCCACGACCGCGCCCGGTCCGGCGGCATAGTTTTCAGGATAGCCTCCTGTCAGGCTGGGCGCTCCTCCCGTCGGATCAATTCGCAGGGCGCGCGTGTTGTTTACCTTGATTTCAAATGGCTGGTTGTCCGTCGTGCCGAGAAAGTTCGGTCCCACCACGGTGCCAGCATTACCGGTGGCGCGCCAAAAATCCGAGGAGCTTAATCCGCCGAGTGTGAGCGCGTTGACGTTGAGCAGTCCGCTGCCGTTACCGCTGAAACTGCTGCCCGAATTGTTGAATGTCACCGCACCGCTATAGGCTCCTGACAACCCCGCGCTCGATACCACGCCGGTGAGATTGCTGGCCGTGATCGCGTAGGGTGTCGCGGTCAGGGCCTGGCGGGGGTCCAGTGTGGAAAAACTGCCGGGGCCGTTGGTGCGAACGCTGATTTCCAGCCAGCGCGGCGCGCCCGCTGCAAACGGGTTATTGCCAAAATCCAGGATGACGGTGAACAGGCCATTGGTGACGCCGACCGCTGAAAGGCTGTTCGGGTTTGGAGTACCCAGACTCGTGCCGGCACCGGGAGCGGCGGCATCAAAAATCCGGAACTCGAAATCGTACCTGCCGTTGGCCGGACTGGTGCCATCGTTCAACCGGCCTTGGTAGGTAAACGCCGTGCCTTGAGCCAGGACCGTTGAGCAGGGATGCAGCAGCGACGGCAGAACAAGCATGAGGAGATGCGGGATACGCTTCATACTAAAATCAATTTTTGGTTTTGGGCTGGTTTAGGAGCTTTCGGGAATTATGAAACTCAAGGCGACACGAGCCGGTAATAACGATTTCCCGTTGGCGGATTGACGAGGATATACTTGATCGTGCCGTCATCGCTTACGGTTTCCGCCGGTGTGGTCCAATTTACCGTGGCGAGGTTGGTACTCACCTGGAGGTGGTACCCAGCAGAAGGCGAAGGCCAATAGACCATCGCCATTTGATCTGTGAGCTTGATGCTTAACAGCGGTGCGCCCAGTGTTTGCTGTGCGTAAATTGCCCAGAAGCCGCCTGTGAGGGCAAAGTTGCCACCGGTCATCTGCGCGCCCGCATCAGCCTGGCCGATGGTGCCACTTACCGAATACATTCCCCCGGTGCTGGTGCCTCCGCCGCCGTCAATGGTGAACCAGTTTATCGAGTAGGACTGCGCACGGACGATGCCGGTGAAAAGGAGTCCGAGGCAGGTTAATACAATACCGGTCAGAACGAGTCCGGATTTCTTCAGTGCTGCGCGGCGTGTGACGGATTGGGCCATGTGCTTGGTGAGTTCATCGAATTGGTTGTTCATGGATTTTCCCTTTCGTTTGCACTTGGGTGCTCGGCTTTGAGTTCACGAAAATCAGGCAACACAGGCGGTTTAAGGTGATCGCAAACGATAGAAACGGCTCGGATGATTCGTCCATTTCGCATCGCTGAAAACGGACGAGCCGTTAGCAAGGGTGTTGGTGGCGATGGGCAACCATACGGGATGCGCCAAATCCGCGCAGGCTTCGACGACAACGGTTTGGTTGGTGGCGCCAGTAATGGTGAAGCCAAAGTTGCCGGAGTGGATGCCGATGTTGCCGCCGACTCGCGGCAGAATTGGCACAGCCGGCCAGCCGCCGAAAGTGCTGCCCCAACCGGTGGTGCCAGGCACATAATACACCTTGCCGATTGCGCCAGCAAAAACTGACCTATCCACGCTGCCGGCCACGCCATCTACTCCCGGCGCATTGCCTTGGAAAAAAGCATTTGTCAGGGCGGAACAAGACGCGAAGGCCGAGTTGCCAAGGTTGGTGACACTGTTGGGAATTACGATATTCGGCAGCATGGAACAGGAGTTGAATGCATCATGGCCGATGGTGGCGACGCTGTTGCCAAATGCCACACTCGTCAGGCTGTAACAAGAGGTGAACGCATTATCTCCGATGGTGGTGACACTGTTGGGAATCGTCAGACTCGTTAGGCCGGATAGATAGAAAGCTCCAGCGCCGATGGTGGTGACGCTATTGCCAATCGTCAGACTCGTCAGGCCATAACAAGAGTCGAACGCATGATCTCCGATGGTGATGACGCTGTTGGGAATCGCGATATTCGTCAGGCCGTAACAAGCAGCGAACGCCCAATCGCCGATGGTGGTAACGCTGTTGCCAATCGTCAGACTCGTCAGGCCGGAACAAGAGTCGAATGCGTTATTGCCGATGGCGATGACGCTGTTGGGAATCACGGTATTCGTCAGGCTGTAACAAAAGGCGAATGCATTATCGCCGAGGATGGTGACGCTGGCGGGAATCATCACACTCGTCAGGCTGATACAAGAAAAGAACGCATGACTGCCGAGGGTGGTGACGCTATTGCCAATCGTCACGCTCCTCAGGCCGGAATCTCCGAATGCAAAATCGCCGATTTTGGTGACACTGTTGGGAATCATTGCATTCGTCAGGCTGGATAAATAGAATGCATAATCGCCGATTGTGGTCACCAGATAGCCGTTCGTAGAGCTGGGGATGGTCACATTGCTGCCGGAACCGGTGTAGCCGGTAATGGTGATCGTTCCGTTGTTGGTTTCGTACGTGAATTGGGCCTGCGCCATGTTCGCCAGCCCGAAGCAGGCCAGCGCCATGCCGGCTAGCCCGAGGCCGAATTTCTGCAGCGCCGCACGGCGCGTGACTGATTGAGCCACGCTTTTGGTGAGTTCGCTCTGAAAATGAAGGTCTCGCTTCGTCAAGAACTCGAAAAAGCCGACTGTCGCACGCGGTTTTTCGGTTTTATCGTTCATGTGGTTTTTTCTTTCATTTACCTGTTCGTTTCTTCATGCCTTCCAACCATTACAACAGAAAAAACAGGCAAACCTTACAAGCACCCGACCACCTCAACGCGGGGCGTGACAGACAGGCCCTGCCTCTGGCGTGTTGAAGGTTAAATTCAATCTTCCCAGATCAATTTCGACGTTTCATGGTGTTCACTTCCATTTGTCCGGGAGGTCGAATGCGAATTTGATGGTGTTCATTGCACTTTGACGCGAAAGAACGCTGGCGACTGGGACGGCAGTGGCAATACCACCGTGTTGGCCTGGATGGGCCAAGCCACGCCTGCGACGGAAGCCCAAGAGCCACCGATGACCGAGGCACTCGTTTCTATCGTGTATGAGCGTGGGCCCGCATCGGTTGTCCATTCCAGTTCCAATCCCTGGGGCACAAGTTGGATTCGAGTGATGACCGGTGACTCGGCCGCAGTTCCTGACAAGTAATCGTAGCCCGAGTCCGAAACGTTGGTGACGGTGACGGGATTACCCGCAGCATCGCGCACGTCGCTTATGCCACTCCAGACGATTGTATGGCCGAAGTCGCTGGTTGGCTCGGAGTCGCTGTATTCGTGTCCTGGCACATACGCATTGGCATCAGCGTAAACGCTCGTATGGGCATACGTTTTGACATAAATTGATCGGCCGAAGTGGAAATAGACGGTCCGTTGGAGGATTCCAGGTCCGAGCAAGAGCCCGTCAAGAGGCTGGGTTTGCACCGCTCCATTGGAGTCCACATAAAGTCGCTTTCCGCCTTGGAGAACGTTGTTAGTACCAGCGCTGTCGCTAAGCTGTGACGTGAATTGAAACGAGGTGCTGGCGCCGTAATAACCACTCACGAAGAGAGAACCACCAACGTAGATAGTCACTGTCATCGAGCCCAGTTGCCCGGAATAGGCCGGGGCTGCGTTCAGAGTGAAGTGGTCGTCCCAGGAACCTTGCACGTCGGCTGTTGCCTGGCAACCGAGATAATTTGCCACAACGCCCGCTGTGGCTGTTGCCGCTGCGTCAAGGTGCAACGTCCCCACTTGCGCCGTGCCCCAGCCGGTGCCACTGGCGTCGATAGTTCCATAGGAATATGAGGCGTGATAGTTGGTCACAGCAGTGAAGTCCAGCGTCACGTTGGAGGTGCTGTTGGAGGATAACACGATAGCCCCCAATCCAGGGGAGGTCTGGCAGGAGACATTAACGAAGGTAGTGGCTTGGGCTGTGACTCCGGCAAGGACGAGTGCGCAGGCTGCCGATGTTGCGGTAATGAATGTGCGGACTGAGGTTTTGCTGGAAATAGATTCATTCATTGTGTTTGCCTTTCACCTATGTGTTTGGAATCGGGCGGCGAGAGATGGATTTTAGCGCGCGTTTTTTGATCGGGTCGGATCAGGGCGCCCTCAGACAGCGAAAACCAACAAAGCAGCGATGGAGTTGAACACTGCCCGATCTGTTCTGGGGGCAACCATGGCCGAGGTGCCGGCATTGGCGCTGATCAGTTTGACGCTCACCGGCGGTGCGGCTTT